>Ga0265316_10006688_pt1 | contig 10985 bp, 6 predicted proteins | sample 4522metaG_FD_202092 | JGI IMG/M metagenome (GOLD analysis project Ga0265316, IMG submission 202092) | Rhizosphere microbial communities from Carex aquatilis grown in University of Washington, Seatle, WA, United States - 4-5-22 metaG | ecosystem: Host-associated > Plants > Roots > Rhizosphere >...
AATCTTGACGTCGCGCTGGTAGTTGGGAACGGGATTGCCGCCGGCGGCGTAGTCGGCGTTGAAGCCGTTGTCGCCGGAGAGATAGAAGAGCAGGCCGGGCTCGGAGGCATGCGGGTTAGGCGGAAGGATTGAAGTAGTGGCGGGTGGGGCGTATTCGAGGGGGACCTGAGGATGCGTGGGTAAGGCTAAGACAAGCGGGGCGAAGACGCAGAGCGACAAGGCGCGATACGAACGACGCATGGAGGACCTCCGGCTGGAAACCACGGCCTGTGCGCGGGCTTTCGTGACTGCGCAAACTGGTCAGACCACTTCTCAGAATTGTTATCCCAGGGGACGGGCGGTTGGCAACTGGGAAAGCCGCATCTTACATTGCTTCGGGACTCTCGATGCCGAGGAGAGCGAGCGCGCCGACGAGTTCGCGGAGCGCAATGGCGGCCGTGGCGAGCAGGAATGTTTTGCGCGCGGGATCTTCTTCCGTGAGGATGTGGTGGCGATGGTAGAAGTTGGCGAACTCCTGCGCGAGCTGGAAGGCGTGCTTGGCGAGATAGGCCGGCTCTGATGTCCCAATGCACTGCTCCAAAACCTGCGAAAAACGGCCGGCGCGCAGCCAAAGGGACCAGATGTCTTCGTTCGCTTCGCCGGTGAGATAGCCGCCGAGATTAGCAGCGGGCAGGTTGGCGAACTCGGCGAGCACGGCTTCGGGTGTGGTGTTGCCCTTGCGGAAGATGTTGCGAATGCGAACCACGGCGTATTGAATGTAGGGGCCGGTCTCGCCCTCGAAGCTGAGCGCGTCTTTGAAATCGAAAGCGATTACGGAGTTGCGCGTGACCTTGAGCATGAAGTAGCGGAGAGCGCCGATGGCGATCTGCTCGGCGATCTTTTGTCTCACTGCTTCGTCGCTTGAAGTCTGGCGCGAGTCGACTTCGGCTCGCGTGGCGGCAATGAGCTTGTCGATGAGGTCGTCGGCCTTGACCCCGAAGCCTTTGCGGCCACTGACTTCGATGTAGGATTTATTCTGGTCTTCTTCGGAAATGTCGTAGCCGAGCTCGACGGCGCAGCGGGGCGTGAGCGCGACCATCTCGTAGCTGAAATGCGTGTAGTGATCGGCCTGATCGGTGTATCCCATGCCGCGCAGCGCCTGAATGACGTTGGCCTGCGGGTCCGACTGGCGCGCATCAATGACGTTGTAGATGGCAGTTGCGCCGCCGAAGTGCGGATGGTTTGGCTCACCGGATTCGGCGGAGATCCAACACTCGTGGCCGGGGCACTCGTGATCGGGGTAGGTGAAAAAGCGCTTGTAGCCGAAGTCCTTCCCTAGGAGGCCGAACTTCCAAAGGTGGTAGGCAATGTCTTTGCCGACGTAGGTGACCGTGCCGTTGGAGCGAACGATGACCTTTGCGTCTTCATCGGTGTCCTTCGGGCCGTCCTCGCTTTGGGGTGGCTGCGTCTCCGCTCCAGGCCGCGTCATCACCCAGCAGCCTTTGTTCTTGCCTTCGTTCTCGAAGTAGAGCACGCCGGATTGCTTGAGTTTCTCGAAGGCGGCCTCCCAGAATTTGAGGTGAAGAATCTCGCTTTCCCGCGGGAGAAAGTCGTACTCGATGCCAAGGCGGAGCATGGTTTCAAGATGGCGGCGGAGGACGGCGGTGGAGATGAGGTCCGCGATTTCAGCGGTATCATTGCCGCCGTGCTCGATCAGGTGCAGCGTGTCGAGGCGCAATTGTTTGCGCGCGACTTTTTCCTCGTTGGTTCCATCGCTATACCAATTCGAGGTGCGAGCGTAGAGGTCCCAGCAGTGGTAGTCGATGCGCTCGCCTTTTCGCGCGAGATCGGTTAGCAAGGCGCGAACTTCGGACGGCGATTTTTTCTCGAGGTGCAGAAATCCGACCACGACATCGGCAACCTGAACGCCGGTGTTGTCGATGTAGTTCTGCACGTCAACCTTGAAGGCGGCAGCGCGAAGCAGCCGGACGAATGTGTCGCCGAGGATCGCGTTGCGAAGGTGACCGATGTGCGCGGCCTTGTTGGGATTGATGGATGTATGTTCGACAAGCGCGTGCCCCCGCTCAGCTAGAGGCGGACCCCCGGCGGGAACGACTAACAGCGCAGTCTCGGCGCGGTCGAGATACGCGTTGATGTAACCGGCACCGGCGACCTCAAATCTTGCGAAGCCCGCGAGCGAGCCGAGGGCGACAACGATTTCCTGAGCGATGATCTTCGGCGCCTTGCGGAGTTTGCGGGCCAGCTCGAAAGCGATGGGCGTGGCGATCTCGCCGAGGCGCAGATCGGGCGGCGTCTCCAGCGCGATGGAGCCGACCTCTAAATCGTATTTCTCTTTCAGGACGGCGCGAAGACGTTCGGCGAGCCGCTTTTCGAGTTCGAGAACCACGCGAGAGCCTCAGGAAAATGCTTGATTTTCCTAGTGATTTTAGCACCTGAGGTGTGGCGGGCATTCATGGGGCGACGCGCAGCGCGCGAGGCGGGCCATCGAAGCGCGAAGCCTCAGGCGCGATGCCTTAAGATGGAGAGTGATTGCCGATCACGCTCAAGTTTTCTTCCGGGCGCGAACGGAATACGCTCATCATGACCGAATCAACATCGAAATCAGAATCGAATTCGGGCTGCTTTTACCTGACCACGCCGATTTACTACGTGAACGCGCGGCCGCACTTGGGCCATGCGTACTCGACGATTGTGTGCGATGCGATTGCGAGGCGCAAGCGTGCGCTGGGAATCGAAACTTGGTTTTTGACGGGCACCGACGAGCACGGGCAGAAGATCGAGCGCAGCGCCAAAGCTGCCGGATGCACGCCGGAGGAGTTCGCGACGAAGGTTTCGGGCGAGTTTCGCGGACTGTGGGACCGGCTGGGGCTGACTTACGACGACTTCATTCGAACCACGGAGCCTCGTCACGTCCGCGGCGTGCAATACCTCTTCAAGACGCTCTGCGACAAGGGCTACATCTACAAAGGCTCGTACACGGGGCAATACTGCGTGGGCTGCGAGGAGTGGATCGAAGGGCCTCCGGGGACAATCTGCCCCATTCACGGCATCGTAACGGAGACGGTGAGCGAAGAGAATTATTTCTTCAAGCTGTCGGCGTTCGAGAGGAAGCTGCTGGAGTTTTACGAAGCGAATCCGGAGTTTATGTTGCCGGAGTCGACGCGGCGCGAGGTCGTCAGCTTTGTGCGCAGCGGGCTGAAAGACGTTTCGGTGAGCCGCTCGACTTTGTCGTGGGGCGTTCCTGTGCCGGGCGACGAGAAGCACGTGGTGTACGTGTGGATGGACGCGCTGGCGAATTATATTACCGCGCTTGGATACGGGTCCGATGACGATCAAAAGTTCAAAAAGTTCTGGCCGGCGGACATTCATTTGATCGGGAAAGAGATCAGCCGTTTCCACTGTGTGTACTGGCCGGCGTTTTTGATGGCGGCAGGGATTCCGACGCCGCGCTCGGTGCGGGCGAACGGGTGGCTGCTGTTCGATCAGGGAAAAATGTCGAAGTCGCGGGGAAACATTGTGCGCGCGGAGACGGTTCACACCGTTTTGGGTTCTGACGCTCTGAGGTACTTCTTACTCCGCGAGATTCCGTTCGGGCAAGATGGAAATTTCAGCTTCGACGCGCTTGTCCAGCGGTACAACGGCGACCTGGCCAACGGCTACGGCAACCTGGTGAGCCGCGTGGTGAACATGGTGCACAAGTACTTCGGCGGGGTTGTGCCGGAGGCGGAGGCGGGGACGCAAGCGGAAGCCGCGCTGCGTACAAATGCTGAGGCAGCAATCGCGGCGTTTGGGCCGGCGTTCGATGAGCTGAATTTTTCCGATGCGCTGAAGAGCTTGTGGCTCCTGGTGGCGGAAACGGATGGCTACCTGACGGCCAATGCGCCCTGGAAGAAGCCGCCGGAAAGGTCGGATGCAGAGCACGCGAAGCTGCAAGCGCGCGTGCTGGGAACGGCGGCGGCGGCGATTCGCGTGATCACGGCGCTGGCCTATCCCATTGTTCCGGACGCGGCGGCGAAGGTGTGGGCACAGCTTGGATTGGGAGAGCTGGCGGATGCGGCAAAGCACGGATTCTTGAGTGAGCTTGCGTGGGGCGGATTGAAGGCGGGGACAAAATTCGGCGAGCCTTCACCTCTGTTTCCGCGCGCGGAAAAGGAAGCGATTGAGCGTATGCAGAGTCTTGAGGATGAAAACAGCCGAAGTGCAGTGGAATCGGCGAACGAGCGGGAGATTGTAGCTCCGACGAGCGCGCCGGCAGCAACGTCCGTCGTTCCCGTTGCGGCGGCGACCGATAAGAATGCGCGCGCTGCGGGCGGCACGACACCGACGACCGCTGCTCCGACTAATCCCGCAAAGCCGGTGGCAACTGCAAAGGTTCACCAGGTTCCGGCGGCACTCGCCGGCAGCCGCCTGAGCTCCACACCGGTTCCAGCGGATGGCGACAGCCCGCTCGTTCCTGGGGCGACGCAAGGAGTCCATGGGCCAGCCGAAGCTGAAAATGCCGCGGTAAATGAAGGGCCGAAGCACATCACGATTGACGACTTTGCCAAGGTGGAGCTGCGCGTGGCGCAGATTCTTGTGGCAGAGCGTGTTCCCAAGGCCGACAAGCTCTTGCGCCTCGAGGTCGATCTTGGAACGGAGAAGCGGCAGATTCTGGCCGGGATCGCGGAATACTATGAGCCGGAAAAACTGATTGGTCGCAAGATTGTGATCGTCTCGAACCTGGCGCCGAGAAAGATGCGCGGACTCGAGTCGAATGGAATGCTGCTGGCTGCTTCGCTCGAAGGCGGAGCGCCGGTGCTGGCGGGGTTCCTTGAGGATGTGCCGGTGGGCGCGCGTCTGAAATAGGCGCTCCGCGCGATCGTTGGTTCCGTCGGGAAGATTCCGTTGCCCCTACGTGTTGATTAGGTGCAGAACAGCTTCGTCGAGTGCTATAGTTGGGGTGCTTTTGGTATGTAAGGATTCTCGAGGTTCCGATGGCGACGCTTCCCTTGACCGGCGCTTTTAATCCAGGCGATGTACCCAAATCGTCCTCTGTGTCTCAAATGATTGAATTGGCGATGTCGTTTCCTATTCCAGACGGATCAAATAGCGCATCCACATTGTGCCAGCCGGGCAACATGGTTGGACCAGCTGTGCCCAACACAACGTTTTTGGTTGAGTACGTTTCTGTGTATTGCTGGATACCTCAGGGACAGACCGCTGAGGTTAGCATAGGTGTCAACGGCGGGTTGTGGTTTGCAATGTTTCACCAAGCGACTATTCAAGGGTTTGATGCCTTTGTGTGTTCACAGAAGGCAAAGTTCACAATTCCGCCCGCTGGTGGAAACTTTACCGTAGTTCGCTCTGACACGGTGGGCACTGGCAATCTCAACGTTCATCTCGTCGGGACGTTCATCCAGCCCACACCTGCCGCGCCCGCAGGATTGCAGGGCGGCGTGGTACCGCATGCATAGTTAAACAATGGTTGCGCTCGAACCCAGGCATGCCAACTTTCGAATCCGCTGGCGCCTTTCGATTTTGCGTTGGTGCGGAAGGCGGGACTTGAACCCGCAAGCCTTTTGGGCGCCAGCTCCTAAGGCTGGTGTGTTTGCCATTTCACCACTTCCGCACGGTGCGGCTGCGCAGGCCGGGCCTGACCTTCTCAAGTCTAAGGCATTTTGGGAAATAAGGTCATGTCTTTGGCGCCGCGCGTCGACGTGCCTTCCCACCCTAAACGCATAAGGTGCGTTTAGGATGGAGCATCCGGCACGTTGCCTGCACGCGCATTATTTTTTCTTCCTTGAGAAATCTCCGCTCTCGCCGCCGGATTTGGATTCGAGACGAATGTCGCGAATGACGATGGCTTTGTCGAGCGCCTTGGTCATGTCGTAAACGGTTAGCGCGGCAATGGCGGCAGCGGTTAGAGCTTCCATCTCGACGCCGGTGGGGCCGGTTGTGGCTACTGTCGACGTGATGCGCACGCCGCCGCGAACGATGGAGGTTTCGACGTCGACGTGCGTGAGGGCGAGCGGATGGCACATGGGGATGAGATCAGCGGTGCGCTTGGCCGCCTGAATGCCGGCGAAGCGCGCGACCTCAAGCGGATTGCCTTTGGGGTTCGAGGGCAGGGCCGCGAGCACGGCGGCAGAAAGCTCGACGAAGGCGGATGCGGTTGCGGTGCGGCTCGAGTGCCGCTTGGAACCGACGTCGACCATGGAAGCCTGACCTGCCGCGTCAAAATGCGAAAGGTGGGAGGGCTTGGGGCGTGCCAGCTTGGACATTGGAATCCTCAAGGAAGCAAAATGCGGACGGTCGAACCGGCGCGAAGGCGATCGGAATCTTCGGGCACGACGAGGAAGCAGTTGGCTCGGGCCATCGCTGCGAGATCGCCCGAACCCTGCCATGGGACGAGGGCGACTTCAGGGACGGCGCCGGAAAAGGTGCAGGCAGCGGGGAGAAAGCGCGTAAGGCCTGTCTTCGTCTTCACGTCTTCGCTGAGGCGCGCGAGGGCGAAGTGCGGACCGCGATCTTGTTGTCCCGCGAGAGCGGCGATAACCGGCGCGGCGAACAGCATGAACGTGACGGCGGAGGAGACCGGATTACCGGGCAAGCCAAAGCAGCAGCACTTCGTGCGGCGGAGTTTTGAACCGGCGTTAATGCTTCGAGAAGGCATCTCGCCAAAGACCAGAGGTTTGCCGGGCTGGATGCGAACGCCGGTGAAGTGAAAGCGCGCTCCGGCGCGGATGAGTGCCGGCTCGACAAGATCGAATTTGCCCGCGGAAACGCCGCCGGTGATGAGCAGAAGATCGGCGGAGGCGGCGCGGGTGAGTGCTGCGTCGAGAGATTTGGCGGTGTCGCGAGCGATGGGCAAGACCCAGGGATCACCACCGGCCGCGCGGACCATGGCGGCCAGCATTGCGCTGCTGGAATTGCGAATCTGGCTGGCGCCGGGCGAGGAGCGGATGGCGACAAGCTCGTCGCCGGTAGAGAGAATAGCCACGCGCGGCTTGGGGAAGACGTTGAGCATTGCGCAACCGCACGAGCCTGCAAGAGCAATTTGTGCGGAGCCGATCAAGGAGCCCGCGGAAAGAAGTTTTTCGCCTTTGCGCGCCTGCGCGCCGCGGGCGACGATGTTTTCGCCCTTGCGGATGGTGCGCGGCGGCAGGAGGCGGACAGCGTGCGCAGATGGTCCGCCGGATTCTTCGAAGTGGGCGTCAAACTCTTCGACGTGTTCCAGCATGACGACGGCGTCAGCGCCTGCGGGGACGGGTGCGCCGGTCATGATCTCCCAGACCGCGCCGCGCGGCAGCGATCCGGACGGAGTTTGCCCGGCGCGAGTTGAGCCGACGACTGCGAGAGGACGATGCGAGGAGGCTTCGGCTGCCCGGCAGGCGAATCCGTCGCGGGTGGAACGCGGGAAGGGGGGCTGGTCGGCGTCGGCACGGAGCGGCTCAGCGAGAACGCGGCCAAGGGCGCGGTCGAGCGGCACTCGTTCGATACACGGACCAGCAGGGCCCGAACTGCGGGGGCTCGAACCACGGGGGCCCGCACTACGGGGACCGGGCCGAAGACGGGTGAGCCTGGCAGCGTAGGCAGCGACCAGCGCGGCAGCCTCTTCGTAACTGGGCAATTCCGGACTGGACGATTTGGAGCGGCGCCGCGCAGAACTCATGCAATGGATTGTAGAAGGTCCACTGCGTTTTCGATTCTGTCAGAGCGCCGCGTTATTTCTGCGGTGCTGGGCTGGTCTGCGGTGCTGGGCTGGCAGGGTTCGAGGATTCGCCTGCCCCCTGAAGCACGGTTGCGGCGTTGGCGGCGTATGGGCCGTTGGGCTCCAGCGCAAGGTACTTGCGAAAGGCATCGGCGCAACCAGGCGGCAGAACAAGCTTATTGGTCTCCAGATCGACCCGGGCGTTCTGGGCGAGGCCGTCGGCCTTGATGTAATACAGGATGGCCTGATCGGGATCAGCCTTGATGGCAAGATCGGCAGCGTCGACCTGCGCGTCGAAGTTCTTCACGTTAAAGAAGGCGATGGCCTGGACGCGGAGGTATTTGGCGGCATTCGATGGATCGGCTTTAGCTGCGGCGTCGAAGGCGGCATTGGCATCATCGACCATGAGCGTTTGCGCGTAAACTTCGCCCAGACCGGCCTGAGCGGCAGCCACGACTTCAGGCCGAGGCGTATCCGCCTTTTGCGCAAGGTCAAGAGCTTTTTTGAAGTTGGATTCTGCATCGAGATAATTCCTGAGGCCGGTCTCGGCGCGCCCCAGGCCGATCCAGACGACAGGTTCAGTAGGATCGGCGGCCGCATCTTTGGTCATCAGGGTTTCGATCTCGGTCAGCTTGGCGTTCTCGATTTCAGCGGTCATGGAGTCGACGTCCTGGCGAGCGGCCGTGCCGCCAAGATTCTGGGTTGCGGTAACGCGCGCGTTGCCGGCGGCTTGGAGGTCGAGATTCACAATCTGCAGGTCGGCTTCGATCGCGGAGGCGCCGCGTTTCGCATCGGAGGATGCGGCTGCGTTCGCATCTCTCAACTCCTGCAGCTGCCGTTGCTCATCCGGTGAGAGCCTGGCGATGAACTCCCGGCGGGTCATGTCGATGTCCTGTGCCGTATCCTGCCCGGTCAACACCAGAACACCGCTGATGTAGTCGACGATCTTTCCCTCGGGCGTATCGGGGGCGCGGTAGACGATTGTGTATTCGCCCGTAGGCGCCGAGCCGGAGAATTCGCCGGAGGGAGAGACGGGAAAGTTGTAGCTCAGGGTCTCGCCGCCGTCGAAAGAGAGGCTGACCATACCGTTTTTCTGAGGCACTCCGGCAGGATTGATGACACGGCCGTGTATCCGGCCCATTTCCGGAGCGGGCGGCTGCTGCGCCTGGGCGGACAAGAGGGTGGTGTGGGAGAGGCAGGCCAGACCGGAGAGGCACGCCAGTGAAATGAGTTGCAAACGAAGCGCGGAGCTCATGCATGGGATTGTAAAAGGTTAGGAGCGGCGAGAAGAATCAGGGTGCACGGCTCAGCAAATACAAAAGGCGCCCGCAAGCGGACGCCCTTTGAGGGAATTGGTTCAAGCGGCCCGACTAGTGGGACTTGGGCGGCGCCTTGTAGGAGGAGGGAATCTTTTCTCCTGCCTGCTGAAGAATGCTCGCAACCTCGTTGGCATAGGGACCATCGGGGGCGAGTTCAAGATATTTCTCATAAGCGGCCGTGCAATCGGGAGGCAGAACAATCTTGCTTGGGTTTTTGGGATCGACGGTTGCGTTTTGAACCAATCCCTGGCCCTTGATGTAGTAGAGGAGCGCCTGGTTGGGGTCAATTTTGATGGCCTCATCGGCGGCGGCTACCTGGGCCGGACCGTTGTTTTGCTGGTAGAAAATGACAGCCTCATTCCTCAGGTTGAGAGCGGCATTGACGGGATCGGCTTTGGCGGCCGCATCATAGGCTGCATTCGCATCAGGGATCTTGCCGGTGCGCGCGTAGATTTCGCCGAGTCCGGCTTCGGCCGCAGCGATCACAGGCATGCGCGGCTTCTTTGAGGCCGACTCGATGTCGATCGACTTTTTATAGGTCGCGATCGCATCGTCGTAGTTCTTGAGCCCCGCCTGTGCGTACGCCAGATTGTTCCAAAGCAAGGGCTCATCGGCCTTGAGTCCCGTATCCTTGGTCATCACGCTCTGGATATCGGTGTACTTGGCGGTCTTGATTTCTTCGACCTTGGCGGCGATGTCGGCTTTGGAAGCAGTCGCGCCCAGCGCCTGTGTCGCAGTGGTGGCGGCGGAGTCGATGTCCTTCTTGTCCTGTGAAACGATTTTAAGGTCGGCGTTGAGCTGGTTGATCAGGGCGTTTGCCTTGAGAGTCTCGGAATTCGCCTTTTTCAGATCCTCGAGCTGCTTCTTTTCATCCGCCGTCATCTTGTCGATATATTCCTGGCGCGACATATCGTCGTCCTGCGCAAGATCCACACCCGCGACAATCTTGATACCTCGGATGGAGTCGACCATCTTGCCTTCGGGAGTATCGGGCGCGCGGTAAACCAACATGTAGGTTCCAGCCGGCGCGTCGCCGGTGAAGGCACCCGTGGAATCAACCGGGAAGGAGTACTTCATCGTGGCGCCGCCATCGGTGGAAAGGCCCACGGTGCCGCCGCCCTGGGGTTGCCCCGTGGGGTTGATGACGCGGCCGTGAATCTTGCCCATCTTGTCGGCGGCGTCTTTTTGCGCCTGAGCGGGCGGGAGAGCCAATGCGAGCATGCAAGCCGCAGCGGTGAGCCCCAGCCAAAGTGAAAAAGTGCGTTTCATGTCTTCTCCTTGAGTACGGCGGGAAAACTGCTGCCCGCAGCCTCGAAAAATTCAAAGTTCAGGCGCCGGCCGAGAGGCCCAAAGACGGCTCCATCCGGCGGGGCGCATTTCCAGCAAAACCAACGTTAAATCCATCCTAGCGCCCTGCACAAGAGGGAGTGTTCCGAGCGTCCCACGCCGGACCTGGACAACACCACCGCCGAATCTCGCTCGGAATGGCGCCTGCAAGCAGGCCGACCCTTCAGAAGCGGGGTGGTGGGGGTCTTTTTGTGGATCAACGACTGTAATGTTAGAGCCTGTGGAGCTGGGTCGTGTGTAACGCGTATCACACACTAGAATTTAGCTATGAGGACCGTGATTCGGAAGGCAACCGCGGCCGACGCCGCACAGATTCTGGAGTTTATTCGCGCACTGGCAGCTTTTGAGCGAGCGCCGGACGCGGTAACGGCGACCGAGGAGGGCCTGATCCGCGATGGATTTGGGCCAAATCCGTTTTACCGTTGCCTGATTGCCGATTACGACGGCCAGCCCGCCGGTTTCGCCTTCTATTTCTTCAATTACTCCACGTGGGTGGGAAGGCCGGGCATTTACGTTGAAGACCTGTTTGTGCTGCCACAGTTCCGGCGCCTGGGCATCGGCAGGGCGCTGCTGAAGCAGGTAGCCGCGATCGCAGTGGAATCCGGCTGCCAGCGCCTGCAGTGGGAGGT
>Ga0265316_10006689_pt1 | contig 10984 bp, 12 predicted proteins | sample 4522metaG_FD_202092 | JGI IMG/M metagenome (GOLD analysis project Ga0265316, IMG submission 202092) | Rhizosphere microbial communities from Carex aquatilis grown in University of Washington, Seatle, WA, United States - 4-5-22 metaG | ecosystem: Host-associated > Plants > Roots > Rhizosphere >...
AGTCCGGGTCATCCCGCTCGGCATTGCCATGGGCCTCATCGTGCTGATCATGAACTTCGTGAGCAACCTGTGGGTCGCAGTCTTCCTGCTCATCCTCATCGGCGGCCTCTCGGGCTTCTTCGTCGTACCGATGAATGCCCTGCTCCAGCACCGTGGCCACATTCTGATGGGCGCCGGACACTCGATCGCCGTCCAGAACTTCAACGAAAACATTTCCATACTGATCATGACCGGCCTGTACTACCTGATGGTCAAGATGGATCTGTCGGTCTATTGGGTAGTCACCCTGTTCGGACTATTTGTCAGTGGCCTGATGTACGTCATCCGGCTACGCCACCTTGCCAACCAGGCATTGCAGGACGACGTCCAGCACCTGGACGACTCGGCGCATTGTTAAAGCTGGCTAGCCAACAACGTCCGCGCCCCTAGAACGGCAATTCAGGCGTCGCCAGTTCGCGCAGCAAACCTCGCGCGAAAAGCAGATCTTCCCAAGCCTTGGCCTTATCCGGCAAATTGCGCAGCAGGTAGGCAGGGTGATAGGTCACCACGACCGGAATCCCCGCAAATTCATAACGCTTGCCGCGCAGCGAACCCAGCGACTTGTCGTCATGCAGCACCGCATGGACGGCCGCCTTGCCCAACAGCACAATGATCTTTGGCTTGAGCAGAGCAATCTGCCGTTCCAGATAAGGCCAGCAGGCCGCCATTTCGGCGGCTTCCGGGGTCCGGTTGCCGGGTGGGCGGCATTTGACGGCGTTGGCGATATACACCCGCTTGCCGCGAGCGATATCGAGCGAAGCCAGCATATTGTCCAGAAGCTTTCCGGCCTGACCGACAAACGGCTCGCCCTTCACATCCTCCTCGGCGCCAGGCCCCTCGCCGATGAATAACCAGTCCGGCGTGAGGTCGCCAACGCCGAGTACCGACTGCTTGCGTTGTTCGCACAGCGGGCAGGCACGACATTCGGCGACCTGCCGGGCCAGTTCTGGCCAATCCAGCCTATCGACCGGCGACATCGGCCGCGGAGAGCTATCTGGCACAGGCCTGGCCGCTGGCGCTGCTTCCGCCACTTCCGGGAAGACATCCGTTTCTGCAGCGGCTTCCTTAGGCATCTCTACAGTCGTGACGCCAGGCTCGGCATCGCGCAACACCCAGATCGGCGTTATTCCCATCTCGGTCAGCATCTGCTCACGGCTCAAACTCATGCCAGTTCCTTATCAAAAATCAGGGCATCCTCGCGCCCTTCCTCCGCCGGATAATAGCCTTTGCGAAGGCCAATCTGGTGAAAGCCGAAATGGCGATATAGCTCGACCGCCTGCTCGTTGGACGGCCGAACTTCGAGAAATAGTTTGCTGGCGCCCCCTAAGCGGGCGCAATCCATGACGTGGCGCAGCATTCGCGCGCCATAGCCCTGCCCCTGATAGCGCTTGCAGATGCCGATGGTCAGCAGGTGTGCCTCGTCAATGACCCGCATGACCACCGAAAAACCAATCAATTCACCACCCAGACGCAACACCCAGACGCTATAGCCGGCTACCAGCGAATCGGCAAAATTGCCGCGCGACCACGGAAAGGGTTGCAAGCTGGCTTCCAGCGCTGCCACGGCGTCGAGATCGTGCTCGTTCATCGGAAAAAACTCCGCCGGAATGCTCAAGGTGCTCAAGCCCGTCCGCCTTCACTGAGGCGCTCGGCCACCGTCTTGGCAACCTTGTCGCGAATGTAAAGCGGCACCGCCAGAGCGGCGTCGATGCCTTCGTGCCGTGCGGCGCGCGGGGAAGCCAAGCGAGCCACGACGGCAGCACTGGGGAATACATCAGGCCGCGAGGTAATGCCGGCAGCGTTCAGGCGTAGCGCCAAGGCCGGATAGGCCGCGATGGCATTGCCACAGGCGACCCAGTCCGGTTCGGCCGGTAGTAAAACCGTATCCGGCGACGAAACACGAATTTCGCCGACCAGGACATAAGCACCATCAACAAGCTGGTAGCTACCCGAATACACCTCGCCCATACGGGCATCGAGCAGGGCCAACACGCGGTCGGCACCGACCACTGCCGCCATCGATTCGAGGCTGGTCACCGGAACAAGCGGCAAATTGGCCGCCACGGCCAATCCTTGGGCTGCGCCGCAGGCCACGCGAAGGCCGGTAAAGGCCCCGGGACCGACGCCAAAAGCAATCGCGTCAAGTTGTTTGACCTGTACCCCCGCTTCCGCCAGTAGTTCGCGAACCAGCGGCAACAAGGTTTCGGAGTGTGATCTACCCGGCGGGCAAATTCGTTCCGAGATCGCTCCATCGCGCCAGAGGGCACAGGAACCAAGTTCGGTTGATGTTTCGAGGGCGAGGATCAGCATGGCGCATCATTTTACCGGAGGCGCCGCGCTGTCGGCGTTCAATCTCAGCGCCAACCCCGAACGCCACCCCGGTTCTCGCGAAGATCGGGCCGGTTTCGCTGCTCACGCATTTCGTCACGCAGACGCTGCCGATCCTCTTGCGGCACGTCGCGCCAACGAGGCGAACTTTCTTCATGACGAAATTCTCGTTCCTGCTGCCAGTGCTCGCGCATCTGTTGACGCATCTGGCGCCGCTCGTCAGGTGGCAAATCACGCCAATACCCCTGTTGCGCCCAGACGCCTCCGGCCGAGCCAAGCAGGCTCAGCAGCAACAGGGAAAGGGCGAAACGACGCTTCATGGCACCATGGCACAAAAAATTTCAGATGCAATCATTGTCCATCCGCCAAGCCTGGATGAACGACACGAAATGTAAGAATATGTTTCCCGGCATGGCTCTGACAATCCTTGTTACCATTCAAGGCGTTTCATTCACTGTCCGTCTATATCCTTGCCAGCATGAACGAACAACACCAACACATACTCGTCGTCGATGACGACGCCCGCCTGCGCGACCTGCTGACCCGCTATCTGGGCGAACAGGGCTTCGAAGTCAAGGCAGCCTCCGATGGCCAGCAGATGGACAAACTGCGCACTCGCGAACACTACCATCTGATCGTACTCGATCTCATGATGCCTGGCGAAGATGGCCTGACCATCTGCCGCCGCCTGCGCGGCCAGGGCGACCGGACACCAATCATCATGCTGACGGCCAAGGGGGACGAGATTGACCGTATCGTCGGCCTTGAAATGGGCGCCGACGACTATCTGCCCAAGCCCTTCAACCCACGCGAACTGCTCGCCCGCATCCATGCCGTGCTGCGGCGCCAGGGCAGCAAGCCTCCGGGCGCGCCGGAAGACGATCAGGAAAAGGTCCGCTTCAGCGACATTGAAGTTGACCTTGCTGCCCGCACACTGACCCGTGGCAATGAACTGCTAGCGTTGACCACTGGCGAATTCGCCGTCCTCAAGGTACTGCTCCAGCATCCACGCCAGCCGCTCTCTCGTGACAAGCTGATGACGCTGGCCCGCGGTCGAGAGCAAGGGCCTTTTGACCGCGCCATCGACGTCCAGGTGTCGCGCCTGCGCAAGCTGATCGAGGTCGACCCGGCCCAACCACGTTATCTGCAAACGGTCTGGGGCTTTGGCTATGTCTTTGTGCCGGACGGCGCGACGAAAGAATGATGCCGCGCACGCTGCTGGCGCGCACCTTCCTGTTGCTTGCCATGCTGGTGCTGCTGACCACGGCGGCTTGGCTGAGCCTGTTTCGCTACATGGATGCCGAGCCACGGGCACGGGAAACAGCCCAACTTGCGGCTTCCACGGTCAACCTGATTCGAGCTTCGCTTTTCGCTGCTGCGCCGGAAAAACGCCTCGGCTTATTCACTGAGTTCTCCACCCGCGAAGGTATCCGCCTGCTCCCGGCCGAAGCGGAGGACAAGATCGAGCCGATGCCGGATTCACGTTTCTTTCGACTGTTGCAGAGAGAATTGATGGCTCGCCTGGGAGAACACACACGGATGGCGGCTAGCGTCGATGATGTATCCGGCTTCTGGGTCAGCTTCCGCCTCGACGATGTAGATGACGATGAGTACTGGCTGGTCCTGCCACGCGAACGTGCCACCCGCGACTTCGCGAGCCAGTGGATGCTCTGGGGGTTACTGGCGGTAACACTGGCCATGGCCGTAGCCTGGCTTATTGCTTCGCGCATCAGCAGGCCTCTCAAGGCCATGGCAAAATCGGCCGAGATGGTCGGTCGCGGCCAGACTCCCGCCCCCTTCCCTGAAGATGGTGCCGACGAACTCAGCCGTCTGGCCATCGCCTTCAACGCCATGGCTAGCGACCTGCAACGGCATGAAAAGGATCGTTCGGAGGTTTTGGCTGGAATCTCGCACGACCTGCGCACCCCGCTCACCCGGCTGCGTCTCGAAGCGGAAATGAGTGTCGCCGACAACTCCCGGCAGGCAGTGGTCGCCGATATCGAACAGATGGAAGCGGTGATTTCCCAGTTCATGGACTACGCCCGAACCGAATCCGGCGAGACGCCTGTCGCCACTGACCTTGGCGATCTGCTATCCAGCATTGCCGAACGCCAGATTTGTGTCGGCCAGCCACTGACCACCGCGATCCATTCCTTGCCGGAGACAGTGCTTCGCCCCAAGGCAATCACCCGCGCTGTTAACAACCTGATCGATAACGCCGTCAAATACGGCGGTAGCGAAATCACGTTGGCAGCCTCGGCAATCGGCGGGGAAATCCGGGTGGAAATCAGTGATCACGGGCCAGGTGTGCCAGCGACCGAAATTGAACGCATTAAACGACCGTTCTCTCGACTTGAGAGCGCCCGTACCGACACCACCGGCACGGGACTTGGGCTGGCCATCGTCGAGCGCATAGCGCGGCTCCACGAAGGGCGTCTCGATCTATTGCCCAACCCCGGAGGCGGCCTGCTTGTACGCCTGACACTGCCGATCAGGCACTGAACGCCTGGCCGGCTTCACCCATCCCTTCAGTAACAAGCGGCAGGATACGGCCAACTTTCCCACCATCCAGACCAAGGCGTCGCCATGCCGTCGGATCGACCGGCATGACCATTTCGCGGTTTGATTTTGCTTGCCCAAGGCCGTGCGCAATGGCATCGGCAATATGCGTGATGTCTGCCAGTGAATCAGCCAGAGCGGCGGATGGCGAGTGATGCTCGGCGACCGCTGATTTCAGCGATGCAGGAAAACGCCAGTTGTCGGCAAGCAGCCCGCCAACAGCTGCGTGGTCGAGACCAAGAATGTCACATTCGGCCACAATCAGCGGACAGTCATGCCGGGCCTGATAGACCAGCACTGCGGCGTATTGCTCGGGAAAACTGCTGGCGAGAACCAGTTCCCCAATGTCATGCAGAATGCCGCCGACAAAGGCAAGCTCGGGGTTGCGCCCGCTCATCTGAGCCAGACCACGGGCAGCCAATGCCACGCCAAGGCTATGATTGACGTAGCCCTGCGGATCGAAACCGGCGCAATGGTCGGCCCGGAGAACCTGCCTCATGGCAATTGCCAGCACCATGCTGCGAACAGCCCGAAAGCCAAGGACGACCACAGCTTCATTGATCGTTCCAACCCGGCTTTGCAGGGCATAGAACGGTGAATTGGCAACGCGCAGCAAGCGGGCCGTCAGCGTCTGGTCTCGCGCAATCAGCCAGACCACTTGCCCGATATCGACATCTTCGTTGTCAAAAGACGCCAGCAGTTCGGTGACCACAGTGGGCAAGGCGGGAAGTTGCTGCAATCGGGCAAGCACCTGTTCTGGCAGAATCCTGTTCATGCGCCCCGCTCCAGCCGAAACTCGAGGATAGCCTGGTAGAGCGCCTTTGTCTCCGCACCGTTGCCGGCCTTGCGAAATAGCTGGGCAAGTTGCGTTTTCAGTGCTTCGCGCCGGGCTTGAACGACGGTCGGGTCTTCGGCAACCTCTGTTTCGATCAGCAGTTCGGCAACACCCCGGCGATGCAGGCTGTGCAACATGCTTTCCGTCAACTCGGCGCCGACCGGCAGCAATACCTGCCCGTTGGCATCTGCAACGGCAGCAGCCAGGCGCATTCCGGGCTGCAACGCATCGATGCTCAACGTTTCCTGGCGGATCATTTGATGCATCCCTCGAGAAATAGGAGATGTCCATCGCCAGCGCCGTTGAGCTCCATCTTCCGCCAGCGGCAAACAAACTCCACACCATCGAGGGTGACGCGAGCCTTGTGGTCGGTGTTGAGAACTTCTGGCAACACGCTCTCCAGCGAAACGCCGGGAATCGCGCCACGTGCAGCAAAGTGCTCGAAGGCGGCATCGTTGGCGAGAGCAATCAGGCCGCTCTCATCGATGCCAAAGATCGGCCACGGCACTTCGGTCAGCACCTCTTGCAAGATCTTGTAACCCTGCCGCTCCTGCTCGCGCAGCGACGAGTTTTCGTCAAACAGGCGACTACGCTCCTCTTCCATCCGGATCAATTCGCGCTCGGCCATTTCGACTTCATGAGACAGGCGACTATATTCATCCGAGATGTGCCGGCGCCCCAGCGTTTCCTCAACGACCTGACGTAGCGCAGCCGGTTCGATGGGCAGATGAATGACCCGGCTGACCAAGCCCGAACTGCTTAATTCAACCACGGGCTTGCGCCCCCAGTGTTTGCTGCCAGCCAGCAGGATGCGCTCGCACTGGGGCTGTGCCGTTGCCGCCAAGCGGATCAGCGAAACCGCATCGAAACCACGGCGGGGAGCACCGCAAACCAGGACATCGACGAGATTGCCCGAGAACCATTGAATTGCCCCTTGCAGATCGGGCGCTGCACATACCCGGTGACCATCACGGGCGAGCATCGAAATCACCTCTTCGAAACCCTCAACCGCGACAAACAATGCCATCGGTTTGCGTGTACCGGAGCGCAGCAAGGCCATCGGCAAACGCTTGTCGACAATCAGCATGTCGGTCATTCCCGGGGCCGCCAGCGGACGCGAGAAGAAGTACCCATGGATAATGTCGCACTGGTGGGAAATTAGCAGCGCAAGCTGCTCGGGCGTTTCGACGCCTTCGGCCACCACCTTCAACTTGAGGTGATGCGCCATGGTGATCACGGCGCGGGTAATCGAGGCGTCGTCCGAGTCGGCAGCTATGTCCTGAACGAAGGAACGATCGACCTTGACCGCATCGAGTGGAAAACGTTTCAGGTAGGCCAGACTCGAATAACCGGTACCGAAGTCGTCAAGCGAGATCGTGACACCCATTCCTTTGAGGGCTGTCAGGGTGCTGATCGCCGCTTCCGCGTTGTGCATCAGCATGCTTTCCGTAATTTCCAGATCGAGGCAGGCCGGCTTCAGGCCAGACTTATGCAGCACCGATGCAACATCGGCCAGAAGCGTCTCGGACTGCAATTGGCGGGCCGACAGGTTGACCGAGACACTCGGGATGTCCAGACCAGCCGCCTGCCACTCGACGATTTGCCGACAGGCTTCTTCCAGAACCCAGCGACCGACCTGGACGATCAGCCCGGTTTCTTCAAGCAAAGGAATGAACTGGTCGGGCGGCACGATGCCACGCCGCGGATGTTGCCAGCGAATCAGCGCCTCTGTCCCGGTAATCCGCCCATTGGCACAACTGGCCTTGGGCTGGTAATAAAGCAAGAATTCGTTGCGCAGCGTGGCGTTGCGCAAATCGGTCTCAAGCAACAGCCGGTCGCGGATCTCGTCGTGCATTCCGGGCGAATAGTGCTGGTAGCTGTTTCGCCCCAGACGTTTGGCGTGACTGACTGCGATTTGGGCGTTGGAGACCAGTTCATGCACATCCGCGCCATCCTGCGGGAAGAACACAATGCCAACGCTGGCCGTGGCAAACACATCCTGCCCGTCAACCCGGACTGGCATGATCAAGGTATCGATGATCCGGCGAGCCACGATACCGGCCTGCTGATTGTCTGCCATGTCCGGCAGGAGTATGCCGAAAATGTCGCCGCCCAGCCGGCCGAGGATATCCGAGTCGCGCAGCGATCCGGAAAGCCGCCCGCCCACCTGGCGTAGCAATTCGTCGCCCGAGGTATGACCGAGCGTCTGATTGAGTTCCCGAAAGCGGTCGATATCGACCACCATCAGGCTCAAGGGCAGATTCTTCCGTTTTGACAGCGACACCATCCGTTGAACCTGATCGTAGAACATCAGTTGGTTCGGCAATGCCGTCAATGCATCAAAATGGGCAAAATACGGCGCCTTCCACTTTTCCGCGAGCAGGCAGGTGATATCGCTGGCGACGCCGCCAATGCTGACAACCTCGCCGTTCTCGTCGTGCACCGGAAAATTGCGGGCATGCAGCCAGCGCAGGCTGTCCCCCGGACGCTGCACGCGAAATTTGACATCCAGGCCACCTTGCCGATGGGTGCGTACGCTATCGACGACCCTGGCGCGATCATCGTCGTGGACGTACTTCAGCCAGTCACGACTATCACCATACAAGGCTTCGACCGAGCGCCCCCAGATCTGCTCGTAGCCGTTGCTGACAAAGGTCACCTTGCGCGTTGCCGCATCGACCAGCCAGTAACACTCCGGAATATTGCTGGCCAACTGGGAAAATCGGGCAACCCCCTCGTCGATCCGGCCGAAGGTTTCCGGGCCGACCAGCGCCACGTTCTCCTGGCGAGCCAAGCGGGCACGAGTGCATTCCCGTTCAATGACGGCAAGCAATCGCGCCGGGTTACTCTTGAAAACAAAATCGCAGGCACCGTTTTCGAGCAATTCGAACGGAAAGTCCAGCATCCCGCGTTCGAGCGTCAGGATAACGGGTAGGGCAAGTGCCAGTTCCTTCAGCCGATTGACGACATCCTGTGGCGGGAGTCCGGGCAGCGCGCAGCTAAGCAGCACGACGTCCCAAGTTTCCTCGCGCAAGGCCGCTTCAAGATCGCCCCGTTCACAGACCTGTCGGCAATGGAGGCCGAACCCGCCGCCATCCAGTGCATCAAGCAGCCGAACGCTGCCACGGCCGACAACTTCGACCAGCAGCACCCGCAGCACGAGCAGGTTTTCCAAACGGCCATATTCCCCCAAAAAACTCTCCCTCCGCCGTGCAACAAACTCACTTGGAATATATCGAGATCGTTGTGTTCACAGGCGATCGGCTTATTACCGACATCCTTCCCGAAAACTTTAGGGGCTTAACTGAAATTAACGTGAATTATTTCCATTCACATCAAGGTGCTTTTGTGGCAACCAGTGGGAATTCATCAATGATCTCGTACTCTGGCCCGAGCGCCGACAGGGTCGAGCGCACCAGCGCAAAACACTGGCAGCCCCAGAAAATAGGCGCGATCTGCGGCACCGGACGGCTTTCGGTGGGCGCCGAAGGCTCCGGCACATGACGGACCAGCGTCACATGGGGCGTGAAATCGCGACCTTCAGCGCCTACCCTGAATCCGGCTTGCGTCAGCGCCCGGCGCAATTGCCCAAAAAGGGCGTCCAACGGGCCAGCCGGTGTTTCGCATCCGGCCCACAGCAAATGGTTGTGCGACCAGAAGCCAAGCCGGTCAAGGCTGATTGCGAATGGCGCGACAGCCACCGTAGTGGCCGCAATCGACAAATCCGGCAGACGCGCTTCAGGCACATTGCCGAGAAATGCCAAGGTCAGGTGGATGGTGTCGCGCCGGGTGGCCCGGCCGCCAAACGTCAAGGCGGCATCCCGAGCAATCTCAGCCAGACGATCTGCCACTTCGTCTGACGGCCAGAGGGCAAAGAAAACTCTTGCCGTTGCCGGCCTTGCGGGTTTTTCCGGTCGGCGCTCAGCCGACACGTTCCACCAGCACGACGGCCTGTGCCTCGATCGCTTCCTCACGACCGAGATAGCCGAGACGTTCGTTGGTCTTTCCCTTGATATTCACCGCATCCGGCGAAATGCCGAGGTCAGCCGCAACATTCGCCACCATCGCCGCAGCATGCGGAGCGAGTTTCGGCTGCTGGGCGATCAATGTCGCATCGACATTGACCGGCCGCCAGCCACGCTCGGCCAGCAGGGCGATGGCAGCCCGCAACAGAACGCGGCTGTCGGCACCCTTGTAGCGTGGATCGGTATCGGGAAAATGGCGGCCGATGTCGCCCAGCGCAACGGCGCCGAGCAGCGCATCGGTAATGGCGTGAAGCAGCGCATCGGCATCGGAATGACCGAGCAGCCCTGTCGAATGCGGAATTTCAACACCGCCGAGAATCAGCTTGCGGCCCTCGACCAGCTGGTGCACATCGTAGCCCTGCCCGACGCGGAAACTCATTTGCGTGCCCTTAGTATCATCGCGGCCAAGGCGAGATCGGCCGGATAGGTAACTTTCAGATTGGTCGAATCGCCGCGCACCAGCTTCGGCTTGAGGCCCATGGCCTCGATGGCACCGGCTTCGTCGGTGACGGCCATTTCATTTTTGAGCGCTTTTTCCAGTCGACCGTAGCGAAACATCTGCGGCGTCTGTGCCTGCCACAAACCATCGCGCGATTCGGTGGCAGCGACACGCTGCTCGGCATCGGCCCGCTTGATGGTATCGGCGACCGGCACGGCGAGGATGCCGCCGACCGGATCGTCAGCCAGCTCGTTAAACAGGGCGTCGAGCATGGCCGCCGAGAGGCAGGGCCGCGCCGCATCGTGCACGAGGATCCAGTCATCGTCGGCGGCAACCATCGCTGCCGCGCGCAAACCGTTGCTTACGCTTTCCGCCCGCGTTGCACCGCCGCAGCGCACGGTTTCGAGCTTCGGCCCGAGTTCGCTCCAATCGAAGCGCGGCCACCACGGGTCATCCGGCGCGAGCACCACCCAGACCCGTTCGATGTCCGGACAGGCCGTCAAGGCCTTCAAGGTATGGAAAATCAGCGGGCGACCGAGGAGGTCGAGGTACTGTTTGGGCTTCTCGCTACCGAAGCGGGAACCGCTGCCGGCAGCGGGAACGATTGCGTAATGACGTGGCATGGCTTAATTTTACTGAATAACGATCAGAAAAGAGGAATCGCATGAGCTTCGTCGTTCCCGAACTTGCCGCCCCCGTCGAGGCCTTTTCGACAGCGCTCGGCATCGGTCTGCTCATCGGCATGGAGAGAGAACGCCG
>Ga0265316_10006690_pt1 | contig 10983 bp, 9 predicted proteins | sample 4522metaG_FD_202092 | JGI IMG/M metagenome (GOLD analysis project Ga0265316, IMG submission 202092) | Rhizosphere microbial communities from Carex aquatilis grown in University of Washington, Seatle, WA, United States - 4-5-22 metaG | ecosystem: Host-associated > Plants > Roots > Rhizosphere >...
GTGTGAGGGCTTCAAATGAATTGTTTGGAAAGGAGCGACAGAGTGCGCTCCTCGTGCGATGCACAAGAGAGGATGGATTAAGTTATGAAGAAAATAAAGAGCAGGCATGTGTACCTGGTTCTTATCGCGATTCTCGGTGTCGCCTCAATTATCGGATGCTCGGCAACCGGATCCGGCAGCACAGGCGTACCAGGCGCTGGACCGGTGAATCTTGGTTCTGCCGGTAATTCCGTGGGTACTCCCACGGGTTTCGTGATTCTGGCGAAAACGGGCATTTCAACGGTGAGCCCTTCCGTGATCATAGGAGATATCGGATTGAGCCCGGCCGCTGAAACCTATATCACTGGATTTGCACTGATAAGGGATGTCAGCAACCAGTGGTCGCACTCCTCCCAGTTGACCGGGAAGTCATACGCGGCCAACCTGACGCCGCCCACACCTACAAAAATGACCACGGCAATAGCCGACATGCAGACCGCGTACGTGGACGCGGCAGGGCGAACGAAGCCCGATCACACCGAGCTGGGCGCGGGGAATATCGGCGGACTGACTCTGGCTCCCGGCCTCTACAAGTGGGGGACCACAGTTAATATCACCACGGATGTGACGATCTCCGGCAGCGCGACAGACACATGGGTCTTCCAGATTGCAGGAAATCTCATTGAGGCCTCGGCCATGCACGTCATCCTGAGCGGCGGCGCATTGCCCCAGAACATCGTCTGGCAGGTCGCCGGACAAGTCACTTTACATCCCAGTGCCGTATTCAATGGAATCGTGCTGTGCAAAACCGCGATCGTGATGGAGACCTCGGCGGTATTCAACGGAAGAGCGTTTGCGCAGTCCGCGGTCACCCTGAATCAGAATGCGGTGACAATCAAGTAGTTCGGGGCCAAACGAATTCATAAAGTACTGTGCATAGTGTAAGGATCGGGGCAACGGCGCTAGGGTGGGTTTCCATTCAGCGCCGAACCCGTTTGGTGGCCGTGCCCCGATGGCTGCGGTGTCGGCATTCTGCAGAGAATGGGGCTTCAGTCCAGGGGAAAGCTCACACCGAATCCGCCGACGAAGTCCGGTCCCATGATTCCGACATCCACGTCAACTGAGACGCGGCGAAAGACGCCGAGAGAAAGTCCTGCAGACCAGTCGATGCCCCATGCACTGCTGGGAAAGGCGCCGGAGCCATGGGAGACAGGACCATATTGACACCAGCGTTGCGATCGAGTCCCACGTGCAGGTGCGCCGTTGCCAAGGCAGCGGCCGCCCACCAGTTGGCACCGATACTGATGTTGTCAGGGTAGTAGTAGAATCCCATGCCGTCATAGACCCCCGGCGAGCCCAGGTCCCATTGGGAGAAGGCCAGGGAGCCCTTGATCGCCAACCCCAGCTCAAGCTGCCGGCGCGGCATGATCAGACCCTGAGGTAGAGGGGGGCGCCATACTCCCGGTCCCTTGACGATATACTTAACATATGTTACCCTCTATGGGTAATGGCTTCATGCTCTCCGGCCAGGAAACTTGCCGACATTCCCCTATTTCGCGCGGCAACACTGAAAAGGGCGGCCGGCGGCGCATCATGGCGTTTCGACAATCTTGTCGGAATCCCCGCGGAGGTCTCTGAAGAGAGGCGGTCTGGAGCAGTGAGCTTCGCCGCAGATATTATCGCAGAAGCCCAGGCACAGAACGAACCCGTTGCATGGGTGACAGGAACGGGGTCGATCTTTTTTCCCCCGGACCTTTGCAGCAGGGGTGTTGACCTCACCGCCGTTGTCGTTATCCGGGTTCACGGGGAGACCGACTCCCTTATGGCGGCGGAGTGGCTTGTGAGATCGGGGGCCATGGGGCTCGTGATCGTGGACCTCGGAGTGCATGGGAACATCACTGACGCTTCCCTGGGCAGGCTCCTGAAGCTTGCCGAGCGGAACCTGTGCGCCGTTCTCTTCCTCAGTAATAAGCAGGGTCAGGACAATTCCCTCGGCTCCAGGATTTCACTGCGGGGGCACATCACGCGGTCCGGCACCGGGCCCTTTCTCGTCGACATTCGTACGACCAGGGACAAGCGCTCCAACTCCGGCTCCCGGCAAAGCAGGTGGTATCATGGCCCTTCGGGGATGCATTAGCATCAACTGCCTGCCCCTGCAGATTCTTCTGAAAGACAACCCCGGGTGGGAGGGAACACCGGTCGCGGTGACCAAAGAGGAAAAACCGCAGAGCCCCATTCTCGCCCTGAACCGCCAGGCCCGGGAGAAGGGACTGGCAGCCGGCGTATCGTACTCGAGCGCCCTTTCACTGGTTCCTGACCTGCGGGCTCGCGCAGTTCCGCAGAGCAGGGTCGCGGCGGCGCGTGACCGCATCGTCGGGCTGCTCTCCGCCTTCACGCCGGATATCGAGCTGTGCCCGTTCGACATTGACGCGCTCTGGGTGTCCGTGGACGGGCTTGGGTCTCTCTTTGACTCCGAGTCCCAGTGGATGGAAATGGTGCGCCGCGCGCTGGCAAAGGAAGGCTACCCGGCAAGCGTGGTGCTCGGGTTCACTCGATTCGGGACCTACGCAATTGCACGCTCGAAGCGGTGCACCCTGTCCTTTGCTTCCCGCAAGGAGGAATGCGCGCTCATGGGCCGGTCCTCCATTGATATCCTTCCGCTCTCGCACAGGGCAAGGAACACGCTCCGCAAGCTGGGGATCCGCACCGTGCGGCAGTTCTTGTCCCTCCCCGAAGGAGAGTTCATGCGGCGCTTCGGGAAGGAAGCGGCGCTTCTCCGCCAGGCAATCCTCTCGGATGACCCGCTGCCCATACAGCCGCTGGTCATGAAGGAGGCGGTTCCCTGCAGGAGGCACCTGGATGCCCCTCTCGTGGATATGAGCCTGCTCATGCCGCACATCGACGAGCTCCTCGCAATCGAGACAGGGCGCGCGGAAAAGGAAAGAGCCGTGATCTCCGGTCTGACGCTCACCCTGCGCGCCGAGGATGGAGAGATCAGCACGGACCTCATCCGTCCCGCCGTGCCCACGCTCAAGACCCATCTCCTGCGGCGTCTCATCCTGCTTCGGCTTTCCGCACGGCAATTCTCTTCCGGAGTGGAGGATATCGAGCTCCGCTCCGACCGGACCATCCCTTCGCGGGGGCAGGAAGAACTGTTCACTGTGAGAGCCCGTGACCTGAATGCGGGCGCGCTCGCATTTGCCGCAATCCGGGCGCGATTTGGCAATGAGTCTGTGAGCTGCGCTGAGCTCGCAGATTCTCATCTTCCTGAGAGCTCTTTCAGGTGGGTTCCTCTCCAGCAGCCTGTCCTGCCCCGGCCGGCCCAGGAGACTCCGGCGGCAGAATACCCCGTGGCTGTCCGAAGGATTCTCTTTTCCCCCAGGCAGACAACGCGCCGCGGTACTCCGCGGATTCCATCGCGCCGCGGTACTCCGCGGATTCCATCGCGCCGCGGTACTCCACGGATTCCGTCAGGCCTCCAGGATTCGAGTGACACGTCGGATCCATTCGTCGTGTCCGGTTCCTGGTGGGGCACGGGGGACAAGGATGCTCCCTTCCTCCGGCACTACTACTTCAGCAGCTCCCCAACCGGCATTCTCTGGCTGTTTGTCGACTTGCTCACGCACACCACCTGGGTGCAGGGCGCCGTGGACTGAGCCGGCAAGCACATGTACGCTCCGCTTTGGTGCAAGACCAATTTCTCCTTCCTGGAAGGAGCCAGCCATCCGGAGGAGCTTGTAGAAACGGCTGCCCGGCTCGGACTTCCTGCCGTGGCCATTACGGATCGCAACGGCGTCTATGGAATAGTCAGGGCATTCGAAGCAGCCCGCCAGAATAAGATAAAGCTCATCACGGGATCTCAGGTCTCCATCGATGACGGCTCCTCCGTCGTCCTCCTGGCCCAGGACAGGGCCGGGTATGGCGGCCTCTGCCATCTCATATCCCGCGGTCACCTCAGGAATTCCAAGCCCGTGTGCACCGTCTCATGGAGAGAGGTGGCAGAAAGCGCCCGCGGGACCATCGCGCTCTGGCTCAACGATCCCCGTGACCCTTCGCGGCGGGAATCCGGACTCGGTACACTCAAGGAAGCGTTCGGAGACCGCCTCTACGCGGTGGTGGGCCGGCATCGATGGGTTGATGACGTGGCCCGGGAGCGCACCACGAGGGACAGCGCTGCCCGGTTTTCAATACCCCTCGTTGCGGCCACGGAGGTCCTGTACCACGAGCCGGACAGGCGGAAGCTGCAGGATGTCCTGGCGTGCATCCGGCACGGGACCACGCTGAGGGACGCTGGGACAAAGCTTTACCCGAACGGCGAACATGTCCTCAAGACGGCAGACGAGCTTTCGACCCTGTACCGCCAGTCTCCCGAGCTGGTGGACACTTCCCTGGAGGTGGCTGATAGATGCCGCTTCTCCTTTGAGGAGCTGGTTTACAAGTACCCGGATGAAACCGTTCCGGAAGGCTTCACTACGGCCGCCTGGCTCCGGCACATCACCTGGGAAGGTGCGAAGAATCGATACCGAGGCAGCATTCCGGAGAGCGCGAAAGCGCTGCTGAAAAAAGAGCTTGCCCTCATCGATGAGCTAGGCTATTGCGGGTACTTTCTCACCATGTGGGAGCTGGTCCGATTCTGCCGGGAGAAGAACATCATCTGCCAGGGGCGCGGATCCGCGGCAAACTCGGTCGTCTGCTACTGCCTGGGAGTCACATCAGTCGATCCTGTGCAGATGAACCTCCTTTTCGAGCGCTTTCTGTCCCGGGAAAGAGCAGAGCCTCCCGACATAGACCTGGACATCGAGCACAATCGGCGGGAAGAGGTCATCCAGCACATGTACCGGAAGTACGGCAGGGACCGTGCCGCCATGGTGGCGAATGTGGTTCGTTATCGAACAAGGTCAGCTGTCAGGGAAGTGGGCAAGGTATTCGGAATCCCCGAGATCGCGCTGGACCACTGCGCCAAGCTCCTGCCGCACTGGGATGGCAACCTGGAAGCGGTATTCAGGGAGGCAGGGCTGGACCTTCCGGAGGGCCTTCTCGGACACATGGCTGGGCTGACCAGGGAGATGGTGGGCTTTCCCCGCCATCTGTCCATTCATCCGGGAGGCTTCCTCCTGGGAAGCGAGCCGGTGGATACCATCGTGCCCATAGAGAATGCCACCATGCAGGACCGCACCGTGATTCAGTGGGACAAGACAGACATCGAGACCATGAATCTTTTCAAGGTTGATCTCCTGGGCCTGGGTGCGCTGACGCATCTGGACTACGCCTTCCGACTGTTGAAGAGCCACTACGGCACGGATCTCTCCCTGGCCACCATCCCGCCGGATGACACTGCTGTCTTCGACATGACCTGCCGCGCAGACACGGTGGGCGTATTCCAGATAGAGAGCAGGGCGCAGATGGCAATGCTTCCGCGCCTCCGGCCCCGCAGCTACTACGACCTGGTCATAGAAGTCAGCCTGGTTCGTCCCGGACCGATCACGGGAGGCATGGTGCATCCGTACCTTCGGCGCCGCGCGGGGAAGGAGGCCGTCTCCTATGCCCATCCGAGCCTTGAGCCGGTTCTCAGGAAAACGCTGGGCATCCCCCTTTTTCAGGAACAGGTGATGAAGCTCGCAGTGGTAGCGGCGGACTATGCCCCGGGAGAGGCGGACCAGCTCCGCCGCGACATGGCGGCGTGGAAGCAGCGCGGCAGGATTGCGCAGCATCACGACCGCCTGGTCTCCCGCATGGTGGCGAAGGGCATCGAGCTTGAGTTCGCGGAAAGGGTCTTCAGCCAGATCCTCGGCTTCGGAGAGTACGGATTTCCAGAATCGCACGCCGCAAGCTTCGCGCTGATCGCGTATGCAACGGCATACGTCAAGCACCATTATCCCGTGGTGTTCGCGTGCGCGCTGCTGAATGCCTGGCCGTTCGGGTTCTACTCTCCTGCCACGGTGATCGACGACTCGAAGCGCCACAATGTGAAGTTCCTGCCCATCGACATTCTCAAAAGCCAATGGGACTGCACCCTGGAGCGCCGGGCCGGGATTTCCGACGGCGAGTACGCAGTTCGCATAGGTCTGCGCTACGTCAAGGGGCTCGGAGAAGGAGACTGGGAGCGCATCCAGGGATGGCGCGCCGGCGGGCGCACATCCACGCTGGCGGAGTTCACGTCTCTGTGCAGGCTCCCCAGTGATTCCATGGAACGCCTCGCGGAGGTGGGAGCTTTCGACTGCCTTGCCCGGCAGCGGCGCGAAGCGCTCTGGGGAGTGCTGGATCAGACCGAACATCCCACGAACCTGCTCGTGGGAGATTTCGACCAGGTGCCGTCATTTCGTTCGCTGAGCGCTGCGGAGGAAGTCACATGGGACTACCGTGCCTCCGACCAGAGCCCGCGCGGGCACGTCATGGAGCAGTTCCGTTCTTTTCTGGAGAACCAGGGTCTCCCGGACACTGCCGCCGTCTCCCGGATGAAACACGGCCGGAAGGTTTCCCTAGTGGGATGCGCCATCTGCCGGCAGATGCCTGGCACAGCCGCCGGCGTGCTCTTCATGACGCTGGAGGATGAATCGGGCTTCGCCAATCTCGTTGTGTGGGAGAAGGTCTACAAAGAGTACCGCACATTGATTCTGACCGACTGGCTGCTGGGGGTCACGGGACGGCTCCAGGTGGCGGAGGGCGTGGTCCACATAATTGCGGAATCGTTCTGGAGGCCTGAGTTCACCGCGGAGGAAACGAAAATCGCGCCCTCGAGCCACGATTTCAGGTAAGGCTTATTCCACCGTGCCCCGGGGCGGACCTGCAAGGCCGGCAAGCGCCCGACCGTACGCGGGCTTGAGCTCTGCCGCTCCGGTCACCGTCATGCGCAGGTCCCTCAGGAGACCGTCGCTGATCGCATAGATCCAGGCATGCACCGAAAGGACCTGGCCCCGGCTCCACGCCTGCTGGACGACAGTGGTCTGCGCCGCGTTCAGGGCCTGCTCGATCACGTTCAGCTCGCACAGGCTGCGAAGCCGTTCCTTCATGTGGTCGGGAGAGAGAAGTGCGCCATGCTTCTTTTCAACGTCCTGGATGTGCCGGAGCCAGTTGTCGATCAGCCCCAGCGTTCGATTCTCATGCGCCGCCGTCACGCCGCCGCAGCCGTAGTGGCCGCATACGATCACGTGCTCGACGCCCAGCACCTCCACGGCGTACTGAAGCACGGACAGGCAGTTGAGATCAGTGTGGATCACCATGTTTGCCACGTTGCGATGGACAAAAAGCTCTCCTGGCCGAAGTCCGACGATCTCATTCGCAGGGACGCGGCTGTCTGAACAGCCTATCCACAGGTAGCGCGGGCGCTGCTGCCGGGCAAGAGATGAAAAGAAGGAGGGGTCCTCTGCCGAGATGCGGGCCGCCCATTCCCGATTGCTGCGGAGCAGCTCATCAACGTCCTTCATGCCCTTGAATGTAGCCATGGCCGCGTCCACGGGCTATACTCCCCGCACCTGCATATGACCTTCATTGAAGAGTTTTCAGCGGTCATCGAGTCCCCTGAGTTCATCACGCCCTGGCTCCATTTCTTCGCGACAGAGGAAGAGATGAGGCTCGTGGCGCTGATCGGGAGGGCGGGAAATTCGACGCCCTCGAGCGTGGAGAACGCCGTCCTGGACCGGGCGTACCAATTGTACCTGCTGGACAGGGATGAGAAGGAGGGCTCGTTCACCTACAGGGCGGGGAATTTCTACAGCATCCTGAAGCACTTTGCGCTGTTCGGCAACTATCATGTCATCCCCCGGCCCGTGCGGCAGCAGCTCGATGCCTGGGACTTTGCAGAGTATCTGAGACGAAACGACAACTTCAGGAAGGTCATCGATACGCGTCCCGACTATGACGCCTGTCACAATGAATGGGTGCTTCTGGCAGGCGAGGTGGAGGAGATGATCGATGCGGCCACGGCCATCCGGCTCCTCCCCTGTGACTGCAAAATGCTGGCGGACAACTGCACCCATTCGCGCGAGATCTGTCTCATCCTCGACCGAAGGCTTGTCACCGACCGTACCGGCGGCAGAGATCTGGACCGGCAGGAGGCAAAGCTGCTCATCCGCAGCCTGGAGAGGGAAGGCCTGGTGCATACCGGTGGGCCCCCGAACTGGAGGGAAGCCGGCCCCAGTGTCGTATGCAACTGCTGCGGGTGCTGCTGCTATCCCTTCAGGGCTTCCCGCCTGCTGGACGCCAAGGGCAAATGGCCGAGGTCGCGCTACGTCGCCAGGCACGATGCCGCTCTCTGCTCTTCCTGCGGCCTGTGTGTGAAGAGATGCCATTTTGGCGCTTTCAGCTTCTCTTCAGGCGCTGCCGAGACAACGGCGGCGCGCCGGGTCTCTTTCGATGCAGAGCTGTGCTGGGGCTGCGGGATCTGCGCGAGCGCGTGCCCCACTCGCGCAATTCGTATGACGGAAATCCCCACGGCAGGCGGTCCGGCAGTCGTCAGTTCCTGAACGGCGCGGTCAATCTCCGGTTGCGAGACCGGTCATTCGCGCGGAGATCTCCCAGAGCCTTCGCATGGCTCCCGTGTCACGGGAAGCCGCGACAGATGCGGCCTGGCGGCACTTCACGAAATACTTTCCTGACACGTCCTGCACCTCTTTCGACGTGGCAAGGTAGGCGCTGGTACGGGCGCCCTCCTCGACGCTGATGGCTCCGAGCCGGTGGGCAATCGACATGGCCAGTCGCATGCCGCGACCGTTGTTCTTTCCGAACTCCGAAGCGACGAAGCCCGGATGCAGCGCATTTGCCGTGATCCCGCTTCCCTGAAGCCGCTGTGCAAGCTCATAGGTGAAAAGGAGGTTCGCCAGCTTCGACTGGCCGTAGGCGCCCCATCCCCGGTAGCGAATCCGGCCTTCCAGGTCATCGAAGTTCATGGACGCGCGCGCGTGAGCGTCAGAGGAGACTGTCACTACCCGGGACGGGCTTTTCCTCTTCAGCGCGTCCACGAGGAGGTGGGTGAGAAGGAATGGAGCGAGGTGATTGAGCGCGAACGTCATCTCGATCCCATCCGCCGATTCAAAGCGGCGCTGGAAGAAGCCTCCCACATTGTTCACAAGGACATCGAGCCCGCCATAGCGGGATATGACCTGCTCCGCAATGGAACGCACGTGTGACTGGACCGACAGATCGCCGATGATGAAGTCCACCGAGCTGCTGCCGGTCTCCCGAAAGATCCACACCTGTGTCGCTTCCGCCTTCTCCTTGCTGCGCGCCGCGAGCACCACGTGTGCGTCGGCGTCTGCAAGCTCACGCGCGGTAACCCGGCCGATCCCTGCCGTGGCACCGGTGATCAGGACGACCTTGCCATGCATCGCCGTACTTTTCACTCTTCACTCCTTCAACGCCAGTGGCATTGCTTTCTCAAACATACTCACGCGCGGCTCGTGGAGGCTACGCTGAGGGGCTGCGAGACACCATAGTGGATCCCCGGGGTTGCCGGCGCGGGGAGAGCACGAATCAGGGATTCCGCCGGACCGCACGGTCCTCTTGACGAGGCAGGGGGGAATACATTAATTTCATTTTAAAATCAAATGATAACAGGGTAGAAAGAAAAGAGCGGTGGCGGCGCCGAATGATGAAAGGCGGGTGAAAATGGAAAAAGGCTCGACGCGAACAGCACTTCAGCCGGCGGCACGCGATCGGGAGGTGGCCAGCCGGTTTCTCGAGCTCCTGGGAAGCATGAAGCGATACGTGAGGGAGCGCCTGCCGCCTCTTGGCGAAGGGGGGATGAGCGAAGAGAGGTTTCGCACTCTTCTTACCCTCAGGTACTACGGGAAGGGCTACCTCAAGACCCTCGCCGCGCACGATGGGCTTTCCTCCTCGGCGCTGTGCATCATGCTCAACCGCATGGTGGAGGAGAAGCTCGCCGCGCGCGCGGAGGACCCGGACGACCGGCGGAATGTCAGTTACGAGCTGACCGCCGCCGGAGGGGCCAGGCTGGATGCGGAGCTCGAACGGAGAGCAGATCTCGTCCGTGGCGGACTTGGCCGCATGGGAGATGCGGAAAAAGCCCGCTTTGCGCGGGCAATCGAGACTGTCCTGGCGGGCGTGGAGAAGCTGAAAAGTCCGAAATGCAACATGACCGAAAGAGAGAACGCAGGGAGGCATCGTGGTGGCAATGATGAAAGCAGTCCAGGTTCGTTCCTCGGGGGCCGACTTCGAGCTCGTGAACCGCGAGATACCGGAACCCCGGGAAAATGAGGTCTTGCTCCGGATAGATGCCTGCGGTATCTGCCACGGAGATGCGGTGGCGAAGGAAGGACACTTTCCGGGCCTTTCGTACCCAAGGGTTCCCGGACACGAGGTGGTCGGCGTCATACAAAAGACTGGCGCCCTGGCACCCGGTTGGAAGACCTGCCAGCGAGTCGGGGTGGGCTGGCACGGAGGGCACTGTTTCCATTGCAGCGCCTGTCGAAAAGGCGAGTTCTGGGCGTGTGAAAACACGCTGACGACAGGCCTTTCAACGGATGGGGGATACGCCGAGTACATGACGGCTCGCGCGGAGGCCCTTGTCGCCATCCCGGAAGAGCTCTCCTCGGTGGAGGCCGCGCCGCTGCTCTGCGCCGGATCCACCAGCTTCGGCGCTTTGCGGAACAGCGGAGCGCAGGGAGGGGACCTCGTGGCCATCCATGGGTTTGGCGGATTGGGACACCTGGCCCTGCAGTACGCCGTGAGACTTGGTTTCAGGACCGTGGTTCTGACACGCAGCAGGGAGAAACAGGAGCTTGCCCGCAAATTGGGCGCGCATGCCTGCATCGATACGAGCACCGAGGACCCGGTGAAAGAACTGAAAAAAATGGGCGGGGCGCGGGTGATCCTCTGTCTTGCCCCCGACAGCAAGGCCATTGGCCAGCTTGTCGGCGGGCTCGGCCGCGGCGGGCAGGCCATTATCATCACGTACGCCGGCGAGCCCATGCAGCTGCCGCCCGCCCTCCTGATGCGCGGGGGGCAATCCATCCGCGGATGGGTGGGGGGAAACATAGCGGATACCCT
>Ga0265316_10006691_pt1 | contig 10983 bp, 9 predicted proteins | sample 4522metaG_FD_202092 | JGI IMG/M metagenome (GOLD analysis project Ga0265316, IMG submission 202092) | Rhizosphere microbial communities from Carex aquatilis grown in University of Washington, Seatle, WA, United States - 4-5-22 metaG | ecosystem: Host-associated > Plants > Roots > Rhizosphere >...
CCATGACTGCGATTACCCTTTATTGCTGCGTAATAAATCGTCAAGTTCTTTAAAACTAGGGCGTTTTTCCGAAGAAATCATTGCTCGCATATATTCGGCTGTCATTGCAGGTGAAACCCCTTTCGCGCAGCATAACAAGCCTTTTTGCGCGCATTTGAAAATATTTCCCGTCATTTCTGCACGAGTAGACATTAACGCGCCAACAGGCCCGATAAAACCGTATGCGAGCAAAATACCAATAAATGTTCCTACCAATGCCGCCGCAATCGCTTTACCCATAACAGCAGGTGGCGCACCAACAAGTTCCATCGTATGTACCACCCCCATAACCGCGGCAACAATACCAAATGCAGGTAATCCGTCTGCCATCGTTTGAATCGCTTTTACAGGGGCGTGTTCATCTTCATGATGTGTTTCTAAAACTTGATCCATCAATTCTTCCAACTGATGAACCTCAACGCCTGTCACAATCAATCGTAAATTATCACAAATGAAGTCTAGTAAATGATGATCAGCAACGAGTTTTTCAGTAAAAATGGCGGGGTTACTGTCAGGATTTTCAATCAAATCCTCTAATGAAAGCAAACCTTCCTTACGGGTTTTATTGGTTAACATATAAAAGCACATTAGTAATTCCAAATAAAATTCTTTACTGTAAGGTTCTGGCTTCATCGTTGCCGTAGCTTTGGCAATCGATAATTTCACTAATGATAATGGATTCGCAACAATCAACGCGCCAAGAGCCGCACCTACAATAATAATATATTCAAATGGTTGAAATAAAATCGCTGGATGACCGCCGCCACCGATATATCCACCCATCAGTGCGCTACAAACTAATATATATCCAATAATAACTAACATTGTTTTCTCGTGTGCTTGTGTAATTAAAATACTGTGCGCTATGAAACATGATATAGCCGCCATCGTAAGGTACTGCAAAAAATTTTATCTATGTCATTAAACGTGATATAGACTTGCCAGTTAATCGGCAGAAAAACTAATTTTTAAAAATTTAAAAAATTATACGTTGAATCGCCACAATGACGTAACGATAACTACTCATGTAATGATTGACGTTTATGTAAAAAATCAACGTAGAGTGCTACTATTAAACCACTTGGATTTTCACTGTAGGTACGTCTCTTTTTTCGCTTTTATATTGAATCACTCAACTGACTCGCCAGCTACCATGACAAAACTCACCGAACTCAATCAGCAACATTATCTGGAAATGAAGCACATTGTAAGCCAGTTTGAAAAACTGACCGACATTGGCGTTGCATTATCTTCAGAACACAATACTACCGAATTATTGGAAAAGATTTTAGTGGGTGCCATTTCTTTGACAAATGCGGATGGTGGCACAATTTACATGATTGAAGGCGATGCAATCAAAATTGAGATTATTCATTCAGGCAGTTTAGGCATTCATCTCAACGGTAGTGGTAAAAACGCCATTAACTTGCCAACAGTGCCATTATATGGCGAAGATGGTGAACCCAATTTAAAAAATGTTGTCAGCTATTCTTATCATAAAGATCAAACGCTCAATATCGAAGATGCTTATAACGCCGAAGGGTTTGATTTTCGTGGTACAAAGATGTTTGATGAAAAAAACCATTACCGCTCAACCTCCTTTTTAACCGTCCCGCTCAAAAATCACCAATACGAAACGGTGGGAATGCTGCAACTGATTAACGCCATTGATCCGCATACAGAAAAAGTCATTCCTTTCGATTCGGTTGCACAACGTTTTTGTGAATCACTCGCCTCTCAAGCGGCAACAGTATTGACAAAACAACAATTGATTATCGATTTAGGCGATATGTTTGAGTCAATGATTATGTTGATTGCTAACGCGCTTGACGAAAAATCCCCTTACAACGGTGGTCACTGTCGGCGCGTACCCGAACTTACGATGATGATTGCCGATGCCGCCCATGAAACAGCAGAAGGTTATCTTAAAGATTTTACATTGAACGATGATGATCGTTATGAATTACGCATTGCCGGTTTATTACACGATTGCGGAAAAATCACTACGCCTGAAGCGGTTGTTGATAAAGCCACTAAATTGGAAACGATTTTTGATCGAATTCACCTTATCGAAGCACGTTTTGAGGTATTAAAACGTGATGCTGAAATTGCGATGCTTAAACGACAAGTCGAAGCCTTAAAAGCTGGGCAAGAGTTACCAGACGTTATTTTAGAATATGGTTTAAAAAGTAATCTCGATTTTCTCAAAGATGAATTTGAATTTATTAAAACCTGTAACACTGGCGGCGAATTTATGTCGGAAGATAAATTACGTCGCCTTAATAGTTTGCAAGAAATTACTTGGCAGTTAAATGGCGAAACGTTGCCGTTATTGAGCGGTAATGAATTACATAATCTCAGTATCGCGCGTGGTACGCTCACTGAAGCCGAACGTAAAATTATTAACAATCACGTCAGTGTCTCCATTTCGATGCTCAGTGCGATTAAATGGCCAAAACATTTGAAAAATGTGACCGCCTACGCTGGTGGACATCATGAACGCATGGATGGAAAAGGTTATCCGAAAGGTTTAACGCGCGAAGAAATGCCCATTCAAGCGCGGGCGATGGCAATTGCCGATGTTTTTGAAGCATTAACCGCTTCGGATCGTCCTTATAAACCTGGTAAAAAGATTTCGGAAGCCCTCTTTATTTTGGGCAAAATGAAAGAAGAAGGTCATATTGACCCTGATTTGTACGACGCATTTATTGCTCATGACATTCCCAAAAAATATGCAGAAAAATTTTTAACGCCCGAACAAGTTGATATATGAAATTATTAAGTAGTAAATGGCTGAAAGGCTATCACTGGTTATTGAGTATTGTTTTAACTGTTATTTTTTTAGCGCATACCGCTGGATGGATGCAAATTCCAACCATGCAGCGCGTTGAAAATATTTTGTATGACTTACGGTTGCGCGTCACAATGCCAAATACCATCGATGACCGCATCGTTATTTTGGATATTGACGAAAAAAGTTTGGCACAGGAAGGGCATTGGCCTTGGCGGCGCGATAAATTAGCCTATTTAATGGACATGGTTTTTGACTATTACGGCGCAAAATTGGTGGGATTAGACGTTGTGTTCTCCGAAGCAGACACAAGTGGTGGCATTGATGCGTTGGAGAAATTGGCAAAAACGGATTTACAGCAAGACGGCAAGTTTTTATCGGCGATAGAAAAAATACGCCCCGAATTATCGTATGACGATAAATTTGCCAAAAGTTTGCAAAATCGTCCTGTGGTGATGGGCTATTTTCTCAGTCATCACGAAGAAAATAATAACGAAATTGGAGTATTACCTCAGCCATTGGCACATGCTGAAGGGCGCGATTTTGTATCCTTGTTGTTTCAAGCGCGTAGTTATGTCGGTAATTTGGCGCAGTTGCAATCGGCGACACAATTAGGTGGTTATTTAAATAATTCAAACGTTGATGAAGACGGTGTTTATCGCCGCCTTCCGATGATAACACAATATAAGAATCAGATTTATAGCACTTTGTCGTTATCACTTTTGCGTCAATTGATGGGGTCGCCTGAAATTGAATTCATCACCAGCGAAGACTATGGTGACAGTCGTTTAGAAGCTATTTCATTATCCGGCTTTAACGTTCCTGTAGATGCTGCCGGTAATTTGTTAGTACCCTTTCGTGGACGACAAGGGAGTTTCAAATATATTTCAGCAACGGACGTATTAAATGGTGTCGCGGATATTTCAGAACTAAAAGATAAAATTGTCATTATCGGAACGTCGGCAGCCGGTTTACTCGATTTACGCTCAACACCAGTACAAAATATTTACGCGGGGGTTGAAGTTCACGCCAATATTCTCAGTGGTTTATTAGATCAAACCGTGAAATCGCGTCCAACTTACATTCTCGCAGTAGAATCGATTGAGTTGGTAGTATTGCTCATTTTATCGATGCTAATTTTCCCCCGTTTGGGCGTGGTGACATCGGCGGCGGTGTTTATTGTTTTAGCCAGTATTATTATCGCGCTCAATTTTTATGGTTGGTCAGAAAAGAATTTAGATACGCATTTAGCAACCCCTTTATTATTATTTTCATTACTTTACGGTCTACAAATTTTCTTTGGTTTTTTCTTCGAAAGCCGTAAGAAAAAACAATTAGGTAATATTTTTGGGCAATATATTCCCAGTGAATTAGTCGAAGAAATGAGTAAAACCGATGAAGAATTTACGCTGCAAGGTGAAAACCGCGAAATGTCAGTGTTTTTCTCAGACGTGCGAGGTTTTACCACCATTTCAGAAGGTCTTGAGCCACAAGAATTGTGCGATTTAATTAACGATATTCTCACGCCAGTCACGCACGCTATTCATAATCACAAAGGAACGATTGATAAATATATTGGCGATGCGATTATGGCGTTTTGGGGCGCACCGCTGCACATGGAACAACATGCAACGGAAGCCGTCAGGGCAGGATTGGCAGTCATACAAACGTTGCCCGCAATTAACGAACGCTTTAAAACAAAAAACTGGCCTGAAATTGATTTAGGTATTGGTGTTAATACTGGCCCGATGGTTGTCGGAAACATGGGATCACAATTCCGGATTGCTTACACGGTTATGGGTGATACGGTGAATTTAGGGTCACGCTTGGAAGGGCTAACGAAACAGTATGGCGTGAAAATGATTGTCAGTGAATCGACCAAAGCCGCTGCACCAGAATTTTCCTATCGAGAATTGGATCGCGTGCGCGTAAAAGGAAAACACAAACCGATTACGATTTACGAACCAATTGGCGAGCTTTCTGAAATTTCGCCAGAACAACAAACGCTTTTGGATTTAGTACATCAGGCATTGGTCGATTATCGTCATCAACTGTGGGACAAATCCGAGGCTGTATTTAATCAGTTACACGAGTTAAAACCGGACGATAAGTTATATAAAATTTATTTGGAACGCATTGAGCATTATCGTGAAACACCACCAGAAGATAATTGGGATGGCGCATTTACACACACGAGTAAGTAAATTCTAAAACCATTATTACTTGAATCCGACAACGCAGGGGGGATTTTCTAACGTATAATGCGCCTTATTCGTTATTTTAATTTTGTATTTTTCATGACCCATTGGCTCACAGATTACCCTCATCTCCTCAGCGGCGGTTTCAAAGGCATTGAAAAAGAAAGCCTGCGTATTAACGCGCATGGTTTAATTTCACAAGCCACACATCCGCATGCGTTAGGCTCAACGCTGACACATTCACAAATTACCACTGATTATTCCGAAGCGTTGATTGAATTGATTACGCCGCCGTTTGCTGACGTTCAGGATACGTTAAAAAATTTACAAGATATTCACCAATTTGTTTATGAAAACTTAGGCAAAGAACAATTGTTATGCGCGAGTATGCCATGTGGCATTGATGGCGATGAGAACATTCGCATTGCTGAATATGGCAGTTCCAATATTGGACGAATGAAACACGTTTATCGTCACGGATTATGGCATCGTTACGGACGTACCATGCAAGCCATTGCCGGCATTCATTTTAATTATTCTGTGCCAGAACCGTTATGGAAATTTTTGCACACGCAAGCCAACACCTCGCAAACGTTAGCCGAATTTAAAAATGCCGCATATTTTGGACTAATTCGAAATTTTCAACGCATCGGCTGGATAATTTTGTATTTATTTGGCGCATCCCCGGCAATTTGTAAAAACTTTTTTAAAAGTCGCCCTGCCCTGATGGCGCAATTTGAAGAGTTCGATAACGGCACGCTTTATCATCCTTACGCCACCTCGTTACGCATGAGCGATATTGGTTATAAAAGCAAAAATCAAGCAAGTTTAGCCATTGATTACAATACACTGGACGGTTACGTTCGCAGTTTAAGTTCAGCAATTAGTACGCCCTACCCTGATTATGAAAAAATTGGCGTGTGCGTTGATGGCGAATATAAACAATTGAATGCCAATATTTTGCAAATCGAAAATGAGTTTTACAGCATCATGCGTCCCAAACAAATTGCGTTATCGGGTGAAAAACCAACTTCGGCGTTGCGACGTGGCGGTGTGGAATATGTGGAAATGCGAGCATTGGATTTAAATCCCTTTCATCCGATTGGGATTGATGAACCAACAGCGCGATTTATTGAAGCCTTATTATTGACGTGTTTATTGACCGATAGTCCTGAAATTACGGAAAACGAATTGCGAGTAAATAATTCTAATCAGTTAATTGTGGCAAACAGTGGACGCAAACCCAATGTGGAATTGGTTAAAAATGGTCAATCAATAACGTTACAAAACTGGGCGCGAGAAATTCTGACCGCGATGCAACCGATTTGTGAAGCTCTCGATTCAACAGAAACTAATTCGCCTTATTCGCAAACGTTAAAACTGCAACGTGAATTAGTCGAAAATCCTGATTTAACACCCTCAGCGCGAATGCTGGTTGCCATGCACGAAACGGAAAAACCATTTTCATGTTTTACCGTTAATCAATCTGCGGAGTTAGCTAAATTTTTTGCGGGGCAATCGTTAGACGATGCAACGCGACAAACATTTATCGACCTCGCCGCTCAATCGCATGCCAAACAACGTGAATTAGAAGCCGCACCACAACTGCCTTTTGAGCAATTTTTACAACATTATTTTTCTCAACCCTAAGCTATGAATATTGAAAATTTACAAACTGAATTAGCCGGCAAAAATCCGCGTGTGATTTTAAAAGCAGCATTAGCGCAATTTAACAACATTGCTATTTCATTCAGTGGTGCAGAAGATGTCGTGCTAATTGATTTGGCATTGAATATTCGCAAAGACATTTCTATTTTTTGCCTCGATACAGGACGTTTACATCCTGAAACCTATCGTTTCATTGAACAAGTACGAAAACATTATGGCATCGACATCGAGGTGTTAAGCCCAAACCGCGATTTACTTGATGAGTTTGTGAAAACTAAAGGCTTGTTTAGTTTTTATGAAGATGGGCATTCAGAATGTTGCGGGATTCGGAAAGTTGAACCGTTACGCCGTAAGTTGACGACTGTTGATGCGTGGATTACGGGGCAGCGCAAAGACCAAAGTTTAGATACACGCCAAGAGATTCCCGAAGTACAGATTGATAGTGCATTTTCAACACCAGAACATACGTTAATTAAATTTAATCCGCTACTCAATTGGACTTCAGCGCAGGTGTGGGATTACATCGAGGCTTATCAAGTGCCTTACAACCTGCTGCATCAACATGGTTTTACCAGTATTGGTTGCGAACCCTGTACGCGCCCGATTTTACCAAATCAACATGAGCGCGTTGGACGTTGGTGGTGGGAAGATGGCGCGAAAAAAGAATGCGGTTTACATGCAGAAAATGTGAAAAAATAACAGTTATTCGTGTGTGATTTTATGATGATTGCGATTAGCCTTGTCACTATCAAAATCTTTTTTCAAACGAAAAATTGCCATAATGACCGCGTTAGAAGAGGATTCGAATGCAGAAGTACATTCCGTTAATCGCTTTGCCGCATCGTATTTTTGGGCATTGATATATTCGGCTACTCTGCTGGCTTGAACATGAAACTCTGCATTTCTTTTTTTCAAATCATGGTAGCTTTGTAAATGAGAAACGTGTGGATGTTCGTGTTCGCAATTTAACCATTGCCCTAAATCACAAGAATCGGATTTAAATATTTCCTTTTCATCTAGTATTTCTTTATTTTCAATAGCTTCGCATATTTTTTCCTTCCAGTAAGCGTGACTGGCAACCAAATAAAGATGGTCGTCAGCACGTCGAAATTTAACTGGAATAATTGCTCTTACGGGAATAGTTACTTCAATTTCAGCCTCGCCTTCTGCTCTTGCGCTAGGTGTTTCAGTCAAAGAGGCTTCATCTGGGACAGTTGCTTTCGTTACAATCTCTTCTTTATCGGGCATAATTTAAATCTCCTGAATATTAAAAATCAATCCGCTTCGGGTTGTTCAGCCAAAAACTTTTTATAGTTAATTGACACTTTTAAACCCGCAAATCGTCCTGCCATTCGCGTTAATTCTTGGGTCTTTTTATCAAAGGTAATCTTAACTTCATTTAATGCTCGATCTTCGTACCCTTTTTCAATTTCGTGCGTTTCAAGTAAAAAATGATAAATATAAATTTCTTGTTCAGGTTCGTCTTTAATTTCTAACGGTTCGCCTAATTTTGCAACCACAACCGCTTTCTTTGGTAAATCATCCGATATTTTTTCCAATAACGCGTTGTTGGCTTTGAGTTGTTTTTTCTCTTTGTCGATTTCCGCGCCACCAATAGAGCGTAACGACACTTCTAAAAATTTCGGCGGCGCAATTTGCAAAAACAACGATGAAAATGACCATGCCGTTAATTTACTTTCTTTGTTGAAATACAGGTCAGAATAAAACTTGATTTCAGGCTTGATAATATTACCTGTTGCATCAATTTTTCGGAACCAATATCGCCATTTTCGCCCCTCAGTAGTTGATGAATCATCGCTGGGATAAAGTTTTGACAGCGATACAAAATCTTTGCTGTATAAAATGGGGTCTTTAAATTGCAGCGTAAATTCATCGGTGACGACAATCGCAAAATGTTTATCAAACTCGTCCATTTGCTGATAAACCTGAAAAGCACGAATCCAATACACGCACCCCGTCAACATTAGCGCGAAAATGATAACGCTAACTAGCGAACTTTTTTTAAAATAATACGATTTCATTTTCACGCCACTGTGTTTAAGCTGGTAAATTTGCAACAAAATTTTTCAAATAGGCTAAAAAATCATCTTTCAATTCATCATGAATTAAAGCTTCTTCAACGGTTGCTTGTAAATAGCCCAATTTTGAACCACAATCATAACGTTTGCCTTCAAATTCATAAGCAAAGACATTTTGTTCTAGCATCAATGAGGCAATCGCATCAGTTAATTGAATTTCTCCACCAGCCCCTTTCCCCGTTTCTTCGATTTTTCTAAAAATTGTGGGGGTTAAAATATAACGACCAACTACGGCTAAATTCGACGGCGCACGATCCGGCGAGGGTTTTTCAACAATTAAGTCAACTTGTCCTAAATTCGGTGTGAGTTCTTTAGTTTTCACAATTCCGTATTTATCAGTTTCATTAGGATTAACACGCTCTACCCCTAAAATACTGCACTGATTTTTGTGATATTGCGCCACCATTTGTGTTAAACAACCGTTGTCGCCGTTGCAAATTAAATCATCCGCTAAAATCACGGCAAATGGTTCGTCACCCACCGCACGTTTCGCGCAATGCACCGCATGACCTAGCCCCAACGCTTCAGCTTGACGAATGAAAATGAATGAAACGTGCGGCGGCATCATTTGGCGAATCATTTGCAAGGTTTCGGTTTTGCCGCGAATCGCCAATTCATTTTCTAATTCATAGGCTTTGTCAAAATGGTCAACGATGGCATTTTTGCTGCGTCCGGTTACGAAAATAATCGTGTCGATGCCTGCTGCTACCGCTTCATCAACCGCGTATTGAATCAACGGTTTATCAACAATGGGTAACATTTCTTTGGGACTAGCTTTGGTCGCAGGTAAAAAGCGTGTACCTAAACCAGCAACGGGAAAAACAGCTTTTCTAATTTTTTGAGTCATGTTTACGTCTCTTTGATTCTTTTTAAAATAAATTATTTTTTGAGTGGTACAAAATATTGTTCTACCGCTGCCTTACCAATGTGTGACTTGATAATGTCAGTATATTTGCCGCTGGCAATGAGCTTGGCAAGTCCTTGTTGAAACTGTTTTGCTAACACTATACCTTTAGGATTTTTCTTATTAAAGGCAATAGAAATCACCGCTTCACCTGCACTCGGCTCTAAACGTACAATGTTTGCTTGTTGGCCACTAAAATTTTTGGCTAAAGCATTTGTCATTGTCAAATCAGCTTCGCGCAATACATCAATTTTCTCAGCAATCAACGCTTTAATGCGTGCGTCCAACCGTTCTTGCTCAATTTTAACACCAGCTTTTTGATACGTTGTTACGTCTTCGCCTTTGTTCACGCCCACTGTTAAATCTTTAAACACCGCTAAATCGCCTTTCCACGCCAACGTTTCATATTTGGGACGATAATAAAAATAACTTTCTTTTAAGCGTAACACTGGCACTAAAACAATATTTTTCAACTCTGCTGGACTTAAATTTAAATCATGTCCAACAATACCTAGTGCATTTTCTTCGGTCAAATAATACGCGACCATTGTTTGCAATGGCAGTGGCGTAATCGTACTTTCGATTTGTTCTGTTTTAAATGCTTCGGTTATTAACGCAGCAGCGATACCTCCATCAGCAATTTCAGAACTTAAAACGGCTGGAAAATCTAACGCAAAAATTTCGTTAACCGGTGGGGTGAGTAATGCTGATGTTACGCGCGGTCCTGTTGCCAAAGCTGCACCGGATACACAAAATAAAACAATGCTTAAAAATGTTTTCATCACACGCTCCTAATCAATAATTGCAGAACCCGATAACACAAGTAATTTATCCCATAGCCCAAAATGCAAACCGAAAGGCGTGGTTTGAGACATAAAAATAGTAATTTTTTGTTCTTTTGGATCGACGCTAAAGCGGGTGGAATAAAGCCCTGCCCATTCAAAAACACCGACATCACCAGCATCCACATCGTGTCCACGGTCTTGTTGAATCGCAAACCCTAACCCAAATTTCCAGCCGTGATCGTGCAAAAAGGTCGCATCAAAATTGCCAATTTGATTGGTTGCGGTCATCAATTCTACCGTTTTACGACTGAGTAAACGCACGCCGTCTAATTCACCTTGATTGAGCAACATTTGCGCGAATCGGTAATAATCATACGCCGTCGAGATGACATTTACGCCACCGGTTAAATACTTGCCTTCCGTTGCATACGCATCGAAAGGACACAATGCCAAATCGCCATCAATCATTGGTTTATCATCAGTACGGGTTAAATGACCT
>Ga0265316_10006692_pt1 | contig 10982 bp, 9 predicted proteins | sample 4522metaG_FD_202092 | JGI IMG/M metagenome (GOLD analysis project Ga0265316, IMG submission 202092) | Rhizosphere microbial communities from Carex aquatilis grown in University of Washington, Seatle, WA, United States - 4-5-22 metaG | ecosystem: Host-associated > Plants > Roots > Rhizosphere >...
TCCACCAGCTGGCGGAGATTGTCCATAGTCTGCTGCTCCCGGCCCGTCATCACGGCCGTACTCGCGGCCTCCCGCCCCTTCGCGGCCCGCAGGTCGAGGATATCTTTGAGCAACGTCAGGCGCTCCGCCAACAGGCGCTCGATGGCGCCGAGACGCTGTTGCTGCCGGGAATTGTCCCGGGTCAGACCGCGCAAAGCTTCCAGATGTCGATCCACCAGGCCGAGGCCGGCCGCATACTGATCTTGGTAGTTCTTGGCCCCGGTGATGATGAAGCCCCGCTGGCTGTTCTCCACGTCGCTGAGGGCCGAATACAGACCGCCCAATTCGTCGACAACTTGATAGGTATGAATCTCCCATCGGTCGGCCGCGATCGAGGCCGTCATGTTCCGATGGGAGAGGAACCCCACCGTCGTGAGGATGACCAGGGTGAGAACCAGGCAAACATCGAATGCCAGGCGTTGCTTGAAAGTGCGCATCGCTCCGGGAAAACGGGATGCCGGTTGACCGGGCGCCGCCGCGGCCCGCCGAGCGGCGGCCACCGCGTGGAGACTCTCCTCAGATTCGAGCGCGGCCTGCGTGCTATCGTAGGCCGCCGCCCGCTCGCGGGCTCCGCGGTAGAGGCTGGCCACCGCACTCATGAACACGCCCATGCCCAAAAACATTGCCAGGCCGACGATGTCGGCCGTGTCCTCGATCTTGAGCTGCCCCACCGGCGCGAGAATCCAAACGGCCGTCAGCAGCCCCGACAATCCGGTGGCCAAAAGGCCCGGCCAGAAACCGCCCAACACGGCCGCGACCATCACCGCCGGGTAAAAGGTGATATACGCGGCCCGGGGACCGAATAACTCGGAGAGCAAATAGCGCGCCAAGAAGGCTGCGACGGCCACTCCGACCGCAAGCGCATAACGGGCCAACGGGCGGGTGAAGAGGCCCGGGAAAGACGAGGGTTGGTCCATTGGGGCGTGCGCTTTTGCCGGGTTGTTCTTCATGGCGTGGTCAGCCGGTGCGAGAGCAAGAACGGTTTGACGTTGCCCTGGTGTCGCGGAATCGTTCGATCATTCATATCTTTTGGGCGGTTGGGCCATCAGCCCGGATGTCCTGGACACCTGGACGGCAGATATTTATATAGAACAGACTGTAGCCTTGCCGCGGAGTGAAGTGTGACTCATCCGGGCTAGACGGGACGTTCGACAATGCCCGACGAAATGGCGTACCGGGTGAGTCCGGCGATGTCGTGAATGCCGAGCTTGTTCATCAATTGCTGGCGGTGTTTGTCGACGGTTTTGATGGAGATGCCAAGCTCCGCTGCGATTTGTTTGTTGGGTGCACCCTCGGCCACCAGCTGCAACACCTCCTCCTCCCGCGAGGTCAAAGCCGGCTGGAGTGTTCCGGATGACAGACCCTGTTCGCGCGCCTTCCGGCCGATTTGCAGCAGGCGTCGGGTGATGCTCGGGCTAAAGGACGTTTTGCCCGCCCCGACTTCCCGGATGGCCCGCAGCAGAACCTGACCGGAGCTTTGTTTATCCAGGAACCCCATCGCGCCGGCCGCCACCAGGCGCGCGACATACGCGTCGTCGCTACTCGCGGAAAGCACGAGCACTTTGGCGGCCGGATTATCGAGGAGGATCTGCCGGGTGGCTTCGCAGCCATTCAGCTTCGGCATGGCGACGTCCATGAGGACGACGTCCGGGCGCAGCGCCTTGGCCAGAGTCACCGCCTCCCGGCCCGTCGTCGCTTCGCCAGCCACTTCAATGTCCTCCACGGTTTCAAGGAAGGCCCGCAGTCCCTCACGCAGCACGGTGTGGTCATCGGCCAGCAGGATGGTGAGAGGCTTCATGGGGTGAACGGCGTGCCATTATGGACGAACGGAACACGACCGTACTTCGCATAGCCCGGCCCGATACGGACTCAATGGTAAACTTTCCGCCAGCGCGGACTCTGCGCGCCGGTGAGACGCGTGGGGTAGGAAAACTCCGTATATCGCTCGCGCGAACCGAAGCGTAGGATGCCACGACGTCAGGCAGCGCACCCAGCCCACCGGCATTTCCCATCGATACACGCTGCCCTCTCTTACCCGTGATTTCACCATGAGCAGCGCGGCTCAACCGGCCGAATGCTCTGCGACGGCCCCGCGGCAATCGCTCATGACTCCAATAACCATCCGCCCAAAAAAATCGCCATGACCGAGGATCTTTTGCTCGAACAATCCTGCGAATCCCAAGACGTCTGCCTGGTTGACACGAACACGTACGGCGCGGACGGCGGCGCTCGCCGGGCGGACCCGGTGCTGCCCTTCCCCAAGGACGACAGCAACTGCGCCTTGGTGGTGCAACCGGGCCATCTGTTGCGGGAGGTGACGCGTCTGGCGGCCAGGGTTTTCCCGCCCAGCATCGCCGTGCAGGCCGACGTGCCGGCGGAACTGTGGCCGATCTGCGGTGACCCCGGAGCGATGCATCAGGCGCTGATCGATGTGCTGCGCAACGCCCGCGCCGCCATGCCCGAGGGAGGGCACCTGACCGTTTCCGCGCGCAATGTCGTGGTGGCCGACGTGCCGGACACGCCGTTTTTCGACGCGCCGGCGGGCGACTATGTGGAGATGGTCATCGCCGACACCGGTCCCGCCGTCGATCACGACACCGAAGGACGGAGCATCGGCCCCGATTTCGTCCGCATGGCGCGAGTGTTGCGCAACCACGGCGGATATGCCCGGATCGAAGCGCGGGCCGGCCAGGGCACGACGGTTTCCCTCTATTTCCGGCGGGCTGTGCTCGCGAGCGACCCGATGGACTCCGGCGCCGGGACCGCGACGCGCCCGGCAGGCAGCATCCTGGTGGTCGACGACGAGGAAGCGATTCTCGGGTTATGCCAACTGATTCTCACCCATGCCGGATACAATGTGCTCGTCGCGTGCAATGGCAGCGACGCGTTGGCGCTGTTCGAGCGGCACCGTTCGGAAATCGGACTGGTGCTCACCGACCTCGCGATGCCGGACATGAACGGTATTACGCTGGCCTGGGCGCTCCGCCGCAGCAAACCCGGTCTGCGCGTGATGGTCATCACGGGCCAGGGCACGGAGGACGATCTCCGCGAACTCGCATCCCTGGGCGTGAGGCAGGTGCTGTGGAAACCTTTTTCTCCCCGGGGTCTGATGGAGGCGGTTTCCCTAACGCTCGCAGAACCGGTGCGGTGTGAGCCGGAGTTGTTCCTCGTCTGATGATTTGTTCCGCGGGTGCGCTACGGCTCGCGGATCGTTAGTTTGGGAAACCACCGGCGAAAATCGGGAGCATTGCGCGTGACGAGTCCCTGGCGGTTTGCGGCAAAGCCCCCGATAAGGATGTCGGCGACAGGTCGCTTGGGCGCCTTGTCATTGCGCCGGGCTTTGACGTAAACGTTCCAGGCACGATGCGAGGCCTCCATATCAACCGCCGTCCAGGCCTCCGAGTAAGACAAGCCGGCTTGTTCGAGAAATCGTTTCTGTTCGGTGATGTCTCCCGCGAAGGCCGCCGCCAGCTCCACCATCGTCACGGCGGAGACCGCGAGCCCGTCTGGCAGCAGGTTTTCCAACAGCTTGGCCGAGGCTTCGCCGAACTGCGGATCGTTCTCGAATACATCGAGAACCACACAAGTATCAACGATCCACATCAGGATGCCCTTTCTCCCTCGCGGAGTTCTCGCATCCATTCGCTGGTGCGACGGGCGGGACCATGCCGCAATTTTCGGGCGTAACCGAGCATGGCCCTGGGCCCGGGCGGGGTCTCATTTGCGGTATGCACCCGGAACTCGTGGCCGGATACAGGCTCGAACTTTAAGCGCTGACCCGGAAGGAGGTTCATCGCCTTGCGCAGAGCGGCGGGAATGGAAATCTGGCCTCGTTCGGTGAGAGTAGCTTCGTTCATGGAGTAATCGTATCATGCCGTTTTATCATGTCAAGCATGACAAAACGGCATGATATTGCGGAGAGGGCTGGAGCATGGATAGAGCTGCGCTGATCAGCCGTTTTAGGATCAAGCCGTGCCCGCAACCACGGACGAGCAGTCGGCGGGTTGCCTCTCGATGCGAACAACGCCGGGCGGCCCGTCCCATTTGGTCGAATGCATGAGGGAGTTAATTCCCCGCGATCGGATATCCCTGCCAGACCCATCGAAGTGCGGTGGGATACAGCTGCGAAATGGTCGGCCGGTCGGTATGGCCGGCACCGCGGGCGAAGACGAACTTGTAGCGATACCCTTTCGCGGTCAGTGCCTGGGCCATGTTCTCGTTGGCCTGCACCCAGTCGTGCAGGCCATCTCGGGCGTTGTAGTTGTCGCGGTCGCCACATTCCAGGTAGATGCGGAGCGGTTTGGCGGGGCTGTTGGGGATCAGCGTTTCGTGGTATGCCCAGGCGCCGTGCGGATATTGCGGGTCGGTCGGCCATTGCTGATTTACGAACGTCCCGGAGAACGTGAGGACACGATGGTAGCGCTCCGGATGAAACCATGCCATGCTCATCGCGGCCGATGCGCCGGAGCTGGTGCCCATCACGGCCCTCCCGTCCGGGTCCTTCGTCAGCTTCACCTGAGCAACCTTTTCGGCCATCGGCAGAACTTCGGTCTCAACGAAGTCGCTATACTTGCCGGAGACCGTGTCATATTCCAGTCCGCGCTCGCTGCCCGGCCCGTCGCCGCCGCCGCTCGGAATGGCGACGACGATCATCACCGGAAGCTGCTTCAGCGGGATCAGGTGGTCGAGCACGTTGAAGGCCCGGCTGTCGCCGTCGGAGGTGATCATGACCGGCGCGGTCGTCCCGGGAACGTACTGCTTGGGAACGTACACCGAGACCGTACGCGTCCAGGGCGCGGCATGGCTGGTCACGGTGTTTCCGTTTGCGCCGGCCGGCCCCGCCGCTCCTGGCGCGGGCTGATCGCGCGCGATGCCAGGGTAAAATTTACTCTCGGTCGAGTGGAGCGTGAATTTGTAGATGTCACCCTTGGGCATGCCGTCCCCGACGGGGCTCATTTCCGGCGACGGGTCGTGGGTCGGCCCGATGATGAAATTGCCGTCGGCCTCGACCGGCGGAACCTGGCCGTCGGGCAATTCGGTGGCCTTGACATATCCCGCGGCGAGCGGATCGCGCGTGGGCGCAGGAGGACGTCCCCCGGCGCGTCCCACCGCCGGAGCACCGGGGGGCTGGGCCGGGGCGATGCTCACACCAAATAACAGTATCGCAGCGGTGAAGAAGAACGGTGGTTTCATGGGAATTCTGCGGTTGTACGGCCACGAACGAAATCCTTGGCGATTTTCTCCCCTCGCTCCGGGGATGGCTATTTTCGCACCGCATCCAGGACGGTGCCGGCGGTGAGCAGCTCGGGCAGTTCGATGGGTTCGGGCCGGCCGGGCAGATAGACCAGATCGAACGGCACGGCGCTGCGGCTCCAGCGCGCCAGTTCGGCGGTAATCTTCGGATCGCGGTTGGTCCAGTCGCCCCGGAGCGTGGCAAATTTCTTTTCGGCGAACACGCGCCGCACTTCAGCCGAGCCGAAGACGAGTTTCTTGTTGGCCTGACAGGTGGCGCACCAGCGCGCCGTGAAATCGACGTAGACCGGCCGGCCCTCCGTCCGCAATTGGGCCACGCGTTCGGCGCTCCAGGGCTCCCACGCGATGTCGGTGGGCGCGGGCGGCTGCGGCCAGCCGGTCCAGGCGCCCAGCCCGAGCAGCACGAAGCCCCCGACGAGACCGAATCGCGCCCGGCCGGGCGAGGCGCCGGGCGCGCGCCACCGGCCGTAAACCCAGATGCCCATCGCGATCAGCACGAGGCCGAAGAACACCGTCAGCAGGCCGTTCTCGGTCACCTGGCCGGCGAGCACCCACACGAGGTACCCAACGGTCGCATACAGCGGGAAGGCCATGAACTGCTTGAACGTCTCCATCCACGCGCCGGGGCGCGGCAGCAATTTCACGGCGCCGGGAAACGCGGACAGCAGCAGGTATGGCAGCGACAGCCCGAGCGCGATGGCGGTGAAGACCACAAACGATTGAAAAGTCGAGAGCGCCAGTGCCGCCCCGAGGGCGGGCGCGAGGAACGGCGCGCTGCAGGGCGTGGCGACGACGGTCGCGAGCACACCGGTGAAAAACGATCCGGTGAGGCCGGACTTCATCTGCAACCCGGCGCCGGCGCCCGTGGCGCTCAGGCCGAATTCGAACAGGCCGCTCATGTTGAGCGCGAAGACGAGCATCACTGCGGCGAGCCCGAACACGAAGACCGGCGATTGCAGTTGGAACCCCCAGCCGAGCTGGCTACCGCCGGCGCGCAGCACGGCGAGCACGCCCGCGAGCATCCAAAAGGAAAGGAGCACGCCGGAAGCGAACACCAGACCGTGGGTCACCACCTTGCGGCGGTCGGCGCCCGCTTGTTGCACGAAACCTAGTATTTTGATCCCGAGCACGGGAAAGACGCACGGCATGAGGTTCAGGATCAGGCCGCCGACGAAGGCGAGGAGCAGCGTTCCGGGCAGGCTGACGACGGCGGTGGCGGGAGTGGGGGAAAGCGGAGAGCGGAGAGCGGAAAGCGGAGAGGCCGCAGCCCCGGAGGCATTCGCGGTGGGGAGGGGCAGGTCGATGCGCAGGCCGCGGAATGCCGGATCGGCCTGCCAGCCGGTTTCCGACGTGAGCACGCCGAGAAGCTTCGCGGGATTCGGCGGCCCTTCCGGAGAGATTTGCAGCGCGAGCACGAAACCGCCCTGGCCGTCGGACTTTACTTCCTGCGGCAGTTCGTAGCCGATGTAGTTGTCCTCGGAGAAAAAATGCAGGTCGGTCGGTGCGGCGGCGGCGGGGCCGGCGGGTTTAACCGTCAGCTGGACGGTCTTCGCATCGCGCGTGGCAGTCGTGGTCCAGCCGGCCGGCGTCTGGGGGAGGTGGACGAGGGTTTGCGAGATTTTCGCACTCCACTGCGGGTCGGGTGGCGGAATCTCGGTGGAGACCGGCAGTGTCAACTGGAGTGTGGCGCTGCCGGGTTTGCAGACGTCCTGACACATGAGCCACGTGGCGGTGGCCGCAAGTGTGATGCGATCGCCGGGCGTGAGTGTGGCCGGAGGCGTGATTTCGACGGGCAGGAACAGCTCCTCGTCGTAGCCGCTGCCGGTCACCGTGCCCGTCGCGTCCTTCAACACGTGGGGCGCGGGCCACTGGATCTCGCCCACTTTAAAACCGTCGGGAAGTTTCCAGGCCAGAGTGGTGGCGAGCCCGGTGCCGGGGTTGAGCCAATAAGTGTGCCAATGAGCCTCGTGCACGAGCCGCAGCGCAACGGTGAAGGGCCGGCCGGGCTGGATCGACGTCCCGGCCGCGACCAGCGAGGCACTCACCTGCGCGTATCCGACGGAGAACGACGCAGCGAGGATCGAGATGCCCAGCGCGACGAGACGGTGTGGCTTCATGGCGAATAGGATGACGTTGACCGGAAAGGGTGCAAACGCCGCGAGAAAATGGCGGCCGGGGTTTTGCGAGGCAAGCTGACCCTTGGCAGCCCATAAAAGTCAAGAATACCAGATAAAATGTAAAGTATGCTTGACATTTGTCCGCTAAGATCTCCATGCTTCGAACCAGCGATGAAACGATCGTTGTCTAATCGATTGAAAGTGGCACGAGCGGAAAAGAACCTCTCCCAGGAGGAACTGGCGAAATTGGCCGGCGTGACACGGCAGACGATTTGGTCGATCGAAAATGGGCAATACGTGCCCTCCGCACTGCTTGCTTTCATCCTGGCCAAGCGGCTCGGAAAACCCGTTGCAGAGCTTTTTTTACTGGAAGGAGACCAATCATGAACGAAGAAAACATAGTCCGTGACGAACGAACGGTGGCGGTCGAGAACGCCAGCTATCGGTTTGCCTATAAACTGCTCGGTGGGGGCCTGTTGCTCGACGCCTTCTGTCGTGCTTGGGCCCAACAACGGCCGTACTGGGATTTAATGGCCCTGGTGGTAATTAGCGGAGGTGCCGCGACCGCCTATCAAGCAGCGCGAGGGACGCTCTTTCGTTACTGGGCGCGATTCGGTGCGGCGGTCCTATTCGCCGGCGCGTTGTCGGCAGTCATTATTTGGTTCGTAATAGCACAGAAATCCTAAAGGCATGCGCCCCGAAGGAAAATCGATCTCAGCCGAATCCGGCGGATATCCCGTGAGGAGCCCCGGGCGAGTGCGGGCCGGCAAACCGTCCATAAGTGCCTTACGCCGAATCCGGTTCGCCGGAAACCGCCGGTCATTTTATAATATACCCAAGCGCATATTTCAGGCAACTTCCCGGGCTCCAACGATCCTCGTTTGGATCGCGGGCGTTCCCCCAAACTAATATCATCAACCAGCCATCTCCCATGAAACTCGCCCAGCTACGTTTTGCCGCCCTTGCGTTTGTCGCGCTCGCCGCGTTTGCCGCCGAGCCCGCCCCAACTCCCGCCAGCGATGCTCCGCCCGAACTGCGCGGCGTACTCATTTCTGGCGCGGACCAGCGTTTCGCCCTCACCCTCCCGGGCGGCGCCCGCACCGCGTGGGCCGGCATCGGCGAATCGTTCGAAGGCTGGAAGCTCGCCAGATATAACCAGGCCGACGAAACCCTCGTCGTGAAGAAGGACGGCCAGGAGGTTTCGATCAAACTCGCCTCCAGCAAGGTCGGGGCCGCGGACAACAAGGCGACGATCGCCGACGCGGAAGAGGTGTTCCGCAAAATGAATTTCGACGAGATGTTGGGCAAGGTCATGGATCAACAAAAGAAAGCCCAACTCAACATGATGAGGCAGATGCTCGCCCGAAACCCACCGAAAGAGGGTTCGGTCGAAGACCGGATGGCGTTGCAAACGAAGATCATGGATGTGATATTCGCCGAGCTCAAACCCGAGGCGATGCGCGCCGATATCGCCAAGACCTACAGCGACGTGTTTACCAAGGACGAATTGGCCGGTATGGCCGATTTCTACGGCACGCCGGCAGGCCAGGCTTTGACCGCCAAGCAACCCGAGCTGCAACAAAAGATGATGGAAATCATGCAGCCGCGCCTCATGGCGGGGATGCAGAAAGCACAGCAACTCCAGCAGGAGTTCGCCCAGCAGAAGCAAGCCCAGCAACAGGCAGCGCCCGCTGCGGCTCCCGCCGCGCCAGCGCCGGGCCAGTGACGGCTTGGGAGCCTGTCGGGGTTGCCACCAGGTTGCTAGGAGCGCGGACGTTGGCGCAGCCTCGTCCGCCCTTCCCCGATCGCGTTTAGGCCGGACGATCGCCTACGGCGATACGTCCGCGCTCCGTCCCGGGCGCTGCCTCGACAGGCTCCGTAAGCAGCGCTCCGCGCTGCAAAAACCGGATTTGCCGTTCGATTTTCCGCCGCCTCGCGGCGGTTTAAGGAGTTTGTCGGTCGGGGCGGATTGCCTCGCGACGGAATTTCGAGCTCTTTCCGAACTTTTATCCTAAGCCCGACAAACTCCCGACAAACTCCTAGGGATTGAGCGCCGCGATCACGGTGGCGTGCAGCTCGGGCGTGGCGGCGGCCACGATCGACTGCGCGCCCACCGGGTCGTGGCCCTGCCAGTCGGAGATTGCGCCGCCGGCCCCGCGGATCACCGGGATCAACGCGGCGATGTCCCACGGATTCAGGATCGGGTCGCACATGACGTCGGCCCAGCCGGTCGCGACGAGCAGATAGCCGTAACAATCGCCCCAGGTGCGCACCAGCTTCGCGCGGGCCGCGAGTGCGGCGAAGGCGGCACCGTTCTGATGCCGCGCGGGGTTGAGTGGATCGCTGGTGAGGAGGGTGGCCTCCTCGAGGCGGCGCGTGGGTCGGGCGCGAACCGGGCGGCCGTTGAGCGTGGTCGTGTGGCCGTCGCCGATCACGAGTTGGTTGAGAACTGGCTGGTGAATCGCGCCGAGCACGGGCTGGCCGCGGTGTTGCAGGGCGATCAATGTACCGAAGAGCGGGCACGCGGTGGCGAAGGCCTTGGTGCCGTCCACCGGATCGAGCACCCATACCCATTCGGCGTCGGCGCGCTCGGAGCCGAATTCTTCGCCGACGATGCCGTGCGCCGGGAACTTTTCCCGGATCATCCGGCGCATGAGTTCCTCCGCGCCGCGGTCGGCGAGCGTCACCGGCGTGGCGTCGCTCTTGGTTTCGACCACGAGCGTCGGGTTGGCGAAAAACGGCCGGATGAAATCGCCGCTCTGCGTGGCGAGTTCGGCGAGGAAGGCGCGGTAGGGCGTGAGATCCACGAGCAGATTTGAAACCACGAAACCCACGAAACACACGAAAAAACCTGATCCAACCCAGTCTGGCTTTCGTGTATTTCGTGTATTTCGTGGTGACTCGTCATGCGTTGGACCGAGCAACCGATCTATTTCGTCGATTTCGAGGGCAGCCGGACCTCGGGCATTCTCGAGTTCGGCGTGGCCACCGTGCTCGGCGGGCAGGTGATCGAACCGCGGACCCGCCTGTGTGCGGCCACCGGCCGGGTGCGGGCCGACGACACCCTGGTGCACGGTTTGAGCGAGGCCGACGTCGCCGGCACGCAGCCGTTTGCCGACGAGTGGGACACGTTTGCCGATCTGCGCGAGCGCGGGCCGCTCGCCGCCCACTACGCCGGCGTGGAAAACGCGTTGATCAAGTCCGTCTGGCCCTATCCGCGCAATTCGCCCGATTTCGCGCGGCCGGGCGAACGCCTGATCGACTGGGGTTCCTGGGTCGACACCGGGGCGATATACGCCCAGCTCTACCCGCAATTGGCTTCGGGCCGGCTGGAATCTTTGGTGGTGGCGTGCGGCCTGCAACCCGAGCTCGATAAGCTGGCGGTGCAGCATTGCCCGGCCGGGCGCGGCCACTATCACGCTGCACTCTACGACGCGCTCGCCGGGGCGCTTTTGCTGGCCTCGCTGGCGCGCGAGCCGTCGCTGGCCGAGCTCAGCACGATGCAACTGCTCGCGCTCAGCACCCTCGACGGCGACCGGCGCGACGAGCTGCAACAGCGGACGCTGTTTTAGG
>Ga0265316_10006693_pt1 | contig 10981 bp, 8 predicted proteins | sample 4522metaG_FD_202092 | JGI IMG/M metagenome (GOLD analysis project Ga0265316, IMG submission 202092) | Rhizosphere microbial communities from Carex aquatilis grown in University of Washington, Seatle, WA, United States - 4-5-22 metaG | ecosystem: Host-associated > Plants > Roots > Rhizosphere >...
GGCCAGTATGTGCAGTTCCTGATTCCCGGCACCGAGCAGGATGCGCAGCCCCTGTTCCGGGCATATTCCATCGCCTCGCCCCCCTCGTCATCGGGTCGGCTGACCCTGGTATTCCAGAAGATTCCCGGCGGTGTCTGCTCGTCGTACGTCTTCGAGCGCCTTCGGGCCTCCGATGAGGTTGCAGTCAACGGTCCGTTCGGCGCGTTCTATCTCCGCGAAAGCGAGCGGGACATCATTTTCGTGGCCGGGGGGTCAGGAATGGCCCCTCTGCGGGGCATGCTCACGGACATGGCGGAGAAGCGGATCACTCGTGCCATCACCTGCTATTTTGCCGCGCGGACTGCCCCGGACCTGTTCTACCTGGATGAGATGCGGTCGCTGGAAAGCGAGCTGCCGCATTTCCGCTTCGTGCCGGTCCTCTCCAATCCCCGGCCCCAGGACGGCTGGGAGGGAGAAAAGGGAGGGATCGCCTCGGCGCTGAACCGTCTCCTGCCTGGGCTCACCCGTCACGAGGCGTACCTGTGCGGGAGCCCCGGCATGATCGACGCCTCCATGGGGGTCCTGCGCGCCAAGGGGCTGTCGGAAGACCTGATCTTCTATGATAAGTTCTCATGATTGATTGATGGTGTTCGAAACGCTGGATTGATTTGCGGCCACGGCCGCGGTATTATCGCCCAAGGGAGGAGAGTATGGCAGTCCATTTGTACCTTTCAACGATTCCCGAAGCGCTCATCGCGTCCATGCTGACGCCGCTGGATTTCGGCATGTATTACTCGGTCGGCATGGAGAAGAAGTCTCGCGGCCAGGCCCAATACTTCAGCGTGGACAGGGGATTCTCCAGCGACTATTTCCCCATGTCGGAGATCGATTCCCGCTGCGTGCCGCACCCGAACGGGGAGCCGAAGCACTCCGTGTACCTGTCCGTGTACAGGGTGCTTGAGCACGTACCGCTGAGCGCCATTGGCAAGCTCTACCTCGCCACGCGGGATGGGAGGGTCCTGGAGATCGCCCCGACAAAGGTGATGCCGAACTTTCCCAAGGCGTTCCGTTTCTACCAGGAAATCTGCCCGGTCTCGCCGCGCGTTGTGAGTCGTCTTGATCCGCAGGAGTTCAGTGCGTTCATGACAGACTCCAAGCGGAGCATCCACGTGCCCAAGATCTTCTTTGCAGAGCTGAGCCTGGGCGAGCTCGCGGCGAACCCTGAAACAGGGAGCGTCCGTGACCTCTCCTACCCCAACATCGAGCACCTGCGGTCCTGCATCACCGAGGTGAAGAAGGACACCCACAAGGGAACCAAAACGGTGGACCGCGCGGCGCCTACAGATTTTCCCTATCGCCTGGTAGAGAATGGATTCTTCCTCGGCAGCGGGAAGGAGCTGCTCTACTATCCGATGCCTTCGGAGAAGGAGCTGCAGACCACGCACTACCAGTGGTGGAGATCAGCCTCCGGCTAAGTCACGTGCGCGGAGAGCTTGCCTTGTACGGCGGGGAGAAGACGGCGCATGAGCCCTTCCCGCCGTGGCCGCAATTCGCGGAAAGGACACTCACCAGCGTCCTCGAGCCGCTTCGGTCGGGCAGGGTCTCCTATTTGTCCGGTGCCAGGGGCAGAGAGTTCGAAGCCCGGTGGGCTTCGTGGATCGGGGCCACCCACGCCGTCTCCTGCTCCAGCGGCACGGCCGCCCTTCATATGGCCCTCGTCGCCCTCGGCATCCAGCCGGGGGACGAGGTCATCGTCCCCTCCCACACTTTTCTCTCCACCTCACTCGCTGTTCTGCATGCCGGCGCCATTCCGGTTTTCTGCGACGTGGGGGAGGATCATACGATGGATCCGCGCGCGCTGGAGGCCCGGGTCACCGGGCGGACGCGGGCGGTCATCGTCGTGCACCTGTACGGCATCGTGTGTGCCATGGACCGTATCCTTGAGGCGGCCCGGCAGCACGCCCTTTCGGTGGTGGAGGATTGCGCCCAATCGGTCGGGGGGGAGTTCCACGGGAAGAAGGCCGGGACCCTCGGTGATGCGGGGTGCTTCAGCTTCTCCGAGGGCAAGCATGTAAGCACGGGGGGCGAGGGCGGCATGGTCGTGACTGACAACGACACGCTCGCTGAGTCGTGCCGATCCCTGCGCGACTATGGCCGCGAGCAGTCCGCCGCGGAGGACCGTGGCGCGGCCGCGCACGTACGGGTAGGATTCAACTACCGGCTGACGGAAATCCAGTCCATTATCGGGCTGGGCGAGCTCGACCGGCTGGACGCGTGGAATCTCCCCCGTCGCACAGGATTTGCCAGGACATACGATCATGCCTTCTCACAGCTCTACGGCGTGCGCGCCCTGCCTCTCAACACCCCGGATCGACGAAACGCCTATTGGAAGTACCCCCTGCAGCTCGACCTGGAGAAGCTCACCTGCGGGGTGGAGGAGTTTCTGAGGGCGCTCGTTGCAGAGGGGCTCCCGGACTGCGGCGGACGTTGGCGTGAGTCCTACAGGGAGCCCGTATTTGCGGGGCGCGCGCAGGCCCGCTGCGTAGTGGCAGAGGCATTACAGGGAACGACTGTTGTGCTCGGGCTTCCGCCGTCATGGGAACGCGCGCACGTGGAGCTCTGCGTGTCCGCTGTGAAGAAGGTGCTGCGGGCGTACAGGCGCTGAGAGAGCCGCTTTCCCGGGGGGTTAGCCCTCGGGGGTTAGCCCTCGGAGGTTAGCCCTCTCCCCGCACCCTCAGGAGCTCAACCAGGTATTTCCTGTAGAGCTCTTCACGCTTCTTCAGCATGTCGAAGGGAACTTCATAGGCCTTTTCGATCGTCTCCCGCGTGAAGATTTCCGCGGTCCTGCCCAGCCGCGGCGCCGCCTCCCGGGAGAAAAGCAGGATGTAGTCCGAATACTTCTGTGAGATGTCCAGCTCGTGCACGGAATAGTAGAGGCTCATTTCCTCCTGGCGCGCGCGTCGGGCCAGGTAGTCCATGGCTTTTTGTTTCTGACGGCTTTCCAGCGCGAATATCGGCTCATCCATGGCAATCAGGGGCGATCCATAGAGCAGGCTGAACGCGAGGATCGTGCGCTGCAGCTCACCCTTGCTCACCTCCTGGGTGCGCCTGCCGAGGATCGCTCCGAGCTCGAACACATCGACGAGGTCTGCGACCAGGTCCTCGCTTCCGGAGGCATGGAAGCCGTTGGCATGGACGAACGCCAGGAGCGTGCCGATGGATTCCTCGGTGTCGAACTCCATGTTCTGGTAGATGAAGGAGACCAGCTTCTGCCTCTCCGTCTCGTCCGCAAGCTCACGCGTGTCACGGCCGCGTATGAGAACCCTTCCCCGGGTAGGGAGCAGGCGTCCCGAGGCCAGAAGGAGGAGGGTGGATTTCCCCGTGCCGTTCTGGCCCACCAGGGAGACGATCCCCCGCGGGAGCGTCAGGTCCAGCCTCGTGAAGATATCCGCTTCCCCGTCCGGGTAGCGAAAGGACGCTTCCTCGAAGACGATTTCCCTCTCCATGGAGTCGGGATGGTACCATGGTGGGCCATGGCCCGCAATGCGTGGTGGCCCAGTGTCCACAATCCGCGGTACACTGTGCGCGTCCGTGAGTGAGGGAGGCGAGCGTGGAAATCAGGGGAGTCCGCATAGAAGTCGTGCGCGCCGAGGCAGCGAGCGTTCACGCGGAAATCACGCTGACGGAAGAGGCCGCCGGCACAGAGCCTGACGAACAGTCGGTCCGCGCGGCGTGCGCGCGCGCCCTGGTGGAGGCGCGCGTTCGGGGGGTCGGCTCAGTGGCGATTGCCGCGCTCGGAGTGGCCCCCGGAGGGATGTCTGCCGTCACTTCGGGGAAGATCATGGCGCAGGAGGCTATCCGCTTCGCCCGCGCGGGCTCGACGCGCACCTCCCGCATCACTTTCTGCTGCCCCGGGGAGAACGACTACCCGGTCTTCCAGAAGACGGTGAACGGCTACGTGAAGCATTTTCTGGACGTGCTGATCTGGGGCCCTTTCCTTACCGTGGACGCGATCATCGAAGTGCCGGAAGGGATCGTGCTGGTGAAGAGGAGCAACCCGCCGCTGGGATTCGCGCTGCCCGGAGGCTTTGTCGACTACGGGGAGAGCCTGGAGCAGGCCGTGGTCCGCGAGGCGCGTGAAGAGACCGGACTCGAGCTGATCGATTGTGCTCAATTCCACACCTATTCCGACCCGTCGCGGGATCCGCGTTTTCACACCGTGACCACCGTATTCAGCGCCCGGGCAGAAGGCGTTCCGCACGCCGGTGACGATGCGGCGGACGTGCGTGTCATCCGCCCGGCGGACATCGAAGAGCTTGCATTTGCGTTCGATCACAAGCAGGTGCTTCAGGATTGGATTGCCGGCCGCCGGCCGCTGCCGCCTCCTACGGAGCCGTCAGAAGGCAAAGGACGTCGTCGTCGCGGCACGCCGGGTTGATGCCGAGCCGGGTCAGCGAGAAGTCGTAGCGCACGGGATCCCGAGGGTTGCACCCGGCAAACCCCCTTGTGACCTCGAGGGCGGTCTTTAAATCTGCCTGCTTCCTGTCAGTCAGCCGGAGCTGACGCGCAATCCTGTGCAAGTGGATGTCAAGGGGAACGACAAGCTTTGCCCGGGATACCGACCGCCAGGGGCCTGGATCCACCTGGTCCCGTCTCACCATCCATCTCAGGAAGAGGTTCAGCCTTTTGCAGGCGCTCCCGTCCGCGGGAGAGGAGAGCAGGCTGGGACATGACTGCGCCCCGCCTGCCAGCGCCCGCAGCCGGTCGACGAAAACACTCAGCGCGGGAAGGATCGTTTCGTCCTTCATTCCCATCCCTGCCGTGAAGAGCATCTCGAGGGACCCGTGCTCAGCCACTGCGCGCTTCACACCGAGGAGCAGCGCAGCGACCTCGGCGCCGGGCGTGAACCTGTGCCTGAACCCAGGCAGAATCCGCATCAGCTCCCGATCCGTCGCGGTTTCAAGAAATGATCGTGGAGAGCCCTTTGCGTCCCCGCCCACGGCATCCAGGACGCGCGTGACACTCGCCAGGATCTGCGCAACCCGGCCGTACGCCAGGCAGGCGGCGATCAACCCGGCGATTTCCTGGTCTGCAGGTGCATCGTAGCGGTACACGAGCTCGAGCGGGTCAGGATGGACGAACGCGCGCCGATTGTATTTCTGATAGAGAGAATCGAGCCCCTGCCTCAGGTCCGGCATGGAGCGCCCGGCGCGTCGCACATTCCCTCGGTCGCTCCTGGCGACATTTTTCCCTCAGCCCTGCAGCGCGCGCACGTAGCCGTCGATCTTGCCGATGAGCCGCGCCAGCTCCTCGAGCTTTTCCTTTTCACGATCCACCACCTCTTTCGGGGCGCGCTCAACGAATGAGCTGTTGGCAAGCTTTGTCTGCGTGCGGCTGATTTCAGACTCCGCCTTCTCCCTGTCCTTCATCAGCCGTGCGATCTCCTTCGGCGCGTCGATGGCTTCCTTGATGAGAACGAACACCTCGAATCCTTTGCCCGCCGCCCCGATAATGCCGGGCCCCGTAGGCCGGGATTTCTCCAATGCCAGGGCACTGCACCCCGCCAGGTGCATGATGAGCGTGCGATGGACTTCGAAGTTTTCCGCGGTCCCGGCACCGGCCTCCGGCACAACGGTGACCTCGATCTTCCTGTCCGGCGGGATCGTGAACTCCGCGCGTATGGTCCGCACTGCGCGCACCAGCTCCTGGAGGGAGGCGAACTTCGCTTCGACGGCCGGGTCGGCGCGGCCCGCATCCGGCGCGGGGTAGGCCTGGGTCATTATCGAGTCCGCATGCACGGGAAGGGTCTGGTAGATCTCTTCCGTGATCATGGGCAGAAACGGATGCGCCAGGCGCAGGGATTCTTCCAGGATCCCCAGCAGCAGCGTCACGATCCTGTCCTTTTCAGGGCCGTCCGCGGAGAGGGAAAGCTTTGCTGCCTCGATGTACCAGTCGCAGAAATCGCTCCAGATGAACTCGTAGACCGCCTGGGCGGCTTCGTTGAAACGGTAGCCTTCCAGGGCCGCGCGCGCGGCCGCGGCGGCCGCGTTCAGCCTGTGACGGATCCAGCGGTCTATGTCGGTGAGCTTCACCGCGCCGGGCTCGAGCAGGCTGCGCCCCTCCAGGTTCATCAGGAGATAGCGCGAGGCGTTCCAGATCTTGTTGGCGAACCGGGAACCGAGCTTGACCGACTCCCTGTCGAAGAGCACGTCCTGGCCCTGCGCGCAGAGGAAGGCGATCGTGAACTTCAGCGCGTCCGCGCCGAACTCGTCTATCAGCTCCAGCGGGTCCAGCCCGTTGCCCAGGCTTTTCGACATCTTTCTGCCCTGCTTGTCGCGCACCAGGCCGGTGATGTAGATATCGCGGAAAGGCACTTCCCCCATGAACTCCAGCCCCATCATGATCATGCGTGCCACCCAGAAAAAAATGATGTCGTACGCCGTGATCAGCGTGGTGGTCGGGTAGAACCGGGCAAGATCGGCCGTCTTCTCCGGCCAGCCCAGCGTGGAGAAAGGCCACAGCGCGGATGAGAACCAGGTGTCCAGCACGTCGGAATCCTGTTCGATCCGGTCGCTGCCGCATTTCCCGCAGGCACTCGGATCGGTCCGTGAGACCGTCATGCCGCCGCACTGTGCGCAGTACCAGACCGGGATCCGATGTCCCCACCACAGCTGGCGGGATATGCACCAGTCGCGGATGTTGTTCAGCCAGTTCGAATAGGTGCTCTCCCATCTCTGCGGGTAGAAGCGGATCTTTCCGTCCTGCCACGCTTTCAGCGCCTTGTCCGCAAGGGGCTTCATGCGGACGAACCACTGGTCGGAGAGATACGGCTCGATCACCGTGTTGCACCGGTAGCAGTGCCCCACCTGGTGCATGTGATCTTCTTCCTTGATGAAGAGCCCCGCGGCGTTGATGTCCTCCATGACCTTTGCGCGCGCCTTTGCAACGGTCAGGCCCCGGTAGGCTTCCGGCACGTTCTCGTTCAGCTTTCCGTCCGGTGTGAGGATGTTTATTTCCGCAAGAGTGTGACGATGGCCGATTTCATTGTCCACCGGGTCGTGCGCCGGCGTTACCTTCACCGCGCCGGTGCCGAAGGTCCTGTCGATGAGGGGATCGGCGATGATCGGTATCTGCCGGTCCGTGAGGGGCAGCGCGATCATTTTCCCGATGAGTCCCGCATAGCGCTCATCCTCGGGATGCACGGTCACCGCCGTGTCTCCCAGCATTGTTTCAGGCCGGGTCGTGGCGATGGGAATGACCCCCGAGCCGTCTGCCAGGGGATAATTGTAATAGTACATTTTCCCCCGGGTCTCGACGTGCTCGACCTCGTCATCCGAAATGGCCGTGCGGCAGCTCGGGCACCAGTTGACCAGGTAGTTGCCCCGGTAGATCAGCCCCTTCTCATAGAGGGACACGAACACTTCGCGCACCGCGCGGGAAAGCCCCTCGTCCAGCGTGAAGCGTTCCCGCTCCCAGTCGCAGGATGAGCCCAGCCGCTGGAGCTGCGTCACGATCGTGTCGTGATGCTCGTGGGTGACCTTCCAGGTCTCTTCAACGAACTTCTCCCGTCCGATCTCCCTGCGGCTCGTGCCGCGCTTCTTCAGAAGCTTCTCCACCACGTGCTGGGTGGCGATGCCCGCATGGTCGGTGCCGGGCACCCAGAGGGTATCGTCCCCGAGCATGCGGTGATAACGGACCTCGATGTCCTGCAGGCTGTTGTTCAGTCCGTGCCCCATGTGCAGGACGCCCGTGACGTTCGGCGGCGGGATGACGATGACGAACGTCCTGCCGGTGGTGCCTCCGTGCGCGCCCGCCGCGGGGGCAAACCGGTGCGTGTCGAGCCAGTGGCGGTAGATGCGTTCCTCGTAGCTTTTTGGATCGAAGGCTTTGCTGAGCTCGATGGCTTTCATGGCGCGCGCATAATAGCAAAAGGTCTCGATCATTGACAGGCCTGCCTTGCCGCACGTACCATTCGCCTGCAGTGAACGGCAGGGTTTTCGTGTTCGGAAGCATCAACACCGACCTCGTGGTATACGTCACGCGGCTTCCCCAGCCGGGAGAGACCGTGTCAGGCACGGGGTGGGCATCCTTCCCGGGAGGCAAGGGCGCCAACCAGGCCGTTGCTGCCGCGCGCGCCGGTGCTGCGGTCGAGCTCTATGGGTGCCTCGGGGATGACCAGTTCGGAAGGGAAAGGCTGGAGAGCCTGCGCCAGACCGGGGTCTCCACCCGCGGCGTTCGTGTCCTGCCCGGGGCGGGCTCCGGGGTGGCCCAGATCACGGTGGACAGCGACGGAGAGAACACGATCGCCGTGGCCCCCGGGGCCAACGCGATGTTCAGTGCCGCGGGGATCGAGCTCCCGAGGCCCTCACGCGGGGAGACATGGGTCTCTCTTTTTCAGAACGAAGTTCCACAGGAGGCCATCGAGGATCTCATCCACACCGCGCATGAAGCGGGGCACCTCGTTCTCTGGAATCTCGCCCCCACGTTCAGCCGCCGTCCCGCCGACGCGACAATGCGTGCCGTCGATTTTCTCATCTGCAACCGCAACGAGCTGACCGCAGTGACGGGAATGGACGGCGATCCCGAGACGGCTGCGCGCTCTCTTTTTGTGCGCGGAGTGCGCGCTGTCATTGCGACACTGGGGAAAGAGGGCAGCCTCCTGATCCGGGAACAGGGGACCGTGCGGGTGGACGCATTTCCCGTGGAAGCGGTGGATACGGTGGGGGCAGGGGACTGTTTCTGCGGCGTGCTGGCTGCGTCACTGGCCGGGGGTTTCGAGGTGAGGGCGGCCTTGCAGAGGGCGTCGGCCGCCGCGGCCATTTCAACCACCCGCCGCGGAGCGCAGCCCTCCATGCCGACCGGGAGGGAGATCGACGCGCTGCTTACAGGGAAGGGAGCGTGATGATGAATCGGGCTCCCGGCGCGTCGTCGCGATTGACTGCATGAATGCTGCCGCCGTGCAGCTCGACGATTTTCTTCGCGACTGAAAGCCCCAGGCCAGCCGAGCTGCTTTTGCCGCTGGTGAAAAACGGCTCGAATATCAGCTCCGTGGGAATGACCTCGATCCCTTTGCCCGAATCCGTCACGGTGATTTCCGCCCCCGGAGGGTGCGTGGCCCGCGCCGTCACGGCAAAGCTCCCGCCCTGCGGCATGGCCTCACGGCTGTTGAGGAAGAGGTTTTCCAGGGCCTTGAGCAGCAGCTCGTTGTCCACGTTGACGATCAGGTCTTCCTTCATGTCCAGCTCGAATGCGATACCCGCGGTGCGGCATTCCACCCAGATCCGGGATTCAAGCTCCTTGAGCACCTCGTGGAGGCTGACTGCCCTGCGGCTGGGTACGAGCTCATCCTTCAGGTAGCGGGCAATGTCCTCCGCATCGGTTATGAGCTTGTCCATCTCCCGGTCGACATAATTGCGGTACTTGTCCACACGCGGATCGGGGGAGACTTCGTGCAGCCTTCCTGCGTAACCCTGTATCGGGATCAGCGACTTTTTCATTTTCTGCGTGAATGACTCCGCAATCAGCGCGGCGGCGCGCGCGCGGTGCTCCCGCGGCATTTCCGTGGTGCGCAGGGCAACGTCTTCTTCCAGCCGCGAGAGGGCCACGGTCAGCCGCGCGTTCTCTATTGCCACCGCCACCTGCGCGCTGAACATCTCCAGAAGGAGCTGGTCCGCGGCGGTGAAACCCTGCGGCGGCTCGCCGGGGATCTGGATCTTGTTGATCGCTTCCACCGCACCGAGCCGCTTTTCCTTCACGGTGAGAGGCACGCAGAGAAGCTGACGGCTCGTGTACCCGCTTGCCGCGTCGATGGCGGGGTAGAAGCGTTCGTCGAGGGCTGCATCGTTGCAGATCACGGAGCATGAGCTCTGGTACACGGTTCCCACGATCCCCTGATCTTTCGGAATCTCCAGGTGGCGCACTGCTTCTGCTCCCGGTCCGATGGGCATGAGGATGACCAGCGTATCCCGGGTGTGGTCGTGAATGATCAGGCTTGCGCTTTCCGCCTCCACGAGCTGGGCGGCAAGGACGAGGATCTGGTGCAGGAGGTCGATGAGGTTGTGGGAGCTGTTCATCCGCACCAGGATGTGCTTGAGAACATCAAGCTTTCCCTCCGGGTGGTCCGAAGGGCTCGCTCTCTGAATCTCCAATGCCTCCTGCACGCGCTTTTCAGGCGTGAGCTTCAGCTCGGTGAGGATCTTTCCCAGGTAGAACTCGTCACGGATGTTGTACTTTGTCCGGGCAACCTCGAGAAGGAAGCCGGTGACCCAGTTGTCCTTGATGTCGTCACTCAGGACCTTCCGCATCTGGTAGGTGAGGGCGGCGGTCAGGTCCTCGCTGCTGATGTAGCCTTTCTCCAGCAGAATGTCCCCAAGGTATTTTTTCATAGCGCCCGGCAGAGAGTATACCCCATCCGCGGCGCGGGGGGAAGCGCGTTCCGGGGTCGGTGCAGGACAGGCGCTGCGAGGTCGGCGCACGCGCGAACGTCACGGGGTCGGCGTGGGTGCAAGGTCGGGCGGCGGGAGGGGATCCTGCCGGAGACGCTCGATCTTGTAGATCACCCAGTCCCCCCTGTCCTGCTTCAACCAGAGCCGGTCGGTCACCCTGTGACCCTCGGACTTCGGCGCGGTCTGGGCAGGCGCGGCACCCGATCCGCCGGGTACGTCAGCGGGCTGTGCGGGGTTCCACAGGTCGTACTGCGCCCGGTACACAGGGCCGGGCACGCCCTGCTCCTGCACGACGGACAGACCGGTCACGCCGAAAAGCGAGGAAGGGCTCTCCAGCTTCGGCCGGCCTCTCTTGTCCCAGTCTGCCGCAGAGACGATCGTCGACTTGCCCTGGTACCCCTGGGTGACCTTCGAGGTGACGTAGAGCACGGTGACCTCGTTGATCTCCCCCTTGCCTGCGCCTCCGATCACGCAGGACTGCATTGACTGGTGATCCAGAGTGTTCATGCTGTCGTAAAAAGTCTCCACGATTTTCTGGGGCGGGTAGCCGCGCGTGA
>Ga0265316_10006694_pt1 | contig 10980 bp, 9 predicted proteins | sample 4522metaG_FD_202092 | JGI IMG/M metagenome (GOLD analysis project Ga0265316, IMG submission 202092) | Rhizosphere microbial communities from Carex aquatilis grown in University of Washington, Seatle, WA, United States - 4-5-22 metaG | ecosystem: Host-associated > Plants > Roots > Rhizosphere >...
CTGAATTAAATCGCGGCATCGGCTCGAATAGCCCCACTCGTTGTCATACCACGCCAGCACCTTGGCGCAGTTGGTTCCCACGGCGCGAGTGTAAGCCGAATCGACGATCGAGGAATGAGGGTTGCCTCGAAAATCCGCGGAAACCAATTCCTCTTCCGTATATTCGAGAATGTTTTTCATCGGGCCGTCGGCGGCGCTCTTCAACGAGGCATTCACAGTTTCCACAGTCACGGGTTTTTCCGTAAACACAGTAAGGTCCACAACGCTCACGTTCGGCGTTGGGACGCGAATCGAGTAGCCGTCAAGTTTTCCCTTCAGTTCAGGGATGACCAAATTCAGAGCCTTTGCCGCCCCCGTCGAAGTCGGAATCATCGAAAGCGCCGCGGCGCGCGCGCGCCGTAAATCCTTGTGCGGCAGGTCGAGAAGTTTCTGGTCGTTGGTATAGGAGTGGATCGTGGTCATCGTGCCGCAGTTAATCCCGAACGTGTCTTGAATTACTTTTGCAACGGGCGCAAGGCAGTTGGTGGTGCAGGAGGCGTTCGATATGATGTGGTGCTTGGCCGGATCGTACATCTTGTCGTTCACCCCGAGAACCAGCGTGATGTCTTCTCCCGTGGCCGGGGCCGAAATGATCACCTTTTTCACCGTGCCGCGCTTATGCTTTGCCGCGTCCGAAGCCTTCGTAAACAAACCGGTCGATTCGATTACAATTTCGGCTCCCACCGAAGACCAATCGATCTCCGCGGGATCTTTGGTCTTAAATACCCGAAAGCTCTTGCCGTCCACGGCGATGGAATCTTCAGTGTGGGTCACTTTCTGGTGCAGGTTTCCCAGGACGGAGTCATACTTCAAAAGATGCGCCAGCGTCATCGAGTCGGTGACGTCGTTCACCGCCACAAATTCGATCGCTGCATTTCCCAGCGACGCGCGCACAATGTTCCGCCCAATACGGCCGAAGCCGTTGATTCCCACTTTGATCGGCATGAATCCTCCGGAAGAATAAAATCCACTGTTACCACTCGGTTCAATCCTGTTCAGGGGGCCCGGTTGCGTGGAATAGCATCACAACACGCAAACCGAAATGCTAGGGTGCACACGCGGAAAAGTCAAAAGGATTCGACCGGAAACGTTCTCAAAAATCCGAATTTTCCTCAGTTTTCGGAATTCTTCAGGATTCCGCGCAATACGCCAAGCTTGCCATCGATCTTGCCTGTGCGCAGGCCCAGAATCTTCGCGATCAGGGGATAGATATCGATATTTTCAAACGGCGCTATCGTGGCGCCCGCGCGGATGTCCGGGCCGGCCGCGTAAAAGATGGCCTTCATGGAGGGCATCGCGCGCGCATCGTACCCGTGCTGCCCGACGGCAGGCAAGCTTGCACTTTCACCGGCCCCGGACGAATGAGCGGTAATGTAATAAGGCCCCGTGGAAACCACCACTGGGTCGCCCGCCCTGGGATTCGAGTCGAAGTGTAGTTCCCGGGGCAACTTCTTTCGCCGGTATACGTTGAATTTCGAACTCTTGCCAAGAAGCGACTCGTATGCCTTTTCCGCATCGGCTTCCGAATTCGCGTAGAGAAGCGGACCCACCGTTTCGAACCGTGACAGATCCGTCCACGTGTCCAGCGTTACCCTGCCCCCCTGGACCGTTTCCATGCCATGGTCGGAAACAATCACCAGATCGATGGGGAGTTTCATGGCCGCGATTCCGTCCCACAGTTTTCCCATTAAGTCGTCCAAGTGCCGCACAGCTTGCGCCGTTTCGGGGGCGTCCGGTCCGTACTTGTGGCCCGAGTGGTCCACGTTCGAATAATACAGCGTGATGAAATGAGGCCTTTGTTCGGGCGGAAGCTTAAGCCATGCGATCACCTGGTCGACGCGCTGTTCGTCCGGGAACTGGTCGGCGAATTTCAGGTAGTAGCTGGGACGTTTTCCCTGTATCTCAGCCTCCGAACCCGGCCAGAAGAAGCTGGCCGCACGCATTCCCTGCTTCTCAGCGAGCACCCAGAGAGGAGTGCCGCCATACCAGGTCCCGTCCAACGCCGTTTTCGGATCTCCGTATGAGAATCGCTCCCGCCGGACCGGGTCGTAAAAAGAATTGGCGACGATTCCGTGATGTTCGGGATAGAGTCCAGTGACGATGGTGTAGTGACTGGGAAAAGTAACCGAGGGATACGCCGGAATCATTCCCTGAGGGGCGCTGGCGCCGAGAGACGCCAGGCGCGCAATGTGCGGCGCGCCATATTTGGCGGCGTAATCGAAACGAAATCCGTCGAGCGACACAAGAATCACGTAATGCCGGCCTTGCTGCGCCGCTGAGTTCGGGGGGTTGCCCGTCTCGATCACCGGGGAGGTGGATTGCGCGGCCCGCATCACGGGGGCAATCAAGAGAGCCAGCATGACGAAACAGAATGTCGTTCGAGAATAAAAACGTTTCATCGAGCTTCTCCCTTGGGGCGTGCCTCTCCTGCGTGCTTTAACCCAAATCGCGCTGCGTCTGAAAGTTCAGCGGAAGCGCCCTGGTAAAAAATAAGCGGATGCATTCGCCGCGCGCCCTCGATTCCACACACGATTTCAATTCCGGGAATTCCGGGTCAATATTCCCTGGAGGACGCTGAGTTTCCCGTCAATTTTACCGGTTTGCAGTCCCAGAATTTTCGCGATCAGGGGATAAACATTGACGTTCTCAAACGGCTCGATCGTCACGCCGGACTTGATGTCCGGCCCGGCGGCATAAAAAATCGCCTTCATTTCAGGAGAAACTTTCACGTCGTATCCGTGCTGGCCGGGATCGGTATTCGATGGATCGCCAAACGCAAGCGCTTCGTGCGCTCGAATATAGAGCGGGCGGGTTGCCACGACGATGGGGTCGCCCTCGCGCGGATTCGAATCATAGTGCAGACGCTTGGGAACATGGGCTCGGCGATACACGACGAACTTGTCGCTTGCGCCACGTAATTCCCGATAGGCTTTTTCAGCGGCCGCTTCGGAATCGGGATACAGCAGCGTCGTCACCACATCCCCGGCGGTCTGAAAATGAGAAAGGTCCGTAAACTTTTCCAGCACGGTCCATTCCCTCTGCGGTGTCGCCTCGCCATGATCCGAAACCACAATCAGATCTACCGGCAAGGGCAACGCCGCCAGACCCGCCCGAAGCCTGCCGATCATTTCGTCCACATGCTTCACGGCTTCCTCCACTTCCGGACTGTCCGGTGAGTGCTTATGCCCGGCATAATCCACGTTGGCGTAGTAGAGGGTGATGAAGTGAGGCCTCCGCTCGGGCGGCAGCTGCAACCATGCCAGAACCTGATCGACGCGCTTATCGTCGGGAATCGCATTGTCAAAATTTAGATAGTAACTCGGCCGCTTGCCTTGAATTTCGGCATCCGACGCGATCCAGAAAAATGAAGCGGCGCGCATTCCCTGCTGCTCGGCCAGCACCCAGAGCGGCGTCCCGCCATACCAACTTCCGTCGGTGGACTCTTTGGGGTCCGTATAACGGAAGCCATCTTTCCGCCCCGCCGTGTAGAACGTGTTAGCCACGATGCCGTGATGTTCGGGATAGAGGCCCGTCACGATCGTGTAGTGATTCGGAAACGTCAATGTCGGATAGGAAGGAATCATGCCGCCGGGGGCGCTGGCTCCAGATTCGGCCACCGCCAACAGGTTTTTTGCACCGTACTTGTTTGCATAGTCGTAGCGGAATCCGTCGAGCGAAACGAGAACGACGTAATGTTTTAATTGTTGCGCGGCGGTGTTGGGGGGATTCGGAACTTCAATGACAGGAGTGATGGCTTGCGCGGCGCAAACCGTCGCGGCGAACAGCAGGAAGATCAGCGCGGACAAATCTCGCTTGATGCCGTGTTTCATTGGGCGGTTCCGGACCATATTTGTAGGAGGACAGGCTTCAGCCTGTTTTCTTTTGACATTTGCCTGCATAAAGAAGTTCAAAAACCGACCGGGCGAAAGCCCGATCCACCAAAAAGGCCGCGAAATGAAATACTCGCTGAAGTCTACTGTGGAAACTGCTGAACCTGAGTAACTTTGTCGCCTTCAAATCTCACGAAAACCGTCTTGGCCGGCGGCTGCCCGTAAATCCAGTCCTCGGTTTCTTCCCCGTCTTCGTTTTTTTCCCGGACTTTTTTATCCGGGCGCCCGACCGCCGCTAGAACCATTTCACGGTCCATCCCCACCGCAGCGCGTTTTTCCGTAATCGCTTTCTGAATGTCGGCGGGAAGAGTGTCGATCCATTGCACCGCTGCGGAATGCTGCTTCGAAAAATCCAGCAGGCCGGAAAGATATTTCTTCAAGTCCTCGGGAGACATCTCCGGCAGGGGCTTGTCAAAATCCAGGTAGACGGTTGCGCCCTCGTTGGGTTGCTCGGGAGCCTGGGTTTGCGCCGGGTCCGACGTCATCATGGGCCCCCCCGCGCCGCCCATTTCCATGTGAATGTGGTCGCGAAAATGCCCTTTTTTGCCGCGCCCGCCGCCGTTGATATCCACCTGGATTTCACGTTCCTTAAATGTGAGATTGGTGATCTGCGCCTTGTCTCCCGGATTGATTGAGGACTTGGCCGAGCCCAACGCCAGGCGCAATTGTTTTTCATCCAGAGGCGCGCCGGCTTTCAAGTGAAATCCATTCTTTCCTCCCGGAATGGGAGAGACAACCCGCGCGAATTCTCCAGAGACGAAGCGGACCAGCGCGAGGCGAGACTCGGGCTGTAGCGTCCCATCGTTGGATTTTTCCGGCGCCTTCTCTTCGTACTTGTCATACTTGCCCGGGGCCTTGTCGGACAAGCCCTTGCCTGCCAGCGGATCGTCGTTCGTCGTCTGGCCTTGGCTGTTTCCTTGGGAAAAATCCGGCAGGACGGGCAAATTGTGGTCCGGGGGAAAATCAACAGGCGAGGCGGGTGGACGAATTCGCAACACTCCGGACGCATCCGCGCTAAGCAGAAGAACTGCCGTTGCCATCATGGAGGAGAGCCGGAGCATTTCTGCACCTTCGCTAAGGATTCTACCACCAAACCAGTAGCACAGGCTTCGCCTGTGGTTTTTTGAATTCTGCCTACTTCAAGGAAAGCCAAAAGCCCAAAGTCAAAAACCCACAAGTTGAAGCCTGTGCTACTAGAGGTCTATGTTGTGGTTTTGCCAGGATGAGCCGGAAATCCGGCTTCGATCTACACTTCGGTACGAATTTGAACGCCGTCACGGTCAATTCGAAATGGCAGCAGCTTTGCGCCCGCGTTGACAATGGCGGCTTCGACGCGCGTGCGAGACTCCGGTTCAATGAGCAGCGTGAGGCATCCCCCGCCTCCCGCGCCGCACACTTTCCCGCCGAGCGCGCCTTCCTTCCTCGTCGACGAAATGATCCTGTCGATCAGGGGCGTCGAGATCGTACGAAGATTGCTGCGCCGGAAATCCCACTCCTCGCGCATCAGGCGGCCCACTTCGGCCCATTGATTGAGTTCGACGGCTGCGCGGACCTGCCGCGCGATCGCTGAAATTTTTTCGAGGTTCCGGGCCACTCGGCCATCGCCATCGATGTGCTTCTTGAAGACTTCCCAGTTGTTGATACCGTGCTGGCGCGGCTTGCCCGTGTAACACAACACCAGTCTTCGCTCGAGGTCATCGAGGTCGCAGCGCAGCGCTTCGCGGCGTTCGCCTCCAGGCGCCAGCACGATCGCCGATGCTCCACCGAACGCCGGAGGGTAATGATCCTGTGTGCCTGTGGGAACACGAATGACGACGGCTTCGATGTCGCGGCTGATGTGAATCCAGTCTTCGCGGCGCAGACCTGCGCTCGTCAGATTGTCCAGTGCAGCGCAGATCGCCACGGCCATCGCGGACGAGCCGCCGATCCCAGCTCCGGCGGGAGCCTCGGAATCGGTCGTCAGCGTGAAGCCCATCGACGGGCGAAAAAATCGCACGAGTTGCGCCAACAGCGGCAGCTTGTAACGGCGCGCGCCGAGAAGCGCTTCGAGCGACGCAAACGATTCCCTGCGCCTGGTATCCCGGGAGGCCAAAACAATCCGCTGCGATTTTCCTCGCGCTGTTTCGATCGCGCAGGACGCGTACCGCGAGATCGCGCAGTTCACCGTGACCGCGCCTTCGTGGAATAAATACAGCGGCCAGATGTCCAGCGTCCCTCCCGCCAGATCGATCCGCGTTGGCGCTTTTGCTTCGATTCTCACTTTGACTTGATCTCCCTCGCCAGTTAGCCTTTGGCTTCCGCGGATTTTTCTTTGCCGCGCCTATCATACCCGATGAGCGTCGACACCAAGACCAAAACGCCGCCGCGTGATTCCGTACTCGCACGATTTATGCTCGGATTCGAAGGCGATTCCCTGCCCGGCGCGCTCGTCGAATATCTCGCGGAGGGCCTCGCCGGCGTTGTCATTTACCAGCGTAATTTTTCCAGCGTCGAACACCTTCGTTCTCTTACGTCCCAAATCCGCCGCGCCGCCGGGCGTCCCGTATTCATCGGCATCGATCAGGAGGGCGGAGCCCGATTCGCTCTCCGGGCGCCGTTCACATCGTGGCCTTCAGCGGCGGAGCTTGGCCGCGCGGGAGATCCTGAATTCGCAGCACACATCGCACAAGCGATGGCAATCGAATTACGCGCCGCCGGATGCAATTTAAATTTTGCCCCGATGCTCGACCTGCATATCAATTCGGAGAGCGCTGTTACAAAAGACCGCAGCTTCGGCCCCGATCCGCAACTCGTCGCGAAAATGGGCGCTGCGTTTGAGAAAGGACTGCGGGCGGGCGGCGTGCTCTCTTGCGCGAAACATTTTCCCGGCCACGGCGATACGGCCGTGGACCCTCATCGGGACTTGCCGGTGTTTACGGGCACGATGGAGCGCCTGGAATCGGCGGAACTGGTTCCCTTCGCCGCGGCTGTGGCGGCAGGTGTGCCATTGATTATGACCGCGCACATTCTGCTGCCTCGCGTCGATCCAGAAAATCCCGCGTCACTATCGCGAATCATGCTCGACGAAGTCTTGCGCCGCCGCATGGGATACGACGGCGTGATTCTGGCCGATGATCTGGGCATGGGCGCCATCGCCCGCAAATACGGACCGGGCGATGCTTCGGTGCGTACTCTACTGGCCGGGACAGACATAGCCATGTTGTGTCATGACTGGTCCGCCGTTGCGCCTGCGATCGCAGCCGTCAGAAAAGCTTACGAGGAAGGACGCTTCGAAATCGAAGAGTGGAACCTGTCGCTCAAACGTGTCGAAAACGCCTGCGCTCAGTCGGAAACCGCCAGCCCGCAACCGCCGCTCGAAAAGATTGGGTGCCCCGAGCATCGCGCGTTGGCGAAGCGGCTTTGGTAGCACAGGCTTCAGCCTTTGCTACCAAAGCCGCTCTCAATTGGCGATTTTGCCGGCCGATCCGGCTGGCGGCGATTTCTTTTCCGCCTCGATTTTTTCATGCGCCAGTTGAGGCTCAAAGCAACGGCGGCAACGCGGTTCGTACATTCCTGCGGCGCCGACCACAATCAAATCTTCCGAAGCCACCAGGCGTTGCGTGTGCACCGCCGGATTGCCGCATTGCACGCAGATGGCGAGCAGCTTGGTGATCTCCTCGGCAACGGCCAGCAGATTCGGCATGGGATGGAATGGCCGGCCGAGAAAATCCGTATCCAGGCCGGTGACGATCACGCGTTTGCCGGCGTCGGCCATGCCCATGCAGACATCGACCAGTCCTTCGCCGAGGAATTGACCCTCGTCGATTCCCACCACTTCGGTCCTGGCCTGCACCTTTTCAAGGACTTCCGCGGCATTCTTAACGATTTCCGATGGAAGTTCGAATCCCGAATGCGAAACAATTTCCGAATGGGAGTACCGTTGATCGATCACCGGCTTGAAGATCTGAACACGCTGGCGAGCAATCTCCGCGCGCTTCAACCGGCGGATCAGTTCCTCGCTCTTGCCTGAAAACATGGGACCCACGATAACTTCAATCCAGCCCATGTTTCCTCGAACGATGTCCATGATGAATTTGCCTCCCCGCAGGTATTGACGTTATCCATGTTCATCTTTGTCGATCTTTGTCGATCTTGGTGGATTGAAGTTCCCCCGTGCTCACACCCTCCACAACGGCGCCTGCTTGTCCTTCCCGTACCGCTCCAGGAGAAACTTCTTCAATTCATCGACATTCGGAAAAACGCGGTCGGCGCACGCCAGCATCCAGCCGCTGATTTCGGCGATCTCCACATCCGTGACTAGATAGACGGGAATGCCCTGCCGGTAAGCAAACGTCAGCTCGGAGGAGGTGCCGCCGCTGGTGCTTGCCGCGCCGGAGCCGGTCAGGCAGCAGATGATGTAATCGGCTTTATTTTCGATGATGTCGAGATCGAATTGAATAATCTTGCGCAGCACGCGGCGGAATCGTTCGACGTCGCTCTGCTTCCAGGCGCGAAAATTCGCGGCCTCTTCCTCGGTGAGGCTTTTCTTTTCATCTTCGGCGGGATCGTATACGCGATGGCCGAGTTCGTTATGCAGGAAGGGCGTAAGCTTGCGGCGCCACATTTTCCCGCCGTCGGCGGCGAACTCTATTGGGCCACACAGATATGCAAGCATGAAAGTTAATCGGGACCAGGATGCGTTGAAGGAATGGAGCGGCCGATGGGACTCGAACCCACGCCTGGACCTTGGCAAGGTCCCGTACTACCCCTATACTACGGCCGCCCGAAACAGCAAAACTCTAGCATGAGAGCGTTTCATGGGCAAGGGCCGATCGACAACTGATGGATCGACGCCTGAAATCAAAAGCAGTAAAACAAGGCGCTACCACGGATCGGGCCTCTGGTTCCGGTCTCCCGTCGGGGAAAACCGCAGCTGGTTAACCGACTTGCAGCACCCGGGCGGTTTTCACGACCGGCGACTTGCGTTGCCGTTCGGCAAATTTCGTCGCCTTCTCACGGTCTGTGTAAACGCGGGCGAATCGTTCTCCGTCCTTGTAAAACACGGTCACCTGCCAGTGCTTGTGCTTGCGGCGCTTGTCTTTCCCCAGCTTGGTGTGCTTGCGGGTGGTCTTCGCGGTCTTGATCTTAGCCATGATAACCAATATCTCAATCCTCGGCTGCGAGCGCAAGTACTGACTCGCGTATTAAGACCCAAGGAATCGATTTACTGTTCATTAAGTGAGTTGATTAGATTCCAATTGCCAAGTTACCGCGAAGTTTTGCAGGCCGGCTCCCGGACAGGCAAGCAGCGCCAGCCCCCGCGTTCGTGTTTCGCCATCGGTGTCATGTGTCATCAAATTTCAAATGACACACATCGTAAATTTGGGGTGGCCCGGGAAGCCTCGACGGCATCTAATTTGTAAGAAGGAGGAATACATCGTCGCTCTTGCAGGATCGCAACAATAGAGGATTTTAATTTGCACACGTGGAAACAGCGACAAATTTTTAACACCGTTTTTATGAGCCATTTTCGTAACCGGTTCATACTGTTCCCGTAAGCCGGCAGTAAACACATTGCAACAGCTTTGGAGAAAGGATACAGAAGTATGGTGCTCCCAATCACAGAACATGCAAGGATCGAAAACCCCAGGGGGTATGCAGCGGATGAGGTCGAGAACCTGCGCCAGTTGTTGGCGACAGGCGGCCCCGGCCAGCCGGACCCTCGTCGAGAACACTTTTACGAAATGGCAGGAAACAGTGATACTTACTACATCCACGTCTCGCCGATTACCGGCAATGTCGTGCTGCTGGCAAAATGGTCGCGTAACAGACAGGAATCCTGCCTCGATGCAGAACACATGGTTGCTTAGGGACTTCATGGAAACAAGAAGGTCAACCTCATCCTTAATTGATAACTAGATAAGCCATTATAAATCTGCAATCTACAGGAGATTAACCCCGACGGGAACAGGGCGCTTCAATTTGGACTTTCCTCTTCAGATTGTTCGCCGTATACTGCCCATCAGAAATCCAGGTTGGGGCGTCCTAGTTCTCGATTCACCCGTCGTTGTCTTCGCGGCTTGCGGCCGCCGAAGGCGAGTATCCGATCGCGACTGGAGAAGCTTCCGCAGATAGGCCACCCGAAGGGCGTTCTGTCAGTGAAAGAGAAGACTCCTCCTATTAGACCCACGGACGCAAAGAGGCGGAGCACGCGCGTCGTCCACTCGGTCCCTCTATTGATCACTTGGTCTGGCCCCAGGGACGAATCGATCGTTGAGGAGACTGCGACCCTGTCTATTAATTGTCACGGTTGCCAGTATTTCTCACGAAATCGCCCGAAAAAAGATGCGCAAATCAGCATACAAATATTTGAATACAAACAAGATACCTCCTCGCCGGGAGAGGCTTTTCAGGCTCGCGTGACCTGGGTCAGAAAATCAAGGCGGCTGGACGGGTTCTACCAGGTGGGAGTTGAATTTGAGGCTCCGCAAAACATATGGCCCTTGGCCCAGCCCCCTGAGGATTGGGAATCGTTTGCCCCTGCGTTGCAGCAAGAGCCAGCTGCCTTGCTTGAGGACGTCGAACGGCAGCTTCAATTTGCGCGTACCGGGGACCACTATCGGCTCCTGGATGTTCACCCGAACACGGATCGGGCCGAAATAAAGCATCGATTCTACCGGATGGCCCGACGGTTTCACCCGGACCATCACATGGATCATCCGGAGTGGATGCCGCGCCTGCTGATCCTCATGGAGGCCCTAAATGCCGCGTATCGAGTGCTTTCCGACGATGCCGCGAAGGAGCAATACGACTCGACGCGGTCCGCGGCGACGGATCGGGAATTGTCGGAACCGAAGCGAATGGCGCGGGATTATCTGCAAAACGCCCGAGAGTGTCTGGCCGCGAAAAATTATGTAGGTTCAATTCTCTGGTTGCGCCGCGCGATTGAAAATGAGCCGAATTCCTCGACGTATCGAGCGATGCTGGGCTATAGCCTTGCTCATGTCCCGGAATATCGGCGCGAAGCTGTAGAACAGTTTGAAAAAGCATTCGAACTGGACCCTTCAAATCT
>Ga0265316_10006695_pt1 | contig 10980 bp, 10 predicted proteins | sample 4522metaG_FD_202092 | JGI IMG/M metagenome (GOLD analysis project Ga0265316, IMG submission 202092) | Rhizosphere microbial communities from Carex aquatilis grown in University of Washington, Seatle, WA, United States - 4-5-22 metaG | ecosystem: Host-associated > Plants > Roots > Rhizosphere >...
GGTATCAAAACGACGACGTTTATGTGGATTACGTCGACAACGGATATTACCTGTACAACCGCAGGTATCCGGGGCGGCCCGGAATTGCCATCGACATTTCGTTGTAAGCGATTTACAAACCTGGGCTGGACAGTTATTTAAAAAACGCGCGGCGCCACGGACTGGAGAAAAGTCCATGGCGCCGCGCGGCGTTTTAGAATTCGTAAAGTTTTGCGGGATTATCCACGAGGATCGTTTTGCGCAACGATGCTTCCGGCGCCCAGACCTGGAACTGATTAAAGAGAATGCCATCGTCCACTTTGAACGGCGGCTGGATATCGGTGTATTTCAGTTTAGGGTCCGCTCCCGGCGCAGGGTGCGGCCAATCGGTGCCCCACACCATGCGTTGCGGGTTTGCGGCGATTAACGCTTGGGCCAGCGGCGCGACGTCCGTGTAGGCCGGGGGTTGCGTCGAGCTGCGATATGGCGCGGAAAGTTTAACGTAGGCGTGTCCGCTGTGAACCAGATTCACCAACGTATCGAAGCCGGGCTGATGGAGGCCAAGCGAGGCCTGCGCTCCGCCGAAGTGATCGAAGACAACCGGCATGGGCGCGGCCAGGACCTGATCCTTGATGCCTTCAATCACGGCCAGCCTTGTGTACATCTGTATATGCCAGTGAGGACGGCTCTTGAGCCGATCCACCGCTACCTGAAATTGTTTCCGCGCAAGATCGAGGTCCAGCGGTCCAGTGACCTGGATGTTGAGCCGGATGCCGCGCATTCCCGCGCCATGCATTTCATCGAGCGCGGATTCCGTTGTCTTGTCATTGATCACGGCAATGCCGCGGGCGCTTGGCCCAAGTTCCTTCAAGCCCGCGAGAGTACGCCTATTGTCCGGACCGTAGACGCTGGGCTGAACCAGAACCACCCGCTGCGTATGCAATGCCTTGTGCAGGGCGTTCAGTTCCGCTGTCGTGGCCGGTTCAGGAGTGTATTGGCGCGGATCGGCAAATGGATATTGCGCCGGATCTCCAAACAGATGCGTGTGGCAATCGGTCGCATGGGCGGGTACATCGAAATTTACCGGCGTGGATGGCTGCGAGGCCTTGCCGAATAGCGGAATGCCGCCGGGCACGAGAGCGATAGCTCCGGCAGCTACGGCGCCTTTTAATATTTCACGTCGCGAACGCATTGGACCCCTCCCGATTTTTTTCAACTTTTCAGAAATGTATGCAAATACCGTATCATTATTCGATGCTTTCCGCATATTCAGTCGTTACGTTGGGGAAGACAGCCAGTAGCGGCTGTGCTCCAGGAACCGCGACCATTTTCAATCGGATGACGTGCTGAGCTCAGCCTTCGGTAAAACGATCGCCGGACCTCCTGCAAACATGGTCGCAACGAGTCCGCATAAAGCCGCGATCGAAAGCCATACCGCGGGCATCGCGGCGTTTCCCGTAACGTGAATCAGATAAGTAGAGATGGCCGGCGTAAAGCCGCCGAAAATCGCCGTCGCCAGGCTAAAGGCCAGAGCGAATCCCGTGGTTCGCACTTCGGCGGGCATAATTTCCGCCAGGTACGGCACCATGGCGCCGTTATAGCAGCCGAATATGCAGGAATACCAGAGTTCAACAATCAGCAGGCGGGACGTGGACGGATCGGTTACCAGCCAGGCCATCGCAGGATACGCCGTAATTAACGTTGCGACCGTAAAAAGAACCAGCATCGGCTTGCGTCCCACTCGATCCGAGATGGCGCCGCCAATCGGCAGCCAGACGAAATTTGACAGACCCACAAACAAGGTCACCATCAAGCTGGCTTGATTGGTGAGGTGCAGAACCACTCGGCCAAACGTCGGGGTGTATGCGGTAATTAAGTAAAAGCAGACGGTCGTCATCGTGGAAAGCAGCATTCCCACGACGATAATTTTCCAATTGGAGCCAAGCGACGCAAGGAGTTTAGAAACTCCAGGGCGTTTTTCTCGATGAAGAAAGGCGTCCGTTTCCTCGAGCGATTTGTTCATCCAATAAAGCAGGGGCACGATCAGGCAGCCGGCCACGAACGGAATTCGCCAGCCCCATACCGCCATACTCTGCGGCGGGAGGATGGCGCTAAGCATGACTCCAAAAAGCGCGGCGGTGATCACCGAGACCTGCTGGCTGGCGGATTGCCACGAGCAGTAGAATCCCCTGTTGCCGGGAGTCGCGATCTCCGCCAGATACACAGAAACGCCGCCCAGCATGACCCCGGCCGATAACCCTTGCAGCAGCCGGCCGATGACGACAACAATCGGCGCGATGATTCCAATGGTTCTGTAGGGCGGCGTAAATGCAATGACCGCAGTGCCCACGGCCATCAGGAGCAACGTGAGAATCAATCCGGCGCGCCTTCCGTAACGGTCAATGTAAATTCCCAGGACAATCGCGCCAAGCGGGCGCATCAGATATCCGGCGCCGAACGTTCCGAGCGTTAACATCAGGGAAGCAAATTCGCTGTTGGAAGGAAAGATATCGTGCGCGATATACGAGGCGTAATACGCATACACCATGAAGTCGTACATTTCCAGAAAATTGCCGCTGGAAACACGAATGATGGAGCTGACTTTTGAGCTTTTTCCTTCAGCGCTCACAATGCCCACCCTTCGTGCATTCATCGCCCGGCTTCTGAATTATTCGGCAGGATGCTCCGCCGCATTCCGCAGCAAAGCGGCCGACCGGTAAACGCCATGGACGAATTTGCTATAAGGCAGAGTCAGGAAAAACGACAGAATCACTCCCAAGTGTAAGGCCAGAAGGATGCCCATTGCACCAGTATCTCGCAGTAGCAGTAGTAATAAGCCAGTGGCGGAAGAAAGAAACAGAAGCAGGAGCAGAGCGTAATCGGCGCCCATCAAGGATTTTGCGGCAGGCGCCGGATCGCTTTTTATTTTCACCCACACAAGTCCCGCTGTGCCGAGCAGCATTCCAATCCCGCCGATCGTGCCGAGCAAAACCGGAATACTGAAAAAAGGATACGGGGCGAGCACACCGAGCAGGTGTTCATAGATCGCGGCCGTCGTGGTGGACGCGAAGCAAAACAAGAAACCGTAAAACACCAGTTGGTGAGCGTACCGGCGCGCCATCGAAAATGCTTCTCCTTCGTTGTTGCAGCCGTGGCCGCCGCCGCCGAGATTCCGAAGTGTCAGGACATCGGAGACCGCTTTGAACAAGGGACGCGCCTGCGCCACGGCGCCCCCGCCGGTATCCTTCCAGAAATTCATGAAGCCCATGGCGAAAGCGAGCAGCGCGAATCCGAACGTCGCGGAGCCTACGACGATCATGACGATTCCCGGGATGACGGCGTAAAACGCGCCCGGCCCGATGTGCGGGGCGTAGAGAACGGACGACGATTGGAGTCCGTTGGCGAGAGCGAGAACCAGCGCGATCACAATCGCCATCAACAGCGAGACAAACATTCCGTTGCGCTGAAACACCCCCGCGAGCGGACGAGGCCACGCATACTCCCGATACGTTTCCGCCCGCACCTGCGACAGAATTTTCGGAAGATTCAGAGCGAATTCATGCGGCGGAGCATACTGGCAGGCGTAATAGCATCCGCGGCAATCGTGGCAGAGGTTTGCGAGATAACTCAGATCGCCGCTGGAAAATCCGCGCCTCAATTCCATGGCGGGGAAAACGGCACAATACCCTTCGCAATAGCGGCAGGCGTTGCAAATGACCATCAAGCGCCGAGCTTCGATTACAGCATCAGTTTCGCGCAAGCTTTGCCGCCTCTCTGCCGGCGATTCTTCCAAAGACCGTACCAATTGCCATGCCGACTCCAGCGATGTAGCCCGCGCCCAAAATATTTCCCGCCATGATTTCTCCGGCGGCCAGGAGGTTCGAGCACGGCTCGCCACTCTGCATTAAAACACGCGCGTTCTCGTCCACTTTCACGCCGAGATAGGTAAATGTAATTCCCGGCCGGAGCGGATAGCCGATGAATGGCGGCTTTTCGATGGCGCGCGCCCAGTGCGTTTTCGGCGGAGTGATTCCTTCGGTCCGGCAGTCGTCCAGTTTTTTCGTATTGAACGTGCCGGGCCGCACGGCGCAATTGAACTCCCGCACCGTCCGTTCGAGAGCGTCTTCATCGAGGGCCAACTTTCTTGCCAGTTCACGAATGGTGTCGGCGCGAATCGCCGGGTAGACGGACGGCATGAAAAGCTCTTCGGTCGGCGCGTCCATGAGAACGAACGCGGCTTGTTTCGGCTGCTGCGCGACCAGTCGCCCCCAGATCGCATACCGCTTGGGCCAGATGTCTTCGCCTTCGTCGTAAAAGCGTTTCGCCTCGTGATCGACGACAATGCCGAAAGGAATGCAGTCGAGGCGCGTTACAATTCCGCCGTCAAATTTCGGCGAGCGGGCATCGACGGCCACCGCGTGACACTGCTTGGGATCCCCAATCGGAGCGATGCCTTGGTCCAGCAGATTTCTGAGGACCGTCCCGGTTGCAAACGGCGTGCCTCGAATGATGAAATTGTCCGCAGCGTCTCCCCAGTATTCTTTGAGCCAGCCAATGTTCGCCTGGAATCCGCCGGAGGAAACGACGATCGCTTTTGCATGGATGGTAACCGGTTTTCCTTCAACCATCGCAGTGACTTCGCGAACCGCACCGTCGACAACCTGGAGCGAAGTGACTTCCGAATTGTAGTAGACGGCAATGCCCATGCGCTCGGCTTCCATGTAGTACGCGTTCATCAGGGCTTTGCCGCCGCCGAGAAAAAATGCATTGGTGCGTGAAAGGCTCAGCGTGCCGCTCAGCGACGGCTGAAAACGCACGCCCCGCGCTTCCATCCACGGCAAAACTTCCCCCGTGGTGCGTATGGCCATCCGCGCGAGCGCTTCGTCGGTTTTTCCTTTTGTGACTCCCAGTAAATCATTCCAGTATTCGGATTCCGTGTAGGATTCCGTCAGCGTCGCCGTGGGCTTTTCGTGCATCACGCGCAAATTTCGGGTGTGGCGGCTGTTTCCGCCGCGAAATTCCCTCGGCGCGTGCTCCAGGACCAGCACGGTCGCCCCCGCCTCCCTCGCCGTCAGTGCCGCGCACAGGGCCGCGTTTCCGCCTCCGACCACCAGGACATCGTAGGTTTGATTCAGGTTTGTCATCGAGTCTTAATTTCTCATTCTCGCCGGGCCACACGAACGCCGGCTGCAAATCCGCTGGGTCCTCAAAAATAATTTGAAAATCGAAAACCCGTCAATTCCGCTGTCTTCGGAAAAATTCGAAGAACGGCCTTTCGTATATCTTAAACGTTACACATTTTCTTGGCAAAGAGGTTTCAAGAACCGCGTTCGTCTTTCCGTCTTTTCGCTGGGTTGGTATATGATGCTGCAAATGAAGGAGCAATGGATGAAACTGACGGTGATCGTTTTGATTGTGCTTGTGGCAGCTCTCGCGCTCGCCTATGGATGCGGCGGTAAAGACAGCAAGAGCGATGCCGGTTCCGGACCGGCAAAAGTGAGCGGACAGGGGACCACGACAGCCTCCGGTTTGCAGTACTGGGACATCGTGACCGGCACCGGCGATACGGCAACCCCCGGAAGTATGGTGAAGGTCCATTACACGGGATGGCTGACGACGGGCGAAAAATTCGACAGCTCGCGCGACCGCAACGAACCCTTTTCATTTGCACTTGGCGCAGGACAAGTGATCCGCGGATGGGATGAAGGTGTCGCCGGAATGAAAGTAGGCGGCAGACGGCAATTGCGAATTCCACCGAATCTGGGTTACGGGGCGGCGGGCGCCGGCGGCGCAATACCTCCCAACGCCACGTTGATTTTTGATGTGGAATTGCTCGGAGTCGGCAGGTAGAGCAAGTCCGCTCGACTGCGGGTGTTCAAAGGCCACATGGCTTTCTCTTCCGTGAGACTCAACAGAAACGCGTCCAGAATTGCTGAATTTGCAGCCGTTCTGGGGTTCTATTTCTTCGTGATCGGTGTGAGCGGGGCCGGCGGGCAACAATCCGGCATGCTGGAACCCCTGGACGCGAAGAATCCGATTACTTATTTTATCGCGGATGGAAGCGGTCAGCCCGGTTATCGCGCTTCGGATCGGGAACTCGCCCGGTGGGCTCTGCAAGCCTGGCAGCGAAGTCTGCCGAAGGGAATTCAATTTGCGCCCGCAGCGGAATCAAACGCTCTTGTCCGGATTTATTGGGCTGGGCCGGAAAGCGGCGAATATGGCGAAACGCGGCCGCTGATGGTTGGGAACCGGCGTGGAGCGGCAGCTTTCATACGGCCGGACATGAATTCCCTCGGCCCGGACATCGCCCATCTCACACTGGAAGACGATCTGCTTCGGGAAACGATCGTGTATCTCACTTGCGTGCATGAATTAGGCCACGCGCTGGGCCTGCCGCATACGAGGGATTTCCGCGACATCATGTTTTATTTCGGATTTGGCGGAGACATCGTCGAATATTTCGGGCGTTACCGCAGGCAACTTCGCACGAGGAACGATATCGCGAAAATTTCGGGCCTGTCCGATGCCGATATTCAGCACATCCGGGCGATGTACAGTCGGCCTTAAGTGCCATTCACGAACTTACAATGCTATATAGGACGCCGCTTCCCAGACAGCCGGCAACGTCCTTGAAGCCTGTCGTTTCACTTCCCGGCCCTCGATGGTTTACGGAAACATTCCCATGTTGCGCGTCAAGTCGATAACCTGCAAGCGGTCGCTCGCCCCGACGCGCCGCAGCATCCGATGAACGTGGTTTTTTACGGTCTGCTCGGAAATATTCAACTGGGATGCTATTTCCTTGTTCGTAAATCCCTGCGCGATCAGAGGAACCAATTGCTGTTGCCGGCGCGTCAGCCCCAACTCGATTTTAATTCGCGCGCTCGGGAGGGAAGGCCATTGGCGAGCCACCGTCCGAAACAAGGGCATGCACAATTGGGCCGGACAGACGGCTTGTCCTTGCGCCACCGAACGCACGCCGGAAACGACATCGCATGCCGAAGCGTCCTTCAGCAGGTATCCAGCCGCCCCCGCCCGGACACAGCGGAGAAACATTTCCGGGTCATCGTCCATGTCAATCAGAACGATTTTGAGATTCGGAGATTGAGATGCCATTTCGGGAATCAGCGCGTAGTCCGAAAGTTGCATTGTTATGGCGTCCAGAATCAGAACATCCGTACCCAGCTCCAATATGGTTGACGCAACTTCCGGAACGTATGGGGAAACGCCGCACACTTCAAATTCGTCTTTCTTGCTCAACAACCTGGCCAGAGCCTCCCGCAAGAGACGGTTCCCGGTCACCAGAAACACTAATATTTTACTTTTCATACAATCCCTCAGAAACGATGGCCCCGCCGTCCGACCGCCCTCAAAGGATGCTTCGGCACTGCTCCGTCAATGGTCCCGGATACCTCGGCTGGACGGATGAAATCTTCGGAATTCCTCGATTTTTCGGATACGTTTAAATCAGTGGGCCCATAGAGCGCAAATCTAATGGCGTTCCTGCTGAAGGGGGAATACAGCTACCGACTTGCCTGACGAACGCCGCTAGTCTATCACGGGCCGCCTGAACAACTGGGAATTATTGTTCTCTTTATAAAGATACTGTTTCATTATGAAACTGGAGCATCCTACCACGAATTCATGGAAACGGTACTTATTTAGTTCCGGATACAGCCCCTCCGTTCCCACCCCGGGAGAGCTCCCCGAGTATCGTATACTCCTTAATACATACGCTTATATATTTCCCCCGCGGGAGCCGGCAAACAACCTTAATTTATTTGTCCTGCATTTTCCGTGATTCCCCTTCGCCTGCTTGATCCCGGGTTTTAACTTCGCCCACTTCTCTTCCCTTGCCTGAATCATCCATGCCCATCAGCTCTTCCGGAAAGGGCTGAAAAAAAGTCTGTTCGCGCAGATACTCGTTTTCAAAACGGATGACCCAGGATCTCAGAATACCGACGGCGCTGCTGAGCGGGGCCCTTCCGTCCCGGTAAGTTTCCAGAACACCGAGAAAGTAGCGCTTTTCGCGAGCCGTAAGCTCCCTCTTGAAGTAGCCGAGCGCATGCAAGAGGACGTTGATCGGCGACGCGAGCCTCGGCGGCTTGTGAAACGCTTGCCGCAAACTCGCCTCATATAATTTCAGAATCGCGCCGATCGGTTTTCGTTCGGCATTCGCGACAATCCTTCCAAGCTCCCGCGTCTTTGTCTGGTTGTACGCCATGAAGAGAAGTTTATTGGCGGACTGAAAGCGGACAAGGTCATGCATCGATCCGGAACGCCGCACATCGCGAAACCGGGCAAACACGAACACCCGCGTCAGGAAATGTTCGCGCAGGATCAGATTGTTCAGGCGGCCTTCATCTTCGATGGCCAGGTCGCCGAACCGGTCCAGCACCGCGGTCCCGAAAAAGCCCGCGGTCTTTCCAAGCACGGGACCTTTCTGGGGACCGGAATAAAACTTCACATCGCTGATGCCGCAGGAGGGGGAGCGGTTCTTCAGAATGAATCCGTCAATGTCACTCATGCCATCCAGAAAATCGGAAGCAAAGCCGAGCATCTTTGCGGTGATATCCAGCCCCGACTCCGGCTGGATCAGATTAAAACGGCCAGCGGATGAAACAATGCGAATCGGCGCCCTCGGAGTCCCCAGCCCGATCGCGACCTCCGGGCATACGCCGACAAATTCCACATGCGGTCCAAGGCGAGCAACGAAATTGTCCTCGATCATTTGTCCGTTATAGCGGCAGGCCTCAAAACCAATGCATTTGCTGATCACGATTCGCGGTTTCGGGAAACTTGTCATCGTGATTTCTCCATCGCCCGAACGATTCCCTTCAGCATTCCGGCAAACATGAATCGGTGCACAGGATACAAAAAATACCAATACATCTGGCCGAGGACGCCGGCGGGATCGAAGATCGCAGTCTGGCGCACAATCGATCCGGAGGCGATGGGCTCGACTTCAAATTGCAGCCACGCCCTTCCGGGCACTCGCATTTCCGCGCCGAGGCGCAGGAGGCGGCCGGGTTGAATTTCTTCCACGCGCCAGAAATCGAGCGTATCGCCCGCGAGCAGGTGTTCGGGATCGCGCCGGCCGCGGCGCATCCCCGCTCCGCCGAGAACAAGATCCAGGAACCCGCGAAGATTCCACAGCCAGTTTCCGTAATACCATCCCGTTTTTCCGCCGATGCGCTCGACCGGCTTAAATGCAGCGGCGGAAGAGAACGGTACTCCCATTGAACGAGAGTCCACAAAACGGCGGCCGAATTTCGTCCCTCCCCATTCCGGGGCGGCGCTGGCGGAAGAAAATGCGTCGGACCAGCGAGTCTGCGCAAACTGGTGGTCTTCGTTGGTGAGCGCCCGCTGGAGGGCTTCGCGGCATCCCAGCGGTCGAATCGCAAACAGGCGATCCGCCGTCCGCTCTGTCACAATCGTTTCGTTGCGCAGGCTGTGTACAAGTTCGCGGCCGATTCGCGCATATACCGGCGTAATGAGTCCGAGCCACAAACTGGAAAGTCCCGGCGAAAGAACCGGCACTGGAATCATCAGGCGCTTCAGGCCGCGCAGGCGCGCGTACTCTTTCATCAAGTCCAGATAACTGACTTGGTCGGGCCCGCCGATTTCGATGACACGGCTTGCGGTGAGTTCGAGATCCAGCGCCTGGATGAGATATGCGATCACGTCTTCAATGGCGATCGGCTGTGTGCGCGTCCGAACCCAGCGCGGCGTGGTCATCACTGGGAGTTTTTCGACGAGCGCGCGTATCATTTCGAACGAAGCGCTGCCCGATCCGATAACGATCGAAGCTCTGAACTCGATCGTCGGCACACCCGAGTCACGCAGGATGCGCCCGACTTCCTGGCGGCTCCTCAGGTGAGCGGACAATTGATCGCCGCTGCCCAGCCCGCCCAGATATACGATCCGTTTCACTCCGGCTTTGCGCGCCGCGATTGCAAACTCGGTGGCGGCGCGGCGGTCTTCCTCTTCAAAGGAGTTGGGCGAGGCCATCGCATGGACAAGGTAGTACGCGCTGTGCACGCCGGCCAGGCATTCCGTCAGCGTCGCCGCATCGAGCACATCTCCCGGCACAACTTCTGTTTCGCGGGCCACGCGCTGGCGCATTGCTTCGGGATGGCGCGTCATGCAACGCACCCGATATCCGGCGGCTTCAAGCGCGCGAAGGAGTCGGCCGCCGACATACCCTGTCGCGCCGGTGAGCAGGATCAAGTTCTCTTTCTTCATGGTGAATTCAACTTTCTTCAAAAACAGAACGAGCTTATTTCCCCTTCTGAATCTTTATCAGCGCATCCCGCAGACTCTGCGCTTTCGTATCGTCGAAGTCGCCCTCGGAGCGCCACAAAACGCGGCCCGAGCGGTCCACCAGCATCGGATAAATCTGTTTTTCACTTTCAATATCGAGGGAATGCTTGAACGAATCCTTGTCGAGATACAGCGTAAGAGTGCGTGCGCGGGCATTTCGATCCGGGATGCCGTGGCGCATTCCCGTGTTGATGAACCAGCGGCGGAAAGCGTCGAGACGCGCGATCGTCGGGAGTTCGTAAATGTGCAGAGCCGGATCGAATTGCTCGAGGCGGCTCGATTGGTGCAGCCAGGTATCGACATTTTTCTGTTGCTCGCGCTCAAAAGCGATCAACAAAAGGTTGCGGTCGCTCTCAAAATCCTGCGGCAGTGAATATTTCCGGCCCTCGAGATTCGCTGTCTCGACAGGAGGGAATTTCACGGGCGCCGCCTGGCTCTGCGCGTGTGTCATTCCAGCGAGAGCGGCCCACACGAATACGGCGGCCGGAAAACAAAGGCGAATGTTTCTCATGACGCGTATCTCCGCAGGAAATCCATTACGGGAAACTTGCGCGCCGTGTTTTCCGAACTCATGTAGCGAACTTTTCCAAAAACCGGACGCTCGGGTCCCCACGGACGGTCGTATCGTCCCAGGCACCAGAAGATTCCGCTGTAAGAGTTCGGGTCGCGTCCATCGAGCGC
>Ga0265316_10006696_pt1 | contig 10979 bp, 13 predicted proteins | sample 4522metaG_FD_202092 | JGI IMG/M metagenome (GOLD analysis project Ga0265316, IMG submission 202092) | Rhizosphere microbial communities from Carex aquatilis grown in University of Washington, Seatle, WA, United States - 4-5-22 metaG | ecosystem: Host-associated > Plants > Roots > Rhizosphere >...
GCAAGCCTCCTAAAGGCCCGTCGTAGACTACGACGTTGATAGGCCGGGGGTGGAAACGCTGCAAGGCGTGGAGCTGACCGGTACTAATCGGCCGTGCGGCTTGATCACCATTATTTTCGTGTCTCTGGCCCCACGCGGGCAGAGACGGCGCTGACAGCCGCTTACGAAAATCGAGGTCGAAGCTCGGTGAACGAGCACGACTCGGATTTTACAAACGAGCTCGTAGCTCAAGACACCAAAAGATTTCCGGTGGCAATTCCGGAGGGGCCACACCCGATCCCATCTCGAACTCGGAAGTTAAGCCCTCCAGGGCCGATGGTACTGCAGGGGAAACTCTGTGGGAGAGTAGGTCGCCGCCGGGATTATTTTCAAGGCAGGAAGGCAATCCCTTCCTGCCTTTTTCCATTTCTTGCGGACTATTCCTTGCCGACGGCGCTTCCCAGCCGAGCCAGTTCGCGGCCAAAGTGCTCGGCGATGAGGTGCTCCAGGCAGTAGTTCGACCCGCGGAGGCGCCGTCTCTCGCAGCGAACCTTGCGGCAGGGCTGTTTGCCTTCTTTGAGGTCGCCCAGGTGCTCAGCCAGACGGGCCAGGCAGTAGGCGCGCATGGTGGAGGCGCGGTCGAGATCCTTCAGCCTACGCACCTCTCCAGGATGGGGCCGGCACAGGATGGGAGGCGCTTCGATTTCCTCCGGCCACACGGCAACCCACGACGCGCCGCACTCGGGGCACTGGCGCAACTCCTCCCACTCGGCCGCTTCAAGCACGGGCCAGCGCATGACACTGTCATCTTCAAGGCGAAACCAGTCGGGTCGCTCGGCACACGGACAATCGGGCTTGGCTTGGCGCGGAACCGGCATGAATTGCAGCCTACCGGATAACGGGAAGAGCGCCAGGTCCCCCGGTTGCCACTATACTGAGCCGCGATGTCTGACGTCCTGCACACTCTGCGCGAGCGTGGTTTCGTACAACAGGTAAGCGATGAAGCGGGGCTGGCTGCTCTGTTGAGCAAAGGCCCTGTTTCCTACTACTGCGGATTCGATCCCACTGCCTCCAGCCTGCACGTCGGCAGCATGATTCCGCTCATGGCGCTGGCGCACCTAGCGCGCGCCGGGCACCGCCCCATCGCTGTGCTCGGAGGCGGGACGGCCATGGTGGGCGATCCCAGCGGCAAGACAGAGCTTCGACAAATGCTCACCGTCGAGACCATCAAGAACAATCGCGACCAGATCGAGCCGCAAGTTCGCCGCTTCTTGGGCGCCGCCGGTGAGTACGCCCTGGTGTTGGACAATGCCGAATGGCTGGCGCCGCTCAACTACCTGGAGTTCCTGCGCGATATCGGGCGGCACTTCAGCGTTAATCGTATGCTGGCGGCCGAGGCGTACCGCCTGCGCCTGGAAAAGGGACTGTCTTTCATCGAATTCAACTACCAGCTCCTGCAGGCCTACGACTACCTGGTGCTTTTTCGCCGCCACGGATGCGTGTTGCAGGTCGGCGGCGACGACCAGTGGGGAAACATCCTGGCTGGAACCGATCTCGTCCGTCGTTTGCACCAGGCAGAAACCTACGCCCTCACCTTTCCGCTCATCACCACCGCGTCAGGCGCAAAAATGGGCAAGACCGCCGCCGGGGCGGTGTGGCTTGCGGCGGACAGAACCAGCCCTTTCGATTTTTACCAATACTTCGTGAATGTCGACGATCGTGACGTGATCCGTTTTCTCAAGTTGCTGACGTTCATTCCGATCGACGACATTGAGCGCTTCGCGACGCTGGAAGGGGCGGAATTGCGCATGGCCAAACAGGCGCTGGCAGCGGCAGTGACCAAAATCGTGCATGGAAAGGAAGAAGCGGAGAAAGCGCAGAACGCGGCGCAGGCGGCCTTCGGAGGTGGCGCCACCGGCGACCTGGTTCCAACCTATTCCATCTCCCCTGCGGCCGTGACGGCCGGGATCAAGATCGTCGACGTCTTGCACGCTGCAGGACTGGCTGCCTCAAAGAGCGTCGCCCGTCGCCTGGTCGAGCAAGGTGGGATCAGACTGGGCGAGCGCAAGGTCACGTCCGTTGACGACGTGATCCGACCCGAGGAGATCGGGGCCGAAGGCACGCTTCTTCATGTGGGCAAGAAGCACCTGCGCCGCATCGTCGTCGGCGAGTAGCCCAAATCAGAGTTCTTTGCGCATCCAGATCGCGGTCTTCGATCGCGCCATCTGATATTCGTTGCTAGCGGCCACGGCCGCGGCCACGTCCTTGCGATCGATGACATCGAAGCCGAGCTTCTCGCCGACCAGGCCTTGAGCCCCGTCGGTGACCAGGTACAGATGCAGCGCTCCCTCGGCGCGCGCCTTGCGCATGGCATTTTCCAGCAGGAGATAACCCAGGCCTTCACCTCTTCGTTCTGGCGCGACGGCGAGAAGTCGCAGCAGAGCGTCGTCGCCTGCGGGCTCGATGGCCACGCACGCAGCAACGCGGTCAATCGTCTCGTCGGGGGCGGGAATGATCAAGACGCTCGGCCACGTGTGGTCCAAGTCGGCGTGCGTGATCCCGACTCGGTTGAGCAAGTGGCCGATCGCTTCTCGGTCCTCGGCCCGGGCGCCGCGCACCGGATCGCCAAGCCGATGCAGGAGCTTGTCGTGCAGTCCCCCGTAGTCGCCCGAACTCATGATAACGACCGTATCCCCAGGCGCCGCACGACCGGCCAGGTGCTCTACGGTTGCGGGCACGCCGGAAACCAGTCGGGCCGGCACCTCACGGCTGCGCAAATCGGCAGCCAGGCGCTCCACGTCGAGCCTCTGATCGGCCGGAACTTTTTCCGGGGCATAAGCCGGGGCCAGCACGACCTCGTCGGCCACGGCCAAGGCGTCCACGAAATCCTGTTGGAAGACCGCGCGCCGGCTGGTGGCCGAGCGCGGCTCAAAGGCGACGATGAGCTTGCCCGGACCGTAGCGGCCTTTGAGCGCTCCCAGGGTCTCGCGAATAGCCGTCGGGTGATGGGCGAAGTCATCCACCACGGTGACCCCGGCGGCCACGCCCACGATCTCCTGGCGCCGCTTCACCCCAAGAAAATGCCGAATGGCCTGTGCGATGAAAGGCTGTTCTACCCCCAAGACGTGGGCCGCCGCGATGACACCGGTGAGATTCTCGAGATTAAAGATGCCGGCCATGCCCACGTCGAGAGTGCCCATCGCCTTGCCAGCGCACGCCAGCCGCAAGATGGTTCGACCTCCCAGCTTTCTGCCGGTGACTTCGAAGGTCCAGTCGGCGTCCGAACCAGGTCGACCGTAGGTGGTGACTACACAGCGCGCGGCACCGGCCACGTCCATCGCGCCCGGCGAAGCGGCACACACCACCAGATGTCCGTCGGGCGGGATGAGCGCGATGAATTCGCGGAAGGCATCCTTGACCGCCGCCTCATTGGCGAAAATGTCGGCGTGGTCGAATTCCACCGAAGTCAGAATCACGACCTGCGGTCGGTAGTGCAGGAACTTCGACTTCTTGTCGAAGAACGCCGTGTCGTATTCGTCCCCCTCGACCACGAACTCGGGCCCGGCGCCCAGGCGCCAGGACTGACGGAAATTCACGGGCACGCCGCCAATCAAGAATGAAGGGTCCCGTCCGGCCTGGGCCAGCACGAATGACATCAGCGAAGACGTGGTGGTCTTGCCGTGGGTTCCCGCCACCACGACCGAGCGATGGGAGGTGAGGAACAGCTCGGACAAGAGGGCGGGAAACGAGACCAGCGGAATGCGGCGCTCGATGGCGGCCAGAACCTCGACATGGTCGCGCCGGCACACATTGCCCACCACCACGCGCTCAGGGGCCCAGTCGAGATTGGCGGGATGAAAACCCTCCATCACCGGGATGTTCTGCTCGGCCAGCTGGGTCGACATAGGCGGATACACATGCTCGTCGGAACCGCGCACGTCGTGGCCAGCGGCGCGCAGAAGTCCGGCCAGCGAACCCATGCCAGTTCCGGCGATGCCAATCAGGTGCAGTTTCATCGCACTTCAGCCATCAGCCGCAGGGAATTTGCAACAAGGGGGAAGAAGGACAAGACCGGGCCTCTATTTCCACTGTCAGCCGCGAACTGTCAACTCTACTTTTTGAAATCCAGGGCAGGCCCAGGCCGCGACAGACAATGCTAGATTCCGCCTAGGAACGCCCGGAAGAAGATCGCGAACTGCCACCCAGTGGCCACCGCGACTGCATAGGGCGCGGTCTGCACCAGCAGCGTTGCGAATTTGAACCAACGCCGTTTGCTTTCAACGTGAAGCAGGACGTATGTGATCCCGAGTACGGGGAAGAATAGGATGAACACCATCCACCAGCGATGCTCGGCGCGAAAGGCGTGCACCATCACGAGAATCCATCCTACGAAAGCTGACAAGCTCGCCACCGTCAAGGCCACGGCCGCCTCGACCAGCATGCGCTTCAAATGCGCCACGTCACTGCCAGACAGCGGGCGTCTCCCGCTGCCGATCAGGGCCGTGTCGATCACCTTGATTAACGTTCGCAGCAGCCCACCCACGCTGTGCTCGCCGTGCCAGATATCGCCGAGCGCGCGCTTGATAGTCTCCTTGGCACCGGTCCCGTAGATCACGGCACCCAAGGGTACATTCTTGTCTAGTTGGCTGCTCGAATCGACCAGCACGCCATCCGCCACCACAATCTTGGCCTGTTCACGATAGGCGGTTGGAATCTGATCCAGCCTGGTGACGAAGACGTCGCGTTTCGTATTGGGATCGCGGTATCGGTAAATCGCCTCAGCTCGGGCGGGCGAAGCCAGCCCCACCAGGGCCAGCACAGTGGCCGCAAACGCCAGCGTCCTCATGGCCCCATTACAGCGCGCGAAGGCCATCCTTGCCAATTTCAACCAGCCGAATGCCCGGCGAGAAGTTCGAGCGCCGCCTTGATGGCACAGAGCAGGCTGACTTCGCTGGCAATGCCTCGTCCCGCGATGTCGTAGCCCGAGCCATGATCCACCGACGTGCGCACCACGGGCAGGCCCAGCGTCACGTTGACCGAGGCGCGCGGGAAGGCCGGCTTGACTGCAATCAAACCCTGGTCGTGGTACATGGCCAGAATCAGTTGGTAGTGCTTGACCCGCTCGATGAAGAACGAATCTGCCGGAAACGGTCCGTCGCAGGCAATGCCCAGCCGCCGCGCCTGCTGCATGGCCGGGATGATCACGCGCGCTTCCTCGTCGCCCATGAGCCCGTGCTCGCCCGCGTGAGGGTTGAGTCCTAGCACGGCCACCGGCAGCTTGCGTCCCCAGCGGGCGCGACCCGCCTGCGCCAGTATCTTGAGCGAGGTCACAATTCCGGCCGGCTTGAGATGGCCCGACACCTGGCACAGGGGAATGTGTGTGGTCTGCAAGGCCAGCAGATAGTCGGGCGTGAGGAACGCCATACGCTCGTCACGCACGCCCAGCTTTTCCGCCAGGTAGCCGGTGTGGCCGACGAAATCCGGGAGCAGCGACGCCACCGCTTCCTTGGTGACCGGCCCGGTGACGATGGCCGCAATTCTGTGACGCTGGGCCTGCTCGATGGCGAAATCAAGGTAGCCGAGTTGCTCGCGCCCATAGGCTGGCGAGCCAAAGCGAAAGCGCCGCATATCGATCTGGGAATGGGCAAACAGCCTCAGCGCCGTGGGTGGAAGCACCGTGGTCGAGAAGTCCTCCACCTCCATGATGGGGATCCGCTGCCTCAGCCTGCGCATGGCCTCGGCGAGCACGCCAGCGTCGCCCACCAAGGCGAGATTCGCGCATTCCTTGCGCAGGGATCTTCGAATCTGCTGCGCCAGGGGCTGCTTTCCCCGCGCCAGCGCCACGAACGCTTTGGTCACGACCTCAGCCGAAATGCCGGCTGGATCGCCCATGGTGACCAGAAGATTTTTCGGCTTGCTTGACGGTGCCACACCAGCAGTTCACGCGAATTTCGCACGCGATGCAAGTGGCGCCGTCGGGCGGGACGTGGATGGTGTAAGATTCTGCCAGGAGACGATAGATGGAACTGCGCGAGCTGAACCCCGAGGAGAGAGTTGCCCTGGCCGCCCTGATTGAATTCGTGGTGCTGGCCAGCGGCCATGTGACCGAGGATGAGGAGCGAGAGATACAGGAGGTGGTCCACGAGATCGGCGAGGACGTTTATCGCAAGGCCGTGGAGGAGGTCGATCGGCGCTTCCCCGACGAAGAGGCCGCGAAGAAGTTCCTTTTGACCATCACCCGGCCCGAGGCGCGCGAACTCATTTTCGGGGCGGTCATGGGGGCGGCCATGACCGACACCATGGAGGGGCACGAGTCCACAATCCTCGACTGGGTCGCCAAGGAGTGGAAACTCGAGGTCAAGTACGAGGAGCCGCCCGCGGACTGAAAGCGCGCGCAGACCTTGCACACACGCGCCGTTGCTCCGGACCCGCGAGCGCGGTAACTTCAAACACATGGCCGTCCTGAAGGACGAAGGCGGCACAGAGAGTCGGATGGTTGGTACAACTGCCTAGGAGGTTCTCACCATGAATGGCACGGACATCGTTACCAGGGACAAGCTTGTGGCTGATCTGAAATTGGTGGTGGCTGACGCCGAGGAATTGCTCAAGCTCACGGCGGGTCAGGCCGGCGAGAAGGTCGCGGCAGTACGGGACAAGGTGCAGCGGGGCCTGGACCAGGCCAAGGCCAAACTGGTCGACCTTGAGGACAGGGCCGTGGAACAGACCAAGGCTGCAGCCCGCGCGACCGACTTCTACGTCCACGAGAACCCGTGGAGGGCCGTGGGCATTGCCGCAGGGGCCGGCATCCTCTTCGGAATGCTGATTAGCCGCCGCTAGAGTTCACAATGGCAGACGCACCCTTGCCCGCGGTTTCGCACCGTGGGCTTCTCGGGTCGGCCAGCCACTTGCTCGCCGTGCTGGTTTCCGCCGCGGAAACCAGGGTGGGCATATTGGCTACCGAGCTGCAAGAGGAGCTGATCCGCTTACGCCGGCTGCTCCTGGTCGGCGCCGCAGCGCTGTTCTGTTTGGGTCTGGGGATTGTCCTGCTGTCCGTCTTTCTGGTGGTGCTCTATTGGGATTCTGATCGGCTGGCCGTGCTCGGTCTGCTCAGTGGGCTCTTCCTGGGTCTCGGCGTGGTCAACGCCATCGTGCTCGCCGTCATTGCGCGCAGCCAACAGCGCCCTTTGCGCGAAACCGCGGAAGTTCTCGCCAGGGATCGCGAGAGCCTGGAGTTGGACTCGTGAACCTGTCGCTGACCGATATCCAGCGCCGCCGCGGGCGGCTCCTGGAGCGGGCCAACTCGGAACGCATGACGGTCCAGGCGCTGTTCAGCGGCCAGGCCAACCTTTTCTGGTTCGCGGACCGGGGGGTGGAGTTGATCAGGTTCTGCATAGCCCGAAAAGGCCCGCTATTGATCGCGGCCCTCGCCTTCGCGGTCGTACAGCCTCGCAGGGCTTTGCGGTGGGCCGCACGAGCGTGGGGCCTGTTCCGGTTGATTCGCAAGATCAGCCGCGTCTTCGCCTAAAGGAGGCGTCGCACGCCCGGGTCGGGGTTGCTCGTGTCCAGGCGCTCTCCCGCCTGGGGATGGCGCAGCCCAGGGGTTGCCACATCGGCCAACGGGATGCGCACAAAGGGACGTCTGAGCAAGGCGGGATGGGGTACCTGCAGCCCAGGCTCGTCGATGGTTTGTTCCCCAAAGAGTAGGATGTCGATGTCGATGACCCGGGCGCACTTGGCCCCATCGGCCGGCCGGACTCGCCCCAGCGTGCGCTCGATGTCCAGACATGATTCCAGCAGCTGGCGCGCGGTGAGCGAAGTCTCCACCCGCAACACCGCGTTCAAGTAGAGCGGCTCGGAAGCGTTTCCCTCGGGAATGGTTTCATAGAGCTTGCTCTCGGCGACCAGGCGGGTGCCTGCGATGTCGCCCAGGGCTGTCGCCGCAGCGTGCAAGTAGGCGCGCCGGTCACCCAAGTTGGATCCGAGCGCGAGATAGGCGTTGACCACGGCCCCAGCATACCTCGACCGTCCCTCGTGGTAAGAACGGCCTTCAATGTTGGAGGCCCTTACCGCCGCCGCCCTGACCGGCCTTGTGACCGGTGTTGGCGCATTTCCCTTCTTCTTCATCCGCCAGCTCCCGCGACGAGCCTACGACGGCATTCTCGGCTTGGGCGCTGGGCTCATGTTGGCCGCCGCGACCCTGGGCTTGTTGCATGAGGCCCTGAATGGCGTGCGCGGTGCCGCCGGCCTGAACCTGGGCCGTCTAGTCCTGGTGACCGTCGGTTTCTTGGCGGGCGTGGCCGTCGCCAGCGTGATGGATCGATTAATCCCGCACAGTCACGCCCGTGGCCACCGACACCACATCGCTCCGGGCCATCCCCACGACCACGCCCCTGACCAACACGTGGAGATTCGCCAGAGCTACGCCATCGTGGGCGCCCTCTCCATTCACCGCATCCCCGAGGGTCTGGCCATCGGCGCTGGGTTCGCGTCTGGACATGGCAGCCGACTGGGCTGGCTCCTGGTGGCTGCGGTGGGCATCCAGAACATCTGCGAGGGCGTGGTCATGGGCGCGCCCTTGCGCCTGTCGGGCGTGTCGCCTCTGCGCGGTCTGCTGGTGGTAGCCGCGAGCGGCTTGGCCGTTCCACTGGGCGCGCTTGTCGGCCTTGGCCTGTCGTCGTGGACCTTCATCACGCTTCCTCTCATCTTGGCCCTGGCCGCCGGAATCCTCATCTACGTGACTTCAAACGAAATCATCCCGGAATCACACAGCCATGGCCACGAGGGTGCCGCGTCCACCGGATTGGTTCTGGGATTCCTGCTGACCATGCTGATTGGGGCAGTCTTGCGTTGATTGATGGACGATCCGTGGACCATACTTGCGCCGTGAATCGTGCTGTCCCTTCTCTGACCATTCTGTTCGTGGGGCTGCTGGCCTCTGCTTGCGGCCACGACGTCGGCGATCGTTGCTCGACCAACATTGACTGCGCCCAGGATGGCAGCCGCATCTGCGATCTGTCCCAGCCTGGCGGGTACTGCACATTGGACGGGTGCGACGACAGCTCGTGCCCTTCTGAGGCCGTCTGCGTGCGCTTCTTCGACCAGAAGTTTCCCACTGCAACCGACTGCGGCGCCCCAGGCACCATCGGCACATGCCAAGCCGACGAGCTATGCGTGGTCTGCGGGCCCAGTGTTTCGACCCCTGAGACGAAATCTTGCTGCGTGCCGAGCACGTCAGAGCGTCGCTACTGCGCTCTCAAGTGCGGCAGCAACGGCGACTGCCGGGGCGGCTACGTCTGCCGCGTCTCTGCGACCGATGGCAGTCTCGCGCTTACGTCCGACCCTAACTCCATTACGACGGCGAAGTTCTGCGCCCCCGTGGAACCGTAGATTTGGGCGCAGCTAGCGCTTGAAGCCGAGCAGAATATCCGTGGTTGCCTGATCGGCCGCCGGAAACGGGTACTTCTCAAATTCTTCTGATGCTGCCCAGCGGAAATCAGCCACCCGCAGGGGCCGCGGCTCCTGACCCGACAGGATGGATGCTTGATACAGCGTCAGGTCGACCGAGTATCCCTGATATTGGTGGGTCCGCTGCGCCATGCGCAGCCTGACCTCCACGTCCACCCCAACACGCTCGCGCAGCTCGCGCATGAGCGCAGACTCGTCTGTCTCGCCAGCCTCCACCTTGCCGCCCGGAAACTCCCACAAGCCTGGTAGCACAGCTGTCGGCCGCCGTTGCGTGATGAGATAGCGGCCTTCACGCTCGATAACAGCTGCCACCAGCCTGATGTGCGGCCCCGAATCCGACGTCATGAGTAAGGACCGCAATTCTAGCACAGAGGGCGACAGCGGCGTGCCACCTCTTTCATGGGGGGGGCGACAATGTCTCAGCGACACAAGCTGCCAGACGCAGGGCCGCAACCGCGGCCTCTGACTCCCAAAAATGACTAGAAGGTGATTCCGTTCTTCTGGCAGGCCGAGCGCACCAGCTGCCTATTGCGTTCGTCCAGCTTCTCGTAGGCACGCAGCGCCGCGTCTGAATCGTGCAGCGAGCACGAGCAGATCGCGATGATCTGGTAGGCGCTGGTAAGGTCCGGTTTGGCCCGCAACGCCCTGCGCGCCGAGTCTATGGCCAGAGTGTATTGGCCGCGCAGCCACGCCTCACGAGCCTGCTGGATCAGCTTGTCGGGATCCACGCTGGACTCCGTCTGGGCAGGAGCTGCGCCTGGCTTGGTCTGGGCAGCGGCCACCGGTTTCGGGGTTGCGGCCGGCTTCTTCATCTCGGGCTTCGGGCCTGCCTTCTTGGTCAGGACCGCGCAGCGGCTGACAATCCAGCGTGCTGCCTTGTTGCCCCTGTCGACAGCCAGCACCAACTCGGCCTCACTCTTGGCTTCGTCGCATGCGCCGACGCTGGCTTTGCTCGACGCCGCCTCTGCGTGCAGCTTGATGTACTCGGCGCGCGCGGATTTCTCAAGAGCCGAGGCACGCTCCTTGTACACACTGGTCTCCGGGATCTCGCCGGCTCCGCGCAGAACCGCCTCGAAGTTCGACTTGTCGGCCGCTTCTTTCAAGGTGGCAAAGCGCTCAGCATTCCCCTTCTCGTCCTCGGCGAGTTTGCGCAGTTCGGCTGCCTCGCTCGAATCAGGGACCGTGGCGACGGCTTTGCTGGCCGCGGCCAGAGCCTCGTCCCATTTCTCGTTCGCCTGCGCCGATTTCGCAGCGGCCATCAGTTCTTCCAGCGTGGGCGGCGGCGGAGGAGGAGGCGGAGGGGGCGGCAAAGGTTGGGCGACGACGGGCGGAGGGGGCGGAGCAGGCCGCGACCGGCCGCCCGCAAGCACGAAGGCAGCCACCAAAGCCGCGATCACCGCGACGCCACCCAGAATACCGAAAACCTTGCCCTTGCCTGCGCGACCAACTCCGGGTTCGAGTTCGCTCCCGCCCTGTTCGGTGACAAAGCGCAGTTGCACCTGCCCGAGCTCGATTTGGTCGCCCGAGGTCAGCAG
>Ga0265316_10006702_pt1 | contig 10971 bp, 8 predicted proteins | sample 4522metaG_FD_202092 | JGI IMG/M metagenome (GOLD analysis project Ga0265316, IMG submission 202092) | Rhizosphere microbial communities from Carex aquatilis grown in University of Washington, Seatle, WA, United States - 4-5-22 metaG | ecosystem: Host-associated > Plants > Roots > Rhizosphere >...
CGCTGATGTCCAGTGCCGCGGCTTTCGCCAGTGATGCCGCGCCCGACGTCACCAAGGGCTACCTTGGCATCGGCGCAGCCTTGGCCATTGGCCTGGCGGCCTTGGGCGGCGGCCTGGGCCAGGGCCGTGCGGCTTCCGCGGCGCTCGACGGAATCGCGCGCAACCCGCAGGCTTCAGGAAAGATCTTCGTCCCGATGATCGTCGCGCTGGCGCTCATCGAGTCGCTAGTCATCTACGGCTTGCTCATCGCCTTCAACCTGGCCGGCAAGATCTAGCGGCCTGCGCCCTGGTGGCGCATCCTTGGTCCGATGATCTCTTGTGGCATCGTCGGCTTGCCCAACGTGGGCAAGTCCACGCTTTTCAATGCGCTGTCGGCCGCCGGTGCCGAGGTGGCCAATTATCCGTTCTGCACGGTGCAGCCCAACCTGGGCGTGGCCCAGGTGCTGGATGCGCGGCTCGATGCCGTGGTTGCACTTTTTGTGGGCAAGCCGGCCGTGCCCGCCACGGTCAACTTCGTGGACATCGCCGGCCTGGTGCGCGGGGCCTCGAAAGGGGAGGGCCTGGGCAACCAGTTCCTGGCCAACATCCGCGAGACCGACGCCATCGCGCATGTCGTCCGCTGTTTCGAGGATCCCAATGTCGTGCATGTCGAGGGTCGCATCGACCCGGTTTCCGACGTGCTGACCGTCGACACCGAGCTGTGCCTCAAGGACATGGAAAGCGTGGGCAAGCGCATCGACAAGGCGCGCACTGCCCTCAAGGGCCCGGCGCCCAAGGAAGAGAAGGCCACGCTGGCTGTGTGCGAGCGCGTGCTGGCAGGCCTGGAAGCCGGAACGCCCGTGCGCGCGCAGGGACTGTCGCCCGAGGATCTGGCGCTGATTCGCGACTTGTTCCTGCTGACTCAGAAGCGCGTCTTCTTCGTGGCCAATGTGGCTGAAGCGCAGCTCGCGAATCTGGAAAGCGATCCGCATGTGACGGCCCTGCGTGCCCATGCTGCCAAGGAAGGCGCGCCCGTGGTGTGCATCTGCGCCGGGGCCGAGGCCGAGATCGCCACGCTGGAGCCCGCGGACCGGCCGGCGTTCTTGGAAACCCTGGGCCTGAAAGAGCCGGGGCTTTTCGCCGTGGCGCGGACCGCTTACCAGATCCTGGACCTGATCACTTTCTTCACCGTGGGCGAGCACGAGTGCCGTGCCTGGACCGTGAAGCGTGGCGCCCACGCGCCGCAAGCCGCGGGCGTGATCCACACCGACTTCGAGCGCGGCTTCATCAAGGCCGAGGTGGTGTGGTGGGAAGACCTGGTCAAGCTCGGCTCAGAAGCCGCCTGCCGCCAGCACGCCAAGCTGGCCATGGAAGGCAAGGACTACGTGGTCCGCGACGGCGACGTCATTCATTTCAAGTTCAACGTGTGAATTCCTTGTATAGCTCCGCGCTCGAGAGGGAATACCCGTCGCTGCCTCCGTATCCACCGGCAATCAGCACGGCCCCGTTGTCCAACCGTGTCGCCGTGTGCTGCAGCCTCGACACTGACATGCTGCCCGTGGCGGTGAACGTGCCTCTTGCCGGATCGAATAGTTCTGCACCTGCGATAGCGAGGTTGCCGTCCCCTCCGCCCGCGATGAGCGCGGTTCCGCTGAGCAGCAGCGTCGACGTGTGGCCGTGTCTTGCCAACGCCATGTTGCCAGTGGCAGTGAACATCGCGGCTGCTGGGTCGTAGATTTCCGCGCTCGCGAGGCCGTCGCTGCCGTGATATCCGCCCGTGATGAGCGCCGTTCCGTCGGGCAGCAGCGTCGCCGCGTGGTCCAACCTGGCCACGGTCATGCTGCCAGTGGCGGTGAATGCGCCAGTCGCGGGGTCGTACAACTCTGCGTCCGCGACCAAGGGTCGGTCCTTGCCACCGTATCCGCCGGCGAGCAAAACGGTCCCATCGCCCAGCCGCGTCGCTGTATGGCGCTCGCCTCCCACGGATATGTCGCCGGCTGCAGTGAATGAGCCGGTTGCCGGATCGTAGATCTCGGCGCCGGTGACAGTGACCCTTCCGGCCCCTCCGCCAGCGACTAGCACTGTCCCGTCGGGAAGCAGAGTCGCGGTGTGCGCGTCTCTGGCCGCCATCATGCTGCCCGTTGCCGTGAAGGTTCCGGTTGCAGGGTCGTATAGCTCGGCGCTCGCAAGAATTGCCTCTGCTGCGCCAATGAAGTAGTTGCCGCCAGCGATCAGCACCTTGCCATTGAGCAACAACGTCGCTGTGTGCAACACCCTTTGCGCGGACATGCTGCCGGTAACGGTGAATGTCCCGGTCGCGGGGTCGAATATTTCCGTGCTCGCCAAGACCGTGCCGGAATTGTCTCCGCCCGCGATGAGAACGGTCCCGTCGGGCAAAAGCGTCGCGGTGTGGCTGTCTCTGGCCACGGTCATGTTGCCGGTCGGCGCGAAGCCGTCACCGCCGCTGCGAGCGCCGCCCCCACTGCACGCGGCCGCAGCGACGACGAATGTCAGCAGCAAGATCGACTTCACGACGCCGGCGCGCTACTCCTCGATGAAGCTCTTCAGGTGCAAGCTACGCGACGAGTGGCGCAGCTTGAGCAGAGCCTTGGCTTCGATCTGACGGATGCGTTCGCGCGTGACATCGAAGTCCTGGCCCACTTCTTCCAGGGTGTGCTCCGACTTTTCGCCGATGCCGAAGCGCATGCGCAGCACCTTTTCTTCCCGCGGGGTCAGCGTGGCCAGCACCTTCCGCGTCTGCACCGCCAGGTTCATGGAGATCACGGCGTCGGAGGCCGAGACCACGCTCTTGTCCTCGATGAAATCGGACAAGTGCGAATCCTCTTCCGCGCCGATTGGGGTTTCCAGCGAGATGGGTTGCTTGGCGATGCTGAGCACATTGCGGACTTTTTCCAGCGACACTTCCATCTTCTCGGCGATCTCTTCCGGCGTCGCCTCGCGCCCCAGTTTCTGCACCAGATAGCGACTGGTGCGGATGAGCTTGTTGGTGATTTCGACCATGTGCACCGGGATGCGGATGGTGCGCGCCTGGTCCGCGATGGCGCGCGTGATGGCCTGGCGAATCCACCAGGTGGCGTAGGTGGCGAACTTGTAGCCGCGCTTGTACTCGAACTTGTCCACCGCCTTCATCAGGCCGATGTTGCCCTCCTGGATCAGGTCGAGAAACTGCAAGTTGCGGTTGGTGTATTTCTTGGCGATGGAGACCACCAGCCGCAGGTTGGCCTCGACCATCTCGGCCTTGGCCTGTTCGGCCTGGCGCTCGCCGTCCTGGATCTCCTCGACGGTTTCGCGCAGGACCTGCTCGGTCATGGCGGCCTCCTGTTCCACCTGCTTGACCTTCTTCCGGGCGTTGTCGATCAGCTTGGCCAGCGTTTCGATCTCCTCGGGGCGCAGGCCTAGCTTTTGGGCCACCGCACGCTGGCGCAGGGGCGAGGAGCGAATCTCGCGTAGGGCCTGGCGGAACTCGCGCTGGGGCAGGCCGGCTCGTTCTTCATAGTCGGCAATTTCGCGCTGGGCGGCCTCGATGCGCGACACCAGGCCTTTGAGCCGCACCACGATGCGTTCGAGCTGCTTCTTGTGGAGTCGCAGATTCTGCAGGACATCGACCATGTGCTGTTTGATCGCGGCGACCTGCTCCCGCACCTTCTTGCGCGCGGATTCGGTCGCGGCCGGCTTTTCCTCGGCCTGCTCGACCTGCTTGTGCAGGCGCCGCACCTTCTCAATCACCTTGCACACCCGCTCGACGTGCCAATCCTCGTCGAATTCGCTGTCGTCCTCGTCCGCGTCCCTGACCACCTCTTTGACCCGAATCTTCCGCTGGCGAAGTTTGTCGCCCAGGTCGAGGATTTCGGAGATGGCGACGGTAGAATTGAGCACCACCTGCAGCACACGGCGCTCGCCGGCCTCCATGCGCTTGGCGATCTCTACTTCGCCCTCACGGGTCAGCAGCGATACGGAGCCCATCTTGCGCAGGTACATGCGCACGGGATCGTCGGTCTTTGCGTAGACGTCCTCATCCTCTTCTTCCGCCTCGGGCGCGCGCACGGGCTCCGACTCGACCTCTTCCTCGATGGCCGCTTCGCCCGACGCCGCCTTGTCGCTGTCCTTCACCTGCAGCGCGGAATCCACGATTTCGATGCCCGCGCCGCCCAGGGTCGACAGCCAGTCGTCGATGTGGTCGGACGAGCCGATGCTCTCCACCATGTGATCGTTGACCTCGTCGAAGGTGAGGAAGCCCTTGGCCTTGCCGATGGTGATGAGATCGCGCTGCTTGCGCTGGTCCTCTTTGCTCGAGGTCGCGCGCTTGGCCGCCAACTTGCCGACGGACTTGAAGTCCTCGTCGTTGTCGTCGTTCAGGGGCTCGTCGGCATCTTCGATCATGGGGGCGGGACCTCTCAGGGGGAAGGCAGAACACTCATCTTGATGCGAATCGGTTCCATCGTCCTCAAGAGTTGTCCATTAATCGTCGCCAAAAGGCGAACCTAGTCGCAAAAGTGATCGAAGACATTGCAGCACCTGGTTCCAGTCCGCCAGTATCTCGTCACCTCTTCGGCGACGGGAGAATTTCTTCAACAATTTCGCGGTAGTTGCCGCGCCGCCCGCGCCAGCCTCGAAGGGCGCAACGCGCTAGAGATGCCTGAAAAGCGGGTGTGGGCGCTGCTGGCCTACTGCAGGGTGCGGTTTAGCCGGGCCACGTCGTAGCCCTGCTCGCGCAGACGCACGAGAATCCCATCATACACGGTACGGTCCATGGTTGAGGCGCGGCTGAGGATCCACAGGTAGTCGCGGCTGGGATGGCCGACGACCGCGTATTCGTAGTTGGCGCCGAGGTCGATGATCCAATAATCACCCCAGAAGGGCCTGAAGAAGCTCACTTCCAGCTTGGCGTTGCTGGTTCGGTCGACCACGCGCGCGCGTCCTAGCGCGGAATCTTCCTTGGCGGTGAGCGAGCCCTTGCGGCAACGGTTGAGCACAGCGATATCTCCATCGACCCGCATGCTGTAGGTGGCGGTCGTGCCGGTGCAGCCGAGCTGAAATCGCTGCGGGAAACTGGCGATGTCGTACCAGGTTCCCAGGTAACGCCGCAGGTCCACACGCGGCACGGTTCGCAGCTCGGGCAGACCGAGACGTGCGGTTGTCGTCTTCGCACAACCAGCCAGGGCGAGCGAAGCGAGCAGTACGGTTGCCGGTCTCACCGCCCAGGTTGCGCTCATGCTGGGGTTGATCTGGCTTTTCGTTGCCACACCGTCTGGAAGTCTGGGACAGCAAGGTGGGTTGTCAACCGCGCTGAGTTGGCGAAGGTTTGCCCGTCGTGGCAGCCTCGGGTGCACCGCAGGAGCGCGACGCCATGACCATGCAGACGAAGACCGAGCGTTCGAGGGAACAGATGCCTGTCATCTTTGCGGCGCACGGCGCGCCTGTGCTGCTCGACGACGTCCAGTGGATGGCTGAGCTGGCGACGTGGGCCAAGGCGATGCCGAAACCGAAGAGCATCCTCATGGTCTCGGCTCACTGGGAAAAGCGGCCAACCACGCTGGGTGCGACCCAGATAGTGCCGCTCGTCTACGATTTCTACGGGTTTCCCGCAAGGTACTACCAGACTCAGTACGCCGCTCCGGGTGCACCTGATTTAGCCGTGCGCGTGCGCGCGCTTCTGCGCGGGAAGGACATGCCGGTGGCCCAAGATCCAGAGCGCGGGCTCGATCATGGGGCCTACGTCCCGCTGGTGCCGATGTACCCCGACGCCGATATCCCCGTGCTCCAGATATCGATGCCAGTTTTGGACCCCCAGGAACTCTTCAGTCTGGGCCAGGCATTGGCACCGCTGCGCGACGAGGGAGTGCTGATTTTTGGCAGCGGCTTCATCACGCACAACATGCGCTACGCCTTCCGCCCGGGCACACCCCAGTGGGCCAAGGAGTTTGACGCCTGGGCAGCCGATGCGCTTTCGCGCCTCGATGTGGATGCGCTCCTGGATTTTCAGACCCGAGCGCCTGCGGCCGAGATTGCGTTGCCAACCTGGGAACACTACGCACCGGTCCTGGTTGCCGTTGGTGCGGCGGCAGGCCAGCGATCGCAAACCAGTTTTCCCATCACCGGCTGGTGGATGGATGGGGCATTCACCAAGCGATCGGTGCAGTTCGGCTAGTCATTTTCTGGACGGCGCGCTTCCACGACGCCTATGCTTCCCCAGCATGGCCAGAAGAGTCCTGAACGTGGGCGGCAACAACAAGAGCATCCCGCTGCCGCCTCAGTACACTGGCTGGGAGCATGTTCTTCTGGACATCGATCCGCGCGGCCATCCGGATGTGGTGTGCGACGCACGCGAGCTGATCAGTTTGCCTGGAGCCAGCTACGATTCGATCTACTGTTCGCACAACCTGGAGCACTACCATCGCCATGACGTGGCCAAGGTGGTTGCTGGTTTTTGTCACTTGCTCAAGCCAGATGGTTTTGCCTTTGTGCGCGTTCCCGACATGCACGAGCTGATGCAGACCGTGGTGCAGAAGAACTTGGACATCGACGATGTGCTGTACCAGGCCCCGGTGGGACCCATCCTGGTTCGCGACGTGATCTACGGCTACGGCCGTGAGATCGAGGAGAGCGGCAACGATTTCTACGCACACAAGACCGGGTTCACGCAAAAGTCGCTGCGGGCCGCGCTGGTCGCGGGAGGATTCGCCTTGGTTTTCGCTGGCACCGGCAACCTGGAAGTGACAGCACTGGCTCTCAAGGCTGCGCCCAGCGAATACGTCGCGTCGCTCTTCAAAGTGCAGGGCGGCGAAGGGACGAGTTGAGGCGAGCGCGACCATGGTTGCGTGGCGGTGAGGTCGAGGCATGCCTGTGAACGAACGCGTTCGCGTCCTGGTCTACGGAGGCGTGGGCTCGGCGGCGTGCGATGTCTATCGGCGCGCCCTCTATGTCTCGCGGCTGGCGGACTTTGGCGTCGATTTGGTTTCATGGACGCCACCCCTGCGCCATCCGCCCGCCTACGCAGGCCGCTGGTTCGATGCCATCCGCGACGGCGTGGCCCAGCTTGACTTGAGCGAGGTGGGCCAGGCCCAGGTGGTGCTGTTCTCGCGCTGGTCGAACACCCATGCGGCCTGCACGGTGTGCGGCGCCGCGTGCGCGTCTCCCGACGGGTTGGCCGACCATTCCCACTCCGCCGGCCACGACACCCTTGGCATGGATCCTTTGCTGCGGCTGTTGGTTCCGTCGTTGCTGTCCGACCCCAAGCGGCGCTGCGCTCTCATGTACGATGTGGACGACGACCTCTTTCACCAGCCTGCGTGGGTGGGTCATGGTGCCGGGCTGGCGCGTGAAATGGATCTTGTGGAACTGCTCGTCCGCGCGGCGGATCTGGTCACCGTGTCCACGCCGGTTCTGCACAAGGTGCTGCAACCATTTACCCCGCGCCTGCATCTGGTGCGGAACGCGATCGAGCCAGCCTGGTATTTCGCTGATTGCGCGGATGGGGCGGGTGAGCCGCGCATTCTCTTCTACGGCGCGGACGTGCGCCGTCGCGACTATGCCTTGTGCCAGGCCGCAGTCGACGAAACGGTTCGCGCGTATCCGGCCGCGAGTCGGGTCTGGCTGGGCAGCGATAGCCCGGCAGTGCGCGCGCTGGTCGACGAAGCCCACGGGCCGGTCGCGGCCGGCCCGGCCTTCGCGACCGCCATCGCCAATCTGCGTCCCCATATCGGGCTCGCGCCGCTTCAGCCGGGCGAATTCGCCAGCGCCAAGTCCGAACTGCACTGGCTCGAATACTCGCTGGTGGGGGCGGCAACCGTGGCCAGCCGATTTGCGACAGGCGGTCCCTACGACCCTATCGAAGACGGGAAGGACGGCTTGTTGGCAGAAGGCGCCGACGAGTGGCAGCGTGCGCTCGCGCGGCTGGCGGCTTCGTCGGCCCTGCGTGCTGACATTGCGGGACGGGCCCGCGAGCGGGTCTTGGCCGAGTACCAGGCAGCGGTGCGCGCCGTGGAATGGGCCGCCGCCTATCGCTGGGCTGCCGCTCATCCGGGCATCGGTCCGAAGGTGTGAGTCCCGCACGGCCCGCGTGGCGGTCAGCTTTCTTGAGGCCGCCCCGGCTTTCGGGTGTAATTGTTCAACGATGAGGCGCTTCCCGTCCGCCCCGACCGTTCTGGCTCTTCTCCTCGGGCTGGGCGCCTGTGCCCCGGCAATAAAGGAGGGCGGGGCGTCTGTCGTGCCTTCGGAGGGTTGGGCGACCACGTCTCCCAGCGGGCTGCTGACCATGGAGGTTCGGCGTTTCTCACCGAACGGGACGGCCGACTATCCGGCACAGCCGCGCCTGTACTATCGGGTCATGTTCGGCGGCGGCGAAGCCAAGACCGAGCTCTTGCGCTGGTCACCTCTCGGGATCACTCGGCAGGACGCGGATTTTACCGATGACCTGCGCTACCTCGGCGAAAGCCAGCGCCGGGTGACCGACGACTACGCCCTGCCGCGCGGAAAGCGCAGCCACTTCAGCAACGCCGGCGTGGAACACGTGCTCTCGTTCGAGACCCCACAGAAGGCGCGCGTGAATCTCATCGTGCGCGCCTACGACGACGGGCTGGCCTTCCGCTATCACTTCCCCGAAGCCAGTCGCGGGCCGTTCACCATCACCTGTGAGACCACTGGTTTTCGTTTCATGTCCGGCGCGCGGGCGACCTTGCTGCCCCAGCCCGAGCCTGGAGCCGCTCAGAATCAAGGCGCCACGTCCGAGTGGATGGCCGACCTGCCCGCGGGCACGGCCGCACCGGCAGGGACCCACTGGTCGCTGCCCGCGCTGTTCGCTTCGCCCGACAAGGCCCGCTGGGTTTTGCTGGCCGAGTCTGGGCTGGCCGCCGGCCATGCGGCCCTCGGGCTGGCGGGCAAGGCTGACGGCGAGATCTATCGCTTCCGCTTCCCGCATCCCGACGAGGAAGCCGGGCGTGGAGAGGTGCAGCCGAAATCGAGTCTGCCCTGGTCCACGCCCTGGCGGGTGTTGATCGTGTCGGACGGACTGGCCGGCATTGTGGAATCGAGTCTGGCGACTGACCTGGGAGCGCCGGCAGCGGTCGACTCCGCGGATTGGGTGCGGCCCGGCAACATGGTCCGGCACGCAGGCGCCAGCGGACTCGAGCGGGCCAGCCTCGGCCCGGCCGTGCACCTGGTCGAGCTCGCGGCCTCCATGGGATGGGGCTATTCGCTGCTTTCTGCTCAATGGCCGTCGGGAGGTGGCAGCACCTGGCGCAAGTTGGTGCGCGCCGCCGCCAACAAGAAGGTTGGGTTGCTCATCGGCCCCCAGGACGCGGCCCGGTTGCCGCTGGCCGAGTTCGCGACGGCCGGACTCAAGGGCGTGCGGGTCGGGGTTTCGGCCAGTGGCAAGCCCGACGTCGTGGCATCGCTGCTGGCGCTGTTGGAGGAGGCAGGCAAGCGCCACCTGCTGGTGGAGTTCGAGGGTCGAATTCCAGGCGCAGGATGGGATCGCACCTATCCACATCTTCTGTCAGCCTTCTCCGGACGCAGCGCCGCTGCTGAGCGCGACGGACCCAGCCAAGCGCGCCAGAACACCATCGATCCCTATACCCGCAACGTGGTGGGCCCTATGGAACCCATGCCGGTGGCGTTCCACGATCCGGCGCGGCTGTCGTCCCTGACTTGGGGTCACCAACTGGGGTTGACCGTGGTTTTCGAATCGGGGCTGCGTTCCTTTGTCGAGAGCAACGGTGCCCTTCCCAGAGAGGCGTCGAGCCTGCTGTCGGCTTTGCCGGGCGCCTGGGACGAAACCCGCTTGCTGCACGGCGATCCAGGCCACTCGGTTATCATGGCTAGGCGCAAGGATCGCACCTGGTACGTGGGCGGGTTGAACGGCGACGCGGTCGCCAAGACGCACGCTGTTCCCATGGAACTGCTGGGCACAGGCCTCTTCGACATGGTTCTTGTGGCGGACGGTCCCTCGGCGACCGATCTGTTGGTCACCAAGCGGCAGCGCAACGCCACCGATGTTCAGAGCATCAAGGTGGCGCCGTATGGTGGATTTTTGATGCGCCTGGTGCCGCAGAACTAGCCGCTCACCACCGTCCACGGCCGCGGCAGGAAGTAGTCCTGATAGGTACGCAAGGCATAGCGGTCGGTCATGCCCGTGATGAAATCAGCGACTGCGCGTGAGAGGTTCTCGCTGTCAGGCACGCCTTTGGGCCAGTGGCGTGCGTGGAATTCATCGGCGTGCAGATGGAGGTAGGCCCATAGCTCGCTGATGACCCGCTCGGCGCGCTCGAACTCCTGGCGGATGTCGGCGCGCTCGTACACGCGTTCGAAAAGCACGTCGCGCAAGGTGACCAGGGCGTGCAGCACCTCGGGGCTGAGGCGAATCTGGCACTTTTCGTCGAGGCGCGAGGCCAGCACCGCATCGGTGACCAGGCGGCCGATGCGTTGACTGTGGGTCGTGCCCAGCACCGCCAGGACTTCTGCGGGCAAGTCGCGCTCCGACAGGATGTGCCCGCGAATGGCGTCGTCGAGATCGTGGTTCACATAGGCGGCAATGTCCGCGATGCGGGCAATCTGGCCCTCCAGGGTCGCGGCCGACAGCTCGGGGTTGTCCGACACGATGGGTCCCTTGCCCTTGGAGTGCTTGAGAATGCCATCGCGCACTTCGACGCTGAGGTTCAGCCCCATCCCGTCGTGCTCCAGCACCTCCACCACACGTACCGATTGCTGCCCGTGATGAAACCCGCCAGGAACCAGCTTGGCCAGGGCGCGCTCGCCGGCGTGACCGAAAGGCGTGTGCCCCAGATCGTGACCCATGGCAATCGCTTCGGTGAGCGACTCGTTCAGGCGCAGGGCGCGCGCGATGGTGCGCGCGATCTGCGACACCTCCAGAGTGTGGGTCAGACGCGTGCGGTAGTGATCGCCCGCGGGCGCGAGAAATACCTGCGTCTTGCCGGCCAGGCGGCGGAACGCCTTGGAATGCAAGATGCGATCGCG
>Ga0265316_10006703_pt1 | contig 10971 bp, 10 predicted proteins | sample 4522metaG_FD_202092 | JGI IMG/M metagenome (GOLD analysis project Ga0265316, IMG submission 202092) | Rhizosphere microbial communities from Carex aquatilis grown in University of Washington, Seatle, WA, United States - 4-5-22 metaG | ecosystem: Host-associated > Plants > Roots > Rhizosphere >...
GGTTCGAGATGTCATGGCGAGGTGGAACACGGCCACCACGATGGCGGAGTTGCAGTGATGTCCCAGCTCGGCGGCGAGCAGGACGGGTCGGTATTGCAGCCGCGAAGGGTGTAATGAATGATGTATTTGCAGGGTTCGCTGGTGGCGCTCGAAATCACCAATTGCTGGCCCGAGGCGACACCAGCGTCGTCGCCGGGGATGGATGGGAAACTCGTGCAAGCCCACTGGCGGACCGTGTTGGTCAAGTCGGGCGGGTTCGCCGGTGCCTCGCGGTAGTTGGTCGTGCCATCGGTATTGCTGGCGGTGCATGCGATCTGCGCGAGATTGGCCGGCGCCTGCAGCGGAATCGTCACCGTCGTGTTGGCCAGCACGGCCGTGGCACAGGTCGAAGGATCTTCCGGGGGAAGCTGTACCGGCCGGGCCAGCGAGCCCGCCACGGCCTCGCCGGCCAAGAATCCGCCGGCGGAAAGAATCGAAAATCCCGCGGGCGGATCCGGGCAGTCCTTGCGCGGATAAAACGCCGCGGCCTCGTCGAAGCCGCCCTCGCGATAGGCCACGCGCTGGTCGGGCTGGGTCATGGAAATGAAACTGGCGCCGTAGATGAGATCGCGCGGTCCGGGTGCGCCGCCGTCGTCGTACGTCGGAGTTTGATCCCCGCGCCGGCGGAATCTCGGTGGCTCGCGCAGATCGAGGGTGCCGTCGTCGTTGAGGTCGTCGTACACGAACAGGCTGCCATAGCCGATGCGCGCGTTGAGATCGCCGACCATCACGTTCGCGGCCGGCAAGGTGTCGAGTTCGATGGTCGCGGTCGTCCCAGGCTGGATCGGAGTGTCGGCACCGACGAGATTGGGCACGAAGCCGAAATTGTCGGGACATCCGGCGGCGATGACGGCTGCTGCTTCGGGTGACTCGGGCGGCAGAAAGCAGAAAGGTTCGGGTTGCCATTGCAACCCCCACACCAGCGCGACGTGAAGATGAGCCGCGTCGGTGGCCACGTCCGTCGGCACGAGCGAGGTGATATCGCCCGTGGTCTGCACATGGATCTGTTGCAAGGGCGAGACAGCGCCGCTCAGCCCGACCGGCTTGCTGCATCCGAGAGGCAGCAAACTGGCCGCGGCCCCGAGAAAGCCGAGGATTCGTATCAAGGTTGCCATGACACCCCCAGTCCGCTGCTCCAGCCTGCGCGGGCGCTGCCGTCGATGAGGTGCAGGGTCGGGCCGCCGCTCAGGCTCATGCCCCAGGACTTCCACACGCGCAAGACTACGACGGCATCCAGATCGGCTGCGGGATACAAATACCAGGCCGTGGTTTCGAGAGCACTCCCGGTAAGCCCCGCGCGACTTCCCTGCGCCCGCGTCCGCCCTTCGTAGACCACGGTCGCGCCCGCCCCCAGGCGCAAGCCGAACGAACCGCGCCCGGCGTTGTGCTGGACGAGGGCACACAGGCGCAGGCGGATGTCGTCATTACGAACCGTATCGATCAGCGTGTATTCCGTCGCCGTGGACCACGAAGCGCGTGCGCCTAGGGAAAGCAATCCCCCGTCTGTCACTCGACGAAGATAGCCAGCCCCAACACCCGCGCTCATACCCGTTTGCAGCGCTGCGGGCAGGGCCAGCACCAGTTGGCTGTCGAGGGTGCTCTTCGGAATCGCATTCTCCGCGACCAAGTCTTGCGCGCGCACCGGCGAAGTCAGCAGCACGCTGGCTCCCAGGAACGCGAACATTGTCTTCCCGCCAAGCCGCCTCGTCATCGGACTTTTGCTCGCAAGGCCGAGGACGAAGTCGCGCGAAAGAGCGGCAGAACCATCGTGATCTCGGGTGTGGGCGTGAATCCAACGCCGCCCGCACCGCTCCGATACAGCCGCCGGTGACGAACACAATCCTTTCCGTCTTGCTTGGCCGCGTAGACCAGCTTGTCGGCCTGCTGGATGAGATGATCGAGCGTGGTCAGCGGCCCATCGATGGTCACCGCCCCGATGCTGAACGTCGCGGGCCAGCGGCCGCGCACGGCACCGCGAAGCGCAGTCATGAGCTTTTCCAAGACCAATTCCGCCGCCTCTTCGCAGGTCTCGGGCACGAGCAAGACGAACTCGTCGCCGCCATAGCGGGCGACGACATCGAAGGCGCGCAAGTTGCGCTTGAGCGTCTGCGCGACCTCGACCAGCAGTCGGTCGCCGTCGTCGTGGCCACCCTCGTCGTTGACCCTCTTGAAGTCGTCGATGTCTAGATAGGCCAGCGACAGCGAACGCCGGTAGCGCTCGGCGCGGGCGAGTTCGAGCGTCGCTGTTTCGATGAAGGCGCGCCGGTTGAGAAGACCGGTCAGCGGATCGGTTCGCGCCAGGGTCGCCCAATGCTCGGTCGTGGTGCGCAGCCTCCACAGAAGGCCGGCGACGACCACAAAGAAGCCGAGCTCGACGACACCGTTCCAGTAGGGCGTGAAGGAATGCAAAGATGCCTGGGGAACGAGCCAAAGATCCTGAAGCCGGACCACGGCGGACAGACCGACGAGTAGCAACCCCGCGCGCAGACCGACGAACCAGGTCGCGAGCGCAATGGGCGCCAAATACAGTGGCGCGATGGAGGCCTCGGCGCCCGTGAGGTAGTCGATCGCCCCAATCAGCAAGACCGCTACGATGGCCGTGACAATCACGCGCAGCTGGCGCGTGCTATCCGAAGAAGGGTTCACGACACAACCCCCAACATAGTTTCGCGGACAGCTTGATCGTTCGTCATGTGGCGCCTCGTCTCAATGTCTGCAAGTGCGGATTTGCATCGGCCGTGCCGCGACCGAGCTTCTCGCAATTCACGCAACCATCGGACGTCCGCGCCGCTCTGGAGGATTCATGCATCTCTCCGCGACCCAAAGCTGCGACATCCTGCCGCTGCTTGCCGGACAAGTTGCCGCGCAACCACGGGCCGCCAGGACTGCGGATGCCGCAGATCGCGGCTGCGGAAATCGCTTCATCAATTCGTTCGACGGAACGCGGGTCAGTGTCGATAGCCGCGCTCCTTTGCCAACGGCGAACACGATTGCCCATAGGTTCTCGCGGCGGTCTTGTATGGCCATGCGTTTCTCCTGGCCAGGGAGGTGCTGTTGCTGTTCGCGGGAGCGGACGCCAGCTTAAAGAGATCGTCAAACAGGTGGCTCAATGCCAAAGCGGACCAGCGAGGCAATGCAATTTTCGCCATTTCCGGCACTCTTCCGATTGTTCGCTCCAACTAAGTGCATCTTTGGTGCCACGACAAAGCGCCGCCCTCATGGCTCGAAATATCGTAAAGATGCGTCTCCTTGCCGCACGGGGTGCGACGAATTGTCGCGCCCATCGCCCCAGATTGAACTCGCCTTCAGCCAGGAACATTGCGGACTTGTCTTGTCCTTAAATCACGCACAGCGGATAGCTAGCTGTCCGAGGGTTCGAATCCTCGCTCAGGAGCGGCACACTCGATGCAGATGATTCGGCCGGTGCCGTACAAAGGAGATCTGCCATGACGAATGTTTCGGAGAATGGTGCGTTGGTACTGGGTGAGTTGGCAGCGCCGAATCCGCTGCCGGTTTCTCGCATCGCCATCGCCGATGACGACCCTGAAAGTCTGGAACTGCTGCGGCTAGCCTTGGGCGGTCCCTCGACCGAGATCTACGAAGCCACCAACGGAGTGGAGTTAGCGCAGCTTCTCTTGAAGAATGATCCGTTCGATCTAGTGGTCACCGACGTCCTCATGCCATGGATGGAAGGGCTGCAAGTGTTGCGCTCTGCCCGAAGGACTGAAGTCACGACGCCCGTCCTGGTGATTACTGGACTCGATCGGCCAGACATTCAGGCCAAGGTCGACGGCCTTGGCAACGCGACGCTGCTGCACAAGCCGTTCGGGATCCCCGAGTTGCGCGCAGCCGTCACCGCGTTGATGAGCCGGCAACTCCTATCATGACTACTCCGGCACGGAAGCTCGCAGACCGCTATTGCGAATCGCTGTCCTTGCCCGCTTCGCGCGAAGCGAGCCGTTGGATGGTCCGGCGATCGATTCCGAGAATGCTGGCCGCCGAGGTCTTGTTTTGACCCGTATGTTCGAGCACCCGTTCGATGTAGCGGCGCTGCAACTCATCGAGGGTTGGCCAGTCCCGGTCAATCGAGGCCAGCTCGCCCGCCTTCTCGCTTGCGGCGAGCGGTGGGAGGTCGCCGGGCAAGATGACCCCGCGCTGGGACATGGCGACCGCGCGCGCGAGCGCGTTCTCGAGCTCTCTGACATTGCCCGGCCAGGCGTAGCTGCGAATGAGGTACATCGCCTCCTCGCTGACGTGCGGCTCGGCGCGGCCCAGGAGCGCGGCATGGCGGCTGGCCAGGTGAAGGGTCAAGGCGATAATGTCATCGCCCCGGTCGCGCAGCGGCGGCACGTGCAAGGACACCACATCGAGACGATATGCCAGATCCTTGCGCAACCGTCCCGTGGCCACCTCGGAGACCACATCCCGGTTGGTCGCGGAAATCACCCGGACATTGACCTTGATCGCGGCAGAGCCACCCACTCGCCGGACTTCGCTTTCCTGGAGGACGCGCAGAAGCTCACCCTGCATCTTGGCCGGAACGTCGCCGACCTCATCCAGGAAAATGGTGCCGCCCTCGGCGGTCTCAAACAGGCCCTTGTGGGATGCGTTGGCGCCGGTGAACGCGCCCTTTTCGTGACCAAACAGCTCGCTTTCCAGCAGTCCCTCGGCCAGCGAGGCGCAGTTGAACGCGACAAAAGGATCTCTGACCCGGCGGCTGCGTTCGTGGATCGTGCGCGCGACCAGCTCCTTGCCCGATCCGCTCTCGCCCGTGATCAGCACCGTGGCGTCGGTGGGCGCGACGTGTGCGATCTGCTTGTAAAGTTCGAGCATGGGCGGACAGGTGCCGACGAGGATCTTGTGCCCGGCGATGGCGGAACGAAGCGAACGGTTCTCCTTGGCCAGCCGCCGCCGCTCCAAAGCGCGCGCGACGGTTGCACGCAGCGCCACGATGTCCACGGGTTTGGCCAGGTAGTCCGCCGCCCCGTTGGCAATGGCGTCCATCGCGGCTCCTGGCTCGGCATAGGCCGTGATGAGAACCACTGGCGTGTCAGGGAATTCCTTGGTGACCGTTTCCAGAACTTCCAGGCCGCTCATCCGGGTCATCTGGATGTCGCTCAGGACAAGGTCGAAGGCACCTTCGCGGAGCCGGTTCAAGGCCTCGCGCCCGTCGCTCACGGTGACGACCTCATAGCTCTCGCCCCGAAGCACGGTGGCCAGAAGCTCAAGGGTCAAGTCATCGTCTTCGGCAATCAATATCCTGGTGGGCGAAACCACGCAGCCAAGACTATCATGGAGGCCGAGTGACGCCGAAAGGACTTCGATGGAGAAACCCGCTGAGTGCGGATAAGCAACGGACAGGGACTCTGACCGGCTGGCCCGTCGTCGTCGGCCTTGGGCTGGTGGCGCTGCTGAACGTCGGGATGATTTCGCTCGACGTCTACTTCTCGGAGGAAGAGGCGTTCCAGACCAAAGCGATTATCGAAAATGCCCAGCGCGCGATTCTCTTACTGAAGGACATCCTGCTCGACGTCAAACAAGTGACCATGTCGAACGATGCCCACTCGATCGAGCAATGGAAACGCGACATCGCAGAGGATTCCCGCTACTACGATCCCCTTGCGACCTACAAGGGAGAACGAGAAGAGTGGAATCACCTCCAGGAGTTGCTGGCGCAATTGCCGGCCAAACCCGCCGACAACCCGCAGTCAGCTCGCGCCCTCGCTGAACAGATCGAGAAGTCGGTCGAGGACTTGGTGGCCATCAATACGATCGAAGGACAGGGCAATGCGGCCGCCATCCAGGCCGCAAACCGGCGGGCCATCTTGGGCAACGTCATCGTGGGCGCGATCGTGCTCACCATCGTGGCCACCATTTCGGTCTGGTTGCTGCGCGTCCTCTCTCGCCAGCGTCGCCTGGTCTTGGAGCGCGTGCTTATGCTGAGCGAACAGAACGTCGAACTGGAAGCCTTTGCCGGCCGCGCGGCCCACGACCTGCGCAGCCCGATGAATCCCATCCGCGGCTACACGGATCTCATCCTCGAATCCCCCGGGTTGCCCGAAAACGTCACTGCGATGGCACAGCGAATTCGGCGGGCAGTCGATCGCATGGCGAGGGTCGTGGACGACATGCTTGCCCTGTCGGTTTCAGGGCGTCCACCCGAGGGTCGTTCATCGACCTCCGTGGTCATCTCGCGCGTCGTCGAGGAAATGGGCGCGGAGCTACAGGATGTCGAGCTGACCACCAAACTGGCCGCGGGCCAGGTCGCGTGCGCCGAAGGGGTGTTGTCGCAGATCTTGCGCAACCTCATTGGCAACTCCATCAAGTTTCGCGCGCGATCGCGGGCCTTGAGCATCGCCATCGAAACGCGCGAGGTCGGCCCCATGGTCGAGATCGTCATCGAGGACAACGGCATCGGCATGGATCCCGAGAATGCCAAACACGCCTTCGAGCCGTTCTACCGAGGTCTCACCGACCGGGAGGTTCCCGGCCACGGTCTTGGTTTGGCCATCGTCGAGCGCACGACCCGAGCCCTGGGCGGATCCTGCGAACTGTGGTCGGTTCCGGATCGCAGCACGCGCATCGCCGTCCGGCTTCCACGCGTGTGATCCGCGCCGATTCCGCGGGCCCGTTGCTACCGTGTGGCGCCCAGCAACTCGCTGACGGCTTTGCGCACGTCCGACACCAAGATCGGCTTTTGCAAGAGCTTGGCATTGCCAAGTCGAGCGACCTCTGCCGGAAGGTCGGGCCGCGAGATGCCACTGATGACCAAAACTGGCGCTTGAACCTCGGATCCGCGCGCCGACCTGATGGCGGCAATCCCGTCCATCCACGGCATGTCGACATCGGTGACAATGAGGTCGAACGGCCCGTGCTCGGAAAGCAGCACGACCAGCTCCGCGCCACTCGACGCCGTGTAGATTGCAGTCGCGGGACCACGCAGGATTTCTCTGAGCAGGTCCAGGGTCTCCGAATCGTCGTCCGCGATAGCAACCTTCGCAACCATCAAGGTGCTCCGCGGATGACTAGAAGATAAGAAAGTGTGCCTAGCATGTCAGAAGTTCAGAGGACGTTCGACGCACTTAGCGTGCAACAGCAGTGCCATCGTCGTCAAACGCTTCTTCGCGACCTACGCGGCTTGTGGCAGCGCAAATCGTGCCCGTCCGCGGACCATCGACAGGACTGACCCGGACATCCTGTCGCACCTGCCGCGGCGGTTTGTCGCACTCACATTGTGGATTGCTAGTCTGGATACCCGTCGGCGGCCCAGTTCTGCAACATCGCTTTGCCGTTGGGTCCCACGCCGTCTCCCCACGCAGCCGAAGGCGGCATCTTGCCGTTTTGGATGCTGCGGATGAATCGGCTGGCCTCTTGATAGGCCGCCGGCAGACCGTCCGGTGAAGTGTAGACATCGAGCCGGAAACTGGTTGGAGCGCCCCGCGTAGCGGGATAGCCATGGCAAAGCAGACAGTGATCCGCGAGCAACGGCTTGACGTCGATTTCGAACGTGGGATGGGCCGGCACCGTCGCGATGTCGGGCTTGCCAAACGAGCAAGTAGGCACGGCCAATGCCATCGCGAGGATGAAGCCAGCATATAGCCCTGAAAGCCGAGTGGTTTCGTCTCTTTTCAACATCGGTTGGATCCTTCCGCTAGGTCAAAAGAGCCAAGCCGTGCCGGCTATGGTCATGAATCCGAACGTCGTCCAGCCCACCACATCGTGAATTTGCGCCTTCTGCTTGAGACCGCTCCCGTTGCCTGAATCTGCGGTACGGGCAGTGATAAAACCCAGCACAACCTCGGTGAGCATTCCCGCCGTGGCGCCGATGGCCGCGATGCGATGGACGAGCCCAGTGTCGAATTTGAGCGGCTTCTTGTAGGGCTGGGGCGCCAAGAGGGCGTAGATTCCCGTCGCTGTGAACAAGCCCGCCGTCGAATAGACCAGCAGGCGATGGGGCATCATGTAGCTGCCCCTGCCGCTGCCCCCGCCGTAAAGATCGTTGTAGTTAAGCTGCCCAACGATGCAACTCGCTGCCATGAACGCCCAAGTGCCAAGGCCAAGGAACTGATGGGTTTCCAGACGATGCCGGCGCTTCTTGGACAATTCGGAAATGCTCGCGCTCTTTGCTGCGGAATCGGCAGCCGACGCCGAAGCAGTTTCCGGTTCAAAGAATTCGAAATCAAGTCCAGCGGGCTTGTCGGATAGGGCCGGAGCCGGGGCTGCGCTTGGCAATGTAGGGCCAGGCAGTGCGGGCGGTGGACTCGTGGGTTGATCTTGCGACGGTGGCGTTTCATCGAGCGCAGGCGGCTGCGCCCTGCTTGCGACGGGAATGAAGAGAACACCGACAACGGCTGCGACGAAGAACCAGCGCTGATGGACGTGAATCATTGCGAGCGAGCAGCCTAGCTGGCTTGCGATGGGATGCCAGAAAAAAGCCAGCGCTGAGATCGAGAATATTGGCTCCTGATTGTCTTCACCAGCGGAAACTCCAGTCGCATGAATGAACCACACCCGCGCCAGCGGGCGGCTCGACCGGGGGAGTTACCGTGAAGCACGGCTCACCCATGCGACTGGAATTCCTGATGGTGAATCCAAACCTGGCGAAATGCTGTCTCGCCTCCAACGAAACGCTGGCCGATGAGTGCAAGTCACATACCGGAGTTCGGCTGTCCACTTTGCGCCGTCTTGGGCATCTTTAAGTGCGATGTTCGCAGCTGCCGCTGCAAGATTCGCCTTCCAAGAAGGTCCATCGCGAATGCCAAAATAGCCGCTTAGGAAACACCTGAGTCACGCCGATGGATCCATCAGGCCATCGGGCCCCGGGGGAATCACTTTCGGAGAACACAATGGACATCAACAGTATCGGCAGCAACTACGGTCTTGACGCGGTTAACACGACTCAGGCAGCGGCCACTCAATCGGCCACCGGAGCCACCACCACGGATTCGACCCAGCTCTCACCCATGGCGACTCTACTCAATCAGCTTCAGCAATTGCAGCAGTCCGATCCGGACAAGTTCAAGTCCGTCATGTCGAGCATCGCGGACACGCTGAAGACCGACGCACAGAATGCGACCGGTCCACAGTCGCAGCGCCTGACCGCTCTGGCTGACAAGTTCAGCCAAGCGGCACAGACGGGTCAGATGCCCGATCTGCAGCCCAAGGGAGGGCCGCAAGCCGCCTCGGGCCATCACCATCATCACCATCAAGTGCAGAGCTATCAGCAAGGCTCGGGCACCAGCACAAGCAGCCAGAACCAGCCGTCCTTCGATTTGGCGCAGATCATTCAGGCGGCGTTGCAGCAATCGAGCGAGTAGTTTCGCGACAACGAGCGCGCCTTCGGGACCACCATGCTTGCCGCACCATGGGCATGGTGTTTCCCGGGCGCCAGTGCTTTCGGTCGCCACGTAGGGTGACGTAAGATTTTCCGACCCGATTCCACGGGGTCACACCCCAGCTTGGGCAGTAGCGATTTGCCTATCTACTGGAGGCTGCGATGGGACTTGGGAATCGGAACGTGACGGGAACTTTTCAGTGCGGGTACGGGGCGCTGCTGTTCTTTGGGGGCGCCTTGACCTTGCTTCAAGCCTGCGGTTCGACCGCTGGGCATTCAACTTCGACCGGGGGTGCGCCAGCTTCAGGGGGCGTCGCGGGGACCGGCGGAACCGTGACCGGCGGCTCGCCTGCCGTCACCGGCGGCAATACGACGCCTCTCGGCGGCGGCTCGCCCGCCAAGGGTGGCGCACCTGCCACCGGCGGCTCGCCTTTTGGTGGCGGTTCGCCTGTCACCGGTGGCCGGCCTGCCACCGGCGGCTCGCTTGTCAGCGGCGGCTCGTCTCTCTCCGGCGGAGCTCCTGTCAGCGGCGGTCAACCCGCCACCGGCGGCAAGGGCTTGGGCGGCAGCGGCGGCGGGCTCCCCGCTATGGGTGGTGTGGCGAACAGCGGCGGCATCACGGCGACCGGTGGAACAGTCGCCTCGTCGGCACGGACGAAGATCATGCTGAATGCCGGCTGGACCTTCTACAAAGGCGATGCGACCGGCGCCCAGGTGACCACGTTCAGCGACACCACGTGGACGAAAGTCAATCTGCCCCATGTCTTTGACACCCCCTACTATTCCCTGAAGAAGGGGATCTTCTGGTACATGGGCGTTGGCTGGTACCGCAAGCATTTCAATGTTCAGGCGGACTGGAAGACCTCCAAGAGAATCGTCCTAGAGTTTGAAGCGGCCTTCCAGGTGGCCGACGTCTATGTCAATGGAACATCGGTGGGACAACATAAGGGAGGATTCACCGGATTCTATTTCGACATTACTGATGTCGTCAGCGCGGGCGACAATGTCATCGCCGTGCGGGTCGACAACACGTGGAACGCGCAAATCGCCCCGCGCGGTGGCGACTGGCTATTCTTAGGGGGCATCCACAGGGACGTGTACCTCGTCGTGACCGATCCGCTGCACGTCACGTGGTACGGAACCTTCGTCACCACACCGCAGGTTTCGGCGACCTCGGCGACGGTCGAGGTGAAGACGGAAATTAAGAACGAGAACACAACGGCAGCAAACTGCACCGTGACGACAACCATTGTCGATGCCAGCAATGCCACGGTGGCAACCATGACCGGCACGCAATCGATCGCCGCGGGCGCGGTGTACGAGTTTGACCAAACCAGCTCGGCCATCGCCAACCCCCATCTGTGGTCGCCTGAAACGCCCTATATGTATAGGGTGCTGACCAGCGTGTCGAATGGAGCCGGCGTGGTGGACAACTACGAGAGCCCGCTGGGCATTCGGTCGATCCAGTGGACGGCCGAACAGGGGTTCTACCTCAATGGAGCGCGCTATTTGATTGTCGGCATCAATGCGCACGACGATCGCGCCGGCTGGGGCATTGCACAGACCAATGCGGGCTTTCGCAGGGACGTGAAATTGAT
>Ga0265316_10006704_pt1 | contig 10971 bp, 12 predicted proteins | sample 4522metaG_FD_202092 | JGI IMG/M metagenome (GOLD analysis project Ga0265316, IMG submission 202092) | Rhizosphere microbial communities from Carex aquatilis grown in University of Washington, Seatle, WA, United States - 4-5-22 metaG | ecosystem: Host-associated > Plants > Roots > Rhizosphere >...
CGTATGGGCCGCCAGGCTGGGCCAGAGCATCTGTCCCGGATTTGTTGCCGGAGAGCCGAAACCCCATAGCATCATCTAAGATGCGAAAATTATGCTATGGGGGAGCAACGCCATGATCGATGTCACCCAAGATATTCACTCCATGACCACGTTTAAGCGCAATTCATCGGCACTGATGAAGCGCATAAAAAAGACGGGCAGGCCGCTGGTCTTGACCGTCAGGGGAAAGGCCGAGGCCGTCCTGCTCGATGCGGCGGCGTACCAGGACGTAGCCCACCATTTGGACGCGATCGCCGGCATCCGCCGTGGTTTGGTGCAAGCCAGGAAGGGGCAGGGCCGTCCCGTTGACGAAGTTTTCGATGACCTGGAACGCGAGTCTTGAGCGCCTCGCCCATGCGATACCGCGTCATCGTCACCCCCGAGGCTGAGGCCGATCTGCGCAACCGAGCCAGCTACATTCGCAGGGACAATCCCCGCGCGGCCCGCTCATGGCTGAAGGGCGCCCGCCAACGCATCAAGACCCTTGCACAGTACCCGGAGCGATGCCCCCTCGCGCCCGAGAGCACTTCGTTTAGCGAACCCATCCGGGAATTATTCTACGGCCACGGCAATCGGGGAACATACCGGATTCTCTTTGTCGTGCTCGACAAGGCCGTTTTCGTGTTGCATATACGCCATGGGGCAATGCTGCCCTTGAAGCCGGATGATCTATGACGAAGAAGCCCCCGACAGGTGATGACGGCTACACGGATGATGGGAGCCCCGGGCTCGATCGGATTGAGCCGGCCGGTGATGGGCTGCCCTGCCACTGCCGGAAACCTGCCGGGCCGCAGGAAGCCGCTCGGGATCTGATCGAGGATCTGGACAGCATGGCAGCCAGCGCCAGCAATATCCCGGAAGAAGAGATGGACCAGTTGATCGATGAGGCTATCCGGAATGTGCGTCATTGACGGCGAGTGATGCGCATCGTCCTTGACAGCAACATTTTGGGGCGCGCGGCCTGGAAAGCCGACGGGCGCGCGAGCCCACTGCTTCGCAGGGTCGTCGCTGGGCCGCATCGAGCCTGGCAGGCCGCAGGGCACCCGACCGTTCAGGCGGCGCGCGACCCGTGCTCCTCGCGCTCTCTCAGCAGGGGGCCGGCGATCACCACGGGAAACAACCAGCGCACGTTGTAGTGCGTTACAGTAATCGCTCTCGGAAGATGATCGCTCTTGCGGATGGCCGCGGCGAAACGGCATAAAACACCGTTTCGGCTGCGGTTATCTGCACTTGCGCGGAGGTCCATATGAAGCATTTGACGCGTCGGGATATGTTGAGAACCAGCCTGGCTGCGCCGGCCGCGGTGGCGGCGGTGGAGACCATGACCGTTGAGGAGGCGCAGGCTCAGAACGCCGCGCCGGCTGGGGGTGCGGTGCCAGCGGCCGGCGCCGGCCGGGAGCGCCTGCTGCTCGATTTCGGCTGGCGGTTCCACTTCGGGCATGCCACCGATGCGGCGCAGGATTTCAATTTCACCGGCAACTTTTCCAAGACCGGGAATTTCGGCCCGGTGAGCACGCTGCTCTTCGACGACTCAAGCTGGAAGGCTGTCGATCTGCCGCACGATTGGGCCATCGAGCTGCCGTTCCAAAACGATCCGGCGCTCAACAGCAAGGGCTTCTATCCACTGGGCCGCTCCTACCCGGCCACCAGCGTCGGCTGGTATCGCCGCGTCTTCGAACTCCCGGCCTCCGACGCCGGCAAGCGCATCACGCTGGAATTCGACGCGGCCTATCGCGAGGCTACGGTCATTTTCAACGGCTTCTACATCGGCCGGCACATCGGCGGGTACGACGCGTTCAGTTACGACGTGACCGCTTTCGCCACACCGGGCGGCAGGAACGTGTTGACCGTGCGCGTGGACTCGACGCAAAGCGACGGCTGGTTCTACGAGGGCGCCGGCCTCTACCGGCACGTCTGGCTGGTGAAGACCAATCCCGTGCACGTGAAGAAATGGGGCACCTTCGCGCGCACCGAGGTGCGGCCCGGTGAGGCCACGGTGCGAATCCGCACCGAGGTGGAGAACTTCGGCAAGGGCGCGGCGGACGCGCGCGTCACGTCGACCATTTTCGATCCCGCCGGGAAGGCCGTGGGGAAAGCCGTGACGCCGCCTGCCTCGATTGCCGAGCGCGGCGAGCATGCGTACGAACAGCAGGTGGTGGTGAAGGCGCCGGCGCTGTGGTCGCTCGAAACCCGCAATCTGTACAAGCTGGTCACCGAGGTCGAGGCCGCGGGCGCCGTCGCGGACCGCTATGAGACGCCGTTCGGCATCCGCACCTGCGTGCTCGATGCTGACAAAGGTTTCCTGCTGAACGGCAAGTCCGTGAAGCTGAAGGGAACCTGCAACCACCAGGACCACGCCGGCGTGGGCGCGGCGCTGCCCGATGCGGTGCAGTATTTCCGCGTGCGCAAGCTCCAGGAGATGGGCTGCAACGCGTTGCGCACGTCGCACAATCCGCCCACTCCGGAGCTGTTGAACGCCGCCGACGAGCTGGGCATGATGGTGTTCGATGAAACCCGTATGATGTCCGCCAGTCCCGAAGGGCTCTCGCAGTTTGAGAACCTGGTGCGCCGCGACCGCAACCACCCGAGCGTCTTCATGTGGTCGATGGGCAATGAGGAAGGCGCGGCGGATGGCGTATTCGGCTTCCCGATTCTGACCGAAATGAAAGCGGTGGCGCGGCAACACGATGGTACCCGGCCGGTTTGCATGGCGGAAAACGGCGGCAACAACATGGGCAAGGCCGGCTACGCCGCGCTCGACGTGCAGGGCTACAACTACGCCGATCCGGCGGCCGACGCGTTTCACAAAGCCAATCCGAAAGTGCCCGTGATGGGCACGGAAAATGTCAGCGCGGTGGCTACGCGCGGCATCTACGTGATGGATGCGCAGCACGGCTACGTGGGCTCCTACGACCCGTACACCACCACCGGGCGCGCTTCCTGCGAGGGCTGGTGGAGCTTCTGCAACGCGCGGCCATGGCTGGCCGGCGGCTACATCTGGACGGGCTTCGACTACCGCGGCGAGCCTTCGCCCTACGGCTGGCCGAACATCAGCTCGCAATACGGCATCATCGACATGTGCGGGTTCCCGAAGGACAGCTTCTTCTACTTCCAATCATGGTGGACCGCGAAACCGGTGCTGCACCTGTTCCCGCACTGGAACTGGCCGGGGCTGGAAGGCCAGGAGATCGCCGTGTGGGTGCACTCGAATCTTGACCGCGTGGAGCTGTTCCTCAACGGGCAGAGCCTGGGCGCCAAGGACATGAAGAAGGATTCGCACCTGGCGTGGAACGTGAAGTACGCGCCCGGCGCGATCGAAGCGCGGGGATTCAAGGACGGCAAGCAGGTGCTGACGGCGAAGCGCGAGACCGCGGGGCCGGCGGGGAAGCTGGTGCTTACCGCGGACCGCCCGGAGATCTCGGCCGATGGCGAGGACGTGGCGATGTTCGCGGTGGAAGTCCAGGACGCGCAGGGCCGCCCGATGCCCACCGCCGATAACCAGGTGAGTTTCCGGGCAACCGGCCAGGGCGCGGTGATCGGCGTGGGCAACGGCGACCCGACCAATCACGAACCGGACGGGGCGAGCTCGCGCAAAGCCTTCAACGGCCTTTGCATGGCGCTGGTGCAATCCGCCAAGACGGCGGGAAGCATCACGGTGGAAGCGAGCTCGCCGGGATTGACGCCGTCGAGCATCACCATCTCCGCGAAGGCCGTGAAGCTGCGGCCGCAAGTGGCAGTTTGGGAGCGCGAAGTTCCGGCGGGTTCGGGCATCACGGGCCTATGGAGAACGGCGCCGGGAGCCGGTGCGGCCGGCCGCGGCTTCGGCGGCGCAAGCCAGGTCTTCACTCTCCGGCAGAACGGCAATGCGCTCACCGGAACCGTGGAGGGCGCTGGCGGCATGCGCGGCGCCGGCGATGCGCCGGTCGAGATCGCGGAAGGCAAGGTGGATGGCGCCAACATCTCTTTCAAAGCCGGCAACGTAACCTACACGGGAACGGTGACGGGCGACCGGATCGAGCTCGAACGTGCGGGCGGCTTCCCCGGAGGCCGGCGGCCCGCGCCTGCCGAGCCCACGGGCCCGCGCCCGGCGATTGGCCCTCCGCCCGACGGTTCGGACCCATCATCGGGATTCTTCATCAGCGGCGGCAGAGGCGGAGGCCGCGGAGCGCAAACGCCGGCGCCGGTGGTGATTGTTCGGGCGAAACGGTGAGGTGTGTGTGGAGCGGGCCTCCGGCCGGCCTCCGGCCCGCAACGCCGGCTTTCAGCCGGCGCCCCGGTCAGCGGCGCATGGCCTTTTCGGGAGCACCGCCGCAATCTGCTCCCGCGTCACGTCGAACTCACGCCGGCTTTCAGCCGGCGCCGGGTCGAAACCGGGGGTTGTCTCGACGTGTCTTCGCGATTGTCGCGCACTGCCGGCCAACGCCGGCTGGACCCGCTGGAAAGCGGGTCTGCGGGCAGGATGCCGGCAGGATGCCCGCTCCACGGGCTAACTAGGGCCGGGGACCGGCGGATCGCTGTTTCCGCCAGGAATCCCCGAAACGGTTGAACGCCTGTCGGCGTGAGGCGCCTGCGGGACGCGGTTGGTAGGCTTGAAAGCCGGGCGCGCTTGCGCCAAGCTATAGAACATGACGTTAACGCGAGTTTTGTTAGGAGTGACCCTGGCCGCGGCCGGCCTGCGGGCGCAGACTGGGGCCGAGGTGCCGAAGGCGGAATTGCTGTGGCCGGCGGGTGCGCCGGGCGCACAGGGAACCGCGGCGGAAGACCAGCCGTCGCTCACCCCCTTTGTTCTGCCGAAGGGCAGCGGCTCGGGCACGGCGGTGGTGGTCTGCCCCGGTGGAGGCTACCTGCATCTTTCCATGGATAAGGAAGGCTATCAGGTGGCCAAGTGGCTGAATACCATCGGCGTGTCGGCATTCGTGCTGCAGTATCGTCTGGGTCCGCGCTATCGCCATCCGGTGGAGTTGCAGGATGCGCAGCGGGCCATCCGCATGGTGCGGTCGCGCGCGGCGCAATACGGATTGCAGCCGGACCGCATCGGCATCATGGGGTTTTCCGCCGGCGGGCATCTGGCGTCCACGGCGGGAACGCATTTCGACGCGGGCAACGCCGATGCGGCCGAGCCGGTGGACCGCGTGAGCAGCCGGCCGGATTTCCTGGTGCTGTGCTATCCGGTGATTTCGTTCACCAGCTTCGCGCACGCCGGTTCCCGCCAGGCCCTGTTGGGAAACAACCCGGACCCCAAGCTGGTAGAGAACCTCTCCAATGAACTGCAGGTAACGGCGCAGACTCCGCCCACATTTTTGTTCCACACCACTACCGACTCCACGGTGCCGGTGGAGAACAGCGTGATGTTTTACTCCGCGCTGCGCAAGGCGGGCGTACCCGCGGAACTGCACATCTACGAACGCGGACCCCACGGCGTGGGCCTGGCGCAGACGGATCCGGCGCTCTCTTCCTGGCCCGGCCGGCTGGCGGACTGGCTGCGCGTGCACGGGTGGTTGACGGCCAAGTAGAGCGAGAGGGCGCGGCTTCCGGTTGTGCGTCGGGGATTCCCGCGACGCCCGCGTCCGCGACCCTGTCCCCGGCGATCCTGCGACCCCGCGCCCGTTGCGCCCGCACTCGCTGCACCCACACTCGCGGCGCCTGCGCCCGGGGGGCGCCGTCACCGAATCAGCAGTTCCAGGAACTCGTGCGCCGAGTGAAGCGCGGCCGGATTCGCCAGCACCGCGGCCAGCGCGCCCGCGAGCAACAGGCCCGCGGTCGCCCGTAGCACCGGCTCGCGGCGGCCGCTTCTCAGAACCGGCCGAACGGGGCGCAACAGGCGGTCGACGCGCGCCGGCAGGTCCGCGCCATCGGCCAGGAGCGCGGTGGCCAGTACGGGCGTGGGCGGATGGGAACCCAGGCGCGCCACGCGCACCAGGGCCGCGGCGAGCGCGAGAGAACGGCGCGCATCGCCACCCGCGGCCCAATCGTCCGCCGCCCATTCCGCCATGCGCGCCCAAGCCCGCTCGAGGTTTCGAAAACCGCGGACGAACGGCAGCAGGTCCGGGGCCAGCAGCAACAACAGCCGTTTGAGATTGTCGCGGGAACGGCGGTGCGCACGCTCGTGGCGGACTACCGCCCCCAGTTGTTCGGCTGGAAGCGCGGCCACCACGCTCGCGGAAATCACCAACCGCGGGCGGGCGATTCCGGCGAGCATCGCCACCGGCGCGGCCGCGTCGATCAGCCACGCGGCCTCCGGTTCTCCGCGCAGGCGTATCTCGCGGCTCAGCTTCCGGCACTGCCGGATGTAGCGCAGCGTGCGCACCAGGGCCCGCGTGGCGCGCGCCGCCGCAAGGCCGCAGACCGCGAGGCCCATCAGCGCCGCGGCCAGGCACGCCAGCCCCGTCGGTTCGGCAACGGCCTCAGGCTCCAGCCACAGGTAACTGGGGGCGCAGAGCCCCGCCACCAGGAGGAGCGCGAAGCTGGCCGGAAACAGGCGCAACACCAATAGAAAACGGGCAGCCGCGCCCGGCGCCGCGCGCCCAGCCAGGCGGATGGCCCAGGGGACCAGGGCCGAAACCAGCAGCCCCGCGGCCGCATGGAAGAGGAAAAGAGCGGCCAGGCACAGGCACGCCAACCGAGCCAGGTAAGGGAGAATCATGGTTTCCTCCGCTCGACCAGCTCCTTGCGCTTCTGGCGGATTCTTCGCTCCAACTCGTCCAGGAGCGCTTCGTCCTTCTGGCCCACCGCTTCCACCAGGCAGGAGATCAGTAGCTCGCCGGAGGAATGCGGCCCATCGAAAAAGCCGGCCACGAACTCGCCGGTCCGCTTCCGCTCCCATTCGCTCCGCGTCTGGCGGGGCGTATAGACAAAGGCCCGGTCCAACTTGCGGCGAGCCAGCAAGCCCTTCTTGTAGAGCCGGTCGAGCGTGGTCATGACCGTGGTATAGGCCAGGGGCCGGCGCAGCTTCTCGGCCGCGTCGTGAACGCTGCTCTCGCCGCGCTCCCAGAGGATCTCCATCACGGCGATTTCCAGCGGGCCGAGCGCGGGCGGAGCCTCCATGTTCGTTTATAGTATCAGACGCCCCTCGCCATCGCGGCGCGTGACGTGTTCGCGGTCCAGATATTCCAGCAGCGGGATGGCATATTTCCGCGAGATTCCGGTCCACTCTTTGAACTCGCCAACGCCGAAGCGCTGCCCTTTGCGCACCGCCAGCGTCTCGCGCAGCCGCTCGATGGCGGTGCGGTGGAACACCAGTTCCTCGCTCACGCGCAGCAGGCGCTTTTCGCGCAGCAGAATCTCCAGCAGAGTGCGCGCGCGCTTGGCTTCCACGCCCGATTTCGCCAACGCTTCCGCCATGGCCGGCGCCGCCAGGCCGGCCGCGGCGAAAGTTCGCTCGATGGCGGCGCGCGCCTGCTCTTCGTCCTCTTGCAGCACCACGCGGTGGCTTCGCAAGCGGACGGTCTCGCCTTCCACGACGAGCTCCGGGCTTTCCGGCCGGGGAGTGCCGGACGTAGCGTCTTCCCGCGGACCCCGCGCCGCCTCGCGGGGGTGCGGGCCGTGGCTCGCGCTTGCCGGCGCGGGCGCGATCGACCGCGCCGCATCTGTCTGCGGACCCGGCGCCGTTTCGCGGGTATGCGTGTCGCGGCCGGCGCTGGCGGTCGCGGGAGGGATCGACCGCCCGGCATCTGCCCGCCGACCCCGCGCGATGGCGCGGGTATGCGGGCCGGTGCTTGCCGGCGCGGTTGGCCATGGCGCAAGATCGCTTGCGGACACTGACGGCGCGCTGGCCAGCAGCGCGTCCAGCAGGAAGGGCGGAACTTGCGGCATCTCCCGCGCGCGGAGGTCCTGCTTGGCGATGCCCGGCGCGAGCGGATTCCGGCGATGAAACTCGCGCACTGCTTCGACCAGCCGCGTGCGCGCGGCCCGGAACCAGGCGGCATCGGCGTACCAGGAATCCCCCACGGCCACCAGGGACGCGCGCATGGCCGCCGCGGCGATGGCTGCTTCGCGCCATCCCGTGCGCGTCACCAGTTCCTTCATGCCGGCGCCGAACTCCGCCTCCCGCACCAACAGCGCAATGCGCGCCGGGGCATCGGACGCCGCCAGCATTGCGAGACGCTCCAGCGCGCCCGCGGAGCGCGGGCCGGTGGGAAGGTCCATGACCTCACCGCCGCCAATGGTCACGACCGGAGAGAACATCCTGATAATGAAGCGGTCGCCAGGCAACAGCAGCGCCGGCTGCTTGAGCACCAGCCGCGCGAAAGCTGTGCCGCCCGGCGGGAGCACCGTGGCGCCACCGAGCAAACGCACCTCCGCGCCCGTCTCCGCGGTTCCGGAATGAAAATGCACCGGCGCGCGATGCTTCAGGGGTTTCGCCGAAGCCAGCAACTGCAGGCGGCAATCCACGCGCGTCACCGCCTGGAAGCGCCCCGGCTCGGAGAGCACATCGCCGCGCGCCAGTTCATGCGGCTCGATGTCCGCCAGGTTCACCGCCGTACGTTCGCCGGCCACGGCGCGCTCGGCGGCAGTGCCGTGCACCTCAACCCCGCGCACCCGCAGGAGACGGCCGCGCGGATACGCCTCCACCGTTTGCTCCCTGGCGACCGATCCGGAAATCAGCGTGCCCGTAGCCACCGTGCCGAAGCCCTTCACGGAAAAGACGCGGTCGATGGGCAGGCGGAAATGGCCGGCCGCGCTCTTTTCCGGCGCCGCGCCGGCGGCCAGCGCCAACTCCCGCCGCAGGTCGTCGAGCCCGGCGCCAGTCACCGAACTCACCGGCGCCATGGCCGCGCCTTCCAGGAAAGAGCCCTTGACCATCTCTTCGACTTCGAGTTTCACCAGACCGAGGATGTCGGCGTCCACCAGGTCGGCCTTGGTGAGCGCGATCACGCCGCGCTTGATCCCCAGCAGGCGGCAGATGTCGAAGTGTTCGCGGGTCTGCGGCTTGATGGATTCATCCGCCGCGATGACGAACAGCACCAGGTCGATGCCGCCCACGCCGGCCAGCATATTCTTGATGAAGCGCTCATGCCCGGGGACATCCACAAAACCGAGGCGCAGGGCGGGTGCGATCTGCAGGTGGGCGAAGCCGAGGTCGATGGTGATGCCGCGGCGCTTCTCTTCCTCCAGCCGGTCGGCGTCGATGCCGGTCAGCGCTTTGACCAGCGCGGTCTTGCCGTGGTCGATATGGCCCGCCGTCCCGACGATGATGTGTTTCATGCCGCTTGTTACAGTGTAGTGGTGCTTTTCGTCGCGCTGCTGGCCCTGGTGGCCGGCTCCCTGGTGTATTGTGTCCTGACCGTGGCCGCCGCGGTTCGCTACGCCCGCGTCCGCCCGCCGAAATTGGGCGCGCCGGTGCCCATCAGCGTCCTCAAACCGCTGGCCGGCGCGGAGGAGGGGCTGGAAGAAAACCTGCGATCCTTCTTCGAGCAGCGCTACCCGGCGTTTGAGATCCTCTTCGCCGTGCGTAGCTCGGGCGACGCGGCCATCCCCATAGTGGAGCGGTTGCGGGCGCGCTACCCGGCTGTGCCTTCGCGCCTCATGGTGACGGGCGAGCCTCCTTATCCGAACGCCAAAGTCTACAGCCTGGACCGCATGCTCTCGGCCGCGCGCCACGATCTGCTGGTGATGGCCGACAGCGACGTTCGCGTCACGCCGGAGATGCTTTCCACCATCGCGGCGGAGTTCCAGGATGAGAAACTGGGCCTCGCGACGTGTCCGTACCGCGCCGTTCCCGGGCGCAGTTTCTGGTCGACGCTGGAGGCGATCGGTCTCAACACCGAATTCCTCAGTGGCGTGCTGGTGGCGCGCATGCTGGACGGCATGAAGTTCGCGCTCGGCCCGACCATTGCGGCGCGGCGTGAAACGCTGGCGCGCATCGGCGGCTTCGATGCCGTGAAGGACTACCTGGCGGAAGATTTCGTAATGGGGAAGTTGGCCGCGGAGCGCGGCTACGGCGTGATTCTATCGTCCTATGCGATCGAGCACCGCATTGGCGCGCAGCCCTTCGCCGCCAACCTGCGGCACCGGCTGCGCTGGAACCGCAGCACGCGCCGCTCGCGCCCGGTGGGCTACGTCGGCCAGATCTTCACCAATCCGCTGCCGCTGGCGCTATTGTTGTGCGCCGCGAATCCGGCATGGTGGCCGGTGCTGGCGGTAACGGCGGTTTTTCGCACCGCCGCCGGATGGGCCACCGCCGGGCGAGTGCTGCGCGATCCGCTAACGCGGCGCTTGTGGTGGCTGGTGCCGCTGCAGGATGCCGCCAGTTTGCTGATGTGGATCGCCGGCTTCTTCGGCAACACCATACTCTGGCGAGGGAGGAAGTACTGGCTGCTGCCAGATGGGCGGTTTGAAGTGGCGAGGTAGGCTCGCCTCTTCAGCTTGCCATCCGCAACGCGTCCTCGACAGCTTCGGGGTGATGGGCGATGACCGTGAGCAGAACGCGCGCCGGGCCGTCCGGCCGCGTCCGGCCCTGTTCCCAGTTACGCAAGGTGGCGGGTTGGAACCCGAATTTGGCGGCGAATGCCGCCTGGCTCAGCCCAGGCGTTTGCGGGTGGCACGGACATCGATCGTCGGCACTTCGACCGTGGTGACTCGGACCGCGGCATTCCTTCCTTCCACCCAGTCCACGGCCTCCTTGAGGCTCGCAATGATACGGCTGCCCGCGCTCGGTCTACGGCGTTTGGTGTTTTGAGCTTTCTTCATTTGGCAGTCTTCTTCCGGTATCCCGCGATGAGACGGGGGATCAAACTCCGCATTTCGTTTCGTTCGGCCTTGGTCAGGCCGGCCTTTTCGTTTTTGGCGAAAACGTTGAGTATGAACAGCGGGAGCGATTCGTCGCTTCCGGGCGCCGCCCGTCTCCGGCATGACATCGCCCGCCTCCGGGTTCGCGGCCAGGTAGTCCTTCTTCGCTAACGCCGCGGCGGCCTCACGCAAGGGAACGGGCAC
>Ga0265316_10006705_pt1 | contig 10971 bp, 5 predicted proteins | sample 4522metaG_FD_202092 | JGI IMG/M metagenome (GOLD analysis project Ga0265316, IMG submission 202092) | Rhizosphere microbial communities from Carex aquatilis grown in University of Washington, Seatle, WA, United States - 4-5-22 metaG | ecosystem: Host-associated > Plants > Roots > Rhizosphere >...
CACGGGTACTTGCATTCTTGATGCGTACAAGCTGGACGGGACCAAGATGTGGCGCATCGATCTTGGAAAGAACATCCGCGCTGGTGCCCACTATACCCAGTTCCTGGTGTACGACTTTGACGGCGACGGCATGGCCGAGGTGGCCATGAAGACGGCCCCTGGCACCAAGGACGGCACTGGCAATTTCCTTAAGACGGGAGACGCGGCCGGAGCCGACAATACTGCGAGTTATATTAGTACCTCGGGTGCGACGACCGGGAAAATTACCTCGGGACCCGAATGGTACACGGTTTTTGCCGGCAAGACAGGCGCTGAACTCGCTACCATCAATTACCAACCGGGGCGCGGCGCCGTCGGCGTCTGGGGTGCCATCCAGGGCATTGCCTCTCCTGCTGGCGATCTGGGCTGGGGAGATGACACCGTCTGCAATTTCGTCGACCGCCACCTGGCCAGCGTGGCCTATCTCGACGGCGAACGGCCCAGCCTGATTCCCTGCCGCGGCTACTACTGGCGATCGTCGCTCTGGGCGCTCGACTGGCGGGACGGCAAATTGACCCAGCGGTGGTTGTTCGACACGGCGGCCGTCAAAGGCGCCACCGGAAAAGATGGGAAGCTTCTTCAATCTTCACAAGGATACGAAAGTCAGGGGTCTCACAGCCTCCGGCAAGGCGACGTGGATGGCGACGGATTCGACGAAATCGTCTACGGTTCCATGAACGTTGATCATGACGGCCAGGGCCTCTGTTCAACCGGGCTGAGGCACGGGGATGCCCTTCACATGACGGACATCGATCCCAACAGACCCGGGCTGGAAATATGGATGGTGGATGAACAGACCAGCGAAAACGGCGGGATTTCCACGCATTTTGAGGATGCCAAGGACTGTTCAATAATATGGGAGCAGAAGGGCACCGGCGACAACGGACGTGGTTGTACTGGACCGCTGATTGCCGGCACCACGGGCTGGCAGATGTGGTCGGGTGCGGGCGGGCTCTATGACGCCAGTTTCAAGACGGTGGGGAGCGTGCCTGGGTCGGACAACTTCACGATATGGTGGGGTGCCGAGCTGAATCGTTTCTTGGAAAACGGGACTTCGATCACTCCCTACGGCACCGGTGGCGGCACGGGGCTAAGCGCCAGCGGCTGCACCTCGAACAACGGCTCAAAATCAGATCCGGCTCTTACCGCGGACATCTTCGGCGACTGGCGTGAAGAGGTCGTGTACCGAACCACCGGCAACGATGCGCTGCGGATCTACACAACCACCACGCCAACCACGCATCGTCTGTACACGTTGATGCACGACCCGATCTACCGAATGAGCGTGGCCACCGAGAACGTGGCCTACAACCAACCCCCGGAGCCGGGAATCTACATTGGTCCCAACATGACGCTCCCGGAGACGAAGCCGAACATCAAGTACTACGGCGCCGCGCCAAATCCGACGGGCGGCGCTGGCGGCTCAGGCGGCTCGACGGGCAGTGTTGGAGGCGCGACTGGCAGCACCGGCGGCGCGACTGGGGCCAAGGGCGGCACCACAGGCAGTGCCGGTGGCGCGACCGGGGCCAAGGGCGGCACCACTGCTGCCGGGGGCACTGCGGGCGGAGTTGTTGGGGGCGCCGTGATAACCAGTGGCTCGGGAAGAACCGGCGGTGCGGTCACCAGCGACACATCTGCTTCGGGAGGAACCACCGCCGCAACAAGCTCGACGCCCACTGAGACCGGAGGGACCAGCGGTATAGTCACCAGCGGCACTTCTGCTTCAGGTGGAGCCTCCGCCGCAACGAGTTCGACGCCCGCGCAGACCGGCGGAATCGGCAGCACTGCCGTCCCCAACACGTCGGCAGCGGGAGGCAGCAGCGTCTCAACCGCCGAAACGCACGCCGCCGGGCAGTCAGGGTGCAGCTGTCGTCTCGCCGAAAGCGATCACAGCGCCACCCCGTGGGGTGTGATGCTGGTGCTCGGCGCGGCGCTGGCCACAAGACTTCGTCGCCGTGGCCGGCGTCCAAGTCGCTCGTCGTAGTTCGGCCGCCTAGCCACGCAGCGGACAGCGTGCCCTGACCCGCGACGGATTCCACGTCGTCGGGTGTGCTGTCTCCACATGACGCCGCGACCCTGACTGGGGCGCTGGCGCGCAGACGCAGCGCACCGCGATGACGCGACGAATTTTGAGCCGGTGGCAGAGCAAGGGCCACTGCGCCCACAAACTTGTCCATCTTTGGCGAAAAATGGCGTAGACAACGCAATCGTGGCTTTTGGGACAAGCCTTTCAAAATTGGATGGTGGGCTTGAATCTGCCCTTGAACTTCTGACCAAGAGGAGGCGCCGTATGAAGTCTAAGTCTCTGGTGGCTGCCGCGATAGCGTTCGCAGTGGCATTCACGATTGCGGGGGCCGCGAGCGCCCAGCGATATATGGAAAAGCTCGACCGTGGTCTTGTCGCCGTGAAATCCGGGACGGGATACTTCCTGAGCTGGCGCCTGTTCGGGACCGACCCTCAGGACACCACATTCGGCTTCAATGTCTACCGGGGCACGGCAAAGCTCAACGCCACGGTGATCACGAACTCCACCAACTATCAGGATACCGCTGGCGGCACCGGCACCTACACGGTCAAAGCCGTCACCAACGGCGTCGAGGGCGAGACTTCTGCGCCAGCCATCGTCATCGACAACAGCTACCTCAACATCCCGTTGACTCCGCCGGCAGCGGGATCCTCGCACGGCTCCAGCTACACCGAAACCGCGAACGACGCCAGCCTCGGGGATCTCGACGGCGACGGCCAGTACGAGATCGTACTCAAGTGGGATCCTTCGAACTCCCATGATAATGCGCAAGAGGGATACACGGGGCCGACCTACCTCGATGGCTACAAGCTCAACGGCACGCGCATGTGGCGGATCAGTCTCGGTCCGAACATCCGTTCCGGCGCCCACTACACGCAGTTCATGGTGTACGACCTCGACGGCGACGGCATCGCCGAGGTGGCCTGCAAGACAGCTCCGGGTACCAAGGACGGAACGGACAATTACCTCAAGACCGGCCCTGCCGCCACTGCCGACAACACCATCGACTACACAAGTACCGACACGGTCACACAGGGCAAAGTGATCACGGGGCCCGAGTACTACACGATATTCAACGGCAAGACGGGCGCTGAGCTTGTTACCGTTGACTACAAACCAGGTCGCGGTGCTGAAGGTCTGTGGGGGGCCATCCAAGGCATTGCCTCTCCTGCGGGTGACCTGGGTTGGGGCAATGACAGCAACTACAACTTCGTCGACCGCTTCCTGGCCAGCGTTGCCTATCTTGACGGTGAGCGGCCAAGCGTGATCCCCTGCCGCGGCTACTACTGGCGGTCAGCGCTCTGGGCGCTCGACTGGCGGGACGGCAAGTTGACCGAGCGGTGGTTGTTCGACACAGCGGCGGTGCCGGGCGCCAAGGGGAAAGACGGAAAGCCGCTCCAATCTTCCACTGGCTATGAAAGCCAGGGCTCTCACAGCCTGCGCCAAGGCGATGTGGACGGCGACGGATTCGATGAAATCGTGTATGGGTCGGCCACGATAGATCAGGACGGCCAAGGCCTCTATTCGACGGGCCTACGCCACGGGGATGCCCTTCATTTCTCAGACCTGGATCCCAATAGGCCTGGGCTGGAAGTGTGGATGGTCGATGAACAGACCAGCGAGAACGGCGGAATAGCTTCGCACTTCCAGGATGCCAAAGACGGCACGATCATCTGGGAGGACATGGCTTCGGGCGACAATGGTCGCGGCTGCACCGGACCGCTCATCGCCGGGACCACGGGCTGGCAAATGTGGTCTGGCGCCGGCGGGCTTTGGGACGCAAGTCACAAGAACGTGGGAAGCAAGCCTGGATCCACTAATTTCACGATTTGGTGGGGCGCCGAGCTGAACCGCTTCCTCGAAGACGGAACTTCGATCACCCCGTACGGCAGCGGCGGAGGCACCGGCCTGAGCGCCAGCGGGTGCTCCTCGAACAACGGCTCCAAGTCGACGCCGGCACTCACCGCCGACATCTTCGGCGACTGGCGCGAAGAACTGGTGTTGAGAACGACCGGCAACGATGCCCTGCGGATCTACACCACCACCACGCCGACCACTCACCGTCTCTATACGTTGATGCATGACCCGATCTACCGGTTGAGCGTGGCCACCGAGAACGTGGCCTACAACCAACCCCCGGAGCCGGGAATCTACATCGGCCCCAACATGACGCTTCCGCAGGCGCAACCGAAGATCAAGTACTACGGCGCGGCGCCAAATCCGACAGGCGGAACAGGCGGCACGCCTGCTACCGGCGGCGCCGGCGGCACGACGGGCAGCCCCGGCGGCACAACGGGCAGCCTGGGCGGCACAACGGGCAGCCTGGGCGGCGCGACAGGTGGCTCGACCGGGCCCAAAGGCGGCACCACGACTGCGGCTAGCGGCGCGACAGGTGGCTCGACCGGGGCCAAGGGCGGCACCACGACTGCGGCCGGCGGCGCGGCAGCAGGAACCGTGGCGACCTCCGACACGAAGCCGCTGGTAGGCGGTACGGTTGCGATCAACACCTCGCCATCTGGAGGTTCCACCACCACGAGTTCTGCGGCCACTGAGACCGGCGGTTCGGTTGCGCCCAACACCTCGGCAGCGGGCGGCTCCACGACCGCGCCGAGCACGACGGCCACCGGGACGGGCGGAATCGCCGGTTCGGTTGCGCCCACCACCTCGGCAGCGGGTGGTTCCACGACCACGACCGCCGGGACGAACACCGCCGCGCAATCAGGATGCGGCTGCCGCGTGGCTGGAGCCGACCGCGGCGCCACCCCGTGGGGCGTGATCCTGGTGCTCGGCGCGATGCTTGCCACCAGGCTTCGCCGCCGTGGCGCGCGTCAACGCCGGTCATCGTAGTCCGTCGCCGACGCGCGTATGCGCGACCGATGCCAAGCGCGCACTCCCGCTCGTTGCGGGAGATGCGTGCGTGGCATGGTCGAAACTCCTGTGCCCCAACGGGTGCCTGAACCCGAAAACGAAACTGTCAGCCACCCCCTTGACGGAACGGAGGTTTCGGCCTACATCAAAGCCTGCACGGGCGTTTAACTCAGTGGAAGAGTATCACCTTCACACGGTGGGAGCCGCAGGTTCAAATCCTGCAACGCCCACAAGCTAAGGCCGCGAGAATCGCAGGATTTCGCGGCCTTCTTTTTTTTGCCAGTGAGAAACCACACCGATGAACACCTTGAATCAAATCAACCAACGCATCGGCAAGTACAGATGGACGATCTGTGCGCTCCTCTTTTTCGCCACCACGGTCAATTACCTGGACCGCCAGGTCTTGAGCCTGCTGAAGCCGGCCTTGGAGGTCGAATTCAACTGGAGCGACACCGACTACGCAAACATCGTGACGGTCTTCCAGTTCGTTTACGCGATTTCCATGTTGTTTGCCGGTCGTATCATCGACTGGCTGGGCACCAAGTTGGGGTTTGCCTGGGCGCTCGTGGTCTGGTCCGTGGGCGCGATTTTGCACGCATTCGCCAAGGGGACCGGCGGATTCATGTTCGCGCGGGCCGTGCTCGGCTTTGGCGAGTCGGGGAACTTCCCTGCCGCGATCAAGACGACCGCCGAATGGTTCCCCAAGCGCGAACGGTCGCTGGCCACTGGGATTTTCAATTCGGGCGCCAATGTCGGCGCGATCCTGGCGCCTCTGACGGTGCCCTGGATTGCAAAGAACTTCGGCTGGCAGGGTGCCTTCATTATCGTAGGTGGGATTGGTTTTCTGTGGCTGATTTTCTGGTTCTGGCTGTATGCCGCGCCGGCCAAGCAGAAGCGCCTGGGCAAGGCTGAGTTCGACTACATTCACAGCGACGCTGACGAGCAGGCCGCCGAGGCGAAAACCGCTGAGGCAAAGGCAGCCGCTGCCAGTGGGCCGAAGATCCCTTGGTATGTCCAATGGGGGAGGCTGCTGACGTTTCGTCAGACTTGGGCCTTTGCCTGCGGCAAATTCCTGACCGATGGTATCTGGTGGTTCTTCCTTTTCTGGCTGCCGGCGTATCTCAAGGCGCAGTACGGGATGACCGGAACGCAGATATCAATGCCCATTGCCGTGCTTTACACTATGACCTGCGTGGGAAGCATCAGCGGCGGCTGGTTCCCGATGTTCTTCATCAACCGAGGCTACGAGCCATACGCGGGGCGCATGCGGGCGATGATGCTGATTGCCCTGTTCCCTCTCGTGGTGCTGTTGGCCCAGCCCTTGGGCGGCTTCAGCTACTGGGTGCCGGTCTTGCTCATCGGCGTCGGCGCTTCGGCGCACCAGGCCTGGTCAGCCAACTTGTTCACTACGGTGTCGGACATGTTCCCTAAGAAGGCCGTGGCGTCTGTCATCGGCATTGGCGGGATGTTTGGCGGCCTCGGCGGCATCCTGGTCAGCAAGTCGGCCGGCTGGCTTTTCGATGCCTATCGGCAGGCCGGTATCGCCAAGACCTGGGCCGAAGCGAAGGCCGGTACACTGGGCGCGTACCTCGACCAGATCCTCTCTCTGCACCTGTTGAACAAGCACGGTAGTGTCATCGATCTGAACAAGGCCGAACTGGGCAGCCTCCCCAAGGAGGTCGTCACCCAGCTACGGGCCATCAATGCCAACGCCTTCGTTGAGCTCAAGAAGTTGCAGACGCAGTTGGTGCTGTCCGAGATGACGAAGTCCTATTCGATCATGTTCGGCATTTGCGCCGTTGCCTACGTCGCCGCCTGGTCGGTGATGAAGCTACTGGTTCCGCGCTTCAAGAAGATCGAGAACCTCTGAGCCGTGGGCTCGCCATCAAGCGAGCCGCGACGCGCGCTATCGCAAGTCAGTGGGCCCCACGCCGTCCATATCGTCGAACGTCTGGTTCTCACCGGCCATGCCCCAGATGAAGCGGTAATTCCCCGTACCGCAGCCGCAGTGGATGGACCACGGGGGCGAAAGCACCACCTCCTGGTTGCGCATGAAGAGGTGCCGAGTCTGCGTCGGCGGGCCCATCAGGTGCACAAGCGCGCTATCGCCCAGGTCGAAGTAGAAATAGATTTCCGCGCGCCGGTCGTGTGTGTGCGGCGGAAACGAATTCCACACGCTGCCTTCCGCCAGTTCGGTGAAGCCCATCACCAGCTGGCAGCTCGCCATCCCGCCGGCGTGGATATACTTGTGAATCGTCCGCTGGTTCGCGCTCGCCTGCTTGCCAAGCTTCGCCGCGGTGGCGTCCTCTTTCTTCATCACCGCTGCGGGATACGCCGCGTGGGCGGGGCAGCTCAGAAAATAGAACTGCGCCGGCTCTTTCGCGTTCGCGCTCTCGAAAACCAGTGAGCGCGTGCCCATCGGCACGTAGGCACACGCCAGCCGCGGCATCGCAAACGACTTGCCGTCGACTTGGACCGTGCCCGGCCCGCCAACGTTGATCGCGCCAAGTTCGCGCCGTTCCAGGAAGAAAGCCCGACCGGTTTTCGCGTGATTCGTCAGTTCTAGGGGCTGAATCGGCATCGCCCCGCCCACCACCAGGCGGTCAAGGGCGGTGAACACGCCGCGCAGCTCGCCCGGGCCAAAGAGATCGGAAATCAGAAAAGAGTCCCGCAACTGCTCCGTGCTCATCCCCACCACATCCTGCGGCCTCGGGATCCACTTGATGTCGTCGTTAAACATGAGGCGAGAGTACCCACTGTCGCCGGGACGGTCAACGGCAGATTCCCAAGCCTCGGGCCCTTCCGAGTCTCGGATTCGCCGTCCGTTTCCCGACGCTGGCGCAGCAAAGAGCCCTGCGCTTCGCATTGGCTCCGGCCAGGCGAGCGTTCTCTAGCCAACGTCCTGGTCCTGTGAGATCCTCGTCATATGCTGGGTCGCGTTCGCATGTCATTTTTCGCCTGCCACGATCGGAGGCACTGATGCATTTCGCAAGGGTCGCAATTTTGTCGGTGTCGTGGCTGGTGCTCGGGTGCAACCTGTTTTCCAAGTCGAACCAGGGCAGCCCCGGAGAGAATCCTCCCGTCATGTACGCGGCCGGGCCCAACACCGGCGGTCCGGGAGGAATGGGCGGTGGCGGCAACAGCGGAGCCGATGCCAGCATGACACCGGCTGACGCCCCGGTCGCGGACTCGGGCGATGCGGCGGGTGTGCGCGCCGACGGCGGACCAGACGCTGCCAGTACCGGTGGTTCTGACGGCGCCAAGAAACCAGCGGACGCGGACACCCACAACGGTGCGCAGCGCTGGACGTCGTTTGGCTACCACACCTTCGCCAGTTGCACCTGGTTCTCGGCCACCGATGGCTTCTGCACCGAGGCGCCGGTCGCGGTCTCGCTGGCTCCGCCTCTTGTCAACGTGAACGTCTTCAAGACCGTCGACGGGGGCAAGACCTGGACTCTGGTCAACGCCATCCCCGTGGCCAGCACCATCGACGCCAGCATCAATGTCTACTTTCTCTCGTCCAGTGACATGTGGGTTACCTCGGGCTTCGTCGGCGCCGGCCAGTCGGGAAGCATCGGGCACTCCATTGACGGCGGACAGACCTGGCTTCCGCTCACCAGCACCGTCAATGCGGCCCTCGGTACGACACCAGACGACGCCGGGGTGTCTGGCGTTCCCATCTGGCAGCTCGCCTCTGCTGGCGGAATGACCTGGCTCTTGCCGCAAGGGGGAACGCTGCTCGCCTCGCAAAACGGCGGAACAATTTGGAGGAAAATCGTTCCTCCGACTGATTTCGGCGCGGCTTCAAATCGCAGTTTGATCGCCACCCAAGGCAACCTGCTCTTGCGCTTCCTCAAGACCGACAATTCCATGGGCCTGTACCGCTGGAACGGCTCGATCTTCGTCGCGGTTGAGGGCAGCTTCCCGGCCTCATCGGCTGGCAACCAGAACCAAACCTGGTGGCGGGCTTCGCCCAATGTCGAGGGAGTGCTGTTCGTGGACCGGGGCCCCCTGCCCGCTTGGACCTCGCCCTTCTGGGTGTACGCGACCACCGACGGCGGCATGACCTTCCAGCAACTCCTGGGCGGGACCAACGCAATCAGCGGCAGCGTCGTCGGCCTGAGCGACGGCCTTGCCTTCGCTTCCTTCGGCTCGGTCACGTCCTACTTGGCCGGAATCTTCACGGACGCCAGTGCCAGCCGCTATCTGGAGATCCATCGCACCAACGATACGGGCAAGACCTGGTCAACCGTGCACAGCCAACCGTACCAAGGCGACTTTGCCTACATTTCCCTCTCGGTGGATCAAACAGGCGCGGTCCACGCCATGCACTACGGCACCGATAGTTCAGGCTCGTCCATCAGCTACGACGCGCACTACGTTCTGCCGTAGCAATGTCATGGACAGGCGCCAGGTTCGTCGCAAGGCGAACAGCCGAATTTCGCTTGGATCTTTGAATAGCGAAATTGTTGGATCTGGTCGCAGTACTCGCCGACAATGCGAACGCGACTTTCGGCATCAGCGTCCCCGACCGGGTCGAAATCCCACCCGTTGTCGGAGTTGTAGGGTATCTGCTGTCCGTCCAAGTACACCGCCACCGGCTCGTTTGAACGGGGCGGCGGATTGAGTTCGAGTAAACAGGAAGTCTTCTCCACGCCGCCGAAGATTTGTTCGAGGGTCGACTGCAAGGCCGCGGGGCTGGCTGCCGAATAGTATCCCCGTCCGAAACTCGACTGCGGCATCCCGCCTGCCCGGGCCATCTGGTCCAGGCAGTTGGGCTCCCCCGATGGATCGTCGGTCAGCTCGGCTCCCACTGCCAACACCAGCACGTGGATCTTGTCCCCGGCCAAGGCCTGAACCTGGGCAACCGCATCCTGGCACGCATCGGAAACGACTCCGCTGTCATCAGGCTGCTGCGACGAAAGGGTTCCCGCAAGAGTGCAACTCGGCAGACCGTCGGTGGCCAGCAACACGTAACGTTGACCCACTTTGTCGGTGAGCCCATCGAAGTAAACCTGAGCCTGTCGCAGCGCCGAAGCCGTGGGCGTGTTGCCTGCGAGCGGCAGCATCTGGTTCAGGGCCGCCTGCACCGCCGCGCCGTTGTTTAGCGCCACCCCGACCGAAGGAGTTCCTGCGCAACACCCGGTCACCGTCGAGCCAGAGCACAGCCTATCCGCCCCGGGAAACTGCGCCAAGCCGAAGCGAATCCGCCCTTGATAGTCGTCCACCAATTGCGAAAGCACGTCGGCCACGACGCTGTAGCGCGTTCCCGAGCCAAAGCCGATGCCCATGGACTCGGATGCGTCGAACAGGATCAAGACGTCCACGTCGCTGGGATCCAAGTTGATGGCCGCGTCGGTCCTGCACATGAGCATCCCCGCACCGTTCGGAGCGTCGGCGGCGCTGGGCCGGTCATCCCCACCATCTCCTCGCCCGGCGCCGTCACCATTCCGCGCGCAGGCCACAGCATTGGCCAGCACAAGAGCGAATAGCACGACAGGCACCCGCATGGCTGCCGATTCTACCAGCTTCGAGCCAGCCGCCCCACAGCTGTGATCTTTCTTGGGAATGATCTCGAACAGTCTTCGGTTGTACGGTGCATGTCGCGGCACGACTGCATCTCCTATTTCTTGTTGCAGGCGCGCGCCTGCCCTGTGTAGTTGTATGGCGTCATCATGATTGAGGTACGAAAGCTAACCAAGTACTACGGAGAACGCGCGGCAATTCGCGACCTGAACTTCGACATCCGGCCCGGCGAGGTGGTCGGATTTCTAGGGCTCAACGGCGCGGGCAAAACCACCACGCTCAAGATCCTGGGCTGCGTGCTTCTGCCCAGCTCGGGTCAGGTGCGCGTCGACGGTCTGGAAGTGACAGCCGAGCCCCACGAAGTGCGGCGCAAGATCGGCTTTCTGCCCGACGTGCCGCCTCTCTACGACGAAATGACGGTGGGCGCGTACCTGGCCTTTGCCGCGCGCCTGCGCGGTGTCACCGCGCGCGACACCCAGGCGCGTGTGCAGGAGAGCGAAGACAAGCTCGCC
>Ga0265316_10006709_pt1 | contig 10969 bp, 10 predicted proteins | sample 4522metaG_FD_202092 | JGI IMG/M metagenome (GOLD analysis project Ga0265316, IMG submission 202092) | Rhizosphere microbial communities from Carex aquatilis grown in University of Washington, Seatle, WA, United States - 4-5-22 metaG | ecosystem: Host-associated > Plants > Roots > Rhizosphere >...
AAAGATGTTGTAACACTCCCCAAAGAATTGTTCCACAAGCATATTGCCAATATTCGTTTAAAATATAGCAATACCAGCCAATGTTTGTTTCCGTTTCATTATTTGCAGCAGTTCCTAATTTGTTTTGATAGCATTTCAAAAGGAATTTATACCAATCATAACTGTTTTTATTATCAATTGCTGTATTAATCAGGGATAGTATCGTTTCCCTTCTGTGAAAAGTAAAAAGTTCTTCAATTTCTTGACTTGGTTCGTCTTTATCCAAGAGCATTTCAAGGTATAGTTGCCATTCGTCACTTTTTGTATTTATTATATCAATTGCAAAGTATTTTATCAGTTCTTCAACATCTGATTTATATAGTCTTCCCTTCTTGATGTTGTTGTAAAACAATTCTTTTATTTGTGGTGTTAAATTAGTTTCAAATGCATCTGCTAATTGTTTTCCCGAAACTTTCTGCCGTAGGTGAGGTTGGCTGATGCTATAAATCACATCTCCTTCATCATTAACAGCGGTAATAATTAAAGATAGTGCTCGCATTGCACCATAATAATATTGACCAAAAGCACCTGAAGGAAATTTCCAATAAACATTATTTCCTGTATCTAGGTCAGCACCTTCAGATAAATTAAAATAATTTGAAGTAACCGTATTTAATAGGTTGGTAGCAAAATTACTACCTGTGATTTGCTGAACTGATTTTCGCTGACATTGCATTATTATCGCTATCATCAATTCAGCTCTACGTATAAAACGATATTGTTCTGTAGAATTTCCCTTTTTCTCTTTCTTGAAATAGAAGTCAATCAGCCAGCAATAGAAACCGTAATATCGAAGTCGATTTGTCAAGTTCGAAATTCCCGGTAGCATAGTGGCATATATTGCTTCGGATGTTACTTGTAGACCCAATGGGTCAAGTCCAGTTATTAAACTAATTGAAGCACCCCAAAATGGAAATTTGGCTTTACCTTTTTGTAAAACTGCCATTAGTTTTGAATAATCAATTTTTTATAAACTATCTTATTGTAGTGAGTTTGTTGGTAGTTCGTGCAACTAACAATTATTTTTGATGACAAAGCGTAGGTTTATTCCCACTTTATAAATCTATTTGTCTTATCTTCTTTAATCTCAAATTCTTCTTTAATAATTTCCATTAACCTGTTTTCACATTTTTTATATGCACTTTTTTCTGTGAAATCATTGAAATATTCAGTCTGTATTTGACGAGGTTGTATAAAATTATCAGACCTTCTTGTGTCTTCAATGATATATGATATTAACGCATTGAAATAACCTGCTTTATGAGAAGCAATAAATAAATTGTAAATTTTACCATTATGCTCTACTTCATATGATTTGACCCAATTTATAAATTCGTTTTTCATATTGTTTATTTTAAAAGTAATTGTTCTATTCTTTCACATGCTTTTTTGAGCATATTAGTGGTTATGTCCTGTAATTTTTGCGCTTGTTGTCTAATATTTGGAAGTATGGGTCGTTATTTTTTGTTGTATTTTTTGTTGTATTTTTTGTTTTGATGAACATAGGTGATGAAATTATTTTCTTCATCAAACTTTATTAATCCTTTATTTAAGCCAATTTCAATTAATTTCATTATTTGTATTTATAAAAAATATGATAATCACAATTTACGATTTTTCTTTAATGTTGTCTTAATTTGTTTTTCAATGTTTTTGAGTCTTTCATCAACGTGGTTTATTTCTTTCATTAGCTTATTGTTTCTTTTTTGTCTCGGTTTCAATAATTGAAGTATCATAGATAAAGTTCTTAGTTCATTTTCATTCTGCAAATTATAAAATAGACCTCCAGTTTCATATCGAACATAATTATCAGACCAATTGTCTGGAAGTTTTATTAATTGTTCTTCAACAACAGGATTCAGGTTTGGATTAGATTCATCTAATATGTCAGTTGTAAACTCATTTTGCAAAAAAGAAGCTAATTCCTTTCCATAATGAATCTTCATGAAGTCAATGATGTTACTTCTTGGGTAGAAAAGTCCAACAGATGTATAATCAACAGACATTTCAAAATTATCCTTTCTGACTAATATTTCCTCTGTTGTTGCAATTCCCCCATCATAATGTGAATAATTTTCAAAAGAATGGTCATTAGTTATTTTTATTAGACCTATATTTTGACTACGAGCATATTTAACTGCTCCTTTTTGAAATCCTTTTGTAGTTACCACAATTCCTTTATGTGCTTTCAAATCTTCAAGAATTGCTTTAAAGCTATTAATCTTTTCTCTTGTTACATAGCTGTTCCAACATTTACACTCTATAAGTGTAAGGTAATCTGTTTCGAACAATGAAAATTTATATGAAATATCAATTTTGTATGTATTACCATTCAATGAACTAAAAGCACGTTGATGGTCAACCGGAATTTCATAACCAAATTCTTTCTTTAACCGTTCTGTAAGAAGTTGTTTTGTAAGTATTTCAAAGTCGTTGAATGTCATTATTTAATTTTTTTCTTTATCAATTTATATTTCATCCTTAATTTCTCCATTCTGTATGTTGTTAAATTTCTTGGTTTAGTTATTGATAATATCTCATTGATTGTTTCATCACTAGCTTCAGAACCTATTATTATTTCTTTTATAAAATCGTCTGTAAAGTTGATTTTTCTATCAGAATTACTTGGAATCTGTGGATAAAATAATTTAGTAATTCTATACTCTTTTTCATGTCTCCAATTAATAGATTTAGTATGAGTTTCAATGAATGCCTTTAACATAAAATCATCCTCAAGCGGATGTATCTTAGGCTTATCTTTTTTATATTTTACTTTTCCTCCACGTCCAAATGTCCCTGCCTTACGGAATTTTTCCTCATAAAAACCAATGCAATACCCTTTGTGACAATCAGCATAATGAGACCATAAGACAACATTATTCCAATTAATACAGAAAGATATAATTCCATAATGTTCATCTTGTCGCTCAAAATATTTTTTATCTTTTTCTAATTGAAAATCTTTTAACTTTTCAGGTGAATCTAATATCTTTCTTATATCTGTCATTACTTCTTCAACATCCAATCCAATTGATATTAAATAATCTTTATCTCTGGCTCTAATCATATCAATATAAGAGTCTTTGTCCGACTTTGAATTCAACATCAAGTAAAATGATTCTGTAATTCGACAATCAAAAGGGTCATTAAATTGATTTGGTGCAGCATAAAATAATTCATTTTTTTTTTAAACATTTTTATGATTTTCATCTGACCAATTTCGATATTTATAAATCACTTGGGGAAACATAATTTATATGTCTTATTGTATTGTATCTATTAATCATTTTAATTACCAATTGATATTATCAGAATTATCAATTAGTCTACATATAGTTTTTTAATTTTCTGAGAAATTGAGATTATATACTAAATTATTTCCATCTTCAAAAATTTAATTCCAAGGTACATATCTTAATTTTTCTGATAAAGATTCACCAGTTATAATATTTTTAATATGCAGATATAAAAAGTCTTCAACAAATGAACCACTAAATAATACTGTTTCATTACCAAATTCAAATCTTTTTTCATCAAATTTCACATTTTTATATTCTGCACAATTACTACCTCTATTTTTGTGAAAATCTGATAATCCAAAAATCTCTCCTGTCATATTTGAATAGTCAGCACAATATTGTTTTTCTTCTGAAGAGGAGTCATTAAAATTATAAATTTCAGAAAACCATATTATTTCATAAAACGCTTCTTCTTTATCTCCAATTGCAGCTTTCCAAATACTTCCCAATTTTGTTGGCTTGTAATTTGTTAATTCCTTATCTGGATTTATTTTTCGAGCGTAAATTCCTTTTGTTTTAAATGGAGGTTGTAACATAATTGTGTTTTAAAATGGGACGTAAACATCTATAAAAAGAGTATTGTCTTTATCTCTATAATAGCATTTTGGTTTTGTATTCTAAAACTCTTGAAATAATTGGGATATCCTATTTTTTTACTTTTCATAAAAAGATAATTGAAATTTTCTCAATTAAACGGTCAAACTAATTTACAAAAAAATTCACTTTACTACTATGAAAAGTTAATATTTTGGACAATGAGGATATAATGATGAGCATAATATTTAAAAACAACAGTGTCCCACCCTTCCCTGTGACTACCAGAGGGGGACGGCTTTAATGCCGCTGGTGCACCATCCATAGCTTAAGAAAGAATTCGGAAATCATGATTAAAAAAAATTCTGGAAAAATAAATTCAAAAAATAAGAAGAATCTAAACAAAATCAAGGCTTTAAAAAAATCTAAAAAAAATGTTATTGTTGGTAAAAATGAAATTCCAGACATTAAAAGAAAAAACGCAAAAAGTCATGATTAAAAAATTCTGGAAAATATTTTTTAATGCCAATGGAAAATAAAAATAATTTAATGAATTTAAGATATTTTTATGGTGCAATATTTGGTGCAAATTAAAAAGGGTCTGTAAATATAATTTTACAAACCCCTTATTTCATAGAGCGGGAAACGGGTCTCGGACCCGCGACCTTCAGCTTGGGAAGCTGACGCTCTACCAACTGAGCTATTCCCGCAAATAAGCACACTTTAGATTTCCCTAAAAAAGGAAAACTTTTTTGACTCTCATTCGGTGAAGTAAGTGAAGCTTTTTCCTGAGCCTCTCAGGGGACTTGAACCCCCGACCTGCGGTTTACGAAACCGCTGCTCTACCGACTGAGCTAAAGAGGCAATTTTACATTAAACCATCGAACTTTATTTAAAAACTTTTGCAAAATTACCATTTTTCCTGAATAAGGAAAGCTCAACTGTTATATGTTCTAGGATTTATAATTATTTAAAGCTTTAATCCTTTGCAATAAAGTCGGGTGTGAATAATGAAAAAATACGTAAAAGGGATGTGGATTTATGTTGCTCAGGTTTTTAACTGTAAGTTTCTTTAATGCATTTATCAAATCTTCAGCTAAATTATATGACGCTGCAAACTTGTCTGCTTCATATTCATTCCTTCTTGAAAGCATATTCATACCCAAACCAATTAAAGTTGAAATCGGGCTATACAATATTCCAAATACAATCAGACCAATATGAATTCCGGGTTTGCTGACGCTTAATGCTTCAGACAAATGAGGATTCCCGATAAACAATGATAAGATAAATAGAGTTAAGCCCATTTGTATGATAGAAGTTAATATTCCATAAGTGGTATGCTTTTTTTTATAATGGCCAATTTCATGTGCCAGCACTGCAACAATTTCTTTGGTATTTAATTGATTTAAGATAGTATCATAAAGTACTATTCTTTTTTTTGGGCCCAATCCGGTAAAATAAGCATTTGATTTTGTAGATCGTTTAGAACCATCGATGAGATAAATATTTTTTAATTTAAAACCTGCTTTTGATACAAATTCAGTAATTGTCTGCCTTAATTCACCATCTTCCAAAGGAGTTTGTTTATTAAATAAAGGTACAATCAGGTTTGAATAGAACATCGACATAAATACAGTAAACGCAGTAAAAATCAACCAAATATATATCCAAAAGTTATTTCCAACTTTAAAATAAAACCAAATAAATACACAAAGTAATCCACCTCCAATCAGTATCCCTAAAAGGTACCCTTTTAGTTTATCTGTAATATATATTCTTGGAGTGACTTTGTTAAATCCGTATTTTTCTTCTATAACAAATGTACTATATAAATCAAAAGGAGTTCCTATAATATCTGAAACAAGAATTAGTATTCCGAAAAAAATAAGTGGCAGTATGATTTGGTTTTCTGATACTGTCCTTGCTATTTGATCTACAAATGAAAATCCTTTAAAAACAAAAACGCAGATAAGGACAATAAAGGAAAAGGTAGAAGAAATTAAACTAAAATTTTCATATTCTCGCTTATAGTCAAGTGATTTAAGGTATGTTTCATTATCATAAATATCTTCCAATTCTTTTGGCAATTGGCGTTTACGGTTAACTGAATTTAAAATTGATAAGAAGCGTTCCAATAAAAAGTCAAAGACCAGGATGATATATATTACAATCAATAAATTATTCATAACATCTAAAATTTTCTTTATAAATTATTTGAATTTAATATGGGGCTGTTCAACATTTATAAATAAGTTTAAATAGCTTACCATCAATTAAATTGGTTCTCTATTTTTTCTTTCTCAGATTTTCTTTTCTCAAGAATGTCAATATAATCCTCAACAAATTTATTATTATTGAGAATAAGAGACTTAGATGCCCATTCCAGGGCTAAATCAATTTGATCAAGAGTCTCACTAGCTACTGCCAGGTTATAGGATGCATAAGCAGCTAACCTTTTTCTCTTTCCAGAAGGAAATTTTTTCCATATATCTATAGCTTCATCCCATTTATCTTGCTTTGCCAGGTTAAATGCCTGCATAAAATCCTTATTATTACAATATATCAAATATCGGTTTTTAACTTCCCAGGTTTGTGCTATACGTTCGCCATATTTAATCCCTGCATAATAACATGATTGCAGAATGGCTTCGTTAATTTCCGGTAATTGATTATAAACCTCTGCATCATTATCGCCATATCCATCCCAGTATAAAGTATCTTTCTGAAGATAATCATCTTCGAGTTTATTTTTTGATGGCAAATATATGTTCCACAACGAATTATTGATCATTTCAAGTGTACCTTTAAAATATCCTTGGTCTTCAAAATAATGCAATTTAATTTTTGGTGAATAATTAATTTTAAAATTCTCCAAAATTATTGCAGCATCAGCATCACTATCATTGCATAATTTTTGTATAGTTGGTCCATCGAGAGTTTTGAAACTTTCATTATAATTGGCTTTGATAATGTAAATTGGATTTATATTAACCAATTCAAATCTGGGCGAATTAGATAGTACATAGAATAAGCCATTAAAAAATTCATCTGAACGGGCGCTGTCAATATTCTCATTTTTTATTTTCCCATAAACATTATTTGTAAAGCTACTTTTATTAAATATTGAATGGTTTATGAGCAAAACCTTATTAATATCACTGGTGATTTTAACTTGTGCAGGTTTGAGCACCTGAATTTGTATTGATTCGTAAGTACTGCAGGAATCAGTTAAAATCAAAACCAACATCAATAATAAAAACTTATTTAGAAAAAAGAAAAATCTCATCTACCCTTAGTTATTTTTTTAATCTATTTAAACAAATTTGCATTATAAACACGACGGAAAAATCCAAAATAAATGTCAAAATTGAAATATCCCTAACTTAAGCAAACAAAAAAACTGTTATCTAAGTTCATTTTAATTGTATTGCAACCAAAGCAACGATTATTCTGTTAAAGATTTTTTCTACAGAAACCGTACGTTTATAATGATTTTTGTTATCTAAGTATTCATTCCACCGCAAACATTAATTACCTGGCCATTTACATAAGAAGATAAGTCTGAAGCCAGGAACAAAGCAACATTAGCAACATCTTCTGGGGTACCTCCCCTTTTTAGAGGAATTTTTGAAATCCACTCATCGCGAACATCCTGAGGCAGTTTAGCAGTCATTTCAGTGATAATAAATCCTGGAGCAATTGCATTGCTTCGAATATTTCTTGAACCAAGCTCTTTTGCTATTGATTTTGTAAAGCCTATAATTCCAGCCTTCGAAGCAGAATAGTTGGACTGTCCAGCATTTCCGGAGACACCAACCACAGAACTCATATTTACAATACTTCCGGATTTTTGCTTAAGCATAATATTCTGAACAGCTTTGGTGAAATTAAATACTGATTTAAGATTGACATTAATTACTGCATCCCATTGTTCTTCTGTCATTCGCATCAATAGCGTATCCTTTGTTATTCCTGCATTATTAACAAGAATATCAATCCGTCCAAAATCAGCAATAATTTGATTAATAATATTCTGGACTTCGTCAAATTTTGCCGCATTGGCTGTATAAGCTTTAGCTTTAATTCCCATTGAATTAAGCTCTTTTTCAAAAGCCTGAACAGAATCATCAAATATTAGATCGACAATAACGATATTTGAACCTTCTGATGCAAATCTAAATGCAATGGATTTACCTATGCCTCTTGCTCCACCTGTAATAACTGCCGTTTTTCCTTCAAGTAGTTTCATAAAATATAATTTAAATTAAAAGTTCACAAATTAAATAAACTTAATGGTTATAACAAAAATTACTTGTAGTCAATATTTTTCTGAATTATTCCAATTTCACAAAGTACTTTAAATACTGATGTCTGATAATTACTAAACTTTAGTTTTTAATTTAATCCTTTGTAACGCATAACTTATGATATTACTTTTTTATTAACTTTAGATGTTTTAAAATATAGTTCATGTTTTCAAAAATTATTAGCTTTATTAAATTAATCAAACTGCCACAGCTGAGGATAAATCTATTCGCCGGAAAAGGTTTAAGATTTCGGTTTTTATCATCGGTACTTCTTTCCGCTTTAATCATTTATTCGATGATTGGAATTTTTCTATTAAATCGTATCCGACAAGAATCAATTGTATCGGCTAAAGCAATAGGTGACAGTTATGCACGTGAATACGCTAATTTGATGACAGCTGAAATGAATACTTATCTTAATCAAACTGTTGGCCTGGCGCAGGTATTTCAGTCTAATCTTGAACTTCCGGTAAAAACCCGAATTGATATTTATAAAAACAGTCTAAAAGAAAACATTGATAATGCCCCTGATTTATTAGCTGTTTGGTTGAGTTTTCAATTATTTTCTATTGATACCGGTTGGCATAAAGATTATGGACGGCGCCGTTTTACATATTATAAGGTGGGAAATGATAAAGGATTCCAGGAAGATTTTCTGGACTTGAAAGGATATAATACTCAGGGAGATTATTATAAGATAATGCAAAATAGAAAAATGGAATTTAGTGAGCCTTACTTTGATACTTATGGTCACGACAGTACCAAGAGGTTTCTTATGACCAGTATATGCGTACCTCTTTTTGATAAACTAAAAGTTTTTGTAGGTTTGGCTGGTGTGGACCTTGATCTGCAAAGACTAGAACCTTATGCAAAAAATATTGACCTATTTGACAATAGTTTTTCTATGATCGTTTCTAATGGCGGGACAATTGTTGTTCATAAAGACGCTTCGAAAAAAGGAAAATTATTTAAAGATACATACAGTGAAGATGAAGACAGGTATAAAGTAACCTCAGAATTAAAGAACGGGAAAACCATTTCTTATGAAGGTCATATGGACAAAGAAAATTATTATTTGTCATTTGCTCCTATTGTTCTTAGTCAAAAAACCAATCCCTGGGCTATTGGTATTGCTATACCGATGAAGACAATATACCAGAGATCAAATAAAGCCTTGTTCTTTTCAATCGTTATTGCTTTAATTGGACTAAGTTTTCTCTTATTGGTAACTTTCATGTTGACAGATAAACTCGTAAAACCTCTTGAAGATAGCATATCATTTGCAAGTGATATTGGCAAAGGAAATCTTACAACGCATATTATTTATAAAAGAACAGATGAGCTTGGGCAATTAACAAAGGCTCTTGAAAGCATGGCCAATAATCTTAAAGACATGGTAAAAAGTATTTCTGGTGGTTCCGAACTTTTGACAAATACGGCAAAGTCGCTCTCAGGTAGTTCAAAACAGTTATTGTCTGCATCATATCATCAATACGACAAATCTGACCTGGTAAATAAATCGGTTCAAAGTCTGACACAATACATTCATAAAAATACCGAATTCTCTAAAAAGGCAGAAAGTGTCACTAAAGAGGCAGGTCGAAAGGTTAAGCAAAGTGTGAAGTTATCAGTTAAGGCAATAACAAGTATGAGCTACATATCGGAAAGGATTAGTATCATAAATGACATTGCTCTACAAACCAATATATTAGCTCTTAATGCTGCAGTTGAAGCTGCACGTGCCGGTGAACATGGCAGGGGTTTTGCAGTCGTGGCTGCTGAGGTAAGAAAACTTGCTGAAAGAAGCCGAAGTGCAGCGGATGAAATTACAGCTCTGCTTAATCAAACGCAACTGGATTCTGAAGCTGCAGGCGATATGCTAGACAAGACAATTCCTGAAATTGAAAGTAACGCAGCTTTAGTCAATTCTATAATGCAATCAAATGCTGATCAAAATATTAGTATTGATGAAATTAATGAAGCAGTCGGAAAACTAAATGAAATAATTAAAGAAAATAACAATAACGCAAAAAGGATTGCTGTTTTCTCCGAAGAAATAGAAAGACAAGCCGACAAACTAAAAGAACTCATAAATCATTTCAAGATTAACAATTAATGTGTTTTTTTCAATTTTACAAATCAATTATTTCTCTTTTGTTTAATAATCCAGGTGTATTTCTATTTTGAATTCGATTAGAATTTTAATTCCCTATAAATTTTTCATTATTTAATGGGTTTAAGAGAAAAGCAGTCAAAGCAAGACTCTATTAAAATTATGAATTTGGAATCTTTTTCAGTCAGCCACAATGTCATATAGAAGTAAGGACAGCTTAAACATTAGTAAAAATATTTTTAAATAAAAATTACTAAATCAGGTAATTAAATTTAAAAGCTTTATTGTGGATTCGCAATCAATTTCATCCTGATTATTAATACATTAATAAATATTTATTTATTAGAATTATGCGTAAATATATTAAACAAAATGACCTAAACTAAGTCATGACAAAATTACTTTAATTGGTATCAACTTGATTTTTACATTTCAATAAATTCGTGAGCTGTTTTTTGAGAATTTAGAAATTTCATAAAATCCTCAAAAGAAATAACAACTGAAGCAGTATTTATATTCGGATGAAAACTAACTCGTTTTGCTTTTTTCCTGTTTTCAGCGTTGGGACACCTTAAAAATTTTTATTGATAATCTGATAGAGTTCCGCCTGTTCTACATCCATGTTCAGTAGTCTGGATTTGGTATGTTTTGATTCCGGTAGCGTATAAGTTATT
>Ga0265316_10006710_pt1 | contig 10968 bp, 9 predicted proteins | sample 4522metaG_FD_202092 | JGI IMG/M metagenome (GOLD analysis project Ga0265316, IMG submission 202092) | Rhizosphere microbial communities from Carex aquatilis grown in University of Washington, Seatle, WA, United States - 4-5-22 metaG | ecosystem: Host-associated > Plants > Roots > Rhizosphere >...
GCGTAGCGCGGATGGGTGAAGGCTTCGCCGGTGACCGCCAGAATGCACGCGGCTCCGGCGCCGGCGATCTGGTCCGCGGCGGGCTGCGCATCGCCACCCACTAGCCCCACGGTCAGTTCTCCGCCCAGCGCCAGCGCGGCGGCCAGCGCTTCGAGTGCCGGCTTGGCCAGCCGGCCATCGGATTCCGTGTGCGCCACAAGCAAAATGGATTCCATGGTTACTCCTCCCCGAACCAGGCGACGATTTCGCGCGCGATCTCAACGGCGGGCACGTTCTTAACGATGCGCGTCTGGCGCTGCTGTTTGGGCAGGCTCACCGAGACGAACGCGAGGCCGGTGTTCGCGATGGGCGCCGCCTTGGCGCGCTGCAGCGCCGGCATGATGGCCCGCATGTTGGCCATGCCCACCTGCGGATTGTTGCGCGGCTCGGGCAGTTCGCCGGTGGCCCAGCCCAACACCGCCGGCGGGCCGGCGCACACCGATACCTGGTGATTGCCGCCTTCGACACGCTCCAGAACCTCGAAGCTGCCGTCGTCGCGGACGGAGATGCGGTCCACACCCTGGAACTGCTCCACGATTCCCAACCGCTCTCCCACCATCTGCAAGGTAGACCCGGCGCCGCGCGAGGCGGATTCCCACCCGCCAAAGAGCAGCAGCCGGGTGCGGTCCAGACCCGCGATCGCTTCGATGCCCGCAGCCAGCGCCGCCGCCGTCTCAAACGAGTCTGAAAAGCCGGACGCCGGCCCATCCAGCGCCACCAGCTCGAAGGGGACCTTCTGGGCCACGGTCATCATCACCTGTTGCAGCTTGGCTTTGGGCCCCAGGCTGACCAGCCAGACCTTGCTACCCGGCGTCTTCCGCGCCAGGTTGGCGGCCTCGAACAGGGCATGCCCGGCCCAGGGGTCGAGGACCGCCGGCAGCATCATTTCATTCTTGAGGGAGGGTCCCGCCGGCCCGGCGACCGGCTCCAGCGTTTGCAGCGGGTCGGGGACAAGCGTGCCACAGACCACGATTTGAAAGGGAGTGCTCATGTAGAGAACTCCAGTATAATCGGGGGCCGGATTGTTTCGCCGGGGTGGGGATGCGGGGGACCATCAGCGGGTCACCACGTGGCGCGAGGCCATTGCCTCGCTAGCGATGAGCGGGCCGGGGCGGCTGGCTCTCCATCACGACGCGCAAGATGCGGTTAATGCGCGTCTGATAGCCCCTGCCGTGACCCCTGAGCCATGCGAGCACGTCCGCATCGAGGCGGATCGTCAATTGCTTTTTCACCGGCGGCCACGCCGTCGTCGCCTTCTTGAGAAACGTCTTATCGAGCGGCGGAATGTCCGAGAAGTCGATATCGGCGTCCCGCATGCCGTCAATCCGCGCCAAGTCGCTCTTGATAGATTTCTTGTTCACGCCGGTTCCCCTTCCTCATGGAGATAATGCGCGTTCCTTCATCGCGCGGTGAATGGGCTATGACGACCAGCCGTCCGGCCAACAGGCCCAAAGTGATGAGCCGCTCCTCCCCGTAGTCGAAACGGTCATCCTCGAACGTGACGCAAGGCGAGCGAAACACGAGCTCGGCATCCTCGAAGCTGAAGCCATGCTTGGCGACGTTTTTCCGGTTCTTCGCTTCGTCCCATTCGTACTTCATTCTCAACTGTAGCTCTTTTTGTAGTTACATGCAAGGCCGGAGTTTCGCAGCGCCACGGAGGGCCGGGCAGGTTGCAATCCGGCCCCTATCCCTCGAACGCCTTGCGCACCTGGCCGACAGCCCACGCCAGATCCTCTTCGGAAATAATCAGCGGCGGGGCCAGGCGGATTACGAAATCGTGCGTCTCCTTGCACAGCAGCCCCAACTCCTTCAGCCGCTCGCAGTAGGAGCGCGCCGGCACCAGCAGCTCGATGCCGATCAGCAGCCCGCGCCCGCGGATGGCCTTGATGTGCGGATGGCGCAGCTTGCGCAGTTCGTACAGCAGCCACGCGCCCAGCTCGGCCGAGCGGTCGGGGAGCCGCTCTTCCTCGATCACGCGCAGCGCCGCGCGCGCCACCGCACACGCCAGCGGATTGCCGCCATACGTGCTGCCGTGGCTGCCGGGCCGGAACACGCCCAGAATCTCGCGGGACGAGACCACGGCCGATACCGGATACACGCCGCCCGAGAGCGCTTTGCCGAGCACGTACACGTCCGGCTGCACGTTCTCGTGCTGGCAGGCGAACATCCTGCCGGTGCGGCCCAGGCCGGTCTGGATCTCGTCGGCCACCAGCAGCACGCGCTCGCGCGCGCACAGCTCGGACACCTGCCGCAGGTACCCTTCGGGCGGGATGAGGATGCCGGCCTCGCACTGGATGGGCTCGATCAGCAGGGCGCAGGTGCGCGGCGTAATGGCGGCTTCCAGCGCGTCGATGTCGCCGAAGGGCACGCTCACGAAGCCGGGCGTGAAAGGACCGAAGCCGTCGCGGTACAGCGGTTCGCTGGAGAAGCCGGTGATGGTGGTGGTGCGGCCGTGGAAATTGTTCTCGCAGACAATGATTTCGATCTCGTCGCGCGGGATGGACTTGTAGGTGTAGCCCCAGCGGCGCGCCGCCTTCATGGCGGTCTCCACGGCTTCCGCGCCGGTATTCATGGGCAGCACCATCTCCATGCCGCACGTCTCGGCCAGTTCTTCGCAGAAGCGCGGCAACTGGTCGTTGCGGAAGGCGCGCGAAGTCAGCGTCACGCGCGCCGCCTGGTCGAGCAGCGCCTGCATAATGCGCGGATGGCAGTGGCCCTGGTTGAGGGCCGAATACGCGCTCAGGCAATCCAGATACCGGCGCCCATCGACGGCGTGCACCCACACGCCCGAGGCGCGCTCCACCACGACGTCGAGCGGACGATAGTTGTGCGCGCCCCAGCGGTCTTCGGTGCGGATCAGTTCCGCGGCGAGCGCTTGCGATTCGAGTTCAGGCATGGCGCGTCCCGTTAGTATCCGGTGCGCGGGACGGCGCCGCTTTCGGAAATCTTGCTGGGACCGACGCCCAGATGCGCGGAAGTCTTGGTGGCCTCTTCCACTGCCCGCGCCAGCACCGAGCGGATGCGCCCATCCTCCAGCATCAGCAGACCGGCGATGGTGCAGCCGGCCGGCGTGGTGACATCGTCGCGCAGCGCGGCCGGATGGCGGCCGGTGGAGAGCACCATGCGCGCGGCGCCGAGCGCTGTCTGCGCCACCAGCTTGAGGGCAAGCTGGCGCGGCAGCCCCACGCGCACGCCGGCATCGGCCAGCGCTTCCATAATGAGGAACTGGTAGCCCGGCCCGCTGCCAGAGAGCGCGGTGATGGCATTGAAGTGAACCTCGTCGGCCACCAGGCACAATCCCACGGCTTCGAAGATGGTCTGCGCGCGCTGCAGGTCGCCCTTGGTGGCATAGTGCCCGGGGCAGATCACGGTCATGCCCTCGCGGACTATCGCGGGCGTGTTGGGCATGGCGCGGATCACGGGATTCTCGGTGCCGAGCAGCGACTCCAGGCGGTCCGTGCCGACGCCGGCGAGGATCGAGATCAGCAGCGTCTCGCGCCGCAATCCGGCGTTGCGCAGCGTGGCCATCACCACCGGCGCGTCGTTGGGTTTGACGCACAGCAGGATCAGATCGGCGGTGGGGACGCGCGCGTGGAAGTCCGATTCGACGGCGATGCCGAGCTTCTCGGAGGCGGCCTCGCAGGTGGCCGGATTCTTATCGCCGGCCCACACGCGGTCGTGGGCGATCAACTTATCGGACAGCAATCCGCGCAGCAACGTCTGGCCCATCACGCCGGCGCCGATGACGCCGAGCGTGGCGCCCTCGCCGATCACGGGTACAGGCTGGGTATCTTCTGATTTCTTCGACATGGAGACGACCTCGATTCAGGGAGAGAGCCGGCGGGCAGACCCGCAGCTTGTCTACGAACCTGATCCTTGAAAGTAGCACATGGACGCGGTCGGGTTGGCGGGGACGCGGTGCGGGTTGGGGAACGCAAGGTGGATTGGCGGGGGCCGTGCGGCCGATCCCGCCGCGGCGGCACATGGGACTTCGAAGCCGGGTTGCTTATGGCAAAGTTATTGACGCGGGTCTTTCTGCGGCAATTGCGGGGATTCGGCGGCCAGCTTTTCGGTGTCGGCCAACTGTTGACGCACGGACACCGCATCCTGGCTGTTGGGCGACAACGCGAGAAAGGCGCGAAACTTCTCGGCGGCTTCGGGGTACCTGTGGCGGTCGAGGTAGATCGCGCCCAGCAGATCCTCGACTTGCGGCAGGCCGTGCCGCACATCGAGCCTCTCGGCCGTGAGCGCGCTTTTCTCGGCCAGATCCAGGTTGCGAAGGTTGAAATTCGCCACCGCTCGAAAGAAGTAGGCGATCGGGTAATCGAAAGAGTCCAGGCTCACAATCCGGTCTGTGGTATCGGCCGCTTCTTTCCAATTGTGACGGCCCACGGCCATCACGGCGATGTACAAATACGGCTCGGGCCAGCGCGGTTCGGCCCTGACGGCAGCTTCAAAAGACGCGTGAGCGTCATCCGCGTGGCCGCTTTGCGCCTGCAGCTTCCCCAGCTCGCACCAGGCAAACGCGAAATCGGGATCCACCTGGACGGCCCGCCGGATGTTGGCAACGGCCTCTTCGGGCTTGTTCTTTTTCGCCAATTCCATGCCCTGCTGCAGAGCTTTGCGGGCCTCTTTGGGCGCTTTCAGGGTAGTGGCCGTTACTTTGATTCCGGCTTCCGAGCCGGCTGTGCGATGGATCAGGATAATGCCCACATCCGGGTTATCCAACGACGTGCGCGCGCCCAGGCTGACGGATTGCGAAACATAGCCGCCCAGCCGGGCCCGTAGTTCGCAATTGCCCATGCGATTATTGGGGCTGAGGGCTTGGTCCGCCGCGCTCTCGACATGTTTTGTGGGGATTTCGCCTCCCACCGGGGATGTCCCGTTGGATGTTCCGCTGAGCTCGCCGGCGTCTGTAAATACGTCCGTGGCCCCGCCCAGCGCCACGGAGAAATAACCGGCGCCGTCCGTGTAGCCTTCCGCACGAGTGCTGCCGTTGCACTCGCGCTCGATAACCACCCGGGACGATGGCGGAGTGCCATCGTCCACCATCACGCGGCCGCGGATCCGGACTGGCTGCGATGCCGTCGAAGCGCCACCCCCACCGCTGCCACTCTCGCGCGGGACCGTTGTAGGCATGGCCCCGGTGGAATTGTTGTTGCCGCCCGGCCCATTGGGGGATTGGCCGAACGCTGGAAACAGCAGAATCGAGGCGTTTAGCAAGGCGATACCCAGCGATCGGCAGTGAGGAGACATGCTTGCGCTCCAGTTGTTCTCGATTATGGCACAGAAAATTCCGGGGTGAGGACGGCTGGTTGCCGCCGCCAAACGCCGGAATAGGTGGGCGTTGGCCGCGGGCCCGACGGTCTTCGCCCACTCTGCCATATTGGCTGACTGCGGCTACACGAACAATTCCACGGGGACACGGAGCGAGAGCGCGAGGCGCTTGGCCAGCGCAGTACTGATTTTCCGGCGGCCGCTCAGGATTTCCGTAGTGAGTCCCTTGTTTCCCACAATTGGCCAGACGTCTTTGTGCCGCAGCCCACGATCCTCCATGAGTGCCCTGAGGGCTTCATGCGGAGGCACGGGTGGCAAGGCGTACCGCTTGTCCTCAAAATCCTCTATGACGATTGCCAGCAGCTCAGTGAAGACCTCTTCCTCGGGGGTGAGGTCTTCCCGCTCATCCAGGCGGGATAGGAGTTCAATCAGGCGCTCGTTGTCGGCTTCGGACCTTGGCGGAATCGGGAAGCATGCGGCAATGAGCCGCGCGTATTTCTCGGGGTCAATCGGCTTGCGCCGCACTCTTTCAGGCATTCCAATCACCTTTCCTGTATTCCACGTGTTTCATGATATGCAGGATCAACAACCGCTGATTCCTATAATTCACTCGCGCGATCAGGCGGTGCTTGTTGCCGCCGACGTTGAAGATCGTCCGGCGGCCCACCTGATCCGCCGTCCCAAAATCGGCCCGGAGCTCCGCAAAACTCTGCCACTTCGCCTTCCGGGCAATCCGGAGCCAGTTGGACAACGAAGGCACGGCATCGGCGTGAATCTTACCGAATTCCCGGATTGCCTTCCGGCCGATCACGCGCACAAGCAAGTTTACAATTTGTAAACTGCCACGTCAAGGTCAAAGGGAGGGGGCGGAGGGGGCTGGCGGAGGGGGCTGCGCCACTCCGGCCCGCGCCCCGTCGGGGGGGCTCGTGCCCCAGACAAGGGCCTAGCCCCACTCTGCTATATTGGCTGACTAGGAATCGTCGATACCTTCGGAAAAGCCTGAGAAGCACTAATGGCCAAGAAATCCCCTCCTTCCACTCCGCTTGTTCCCGCCGGCGCGCCGGCGCTGCCGCGGAGCGCGGCTTTCCCGGTGGCGGGCGTGGGAGCATCCGCCGGCGGCCTGGAGGCGTTTACGGCCCTGCTCACGGCGCTGCCGCCCGATACCGGAATCGCTTACGTGCTGGTGCAACATATGGACCCCACGCACCAGAGCATGCTGCCAAGACTGCTCGCCAAGACAACCGCCATGCCGGTGGATGAAGTCAGCGACGGAATGGCCATCGAGCCGAACCATGTTTACGTGATTCCGCCGAATACACGCATGACCATTTCCCAAGGTGTGCTGAACCTTACATCGCGGGCCGAGGGCTCGGGCCGGAATCTCCCCATCGACGACTTTTTTTGCACGCTGGCGGAGGACCGGCAGCGGGGCGCCATCGGGATCGTGCTCTCGGGCCTCGCTTCCGACGGCACCCTGGGCCTGGAGGCGATCCGCGCCGAAGGGGGCATCACCTTTGCGCAGGACGAAGAGTCGGCCCGCTATCCCGGCATGCCCGTCAGCGCGCGGGCGGCGGGGTGCGTCGATTTCGTGCTGCCGCCGGCGGGCATCGCCGCGGAACTCGCGCGCATGGGCCGCCATCCGTATGTCAGCACGTTCCCGCATCTGGACGATCCGCCGCTCGCGCCGGGAGACGGCGAGGAGGGTATCCGCAGGATCTGCGCCGTGCTGCGCAGCGCCACCGGAGTGGATTTCGGACTGTATAAGCCCGCCACCATCCGGCGCCGCGTGGCCCGCCGAATGGTCTTGCTGAAAGTGGAGGGCCTGGAGAATTACCTGCTGCTGCTGGCGCAGGATCGCGCGGAGCTGGATGCCCTCTACGAGGACATCTTCATTCACGTGACCGGCTTCTTTCGCGACCCGGAGGCTCTGGAAGCCTTGCGTCACCGCGTTCTCCCCAGGATCGTGGAGAATCGATCGCCGGGCGAGACTCTGCGCGTGTGGGTGCCGGGTTGCTCGACCGGTGAGGAAGTGTACTCGACGGCCATGGTTCTGCTGGAGGCGCTCGGCGCCAAGGCGAGCCCGCCCGCAATCCGGATCTTCGGCAGCGACATCATCGGCTGGTGTGTGGAGCAGGCCCGCGCCGGAATCTACCGCGAATCCGCCATGGCCTCTGTCTCGCAGGAGCGCCGCGCGCGCTTCTTCGTGAAAGTGGAAGGGGGCTACCAGATCTCGAAGGCGGTCAGGGAGATGTGTATCTTTGCCTGCCACGACCTTACCGGGGATCCGCCGTTCTCCCGGCTGGACCTTATCAGTTGCCGGAACGTTCTGATTTACATGGGGCCGGTCCTGCAGAAGAGAGTGCTGGAAACGCTGCACTACGCGCTGCGGCCGGACGGCTGTCTCTATCTGGGAAAATCCGAGTCCGTCGCCGGAAGCACCAACTTATTCTCTATTGAGGACGCCAGGAACAAGATCTACTCCCGCAAGCCGGTGGCGGGCGCGCCGCGGCCCCGCGCCACGGCTGCGGAGCCCACGCGGGAAGGCCTGGCACAGATGGCCGGCGCAGTCCCGAGACCGTTTGACCTGCGGCGGGAAGCCGAGCGGATTCTGCTGCAACAGTACGCGCCCGCGGCGTTGGTGGTGGACCCCGACCTCAACATCGTCCATTTTCACGGAGACACCAGCGCCTATCTGTCGCCGGCGGCCGGAGATGCCAGCTTTCACCTGTTGCGCATGGTGCGGCCGGAGCTGCTGGTGGACCTTCGCAGCGCCATTCACAAGGCGAAGAAAACCGGCGGCGCGGTCTACAAAGAGGGGGTTCGATTCAAACAGGATGGAGCCGCCAGAATCGTGGACCTCCGGGTGGCGCCGGTACAAGGACGGCATCCCAGCGACGCCGACTACCTGGTGGTCTTTCAGGCGCGGGCATCTCAGGAGTCCTCCGCGGCCGCGCCGCCGGAAGCGGCCCATGCGGAGTGGAAGGGCCGCGCCGCCGTGGAGATCGCGCGTCTGGATCGCGAACTCGCCTCCACTCGCGATCAGCTCCGGGCGCTGGTGGAGGATTATGAATCCGCCAAGGAGGAGATGGATGCGGTCAACGAAGAAACGCTCTCCAGCAGCGAGGAGCTGCAAAGCACCAATGAGGAGCTGGAGACAGCCAAGGAAGAGCTGCAGTCCTCCAACGAAGAGCTGACCACGCTCAACGACGAGTTGCAAAGCCGCAATAGCGAGTTGAGCCAGTTGACCAACGACCTGAGTAACCTGCTCATCGGCGTCGACATTCCCATCGTGATTCTGGATGGCGGCCTGCGTATCCGCCGGTTCACTCCGGCGGCGGAAAAAGTGCTCAGCCTGATTGCGACGGACGTGGGCCGTCCGTTTGCGGACATGGCCCTGCGCCTCGAGATCCCGAATTGGGACGGGCTGGTCGATGAGGCGATGGGGCAACACCGCATTGTGGAACGGGAGGTGCGCGACCGCCAAGGCCGCTGGTACTGCCTGCGAATGCGGCCCTACCATGCCGGCGAGGGAAAGATCGACGGCGTCCTCGTGGCGCTGCTCGATATCGATTCGGTGCGGCGCAGTCTGGACGAAGCTCGCGAAGCCCGCGACTTTGCGGAAGCCATTGTGGAAACCGTTCGCGAGCCCCTGGTGGTTCTGGATGCCGCGCTGCGAGTCTTGAAAGCTACGCCCAGCTTCTATGGGACGTTCCACACCGGGCCGGCCGAAACGGAAGGACGAATTCTCTTCGACCTGGGAGACGGCCAGTGGAATATACCGCAGTTGCGCGCACTGCTGGAAGAGATATTGCCCCGCGGCAACCGGGTGGAGAACTTCGAGGTGGCCCACGACTTCCCGTCCGTCGGTTACCGCAAAATGGTTCTCCATGCCTGCCAGATCCAGCGGGAATCTCAGGGCGCCGTGGCCATCCTGCTGGCGATTGAAGATATTACGGAGCGCGCCGGCGCCGAGGAGATGGCCCGGCAACGGGAATTGACCATTCAGGACGCGGCATCCCAGGCCATCCTCTCCGTGGGGCCGGATGGCCGGATCGTGATGGCCAATCGCATGGCGGAAACCATGTTCGGTTACCGCCGGGAAGAGCTGCTGGAGATGTCCCTGGAGAGCCTGCTGCCGCCGCGCTTCCGGGGGGTGCACCCGCGCCATCGCGACCGGCACCTGGCGGAGCCCCAGACCATCTCCCGGCAGATGGGGCCTGGGAAGGAGCTGAGAGGGCTGCGCAAGGATGGCACGGAGTTTCCCATCGCCACCATCCTGAACCAGATTCACACCAAAGACGGGACGCTTTCCATAGGGTTCATCACGGACCTCACCGAACGGCAGAGAGCCGAGGAGGCGCTGCGCGAGAGCGAGGAACGGTTCGCCCGGTTTATGAGGCATCTGCCGGCCGCGGCGTTCATGAAGGATCTGGAGGGCCGCTATGTCTACGTCAGCCCTGCCTTCACCAGACTCACCGGCCGCGCGCCGGGACTCTGCCTGGGCGCTTCGGACGAGGAATACTGGCCGGCCTCCGCTCACCGGCTGCGGGAGCAGGATCAATATGTCATGGAGACTGGCCGTGTTCTGGTCTCGGAAGATGCGCGCAGTGGCGCAGACGGGGTTCGGCATTACCAGACGGTCAAGTTTCCGATTCCCGGCAAGGATGGCGCCACCGCCATGATCGCGGGGATTTCCGTGGACATCACCGAAAGGAAACGGGCCGAGCAGGAAAGGCAGGTTCTCCTGGAGAGGCTGGCCACCGCTCAGGAAGAAGAGCGCTGGCGGATCTCGAGAGAACTGCACGACGACCTGACGCAACGGCTGGCCGGGCTGGCGATGGAGCTTGGCAGGCTGGTGGCCGACCGGCCCGCCTCCGCCGCACTGCTGAAGAAGGGTTTGCAGGCGCTGCAGAAGCGGGTGGTGCGGGCGGCCGAAACGGCCCGCCATGTGGCCCACCAGTTGCATCCGTCGGAGCTCGACGACCTGGGCCTGGTGGCGGCCCTGCGCTCTTACTGCGAGGATTTCGCCCGGCGGGAGGGGATCGCGGTCAAATTCGCCAGCCGGAAAGTGCCGAAGGAGCTGAAGCGGGAAATCGCTTCCTGTCTGTATAAGGTGACGCAGGAAAGTCTGAGCAACATTGCGAGACATGCCGGCGCCAAAGCGGCGTTTGTTGCCTTGGCCGGAACCGCGAAGCGCATACGACTAACGGTGAAGGACACCGGCATAGGTTTCCGGCCGCAGCCGCGAGCCAATGTCGGCCTCGGCATTCTCAGCATGAAGGAACGGGTAAGCTTGCTCCACGGGAGCCTGGCCATTTCGTCGCATCCCGGGCAGGGCACCGAAGTTACCGCCGAAATTCCGCTGGAGGCGCAATGACCAAGCGCACCCGCATCCTGCTGGCGGACGACCACTCCTTTATTCTGGCCGGAATCCGCAGCTTGTTGGAAGCCCATTACGACTTAGTAGGGCAAGTGAGCGACGGCAGGGCGCTGGTGGAGGCAGCCGAGCGGCTGAGACCGGACTTAATTATTCTGGACGTTACCATGCCCCTGCTGAATGGCATCGACGCCGCGAGACAGATCAGGCAGGCGTGGCCGCAGTCCAAACTTCTGTTCCTCAGCATGCACGCCAGCCCGGTATACCTTCGGGAA
>Ga0265316_10006714_pt1 | contig 10964 bp, 13 predicted proteins | sample 4522metaG_FD_202092 | JGI IMG/M metagenome (GOLD analysis project Ga0265316, IMG submission 202092) | Rhizosphere microbial communities from Carex aquatilis grown in University of Washington, Seatle, WA, United States - 4-5-22 metaG | ecosystem: Host-associated > Plants > Roots > Rhizosphere >...
GGTAATCCCGCGGATGATGTGCGGATAACTGATAAGAGGTGAAAAACAATGATGCAGGAAGTCAAGATTTCCGGAACACGCGTTGGTGTCCTGATAGGGAAGAGCGGCGCAACCAAAAAAGAACTTGAGACCAAGACGCACACTACGATAACGGTCGACAGCAAAGAGGGAACGGTCCGGGTCGAGGCATCGGACGAAAATACCGTCCCACTCCTAAGAGCTGTCGAGATTATCAATGCCATCAACCGGGGCTTTTCTCCTGAACGTGCATTTGAGATGATCGAGGACGAAGATCTCCTCCTCGAAGTGATCGATCTCGGGGGTATGGCAGACAGCCCCAAACAACTTGACCGTCTCAGAGGACGGATCATCGGCAAGGACGGTCGTGCACGGGAGCAGATCGAGGATATGACGGATGTTGAAATATCCGTGTTCGGGAAAACTGTTGCTCTTATCGGATATCCTGAGCAGCTCAAGACCGCAAGGGCCGCAGTCGATATGTTGATCGAGGGGGTTCCCCACGAAAACGTCTTTGCCTTCCTTGATCGGAAGAAGAAGGAGTCAAAACAGGATATGATCAGTTATTATTACTGAGGCCGTGCCAAAATTTCAAACCCCCATATATGGGTTTTGCTACATTTCCTGTGGAGAATATGTCGTTTTATAGGTTAGTATTGCCCAAACGGACATGATTGGCAGCGAATTTCAGTGGAATTAAAGGGGTCTGGAAACCGGTGCGTCATGCAGATTGAGAACCTACCGATTCCGGGTAATCTGAAAGAGCGGTACCTGGCAGCAGGGATCCGGGAGCTCTATCCTCCGCAGGCCGAATGCGTGGATAAGGGGATGTTCTCGGGAAAAAATCTCCTTGTTTCGATTCCCACCGCCAGCGGCAAGACCCTTGTTGCCGAGATGGTAATGCACTGCCATATAGCAAACGGGGGTAAATGTCTCTACATCGTGCCCCTGAAGGCGCTGGCAAGTGAGAAATTCGATGAGTTCAACAACAAAGGAGTCCGCGTCGGCATTGCCACCGGTGATTTTAACCGACGTGACGACATGCTGGGCAGGAACGATATCATCGTTGCCACAAGCGAGAAAGTGGATTCCCTGCTGCGAAACAGTGCCAGCTGGATTGCGGATATCACCCTGCTTGTTGTTGACGAAGTCCACCTGATCGATTCTCCGAACCGCGGCCCCACGCTCGAGATGGTGATAGCGAAGCTGCGGTACCGGAACCCGTCTATGCAGGTGATCGGACTCTCGGCAACGATAGGCAACCCCGGGATCCTGGCCGGCTGGCTTGATGCCGCACTCGTCACCAGCACCTGGCGCCCGGTCGATCTGCGGCAGGGCGTCTTCTGTTCGGACCGTATCCACTTCCAGGAGGGGGAGCGGAAGGTAAAACAGGTATCAAAGAACTACGATGACCTCAACCTCTGTCTCGATACGATCGCGGAAGGGGGCCAGTGTCTTGTCTTTGTCTCGTCGCGCCGTAATGCAGAGGCCTTTGCAAAACGGGCGGCCGGTGCGATCAAGGACGAGGCCCCGCTGCTCAAAGAATATGCCGCACAGCTCGAAGGGATGGCGGAGACAGAGATGGGGAAGAACCTCGCCCTCTGTGTATCCCGCGGTGCGGCTTTCCATCATGCCGGCCTGAGCCGGCAGGAGCGGGGGGTTGTCGAAGAGGGGTTCCGGAAAGGGCTGATAAAATGCATCTCCTCCACCCCGACGCTCGCAGCAGGGCTCAACCTCCCGGCCCGCCGGGTGATCATCCGGGACTATCTCCGCTTCACTGCCGGGGAGGGGATGCAGCCGATCCCGGCGAGCGAGTATCACCAGATGGCGGGGAGGGCCGGGCGCCCCCGGCTGGACCCGTACGGCGAGGCCATTCTCATTGCCAAGGATGAGGGCCAGATCGAGGAGCTGTTCGAATGCTATATAGAGGCTGCGGCAGAAGAGGTCCATTCCAAAATTGCCGAGCCGAACGCCCTGTATACCCATGTCCTGTCGCTCATCGCCTCCGGGTTTGCAGCTACCCGGGGGGAACTCACGTCGTTCATGAACCGGAGTTTCTATGTACACGAACACCGGCAGGGCCGCCTCATGCAGAGATCCGTGGACGCTGCGCTCAAATTCCTGATCGCTTCCGACATGATCCTTGAGATCGGCGAGCACCTGGGATCGACCGAGTTCGGGACACTGGTTTCGCGATTATATATCGATCCGCGGAGTGCCGCCTTAATCGTCTCCAACCTCCGGAAACGTACCGATTATACGGACATCGGTCTCCTCCACCTGATCTGCAGTACACCGGATATGCCCAAGCTCTATGTCCGGAACACGGACCGGCCCGCACTGGACCGCATGCTCGAAACAAACGAGCCCGATCTCTGGCTTCCGATGCCGGCGGAAGAGGAGGAGATGGAGGGATATTACCGGGCGCTCAAGACAGCAATGCTCCTCTCCGACTGGACAGATGAGATGCCCGATGCACAGATCTGCGAACGCTACTCGGTGGGGCCGGGGGATATTTACGGTATGGTGGAGAGCGTGAACTGGCTGCTTCACGCAAGCCAGGAGCTTTCCCGCATGTTTGCCCCCGGGTTTAACCAGGCTGTCCGCGAGTTTGAGATCTGCATGAAGAACGGGATCCGGCGTGAACTCCTGCCCCTCGTGAAACTCCGGGGTATCGGCCGGGTCCGTGCACGGCGCCTCTTCAACAATAGTATTACCTCCCCGGAAGCAGTATTATCCGCAGGGATCGAGACCGTGACAAGGATAATCGGAAAAGGGATCGCCGAACAGATATTTACCCAGCTGGAGCGTACCGGAAAATCTGCCGCCACGCATTCGGGTGAAGAAACTATCAAGGGGCAATCAACCCTCTTCCGGTTCGGGTGAGAACATGAAAGGCCATACTTCATCCCCTGATATCAGAACCGCACGGTGCGTGATTGGGGACAGGCAGGTATTTCTGGCAGATCTCCAGAGCATCGGTGAGGAATTCGACATCCGCATCATCTGTTTCAATGCTGATATGATCTCTGGCAGACGGCATGCAGAATCCGCGGTTCGTTTTGCCCGGCGCTCCTGGGACGCGGGGGACGCCATTGCCAATACGTTTGAGATGGAGGCGCTTCTCTATGCAGCCGGTTCACGCCAGTGCAACGTTGCGTTCAAATTTGGCATACACGAGGGGGAAAACCACCTCTTCGTCTGTTGTGAGCCCGGGGGAGCAGATGGTGCATGGGACGCTCTCTCTGACCTGATTGAGTATGTTGATGCCGGAGTCTTCGAGATCATGGATCGGGAGAAACGTGAGCGCCTTGCCGACCTGTTCGGCATAACCCCACTGGAGCTGGAGTCCGTTGATTCCGGCACAACTATTACAGATCTGGTTCTGGAACGGGTAGCACTTCTCCAGGTACTTCGCTGAAGTGGCCCGGATTAAGGTAGTCTCTAAGAAATCCTGAAAAGCAGGAAAATTCTGCATCCTTTTATGATCGTGCGGGTCTTTCCGTTGTATACCCGCATTTGTACTCTGAAAACGGCGGCTGGGGGGGGTCACGCGGTGTACTTTGATCGACAGGCCCGGTTCCTGATCGGGAGTGTCACCGGTCACATACGACAGATTTACGGTGGGGATGTCAGCTCAGGGCAGCACCCGCAACAGCGGGCTTTCCGGGCGGCATGAGCAAAGTACACCGCATGACCCCCTGCAGAGATTATCAGATTCCGGATCAATTTTAATAAATTTTACACCGGTAATGGAGGCCTGTTTCACTGGAACTGGTTTGGGGGTCATGCGGTGTACTTTGTCCGGGGGGAGCCCCCTTGCGTTCCACTGGGATGGCAACATTGGATTTACTTATCCGGGATCCGGCATGCTGCAGTCCCCAAGAATGTTAGCCGGGATAATCCCGTTATCTCTGAGCTCAAAATTGAATTGGACAGATACAATCCGGATTTCAGGAGATTCCTGTTTACTTTTTCGGGAGATTTGCATGAGAGAGGATATGGGCAATTGCCGGTACAATCAGCTCTTTTGTGGCAAGGGTGACTGCCGGAGTAGATCCGGGAATGCAGAAGACTGCTGTACCATATGCAGTGCCGGCGATCGCCCGGGACAATATTGAGGAGAGGCCGACCTGACCGAAACTTTTCATCCGGAACACTTCTCCAAATCCATCAAGTTTCTTTTCAAGATGCGGGGATATGGCTTCAATGGTGCAATCGTCATGCGTGAGGCCGGTTCCGCCATTGAATATGATACAGTTTGCATTTTTTATTGCCAGGAATAATTCGTCCCGGATTTTTCCCTGATTGTCCGGAACGATAGTGTAATAGGTGACTGGAATTTTATTTTCTTTTAAAATTTCTGCTATTGCTTTTCCACTGAGATCATTCTCTTTTGTTCTTGTGCTGGATACGGTAATGATCGCTGCAGAGATCCCGATAGTTCGCTCATGGTGATGGCGCATAATACACATCTCATCCGTTATATTTAGAAAGTTCCTAAATCCATTGGCATAATCATTTTACCGGTGGATATCCGGTCCGGGGGGGCCCTGCATTTCGTGTGGAAATTTTTTCTCCCCGGTCTTCATCTTCCATCCGAACAGAAGACCCCTTTCCGCTAAACATTTTCGCAAGTCAAAAACACAATCGCTTATTATATATACTATTAAAATTATATAATAAAATGGCTCTTCCTAAGAAATTAAAAAAAAGAGCAGGGGTCTCCCTGCATTAATTCCACACGAAACAAAGGGGTCGGTCCCTTCAAACGGGTAAACGTGTCTTGTGAAAAAATCAAAAGTAATTCATCTGAAAATATTCACACTCAAAAAACCGGGTAAAGATAAAAAATATTTTGACAAAAATACTCTAATTTGCCGCTATTTTCACTTTTAAACCAATTAAAATGGAATTTCCACAAGAAATGAAGGGGTTTATAATCCAAACGAACCGATCGTTTTTTTATCTCGTCGCACTAATTCTCAGCTCCGCAGTGTAACTATGCCCGAAACAGAAGATCCTTCAACAGGACTATTCAAAAAATATCTTATCAATAACAGGATATTCAAGGACAGGGAGGTTCTCAGACATTCTTACCGCCCCCAGATCCTGCCCCATCGTAAACCTCAGATCGATGAAGTGGCCTCTATTCTCGCCCCCTCTCTCAGGAACGAAACCCCCTCAAATATCCTCATTTACGGGAAGACCGGCACCGGTAAAACCGCATGTGTCCGCTATGTCGGTTCGGAGCTGGAAAAGGCCAGCAGCAATATGGGGACCCTCTGCCGGATCGTTCACCTGAACTGTGAAGTCATTGATACCCAGTACCGGGTACTTGCCCAGATTGCAAAATGCCTGGATGTTGTTGATGAAGTATCCAGCGATAAGACCCGGACGCACATCCCGATGACCGGGTGGCCCACCGATCAGGTATACGCCGAGCTGAAAAACCAGCTCGAGGCCGGTGGCGGGGTCCTCGTTATTGTACTGGACGAGATAGATAAACTGGTCAAGAAGAGTGGCGATGATACGCTTTACAATCTTACACGTATCAATACGGATCTCAAAAACTCCAAGGTCAGCATCATTGGGATCTCCAATGACCTGAGTTTCAAGGACTTCCTGGATCCGCGGGTATTGTCCTCTCTTTCGGAAGAAGAGATTGTTTTCCCACCATACAACGCACCCCAGCTTGTTGATATCCTGGCCCAGCGTGCGGATGGTGCATTCATGCCTGGTGCACTGGCAGAAGGGGTCATCCCCCTGTGCGCGGCCCTCGCCGCCCAGGAACATGGAGACGCCCGGCGGGCACTCGATCTGTTCAGGATATCCGGTGAACTTGCGGATCGTGACGATTCATCACAGGTCAGCGAAGAACATGTGAAGCAGGCCCAGGCAAAGATCGAGACCGACAGTATGATTGAATGCATTGCAACCCTTCCCACGCAAAGTAAATTAATCCTCTACTCGATGCTCATACTGGAGCAACTGGGCCAGAATATCTTTACGAGCGGGGAAGTCTCACGCATATACCAGGATATCGCACCTTCTGTCCAGCTTGATGTGCTGACCCACCGCCGGATCACCGACCTCATCTCGGAGCTGAACATGCTTGGCGTGATCAATACGCGGGTAGTGAGCCGCGGAAGGTATGGCAGGACAAAAGAGATGTGGTTCGATGCGACCACGGGGAAGATCCGTGAAGTGGTGCTCAAGGATCCGCGTCTCAACGAGCTCAAAGACCTTGACGTGTCCCAGATGGAAGCAAAGTGGATGAAGACCTGGTTCAGGTGATAAAGAATGGATGAAAAGGACCTCGACCTCCTCCGGATTCTTGAGGAGAACAGCCGGTTGTCAGCAGAAGAGATCGCAACGATGACGAACCTTGGGAAAGCTGAGGTTGAAGACCGGATCCGGGCGCTCGAAGCTTCGCAGGTCATCAAGCGTTATTCAACGGTCATCAATTGGGAGAAAGCAGGAAACGGGGAGGTCTCGGCCATCATCGAACTCAAGGTCAGTCCCGAACGCGATTTCGGGTACGACCGGATTGCCGAGCGGCTATCACGGTTCAGACAGGTCAGGAGCCTGCGCCTTATTACCGGTACGTATGATCTCCAACTGATAGTCACCGGTAAAAACATGCAGGAAGTCTCCCGTTTTGTTTCTGAACATGTGGCTCCTATGGACCGGATCCGCGAGACCGCGACCCATATCATCATGAAATCATACAAGGAAAACGGCAACGCCTTCTTCGAGCAGCTGGAAACGGAACGCCTCCCCTATTGCCCGTGAGGTATTACCATGCGCAACTTCACCTCAGCTCGTGCACAGGAGATTCCGCCTTCAGGAATCCGGAAGTTCTTCGATCTTGTGCTCACCATGAATGATGTGATATCCCTCGGTGTCGGTGAACCGGATTTCCGCACACCCTGGAATATCTGTGAATCGAGCATTTATTCAATTGAACAGGGTGTTACTTCCTACACCTCCAATAAGGGGCTCCAGACGCTGAGGGATGCACTCTCCCGCTACCTTGCGCAGCACTATAATCTGAACTATAGCAGCGACCAGGAGATTATCATCACCAGCGGTGTTTCGGAAGCCCTCGACATTGCGATCCGGGCCATCGTTGATCCCGGAGACGAGGTCCTGATTGCCCAGCCGGGATATGTCTCGTATGGCCCGTGTGTCACGCTGGCGGGTGGCAAACCCGTGCCGGTCCGGTGCGTAGAGAAAGATCATTTCAAACTAAATCCCGACACCCTCTCCGAACAGATTACCAGCAAATCAAAGGCGCTGATCATCAATTTCCCGAATAACCCCACGGGCGCCGTTATGACCGAGAGCGACCTGAAAGCGGTTTCAGATCTGATCATCGATCACGATCTCCTGCTCATCAGTGACGAAGTCTATGCGGAACTTACCTATGAGACCCGTCACTGCTCTCCTGCAACGGTCAGCACACTCCGGGAACGGACGATTACCCTAAACGGGTTTTCAAAGGCCTATGCGATGACCGGCTGGCGTATAGGTTATCTCTGCGCCCCGAAGGATCTCTGCGATGCCGCCCTGAAGATTCACCAGTACGTGATGCTCTGTGCACCGGTTATGGGGCAGGTCGGGGCTCTTGAGGCACTGCGATCTGCAGAGGAGGAAAAGAACAGCATGGTCAACGAGTATCGCCTGAGGCGGAATATGTTTGTAGCGGGCCTCAACCGCATTGGTCTGCCATGCCATGTCCCCGAAGGCGCATTCTATGCCTTCCCGTCCGTAGAAAAAACCGGGCTCTCCGATGTTGAATTTGCCGAGCGTCTCCTCAAGGAACAGCGTGTCGCGGTGGTACCGGGCAGCGTATTCGGGTCCGGTGGGGAAGGACACCTCAGGTGTGCGTATGCAGTCTCCCGAAAAGAGCTCAACGAAGCATTACTGAGGATGGAAGTATTCCTCTCTACCCTCTGACCCCTCTTTCGCAACCAGTCTGCTGTTTTCATTTCCTTCACTACCTGCAGCGATGAGGGATAGTTTATTGTGGAACTCGACCAATACTACATGAAAGATAATGAGCTGTACAATCATCGTTGGTGGATTTTTTGGGGATGAGGGAAAGGGCAAGGTTGTTGCCCATATTGCCTATAAGGACAAACCCGTAATCATCTCCCGTGGCGGTGTCGGTCCGAACGCCGGACACACTGTTCAGGTCGGGGAACACAAATATGGTGTCCGCATGGTCCCGTCCGGTTTTGTTTACAAGGACGCAAAACTCTGTATCGGCAGCGGTGTGCTGGTTGATCCGAGAGTACTGAAGCAGGAAGTTGAGATGCTGGGCGTCAGAGGCCGGGTCTTTGTTGACAAGCGCTGCGGTATCATCACCGAAGACCATATTGCCCGGGACAAGGGAAGCGTCCATCTTGCCAAAAAGATCGGAAGTACCGGTTCGGGTTGCGGCCCGGCAAATTCTGACCGGGTAATGCGGATCTCCCCGCAGGCAAAGGATGTACCGGAACTTGCGGAATACCTGCTGGACGTCCCGCAGGCCATTGATGATGCCCTTAAAAGAAAGGAAACGGTCCTCCTCGAGGGTACTCAGGGATTCGGCATCTCGCTGTACTATGGAACGTATCCCTTCGTGACAAGCAAGGACACATCAGCGTCGCAGATTGCCGCGGACAACGGTGTCGGACCGACAAAGATCGACGATGTTATCGTGGTTTTCAAGGCCTACCCGACACGCGTCGGCGAGGGTCCGTTCAGCACTGAAATGTCGCTCGCAAAATCTGATGCAATGGGAATCCAGGAGTTCGGTACCGTTACCCACCGCCAGCGCCGTGTTGGCGGGTGGGACGGTGACATGGCTAAGTACTCCGCCATGATCAACGGGTGCACGCAGGCTGCGATCACCGGAATTGACAATGTTGATAAAGCCTGTTTTGGTGTAACCGAGTACGCGAAACTTACCAAAAAGGCAAAAGATTTCATCAAGCAGGCCGAGGAAGATATCGGAAGCCCGGTCACGCTGATCTCCACCGGCCCCGAAGTGACCCAGATCATTGATTTAAGGAATGAACTGGCATGAAACGCTCACTCATGGATATCCTCTGCTGCCCGGTATGCAAAGGGGATCTTGTACTGCACGTAGACGCAGAAAACGATAAGGAGATTCTCGAAGGCAGCCTGAACTGCGCTGCCTGCAGTACACAGTATCCCATCCACGAGGGAATCCCCAACCTCCTGCCACCCACCCACAAATCATAAGAGGCAATGGTATGGATCTCGTGTTACCCGTCATGATGCTGGTGTCTGCCGGTAACAAGGAGCACGAGGGCACCTATGAAGTTTATCTTAATCGCAGCGGAATCAACTCCATTGACCTGCCCCGGGAGAAGATTGTTGCCGAGATCGGAGGAAACCTTCGGATACGTTTTTTGAACCGGGGGGCACCGATCCATATCACAATCACCTCTTCAAATGCGGGCATGTTCTCCGATTTTTTCCACGAGAACATGTATATTGTCGATGATTCGGTGCTCACCATCCCTATAAGGAAAGAGTGTCAGGAAGGCCTCTTTGATCTGGAGATTATATCAGGATACGGGGTGCTGAAATCCCAACTGCCCGTAATGGTCATACAGCCGGTAAACCTCCGGGTCACGGCTGCGGAAGAGCTCCCCCTCCAGCCCGTGGCCCGGGGCCGCCCACACCTTCTGATGATCATGATGGGCATTGCGCTTATCATGTACAGCACCTGGCTCTACACAAAAATTGAATTCCTCAATGTCGCCTCGTTTATCACCCTCATCATCGGGGCGCTTTACACATGGTACCGCCAGCAGTAACGCTCACAGCAGCCGTTCTCTGTTGTGCGCTTGTCGTGGATCGTCTCATAGGCGATCCTCATTCCCGGTATCACCCCGTTGCCCTGCTCGGATTATTTATCGGTCGCTGGGGAAGACCGGAATACTATCCTGCCTGGTTCCAGCGGACTGCCGGTATTCTTTTATGGTTGCTTACGGTCTTCTTGTTCGCCCTGCCATTCATCCTTTTCACTGCATGGGCACCATGGTATGTCTATCTCATTGTGGCCCCATTCCTGCTGAAGTGCTGTTTTGCCTGGCGCTCCCTCGAAGAGCATACCGTTGCTGTGGTATCTGCCCTGAATGAAGGTGTAGAGACCGGCAGGGAGAAAGTCCGGCTGTTGGTGTCCAGGAATACCGCGGACCTCGACAGGGATCACATTCTTTCGGCGGGATATGAATCGATGACCGAAAACCTCACGGACAGCATTATATCGCCGCTCTTCTGGTTCTCTCTCTTCGGTCTTGCCGGTGCTGCCGCCTGCCGGGCGATCAATACCATGGATGCAATGCTCGGATACCGCGATGAACGCGAACGGATCGGCTGGTGGCCGGCACGTTCTGACGATATTCTCAATTATATCCCGGCCCGCCTCACCGTCACGCTCCTCCTTATCTGGTTTGCCACGCAGGGAAAAGCTGTGGCGGCGTGGCGGATCCTGCGCCGCGATGCCCGTAAGCGTCCCGGGTTCAATGGCGGGATCGTGATGGCGGCGATGGCTGGTGGGACAGGAACCCGGTTTGAGAAGCCGGGGGTATATTCTATCGGTGATGGCGAACGGTCCCTTGATACAGGCGGCCCCGATATTATCAGGGCAACGCGGGCAGTCACGCTGATGTATGCAATACTTGCCTGTTGCGTACTGTTTTTATTGGGAGCGAGGATCTATAATATTGGCATATGAAACTGGAAGAACTGAGATTTGGCACTGAGCTTCTCAAGCGCGGCTTTGCATCCATGCAGAAGGGGGGCGTCATTATGGATGTAGTGAATGCCGAACAGGCGAAGATCGCGGAGGAAGCCGGGGCAGTCGCAGTCATGTCGCTGGAGCGCGTGCCTTCCGATATCAGGAAAGCGGGCGGGGTGGCCCG
>Ga0265316_10006715_pt1 | contig 10963 bp, 13 predicted proteins | sample 4522metaG_FD_202092 | JGI IMG/M metagenome (GOLD analysis project Ga0265316, IMG submission 202092) | Rhizosphere microbial communities from Carex aquatilis grown in University of Washington, Seatle, WA, United States - 4-5-22 metaG | ecosystem: Host-associated > Plants > Roots > Rhizosphere >...
CGTCAAGCTGCAACAGACAATCGGCGTGGGGATGTAGCGTCTCAGTTCTTCACTTCCACGATCGCCGCTTCGAACGGGTTGTCGCTCAGGTTCTCGATCTTATATTTGGAGGGCCCGCTCCAACTGTAATCCCCCGCCTTGTGTTGCGCCACCGCGGCCTTTCCCTCGGCCGAGGTCTCGCGCACATTCTGGTCCGTGAAATAGACGTCGACGTGGCTGAGGACGTACTCGTGCATCGGCACGTTCTGCCGTGGACCGATCTTGATGCGGAGAACCCGAACCTGGCTGTTCTCGATCTCCAGTTTGTAGTCTTGGGGATCGACCCGCAACGGATCGCGAGCGCTGGTCACCACCTTGCTCGGATCTCCCGGCTTCTTGATTCCGATATCGATGAGTTGGATCGGGTTCTTGTTTGTCATTTCCGAGGTGTGCAGACCGCTTGCCGGGCTCCATTGGATATCGCGGTCCCCCCACTTCAGGACCACGTCATGGCCGTCCAGGAAATGCAGTGTCTCCCCGCTAGCCCCCAGGTAGATCATCACCCGGTTCAGCTTATGGTCGTGCGGCTGGCCGTGCTTCTCTTTGATGGCAACCTGGTCGTTCTGGAAGGCGAATGTCGAGTTCTGGGCCGACAACTGAGCCCCCGCAAAAAGGCAAAGCACGAATGCCCGTTGCGCGTATGATCCAAGGAATCGCATTGGCCCATGATACCGCGCCAAAGCCGGCGGCCCGCATTGCCAGGAGTTATCCTGACAAGTGCGATGTGGGGCAGGATGGTGCGGACCACGTGGCAAATCGCTGGCATTATCTCCAAACTCCGCGAGCAGATCGCCAAGTTCCACGAGTACCGCACCGCCCTGATCTCTGCCGCCGTGACCGGCAAGATCGATGTGAGGGGATCTGGCGCCGACTCTGCCGGAGTTGACAAATGTTCGCAAATTGACGAACACTAGGGTGTGGCGTGCCGCAAACAAGACTGGTTTACTATGCGGAAGAGGATGGCACGGTTCCGATCGTCGAGTGGCTCGCCAGGTTGCCTCGCAAAGCAAATACCAAGTGCCACGTGTATCTTACCCGGCTGGAGTCGGAAGGGCACGAATTGCGGAGGCCGAATGGCGACTACCTGCGAGACGGCATCTACGAATTGCGGCCTTCCTTCGACGGTGTTCATTATCGAATCCTCTATTTCTTTCAGGGCATCGAGGCGGTCGTGGTTTCACATGGATTGACGAAGGAGTGTGCCAAGCGTGGAGATCGAACGGGCGATCCGAAGGATGAAGCGGTTCCGATCCAATCCCCAGAGCCACACGTTCGTTCCGGCGAAAGGAGAGTAGCGCGGTGGCGGCAAGGAGAAAGTTCGATTCGGAGGCGCTGCAGTATACGTACGACCGCTTTATCGCGGGCGATCCCGAGCAGGAGAGCTTCTACGAACAAGCGCTTTTCGACACGGAGGTCGCTTCCCTCATCTATGATCTGCGCACGAAGGCGGGGCTGAGCCAGCGGGCGCTGGCGAAGAGAGTCGGCACTACCGCATCGGTAATCTGCCGTCTGGAGGATGCCGATTACGAGGGCCACTCTCTCGCGATGTTGCGGCGCATCGCGGAAGCATTGGGCAAACGGATTGAGATCCGCTTCGTTTCGGCGGCGAAACCGAAACGCACGAAGCCCCGTAAGGTCGCGTAGCCGGTCTGGATGAGAACACCTATGAAGAGGCATCCAGTCAACCGTTACACACCGGACTGCGTCACGCCGCCCCGCGCGACCAAATTCGCATGCCGCCGGTCGTGAGTTCGAATCTCACCAGGTCCACCAGAACTCCCATGCACACCGCGCGAGTTACGGCCACGTGTGGATGTGGGCACACTTCCGATCAACCGTACACATGGTTCAAACAGGGATCGGACCGCGTTTCCTCCCTCCCAATCGCACTGATTCCGGGATTTTTCGATCCCACGGCCACCACTGGTAGGCGTGGTGTGGATGGTGTGGATCTTCCGGTTTCCTGTGGTCTTCACGGTGCTCAGGCGAAATCGTCGAAAACACCTTCGGCCCCGAATTGCCAAGGGCGCTTGCGACAATTCGGGGCAGGTGCGAGCCCCGGTCGGGTGCCGCCGGCCTCGATTGGACTGTTACCGGCGCGTTCCAGCCTGGGTTTTCGAAAACAGGCCAGGAACGCGTTCCCGAAGGCGTGTATTCTGGCTATTGTTTTCCTGTGGTTACAGGAAATCCGCAAGCAGCCCCGATAAAACTGTCGAAACGCGATTTGCGAATGAACCGAAGGAGTGACGTAAGCTTATGATTACAAATAATATCCGAGCTGTTTCTCATTCGGGTCGGATAACTAATTCCAGTGTTCTCCGCGGTTTCCGTGACCTCTCAGAATAGCAATACCGGGAATCTCTCACAGAGTCGCAGGTCGGATCATCCCATTGCATCTACTTGGTGGCGGCACAGCATCCGCGGGGTCTCCTGACGCAGGCCGTCCTCGGAAGGCAGTGAGCTACTGGAGCGCCGGATGAAAGTAGCCTCTACCCTCAACGCCGGTTGCGCTTTGGTCTCTCGGGCAACTTCCTGGCCGTGTCTTCCATGGGCTGCAACCGCTGGCGCTCCGCGTCCGCTTCCAACAGAGCACGGCGGCGGGCGGCAAACTCCTCGTACTCGGTTTCCGCGCGGGCGTCGGCCGTGGTTTTGCTCACGCTCCCTTTATCGCCCAGGACCGCCCGCTCATTGAACCGAAGGAACTCGTTGAGCCTAGTCTCCCAGTCCTTCAGGAACACCTGCTTGCGGCGCCGCGCCCGATCCTCCGCAAAATCGAGCCACATCGTCACAATGCGGTTCAGTTCTCCGATTTCTTCCTGGGTCAGATAGTTCTTAGCCACCGTCACGTCCGCTTTCCGCACCACGCCTCCCTTCCAGGTGGTCAAGCCCATGTTTGGTTTGGCGTGGTCGGCACGGCCGGCAATCAACTCCGGCGTCGTCTTACCGGTCGCGGCGAAGTGCAGCCTGTTCTGAATGATCTGGAAGAACTCCATGGTCTCCCGGCGTCCGGGGTCGTAGTCGCCGGCCAGGCTGAAGATCTCGCGCACCCGCAAGTACATGCGCTTCTCGCTGGCACGTATGTCGCGGATCCGCTCCAGCAGGTCGTCGAAGTAATCGGGTACACCCGAGCCTTCGACCGGCGGGTTCTTTAGCCGCAGGTCGTCCATGGTGAATCCTTTCACCAGGTACTCGCTCAGGCGTTCGGTCGCCCAGCGGCGGAACTGCGTTCCGCGTTCCGACCGCACCCGATAACCCACGGCCAGGATGGCGTCGAGGTTGTAGTGCTCGATTTCCCGCTCGACTTCCCGCGGTCCTTCCCGGCGAACCATTCGGAATTTCCGAATAGTTGGGCCAGACTGCACCTCGCCCTCGTCAAAGATGTTTTTGAGGTGCTCATTGACGGTCGCCACGGTAACTTGGAACAATTCCGCAACGAGCGCCTGGCTCAGCCATAGCGTTTCGTCGACAAAACGGCATTCAACCCGCGTTTGGCCGTCTTCTGTCTGGTACAGGACGATCTCGCCAGTTGGGGGTGCGGGCTCATCGGGCCTGGATGGCTGGTTCTTCGGCATTCGGAAGCATTGTACCGTCGTTCGGCCCGTCATGGGCTCTGCTGCCCTGCGCCCTCGGAATGGCTTTGGGACAGTAGCCGTTGCGCGCGCGGATCTTGGCGTTATGCGCTGCTGAAACCGCTGATTAGCAATGTTTGCTAACCGTGCTATGATTGCCTTGAAGTCGCGCCAGAGCGGCAAGAGTCGCCATGCCCACGCGAAATGTCAATCTGACCGAAGAGCTTGACCGCTTCATCCTGGAGAAGGTTGCGAGCGGACGTTACGAAAACGCCAGCGAGGTTGTGCGTACCGCGCTCCGGACGCTGGAACGCGAGGAGCAACTGTACGAGGCGAAGCTTGCTGCGCTGCGCACTGCCATCGATGAAGGCAACGCATTCGACTGTGTCCGGAAGACCCGCAACCTTCGCACGAAGCGGCGTTAGCCTTGGCCCCTTTTCGTTTCTCGCGCCGCGCTGAAGACGACTGGCCGTAGGAAGCAGAAACGCCACGGGATCGCAAGCGGTGCGATTTGCGTCCCCTACTGCCCGCCCGCGGCCCCCGGAATCGCGTTCGGATAGTACCCGTTGCGCGCGTGGATCTTGGCGTTGGGCAGAGTCGGTATTTCCACCTTGATGCGGCGGAACGGCTTGGCCGCCGCCTCCGGGTCCACATCCGGAATGTAGCGCAGCACGTACTGCGTCGTGACTTCGCCGCCGATCCCTCCCACCGCCTTGATGATGGCCCCGGAGATCTCGGCCGCATACCCGCCCGTGCCCACCGTCAACGCGTAGTTGCCGTCGTCGGACGGGTTCGACAGATAGCCCGAAACACCCTTGTAGAGCGAGCTCAGTGGATATTCGACATGGCCGCCGGTCTCCCCCGTGATGCGCTCCAGCACGTCCTGGGTTTCGTTGGCGAACCCGAACGCCTGGGTGCTCATGGCGTAGATGCTGACCAGGTTGCGCTGGGCCACCTCCAGCACCTCGTCGATGCTCCTCTTGCTGGCGTTGTCGTTGCCGTCGCCTACCACGATGAGCACCCGCCGCGGCTCGTACGGCTCGCCTTGCACTAGCTCGTGCTTGGTGCATGCCATGTAAATGGCGTCGAAAAGGGAGGAGCCGCCGCCCGGCTTCAGCTTCTTGATCTGGTCCGCGATCTTGTCCGAATCCCACGTCGTGTTCACCACCATCTCGGCGTCGTTGCCGTAGGTGATCAGGTAGCCGGTGTACCTCTTGTCGCCCGGCAGCAGGTTCCAGACCAGCTCCAGGATCGCGTCCTGATAGGTCTTCCAGTGAATCCGGGTGTTGTTGCTCATGTCGATCAGAAACCCCACTACGATGGGCTGCTTCTGGTCGTGACTGAAGAAGCGGATACGCTGCGGCCGGCCTTCGTCGAGAATGCGGAAATCCTTGGCTTCCAGGTTGGAGACGAACCGGCCTTTGTCGTCCGTCACCGTGATGGGCACGATGACCTCGTTCACCGATACCTGAATTCGGGCGGCCGGCGGCTCGGCCTGCTGCTGCGCCGCGAGGACCGGCGCAACCAGCCCCCACAGCGGCAAAACGGCAATAAGACGGGCAACAAACATCACGGCGATACCCCCATTCTACCGCGCGCGGACCGGCCGTGCCGTTAGTCCTTCACCGCCACCAGGTCCACCGCGAACCCCGCCTCCATCGATGGCAGTCCCTCAAATAACACCAGGCTGCCCGCCGGAGGATGATCGTCGTCGAAGAACTTCGCGCGCGCCTTGCGCACCTGCTCCGCGATTCCCGCCGACAGCGGATAGTAGTGCGCGAATGCCACGTCGCCGGCCGACACTCCGCCCTGCTCGAGCGACTTCCGCAGACGTTCGAAAGCCAGCCGCGCGTCCTCTTCCCGATACCCGAACGAAACCTGCGATCCAGTCAGCACCACGTGCGGCGCGCTCACCAGCGCGATCTGCGATTCACCCGCCTCCCGCGGCAGGCCATCCGGATTCATCAGAAGCAGCCGCCCGCCGGCCTCCCGGCGCAGCCGCGCCACCGCCTCGCACGCCGCCAGCGCGCGCGCCGGCGCCCGTTGCGTCTCCACGTAGTCCAGCGCGGCGCGCGGATACTCCGCGTCCACCAGCTTGCGCGTGGCCGCCAGGTTGTCCAGCGAGCTGAGGAAACAGGTGACCCGGACCACGTCGGAGGGTTCCGAACCCGCGGCCTGGACGGCTTGGCGCAGGGCCGCCAGAGATTTGGCCGCCAGCGGAGCCACCGCGTCGAGCGGGTCCTCCGAACTGGCCGTCTGCGCGGAGATGAAAGCCAGCCCGTGGGGATTCACGTCCTTCTTTCCGGCGGCAATGGCCTCCAGAACCACTTGCGCCCCTTCGAGCGGCAGCCCCCCCGATCGGATCAGGCTCAGCGCTGGAAGCGGCTGCCGGCGGTCCGCAAAACTCTCGCTCACCAGATCGCGCACCCGCCGCACGTCGCCCGAGCCGCCCACAAACGCGCGAATCTTCAGAACCGTGTCGCCGCCGGCCTCCCGGGCAAGCGCCTTCAGCGCATCGCGCACCTGCTGCGAAAGCAGCCCCTTCGAGGAAAGCGGCGTCACGTGGAAGGTGAGACACCGCGTGTCGCCTACCACCTCGCTGGGAAGCTCCTTAGGAAGCTGGAGCGTCTGGGTGATTTCGTCCTTTTTCTTCTTCTGGGCCGGCCATGCAGCCAGGGCCACCCCACACACCAGCGCTACCAGCGCGAACCCTCTCATGGTCTTGAATCGGATTGTAGCACCTTCCGATCTTCCCGTAGCCAGTCCAATATGGTATGGTATGGGTTGATGGATTTTGCGCCATCTCTGGTCCACGAGTCCGAAGTCCCGCTTTACCGCCAGCTCTATCAGCAGTTTGCGGCCAAGATCCGGTCTGGAGAACTGCCCCGTGGTGAGCGCTTACCAGCCACCCGTGAATTGGCTGGCCTGCTTGGACTAAACCGTACCACCGTCTCCGCAGCCTACGAAATGCTCGAATCCGATGGCTTGATTGCCGGCCAAGTGGGCCGCGGCAGCTTCGTGACGGGGCCTTCGACGGGGGTGCCCTCCGGTCCCGGCGGGTTCGATTGGAATTCTCTGCTCGAGCGTAGCGATATGCCGCCTTCGGGACATTCGGGCGCGGCGCCCTCTGGCGTGCCCTCTGGGCCCGGCGGCGAGGTCATCAGCTTCGTCATGTCCCGGCCTTCGCACGCGCTGTTTCCGCTGGATGAATTCCGCGCCAGTTGCGCGGCCGTGCTGGCGCGGCAGGATCTGGCCGGCATCCTCCAACTGGGCTCGCCGGCCGGTTTCGAGCCGCTTCGGCGCTACCTCATGGAACATGCCCGCCGCCTGCGCCTGGCGGGTCCCGGCGACGATCTGATCGTCACCAATGGCTGCCAGCAGGCGCTCGACCTCATCGGCCGCGTCATGCTGCGGCCCGGCGACACGGTAGCGGTCGAGGACCCCGTCTACCCGGGCCTGAAGAACCTGCTGGCCGGAATTGGCGCCCAACTCGTCGGCATTCCCGTGGGCGCGGAAGGGCTCGACATTGCGCTCCTCGAGCGCGTGTTGGAACGCGAGCGGCCGCGCTTCCTGGTGGTGACTTCGAATTTCCAGAACCCCACCGGTGCCACCTTGCCCCTGGCGGCCCGGCGCGAACTGCTCCAAGCGGCCCGCGCGGCGCACGTGCCCGTAGTGGAAAACGACGCCTATGGCGACCTGCGCTACGAAGGCGAGCCGCTGCCGGCCATCAAGCAACTCGACGAGAACGGCGGCACCGTCCTGCTTCGCAGCTTCTCCAAGGTGAGTTTCCCGGGGTTGCGCGTGGGCTGGGTAGTGGGGCCGAAGCCCCTGATCGACCGCCTGCGCCAGGCCAAAGAGGCTGCTGACCTCCATACCGACCAGCTTTCCCAGGCGGTGCTGCTCGAGTTCGCGGAGTCCGGACGCCTCGAAGCCCATCGCGCCCGCGTGCTCCAAGCCGGCGCCGAGCGGCTGGCGGCGACCCTGGATGCCTGCCGCCGCTATCTGCCGGCCAACGCGCGCTGGACCCGGCCCCAAGGCGGAATGAACGTGTGGGTGCGGCTGCCCGAGCCCCTGGATGCCGGTGAGCTTCTGCCGCGGGCGCAGAAGGAAGGTGTGGCTTATCTGCCCGGCCGGTACTTCGCCGTGTCCCGGCTCGAGCCGGGCGCCTTGCGGTTGAGTTTTGCGGGCCTCACTCCGGATCAGATCCGAAGCGGCCTATCGATTTTGGGAAGAATTGTTTCGGATGAGCTCGAAGCCGCCGCCGGCAGCTTCGAGCCCGCCAGCGCAATGGTGTAACATTCTGAGCCGCGACCGTTAGGGAGCGGTCTTTTTCAGGGAGATGGAAATGTTTGAGTTTTCAAGCGAGCAGTTTCGATTGAAGGTCGGCCTGGCGGAAATGCTGAAGGGCGGCGTCATCATGGACGTCACCAACGCCGACCAGGCCAAGATTGCCGAAGACGCCGGGGCTTGTGCCGTCATGGCCCTCGAGCGCGTGCCGGCCGATATCCGCAAGGAAGGCGGCGTCGCCCGCATGGCCAACATCGCCAAGATCGAAGAGATCATGCGCACGGTCCACATTCCCGTCATGGCCAAGGCCCGCATCGGCCACTTCATGGAAGCCCGCATCCTCGAGGTGCTGGGCGTCGACTACATCGACGAGAGCGAAGTGCTCACCCCCGCCGACGAGGAGCACCACATCGACAAAAGCGATTTCAAAGTCCCCTTCGTGTGCGGCGCCCGCAACCTGGGTGAAGCCCTGCGCCGCATCGCCGAGGGCGCGGCCATGATCCGCACCAAGGGCGAGGCCGGCTCCGGCAACATCGTCGAGGCCGTGCGCCACATCCGCACCATCATCAAGCAGATGAAGCAGCTCACCGTGCTCGGAAAAGAAGAGCTGGTGCACCAGGCGAAAGAGCTCGGAGCGCCGCTGGAACTGGTGGAATGGGTGGCGCAACACGGAAAGCTGCCCACACCCAATTTTTCGGCGGGCGGCATTGCCACCCCGGCCGATGCGGCCCTGGTGATGCAGCTTGGCGCCGAGGCCGTGTTCGTAGGATCGGGAATCTTCAAGTCCTCCGACCCGGCTGCGCGCGCCCAGGCCATCGTACACGCGGCCAAGAACTTCGACAATCCCGAGAAGCTGCTCGAGGCCAGCCGCTTGCTGGGCGAAGCCATGCCGGGCCTCGATATCGCCAAAATGCCGGAGTCGGAGCTGTTGCAAACCCGAGGCTGGTGATGATGAAGGTCGGCGTCCTCTCGCTGCAGGGAGATTTCGCGGCCCACGGCGCGGCCCTCGTGCGCGCCGGCGCTGAGCCCGTCTATGTCCGCCAGCCCGAGCAGTTCCGCGCCATCGACGGGTTGGTGATTCCCGGCGGTGAAAGCACCACTATCCTCAAGCTGCTGCACCGCGACGGGCTGATGGACGCGCTCGCCGAATTCGGCCGTCACAAGCCGGTTTTCGGCACCTGTGCCGGAGCCATCCTCATGGCCGCCGAGGTATGCCACCCCGCGCAGGAGAGCCTGGCGCTCATGGATATCGCCGTCGAACGCAACGCCTACGGCCGCCAGATCGACAGCCTTGTCACCGTGCTCGACCCCGAGCCGGAGTTTCAGAAGCGCACCGCGCCGGGCAAGCTCGAGGCGGTGTTCATTCGCGCGCCGGTCATCCGGCGCGTCAACGGCGGCAAGGTGCTGGCGCGCTATGCCGGCGATCCCGTGCTGGTCGAGCAGGGCCGCCACCTGGTGGCCACCTTCCATCCCGAGCTGACCGCCGATTCGCGCGTGCACGCGCTATTTCTGGAGAAGCTGTGAGCCATCCCCTCAAGCGTGTGCTCTTTGTGTGTGTGGGCAACGCCTGCCGCAGCCAGATGGCCGAGGCTTTCTCCCGCACCTACGGCCAGGACGCCCTGGTGGCCGCCAGCGCCGGTCTCACTCCGGCCATGGCCGTAATGCCCGATACCGTTCGCGCCATGGCGGAAAAGGCAATCGACCTGGGCGACCAGTTTCCCAAAAGCATTCATCACCTGCGCCGCTCGCAGTTCGACCTGGTGGTCAACATGACCGGCCTCCCGCTGCCCGATGACGTCGGCGCACCCGTCGAAGAATGGAGCGTGCCCGACCCCGTCTCCATGGATTATGAGGAGCACTGCGAGGTGCGCGACCAAATCGAGCGCTTAGTGATGAACCTGATTCTCAAGCTGCGCCGGGAGCAGCGCGCCCCCCGATTCCGCGGTCAGGGTTCGGGCCACCTGAAAATCTGAAGCTCCCCCCATCGCCGGTCTACCTCCCCGCTCGATCCGGAGGCGCACTCCATGACGAACCGTCGATGAACTCAACGACCACCACGCTGAGCTCCGGCCTGCCAACCGTTTCGCCTGATTTGACAGCGGACTGAATGCGGTTCCACATGTCCTGAACGCTGACGGACAGGCGCTTCTTCTCACGAGGTCTGATAATGATCGAGACCCGCTCCAGGGTCACTATTTCAGTTTTTGACCCGCCTGATATTGTCTGCTGAAAAATCACCGCGGTCGCGGTCCTGTCGGATTCATTCTTCACCGTGAGAAACTGTCTCCGGTCGGATTCGATGCGAAATGTGCTGGGACTGTAGTTGACCAGCGCAACCGGGCTGTCCAGGTGGGTTTGAAGCTGGAAGTCGATGGTCTGGGCGTGTGCCAAGGTGCAGCCGAAGAACAGGGCTGAAAGCAGCGCTCGACGGTGGTTCGGCACAATGGCTCCCGGAAAGCCGATTTTACCAGCCGGCGGCGCCGCGTCAATGACGCTACACGACGGGGCCGTTGTCGCCGGATTCGGTTCTCCGCTTCTGGAAGGCCACCAGGCAGTTGAGTTTGTCGGGTGGCGGAGGTTGACCCTCCCCTATATTGAAGCTGACCTCGATGATGGTGACGACTGCCACCGGAACGCCGTTGTACATCGCTGGCTGGTAGACCCACTGCTTGACGGCATCGAACGTAGCCTTCACAAGAAACGGATGGCCGCTAATCAGCTTCAGACGCTCGACCGTCCCGGTCTCGTCGATTAGAGCGGCTAATCGCACTGTTCCTTGAATATGAGCCTGTTTCGCCAGCTCGGGGTAAACCGGGCGCACGTTGTGGATCAGCCGTTCCTGCTGAGTGCCGGGAGGCACATGGATGGGCTGCGATTGCGCTTGCAGGAGACAGGTGAGCGTCACGCAACAACCGGCGAGGATGGTCACTTTGCCACCCATGCTTCCAAGAGTACAGCAACCAGGGCGGCTTGGAAAGATCCCTTCTGGTGCCGGAAGTAAACCCCGGCGCTGTCGAGCCGTTGGGAGGCGTTCTGCTGCGCTCGTGCGGGTATAAAGCAAACGGCGA
>Ga0265316_10006717_pt1 | contig 10962 bp, 8 predicted proteins | sample 4522metaG_FD_202092 | JGI IMG/M metagenome (GOLD analysis project Ga0265316, IMG submission 202092) | Rhizosphere microbial communities from Carex aquatilis grown in University of Washington, Seatle, WA, United States - 4-5-22 metaG | ecosystem: Host-associated > Plants > Roots > Rhizosphere >...
AGCGGGCCGAGGATCGGGAAATCGTTACGAGCGCTCATTTGGCGGTCGACCGCCTGTCCAAACACTATCGAGAGCTGTCCACCAGCGGCCCTGAATCGGAGCGCGATTCCATCGAGCGCAAGTTCGGTCGGCGGGTGACCGACCTCCGCCGCCTGGCTTCGACCTTGCCCCGCATCGGCGCCATCGCCAGCGGGCACACGGGCGACCAGCCCAACGTCGGTCCCTCCCAAGTCCAGGAACGCCGAATCACCGGCGTCTCGTGGCGCAGCGAAGTTCCCCTGAGTGCGGCCATTGCCCCCGCCCTGCGCGTCGGCGGCGAGGTTGATGCCTGGTGCGGCCCCTGCGATGGACTAACCACCCATCACATCATTGCCATGGTGAACGCGACCCCGAAGCAGGTCGTGTGTCAGGCGTGCGGTGGCCGACATGGTTTCCGCACGACGCCCGCGCGCAAGAGCACCGTCGAGAGCGCCAAGCCGACAACGCCCAAGGAATCCGAAGCCGTGCGCAAGGCTGAACAGAAGGCAGAAGAGCTGCGCGCCCTTGGCAGAGAGGTGGCCGAAACCAGCCAGGTACGGGTATTCGATGCCCGCGACCGCTACAAGGTAGGCGAGGTCATTTCTCATCCCGACTACGGCCGCGGCAAAGTGGAAACCGTTCTCCGGTCGAGCATGCTTGTTCGCTTCCCGAACGGTGGCCTGAAGTCGCTCATGCTGAACTAGCCCTTCCGCAACCACTGCTTGCGGGACGGCCAAGGTTGGGGAAGGATCAGGCGGGAAGATCGGCATGGCACCACTCGACGAAAGCAAGGCACCCGTGCCGCCCTCGGCCCGGCGACCGCACACATCGATTTTGGTGGTCGACGACGACGCCGACATGCGCGAGTGGGTGAAGGAGGATCTCGAACACGAGGGCTTCGCGGTCGAGACCGCGGCGGGCGGGCGCGCTGGGGTCGAGCGCGTGAAGGCAGGTGGCATCGATCTCGTCGTGTCCGACGTCAAGATGCCGGATCTCGACGGTCTGGATTTGCTGCGCGAGATCCGCGAGGTCGAGCCCTCGCCCTTCGTCATCATCGTGACCGGCTTCGGCTCCATCGACACCGCGATTCGAGCGGTCAAGCTCGGCGCCTACGACTACATCACCAAGCCGTTCAAGATCGACCAGCTTCTGCTGAGTATCGACAAGGCCCTGGCCGAACGCTCCCTGCGCACCGAGGTGATGCGCCTGCGCGAGGAGGTCAGCCGCCGTGATCGCCTGGACAACATCATCGGCCGCTCGGCCCCCATGCAGGAGATCTTCGCGCTCATCCGGCGCGTGTCCGCATCCTCCGCAAATCTGCTGGTCACGGGCGAGTCGGGCACGGGCAAGGAACTGGTCGCGCGCGCCCTGCACGCCAAGAGCGCGCGCAAAGGCCGGCCGTTCGTGGCGGTCAACTGCGCCGCCATCCCGGAGAACCTTCTCGAAAGCGAACTTTTCGGCTACGCGCGTGGGGCGCACTCGACCGCGAACGCGGATCGCCAGGGACTCTTCGTCGAGGCCGATGGCGGCACCCTGTTTCTCGACGAAATCGCCGAACTGCCCCTGCCGCTACAGCCCAAGCTCCTGCGCGTCCTGCAGGATGGCGAGGTCCGGCCCCTTGGCATGAATCGCTCCGAGCGCGTCGATGTTCGCGTGATCGCGGCCACCAACCGCGATATCGAGCGCCAGTTGCGCGAAGGCCGCTTTCGCGAAGACCTCTACTACCGACTAAACGTCATCCAGATTCATCTGCCACCCTTGCGTGGCCGGCAGGAGGACATCCTGCCGCTGGCTGACCACTTCCTCGCGCGCGCGATCGAACGCTCGGGCAAGGCCGTACGCGGATGGAAAGAGGGCGCAAAAAAAATGCTGCTTGCCCACCACTGGCCCGGCAACGTGCGCGAACTCGAAAACGTGGTGGAACGCGCGGTGGCCCTGACCGAAGGCGACCTCATCGGCGCCGAGGATTTGCCCCGCACCATGCAAGAGCGCAAGAGCCAGGATCGCTTGGCCAGCGCCGTGGCGCAAGGATTCACCTTGGATCAGCTGGAACGCGAGTACATCGAGCGCATTCTCGAAGTCGAGGGCGGCAACAAGACCCGCGCTGCCCAGCGCCTTGGACTGGATCGCAAGACGCTTTACCGCAAACTCGAAGAATACGCCGCCTCGCCACGCGAGGGAGACGCCGGCAGCGATGTCTCTGACGATCCAACGAAGGCCGACACCTAGCGCCCTAGCCGTCGACTGTCCGCTCTGAGTAGCGTAAAAACGCACCATGCGCTCTTCCGTTTGGTGCGTGGTGCTTCTGTCTGGCTGTGCCTCGGCCCACGCGAACTCCGAAACGCAGACTCCGACTTCAGAACCGGCTGCGGCGCCCGTGCTGGACGCCGCACCTGCCGTCGATGCGGACAGCGATCCAGGCGGTGACGCCGATTTTCGCGCGGTGGCCAGCCGGGCCATGACGGCCGATGCAAAGACGGCACGAATTGCCCTCGAAGCCTTTCTGGTCCACCACCCTCACCACCATCAGCGCCCGGCGGCGATCGCGATGCTCGCCGGGGTGCTGCTCGGGATGGGCGACACGACCGCCGCCAAGGCGCTGCTCGACGAGAACGCGTCCCTGCTGGCGACACAAGAGCGCGACTTTTTCACTGGTCTTTGCCAAGGCCGCCTGGGCAATCACGCCAACGCGCTCGGGCTGCTCAAACCATACTTGAACGCCGATCCGCCGAGCTTCTCTGGCATTCCCGATGCCCTGGCGCGAAGCCTGATTCGCACGACCCTGTCAGACGCGCTGGCCGCGTCCGGCGACCCGGCCGGCGCCATGGACCAACTTGAGCTCTACATGCAGATCGAAGGGAACCGGGACGCCGAACGCTCGTACGCGCCAGCGCGGTCAGCGGAGATCGCGAACAAAGTGGCCGATGCCACCGCCCTGAGCGCGCTGACTACAAAGCACGGCAATCTTGCACGAGCCTCGCTCGGGACCAAGGCCGTAGCTGCCTTGCGCGCGCGGGGCGACGAGGCGAACGCCTTCAAGTTGGAGCAGGAAACCTTGGCCGTGCGCCGGCAGCTTGGACTCGAGCCAGTCCCGCCGTCGGCCGCGCCAGCCGACCCCAGACAACTAGGACTCGTGGTTCCCCTCTCGGGCACGCAAGGCCGCCTCGGAGAAGTGGTCTTGCGCGGAGCCATGCTCGTGGTCAGCGCCGCCAACCACGGCAGCGAACCCGTTGCCTTTCGCCTCCAGGTGCGCGACGCCGCCTCGACAGCCGAGCGCTCAAGCATGGGCGGCGGCCCGATGGCGGGCATCTTGTCTCTGGCTCGCGAGGAAAAGGTGGTGGGGGTGGTCAGCACCCCGGATGCCCGCGGCATCGACGTGGCTGCGCGAGATGGAATCCCTCTGCTCTTGCTTGACGAACGCAGCCCCGGGGCTCAGACCACGGCCTTCCCACTCCTGCACTCCGCCGAGGCGCGCGCGGCGGCCCTTGCACGCAAGGCACTCGCCCTGGGCGCGCGCCGGTTCGCCATTTTCGGCCCGGATAGTCCCGCGGGAAAGCGGCTTGCGGCGGCCTACAAGAAAGCCGTCGAGGACGGCGGCGGCGCTATCACCGGGCACATCACTTATGCCCCCGGCGCGACGAGTTTTGCGGCCGAGGTGGGCAATCTGCGCAAGCTCGCTTTTGAAGCCCTTTTCATTCCGGACGACGCCAACCGGCTCGAACTGGTGGCACCGGCACTGGCAGTGGCGGACATTTGGCCGCGCTCCCCGCGCACGTCCTTCACGTCTGCCCACGCCACCGGCAACTCGGGCCCGGGCCGCCGCGAAGCCCTGATGCTTTCCACCGCACTTAGCGTGTCGCCGAAGTTCCTGCGCAACACCGAGCGCTACGTGCAAGGCGCCCTACTCTGCCCAGGGTTCTATCCGGCCGACGACGCGCGCAGCGGGAGCTTCGTCACCCGCTTCAGGGAAGTCTATGGCACTTCACCCAGCGCCACCGACGCCTATGGCTACGATGCCGTCTTCATCCTGCGTGGCGCGGTCGAACGCGGAGCCAGAAGCCGGGCCGACGTCTTGCGCATGCTGACCACGCAGACCTTCGAGGGTCTGACCGGCGATATCCACTTCGGTCCCGATCACAGCCGCATCGACCCGCCCCTGGTCTATGTGGTTGATGGCGACACCATTCGCGTGCTCAAGTAAGGTTGGGCAGGTTTCCCGTGGCCAAACAAGAGACAAGAGACGTTCTGGGCGACATCGTCGGAGGAGATCTGGCACCGATCTACTGCCTGCACGGCAACGAGCGCTTCCTGGTGGATCGCTGCCTGGCGGCCGTGCGCAAGACCGTGCTCGGCAGCGAAAAGGCGGGCGCGACGGGCTTCGACTACGATGTCTTCGATCTGAAAGACACGCCGCTCACTCAGGTTCTAGGCGCCGCGCGCACCTTGCCCATGTTCAGCAAGCGCCGCCTGGTCATTGCCGAGGGAATCGACGACGTGAAGGCCGCCGAGTTGGAACCTTTGGTCAAGTACGTCGCCGATCCCAACCCGAGGGGATGCCTGGTTTTGGTCGGCGACAAGGTGGACGGCCGTCTGCGCGCCTTCGCGGCGCTGCGCAAGGCAGGCTTCCTGCACGAGTTCCTCCGGCTCAAGGATCGCGACCTCGTGTCCTGGGTGGCGGGCGAAGCCAAGCGGCGCGGCCTCGACATCGAACCCGGTGCCGTGCAAGCCCTGGCCGAGTTCGCCGGGCCCGACCTCGGTCGCGTGGCCCAAGCGCTCGAACAGGTGTCCCTCTTCGCCGGTGGTCGCATCAAGCGCGCGCACGTCGAGGAAATGATCCCCGAGTCGCGCGAGCGCGGCGTGTTCGAGCTGACCCGAGCCATCGGCACCGGCGATGTCAGGCTTGCCCTCGGCCTGGTGGCCAACATGCTCAAGAATCGCGAACCGGCGCTTAAGATTCAGTTCATGCTGCTGCGCCAGTTGCGCCAGATCTGGCGGGCCAAAGAGCTATCCGCATCTTCGGTACCACGCGCGGAGATCGCCTCCGCGGTCGGCATCGCACCCTTTTTTCTCGACGATATCCTCGTCCCCGCGGGACGCATGAGTTCCGTTGCGCTCAAGCGCAGCTTCATGCACCTGTACCGGGCCGACCGTAGTCTCAAATCCTCGCGCGTCGACCCGGACGTGCAGATGCTACGTCTCGTACGCCAACTGGCCGAGGAAGCAAGAGCAGAACGCTAACGCGACTACGCCTTGGACTTCGCGGCGACGGTGAGGCGCGAAACCTCACGCGATGCCGTGCGAGGCTTGATGACCCCGCGTCCGCCCAGGCGGGCGATGAGTTTCGTCGCCTCCTTGAGCAACGCATCGGTCTGCTTGGAATCCTTGGCCGCGATTGCGGCCCGCAGCTTCTTCACGGCGGTGCGCATTGCCGACTTTTGGCTGGCATTGCGCGCCTCACGCTTGATTCGCTGCCGGTTCTTCTTCTCCGAAGATTGTATGTTCGCCATTGGGAAGGGTGCGAATCTTGCTGATGCCAGACGACTATGTCAAGGGCTGGTGTCGAAAACCTAGTAGGGTTTGTCCTCGGCCTTCATCTCGCCCGTCGGCGAAGGCACCTTGATGTTCTGTTGGTTACCGCGTCGCTCGCCGGGCTTGAGGACTTCTTTCCCGGTGATGCGGTCGACCACATTGTCGTTTTCGTCACGATCGTTCGGCTTGTCGGAAATCACGCTGTCGACGAACGAGCCCACGGGCACCTTGGCCGCGTTCGCCTTTTTGACCTCGGCTTGTCGGTCGGCCACCGAGCGGTCGTAAATCACCAGGCAGTAGACATCGTAGAACTTGGAACGATCAACCAGGCGCAACCCGTCGCCTTCGGACGAACGCCATTGGAACGTGTCGAGAACCTGTTCCTTCATGCCGTGCGTGACGACAGTGCGGTAGACGGGCTGGGCCCTGCCGAACTTCTGCTGCATGAGTTCGCCGAAATCTGCAAAGCTCTTGCCCTGGACGACTTCCTTGTCAAAGGCGATGAACATCTTGAACAACGTCTCGCCCGAGAAGAAGAAATAGCGCTTCTGCTTGGCCTCTTGGTAGACGAGCATGGACTCGCCGTTGCCCGGCACGAACTCCTCGTCGATGATCGACACTTCCCAGCCGGGGGTGTGGCCCTCGAACTTGACGAAGCTCTTGGTAATCCTGTCCTTGTCGGCCTTTATCTGCTGGCGAACCCCGTCGTTCTTCGCTGGATCCAGGCGGGTCTTTTCGAGGCGTTCTTTGTAGTTCTCCTCGATCTTCGCGAAAAGCTTCTCCTTGACCTGCTGAGGACTCATGCCCCAGGTGTAGTCACCCTTGAGCTCTTTGATCTCGGCTGCCTTGGCGATGGGCGCGGGCCCCTTGACCTTCTCGGGACCCTTCTTGCCACCTTTGGCTGCGGCGATTTGCGCGGTTGTGAGGGCCAGAAGCATTGCCAGGAAGGAAAGTCCGAATCTTCTCATCTGCGATTCTCCTTGGGGTCTAAGGGCTCGCAAACACTAGCACCCCTGGCCGAGGATCCACAACGCTCAATCGCCGAACGGGTCCGAGGGTGCCTTGACCTCGACTGGACGCTTGACCGGGACATTCGACTGCACGGAACTGCCGCTGGCCCTGGTCGGTGCCGTTGCCGTGGCCTCTCCGGCCTGGGCCATATCATCCTCGCCCTCGGCCCGGCCAGCGATATCTTCCCCGTTCGCGCGGGGGTGTTCGGCGCGGCCATTGCGCAGATCCTCGCGCGGATTCTCCGAGTAAGAGGCTTCCTGGCCGGGACCTGCGTAGTCGATCCAGAATGCCGATGGGCCGTCCTTGCGGTTGTCGAGATGGACGAAGACCGAGTTAGGGTAGTAGCCCACGCCGGCGTGGTCGAAGGTCTTGCGCAACCAGTCGCGCAGGGCGGCGTTGGCGATGCTTGGCACGCGAAAGTCGCAAGCCAGCCCCTTCTTGTGTGGGCTTTTGGGATTGCGCGCGACCTTGGGATGGCGGTAACCCGAAACCACCTCCAGGCGGTGCCCCTCATAGTGGCGAGCGGTCTGATAGAGCATGTGCGCCAGCCGTTGGTCCATCTTGAAGACCGTTCCGGTCTGATGGCAGCGCATGAATCTGTCGAAGCGCTTCTGCCAGCCCTTGATGGGCCGCCCGCGCTCGTCCTGAAAGCGCAACATCAGGGTTTCCTTGGTGTTGATCTGGTACAGCTCGACCGCGGCGTATCGGGAAGGCTTCTTGGGCTTCTTGGCCACCTTGCTCAGGGATTTGGCCGCGGGCGCGCTCGGATGCGTCGCCGCCCGAGCGACACCGGGAATCAGAAGAAGTGCAATGGCGAGAACTACGCGCCTGACCAAAACGACTCCATCATGGCAAGGCAGAGCCCGTCGACGTCAACTTCTTTCGCATTTCCGCCAGCAGATCCCAGGCCGCGCGCGGCGAGAGCCCGTCCAGATCGGCCGCGCGAAGAGCGGCAAGAACGTCTTGTTCGGCGGGATCGGACGAGGTTCTCTCGGGCGACCGCGCCAGCGGCTGGTCGAAGAGCGAAAGTTGAGGAATCTGGTCCTGTTCGGGGCGGGCGAGTTTGGGTCCAGAACTCTTGCCCCGCCCATTGCCGGCGCTGTCCTCCAGGTGGTCGAGAATGGTGCGTGCGCGGGCCACAACCGCATCGGGCAGGCCGGCCAGGCGCGCCACCTCGATGCCGAACGAGCGGCTGGTTCCGCCTGGGGTCAGCTTGCGCAGGAACACCACCTCGCCCTTCCATTCGCGCGCGGCCACGCTGACGTTGCGCACACGCGGGTGAGTCTCGGGCAGCGCGCACAGCTCGTGGTAGTGAGTGGCGAAGAGGGTGCGCGCCGATAGCCGATCGTGCAGGTATTCGGCCACCGCCCAGGCGATGGACACGCCGTCGTAGGTCGAGGTACCGCGGCCGATCTCGTCGAGGATGATGAGACTCTTCCGGGTGGCGTGGCGCAGAATATGCGCGGTCTCGCGCATTTCGAGCAAGAAGGTCGATTCGCCGCGGGCCAGGTTGTCGCCGGCGCCTACGCGAGTAAACACGCGGTCGCAGATGCCGATGCGCGCAGACCGGGCCGGCACAAAGCCGCCCATCTGCGCCAGGATGGTGGCCAACGCGACCTGGCGGATCAGGGTCGACTTGCCGGCCATGTTGGGTCCGGTGATGAGCAGCATCTGCTCGCTCTCGGTGTCGAGGCGAACGTCGTTGGGCACGAAGCCGCCCGTGGCCGCCAAGCGCTCGACCACGGGATGCCGGCTATCGACAAGTTCGATGACCTCGGAATCGTCGACCACCGGCCGGCAGTAGTCGTTGCGGTGGGCCTGCTCGGCGAGCGCGGCCAGCACGTCGGCGGCGGCCACGCGGCCAGCCAGCGCGAGCAGCCGCTGCGCTACCGTCCCGACCTCGTCGCGCAGGCGGCTGAAGATCGAAAGCTCGATGCTCACGCGGCGCTCGTCGGCGGTGAGGATCTTGGCCTCGTAGTCCGCCAATTCGGGTGTGACGAAGCGTTCGGCGTTGGCCACAGTCTGCTTGCGCGTGTAATCCGTCGGTACATTGGCCAGGTGCGAACGCGTGATCTCGATGAAGTAGCCGAACACGGCGTTGTACTTCACCTTCAGCGACGGAATTCCAGTGCGCTCGCGCTCGCGCGTCTCGATGGCCAGAATCCCTTCGCGGCCACCGGTGGCGATGGCGCAGAGTTCATCCAGCTCGGCCGAAACGCCGGGTTTGACGTAGCCACCATCCTTGGTGAGGGCCGGAGCGTCGTCTTTCAGCGTGGCGCCGATGCGTTCGGCAACGTCTTCGGCGAGATCCGCGCCAAGGTCGAGCAGATTTTCCTTGGCGCGAATGCCCTGCTCCACCGCCGGCAGTTCGTCGCTGGCCTGCAGGAGAGTCGTGCGCAGCTCTGGCAGCCGTGCCAGCGATCGGCCGAGCACAACCAAGTCCCGCGGAGTCGCCACGCCCAGACGCGCGCGGGTGGTCAGGCGTTCCAGGTCGCCGAGCTCGCCCAAAATCTTGCGAACCGCCTCGCGCACGGACTGCTGCACCACCAGTCGCTCGACGGCATCCTGGCGGCGACGAATCTGTGCAATATCGACCAAGGGAAAGAGCAGCCATTTGCGCATCAGACGTCCGCCCATGGCCGTCACCGTGACATCGAGAAGATCCAGCAACGATCCCTGCCGGCGACGGTCGATCATGGTTTCGACCAGTTCCAGGTGCGCGCGGGCCTGCTCGTCGATGATGAGGAAGTCGTTGCGCTGGAATAGCTCAAGCCGCGACAGCGGCAAAGGCGCGAAGAGCTGGGTGGCGCGAACGTAGCGCAGAACCCGTGCTGCGGCCGTGGCCACCAAGGGCAGCTTCTCCAGGCCAGGCCGGTCGAAGCCAGTGCCCAGAACTTCGCTCAAGGTTTGCAGCGGTGGCGTTTCGTCCGCGGCCTCGATCGCTGTCTGGGCCAGGTGGCCGTAGGCGCGCCGAATGATCGCCGCAAGATCGCTCTCCTGCCGCGCGAGCAGAATCTCGCGCGGCTCGGCCCGGGCCAGCTCGTCGAGCAAGCCTTCAGTCGTCGCGCACGAAGTGGCGCGAAAATCGCCGGTAGTCACGTCGGCGAAGGCCAAACCGAAGCCGTCGCGCGCCTCGCCCGCCACCGCAGCGACGTAGTTCGGGGTGCGCGGCTCAAGCGATTCCTCGTCGAGGATCACGCCCGGGGTGATCACGCGGACCACGCCGCGCTTGACCATGCCCTTGGTGAGCTTGGGATCTTCTAGTTGCTCGCACAAGGCCACGCGGTGCCCAAGCTCAGTCAGGCGCTGGATGTAGCCACGCGCCGAGTGGTGCGGCACCCCGCACATCGGAGTCGGGTCTTCCTTGCCCTTGTCGCGCGAGGTGAGGGTCAGCGACAGGGCGCGGGAAACGTACACCGCGTCCTCGTAGAACATCTCGTAGAAGTCCCCGAGCCTGAAAAACAAAATGGCATCAGGGTACTTCGACTTGACGTCGAGGTACTGGCGCATCAGCGCCGTGGTGCCGCTATCCTTATCGACCGCCACGGCGCCTACGTCCCCATGAATCGAGGGGCTGGCCCGAGACTACTCCTTGGCAGGAGCAGGCGCCGGACGCGGCTTCTTGGCGGCCTTGCCCGGGGTGCGAGCGGCCTTCTTCTCGGTCTTCTGCCTCTTGAGGCGGGACTTGAGCTTCTTCTGCGCCTTCTTGCGGCGCATCTTCATCGACGTACGGTTATCGTGTTTTCCCATGAAGTCGCCACTATTCGGAAACTAGGCCGTCATGTCAAGGAGCTTGCGCATTTGGGAACCAAGGGACGGGCGAAGTTGCCTTCCTGCTTGCCCGAGATGCCGGCAGAAAAAGTGAATCCTTTGCCCAGGAGCGGGGCTTTGCATGGTGAGACCCCAACGTTGAACCCCAATGAAAGGTGGTGCCCATGTCAAAGTTGAGAACGATTTTCTACATGAAGAACCTGCCGGCCTGGGAAAGGACGCTACGAATCGTCGTCGCGCTCGCTATGGCGAGCTACCCGCTCCTAGTGATGACCTCGCCATGGCGCTGGATGATCTCATTGTCAGGCGTGCTTCTGGGCTTGACCGGTCTGATGGGTATTTGCCCAATGTGTCTTCTGGCCGGGCGGCGAATGGTTGGCAGATCCGAAGGCGAGCGTAGTCCATGACCAGTCACAGCGAAAACTTACAAGCGGCCGTGGACGGAAATGACGAGGCGCTGGCCGGCTTGATACGAGCGTACCATGACCGCGTCTATCGCTCTGGACTGCGGGCCTGCCGCGACCCCTATGACACCGAGGACGCCGTTCAACAGGCCTTTTTGAAATTGGCGCGCCGGCCTGACGTGCTAAGCACGCCGAGCGCACTCTCCTGGCTTTTCACAACGGTCAAGCA
>Ga0265316_10006719_pt1 | contig 10961 bp, 12 predicted proteins | sample 4522metaG_FD_202092 | JGI IMG/M metagenome (GOLD analysis project Ga0265316, IMG submission 202092) | Rhizosphere microbial communities from Carex aquatilis grown in University of Washington, Seatle, WA, United States - 4-5-22 metaG | ecosystem: Host-associated > Plants > Roots > Rhizosphere >...
GTGGATCATCTCGTGCCTCCTTCAGGGCTTGTGCTTCGAGCACGTACTCTACCCTTGGAGGCACGCCTTTTTTGTTTTCATTACATCTGAGCGCAGCAGGGACTTCACGAAGTGAAGTCTCTGCGGAGTCGAAGGACCCCTACGCCTTCTCGCACAGCAAGACGCATCAGGGGATTCTCCCAGGCAATGGTCTTGGGTAGCACGGCGCTTAAGCACGCAGTTCCATCCATCGCAAAGTGCACAATGAGTGGGCCTCCGCGAACGAGTGAGATTTCCTTTCCCCCACCAAACGTCGCGACCGGACGCTCCTTAAGCCCCATCGGCCACTCTTGAAATTTCACCCGCACCGGTCCGGTTTCTCCTAGAAGGTACGAACGAAAGCTGCTCCACCCCCACTGCTCCGGCCTTTCTACTAGTCCACGCTTCACTGGGTTGCGGTGCATGTAGCGCAGCTTCTCGATTTGCTTCTGTTCGGTGCGGACGTTGAAGTCGTAAAAGCGGCTTCTGCCACACGGGGGCGGGATCGGGGATGGAAATCCCACTCATCGCAAAGGACGCGATGAGTGGGGCACCCTCGTTCCGACCCTTGGCTCTTAGCTTTCTGGTGAACCTTTCTTTTAGGACTTTCATTACTACCGAGGGGTCGCCCACTTCCCGTTCGGTCATTAGCAGATGGAAGTGCTCGGGCATGATGACATATCCGTGGACCACAAAGCGGTACTTCTGGCGCGCTTGTTCCAGGATGCTCAGCAATAGATCACGGCGTTCGGGCTTGTCCAGTTGCGGCTGACGATGGTAGCAACTACAGGTGATGAAATGCAGATCGTGGTTGCCGTAGTAGCGATACAGGCCCTTGGTCATCCCGTTAGAGTAGACACGGGAGGTCCGGTTTGACTGTGACCTGCGTCTCCGTCCGATTGTGACGAACGCGCTTGTGATGGCTCTGTGAGATGTCGGCTCAAAGATCGGTGCGGTCCCTGGCCCCGGTTCTGAGCCTGTTATCACCAGGGGTATTGAAAACGGCGAACACGCAAGTGTAAAGTTCTGGCTGTGAAGCGATTCATTCTGGCAGCCGTCACTCTGTCGACCCTTCTCGTTTCAGCGCAGAACGGTCCAAAACCTCAACTCAGCGTCCGCCTGGGTAGTGACAAAGACTCATACAGTCTGCGGGGGAACCTTCAACTCAAAGTCGTCCGCGAGAACACTGGAAATTGCAGCGTCGCCATCCATCGCCGATGGGAGTGGGGTGCGTTCTCCAAGATTCGCATGTTCGACTCCAAAGGCAGCGAAAACAAAGAGGTCTTCTATGCCGTCGACGACCCGCCACCACTCACACCTGTCGACTTCATCGTGTTGAATCCCGGAGAGTGGTTTGGTACGCAACTCAATGAGGATGTGCGAGCCTTCGTGAAGAGCCCTGGCGATTACGAGTTTTTGGTCGAATACAGGACTTACCTCTCCGAGGATCTCGCGCGGAAATATGTTCCACGACGTGACGCGGTATTTTGGTCACGAGAGCGGACTACCGTAACGTCAAACAGAATCAAACTTCGGATCACGGAGTGATGATCCCTCAATTGACGTAAAATCAACGGCGCTCACAGTCCGCATCAGGCTCTCTGAGCCCGGTGCCGGGTGCCCCACTCATTCGCGTTCTTTGCGAATGAGTGGACCCTCCGCGAACGAGTGGGACGCCCTTTCCCTCACCAAACGTCGCGGCGGGGCGACCCATGAACTCCATCGGCCATTCTTGGAATTTCTCGATCACCGGACCGCGGCCCTGACGTTGTACGCGCTGCAAACCACATCCGCTAACCTGCGAATGACCTCGTTTGAGCCGGAGCCGACGCATGTGATGATCGATCCGGAGGCTGCGGCGCGGCGTCCGCTTGGGGCTTCGGCGTGGTCGAAGGTCGAGGGACGCGAGTAGGACGACTTGATGGAGGACGTTCAAACTGGGAACGGCTGGAAGGAAGACTCCGTGGACCAGTTCGACAAGGGAGAATACTGCCCTTGGCCCAACACGCCCGCACCGGAGAATGAGCGCCAGTTGCCGGGCGATTCTCAACAACAAAGGCAAATCAGGGTTGAGAAACAAAGGGCCATGGAGGCTGAGGCGAAACAATCTCAGGCCAATAGGGTTCCCAAGCGAAATTCAGAATCAGGATTGGTATTAAGGTTTCAAGTTAAGACTTCACGCGAACTCGAAGTTCGGTCAGAGGTTGCGCAAGAGCACGGCTAACGTATCGATGGCCAGGTGGCTGGCGTGGGCGGAAGCTTGGGGCAAGCCTCCGACTTTCTGAACCAGCTCTTCCCTGCTGATCTGGCGCGCTTCTTCCACATTTTTGCCTTTGACCAACTCCGTGATGGCCGAGCCGCAGGCCATCGCCGGAACACAGCCTTTGGCGCGAAAACGAATTTCGGCGATGCGGCGCGCTTCCAATTTCCCCTTCTCCAAACTTTTTTCCAACCTCAGGCTGAGTTCCAGAATGTCTCCGCAGGCTGGGTTTTCCAGGCGCGCCGTCGAGTCGGGAGCTTCGACTTCTCCCGCGTTTCGCGGATTCTGAAAATGGTCGAGGAGTTCGGCGGAATACACAGGGCGATTGTAATGCTCCGGAGTCCCTTGATTACGCTCGATTACGGAAGTACCGCGAACGCAAACAACGCGGTGAAGAGGAACTGCGGCCGCATAGTTTAGGATTGTCATCATGGCTACCCTATTCAATCCTCATAAACTCGACCAAGTACGCAAGGCAGCAGACCAATTAAGTTCGGAATCGCGCACGGCGGATGAACTGATGGAAGGCATCACGGTTCTACTCAACAAAGAAATGCTGAAGTACAACTGGGTAGGCTTCTACATGATGGAACCTGGAGCGGATCCTCCAGTGCTGGTCCTGGGACACTACCAGGGAGCGATGACTCCGCACACCCGCATTCCTCTGAACCAGGGCATTTGCGGCGCGGCAGCATCGTCGGGGAAGACGGTGGTGGTGGACGACGTAAAGAAGGACCAGCGCTATCTTGCCTGCTCACTTGAAACCAAGTCGGAGATCGTGGTTCCAGTCTTTGCGCACGGCCAGGTCGCCGGCGAACTCGATATTGACAGTCACTTCGCGTCGGCATTCGCTCACGGAGATCGCGAACTGGTGGAATATTGCGCTCAGCTCGTGGGCAAGCGGCTGGAAAAAGAGTAAGCCAGATCCTGGCAGCCTGAGGCGCTTTTCATCCATGAAACGAGTTGTCGCGGCGCTGATCATAAAAGACGACCGCATCCTCGCCTGCCAGAGGACGCGGCACCAGGCTATGCCGCTGAAATGGGAATTTCCCGGAGGCAAGATCGAAGACGGCGAACAACCTCGCGATGCCATGCGCCGGGAGTTGGAGGAAGAACTGGGAATCGCGGCCGAGGTAGGCGTGGAGGTTGCCCGCATCGTCCATCAATACCCGGGTGGTGGGGCGGTGGAACTCAGATTCTTCGAGGTGCGCAGCTATCGCGGCGAACTCGAAAATCGGATTTTTCGGGAAATCCGCTGGGCGACGCGGCAGGAGTTGCTGGAACTGGATTTTCTCGAAGCCGACTTGGGATTGGTGAAGGATCTGGCGGCGGGAAAAATTTTGTAAGCGCCAAGGCGTTGAACCGCAGAGATCGCGGAGTTCGCAGAGGAACTCAGATCTCATTGTTCTCGGCGCGCTCTGCGATCTCGGCGCTTCGGTTCTCTTTGAATTATCCCGTGCCACCGCGGATTAGCCCGTACACGTAAAGCAGCGTCAGCACGATCATAATTGCGGTTGTTGCCCAGGCGATGATGTTGAACGTGGTTTTGTTTGCGTATTCGCCCATCAGTTCTTTCTTGTTGATCAGCAGCAACATGAAAATCAGCACGCCGGGCAACACCGCGCCGTTGACCACTTGCGAAAATACAGCGATCTTAATATACGGAAGCCCCGGGATCAGGACCACGGCTGCTCCCGCGGCGATGAGCGCGGTATAAAGCCAGTAAAAGGCGGGAGCTTCGGAAAATTTTCGTCCCACACCCGATTCGAAACCTAAACCTTCACAAACTGTGTAGGCGGTCGAAAGCGGGAGAATCGAAGCGGCGAACAGGGACGCATTGAAAAGTCCCAGGGCAAAGAGCAGGTACGCCCAGTCGCCGGCCAGTGGTCGCAACGCTTGCGCGGCGTCGGCGGCGTCGCGAATATCGCGATTCCCATGAAGGTAGAGCGTGGCCGCGCAAGCCACAATGATGAACCAGGCCACCACGTCGGTGAAGATGCAGCCGACAATCACGTCGAGCCTCGAGGCAGTGTACTGACGCCGGGTGATTCCCTTTTCGACGACCGACGACTGTAGATAAAACTGCATCCAGGGCGCGATTGTGGTTCCGACCACGCCGATCACCATATAGAGGTAGGTGTCGTGCCGGAAGGCCGCCATCTCCGGGGGCTTCACCGTGGCCTTTACGGCCTCGATCCACGCGGGCTTGGAGAGCACTCCGGCAAAAATGTAAGTGATGTAGAAAAAGGAAGCCACCAGAAACACTTTCTCAACGCTCTTGTACTGCCCTTTGACGGCGATCAACCAAACGATCACGGCACAGATCGGCACGGAAATGTACCTGGAGACGCCGAACAGCTCCATGCTTCCGGCGATGCCGACAAATTCGCCGACGACGTTTCCGAAATTTGTGATCAGAATGCCGATCATCATGAGGAAGGTAATGCGCAGGCCGTATTCTTCCCGGATCAGATCGCTCAGGCCCTTGCCCGTGACCGCTCCCATGCGGGCGCACATCTCCTGCACTACGATCAGGGCGATCGTGGTCGGGATCATGGTCCACAAGAGCATGTAGCCGAACTGCGCGCCGGCCTGCGAATAGGTCAGGATGCCATTGGCATCGTTGTCAACATTCGCGGTGATGATGCCCGGCCCCACGACGGCGAAGAACATCAGGAGCCGGAACTTCCAACTTCTCAGGAATTTCATGCGCACAGGCCACAGGGACGATCAAATTGGCGAAACAGAACGACCAGAATAAACGCTGAAAGCATCGTCTGGATATATCAATTTGCAGAACCGAGAAACTTTTTTGCGAAGTTGCCGGTGCGGCTGGGCAGATTGCAAAACCGCTCGTGATGCGCGATGTGAGCCGCTCTCGGGGCTGAGGCAAATCCAGAGTTAGTATGAGTGCATGCAGCTGCCGAGCTGCGCTCGGCTTGAACGGGCGAGGGCGCCCGTCCCCACACTCACCGCTATAACTTGGCGCGCAGCATCGCGATTACGTCGTCGGGCGTGATCACGCCGGTCAGTTGATTGTGCTCGTCGATCACCGGCAAGGTCAGCAGATTGTACTTATCAAAGAGTTCAACGAAATCCTTCTCTTTCGCGTCTTCGTGGCAGGAAATGAGAGGCTCCTGGGCCAAGGCCAAGAGGGGTGTCGCGGATGGCGCCAGAACAATCTTGACCAGCGGCACCGCGCCGGCCAACGTCCCGTGAGAATCCGTCAGGTAAATGGTGCTCATGTTTTCCATGCGGCCTTCGAAAGTGCGCATGGCCTCGATCGCGTCCTCGGCGGTCGCTGTCACCGCCAGGGCAATGTACTCGGTGGTCATGCGGCCGGCAGCGGAATTCTCTTTGAACTCGAGCAGATCGGTGACTTCCTGGCGCTCTTCGGGCTGCATCTGCACCAGGATTTCCGAACTCCGCTCATCGGACAGGTCGCCCAAAAGGTCGGCCGCGGCGTCGGGCTCCATCTCCTCGACAATGTCGGCGGCGCGGTCAGAGTCGAGCGATTCCAGGACCGATTTCTGTACCTTGGGTTCGAGTTCTTCCAACGCGCCGGCGGCGACGCCCTCGTCCAGCGTCTCGAACACGGCTTCGCGCTCATCGGGAGCCAATTCTTCCACGATGTCGGCAATGTCGGCGGGATGGAGTTTGCCCAGCCGCTCATGCGAAATCTTCAGCCGGACGCGCCGGGCAGGATCGGTCTCGATAAGATCCACGAAGTCCCAGGGAATATCGCGGGGAGGGATGCGCAGGAGCAGGACGCGCAGGACAGCCGCTGGAACCATCCCCTTGAGGAGGCGGCGAATGGCGCCGCGCGCGCCAACGTCCACGCCGCCCACTCGCAAAATCGAGCGATTCTGGGCGCTGTCGTGGTGAAAGTCGACGTCGTTCACGCGCACAACTTTGCGTCCGTGCACATCGATCACCTGCTGATCGAGCAGATCGCGGCTGAGCAGCAACAGTCCTTCGGAGCCGTCGGCGGCGATCCACTCCGCGGCCGCAGTGGAGGCCCGTATGCCGCCATTGATCGTGGAAACGGCGGTCAAGGGCAACAGGCGGTTTCCCGCCGGCGTTTTGACGATCAGCAAAGCAACGCGGGAGCGATCTTCCTGCGGGGCAAGAGCCACCTCGCGCACACGGCCACTGGCGGCGCCGGAGGCGTCATAGACGGTCGAGCCCAACAGTTCGCTCAACGAGACGGTGGCCATCACCCAGAGAATACTCAAGAGCGCGAGCGGATGCCAGATGAATGAGCGCGCTTTCGCAAAAAAAGCTGTTACCTCGGAGTATGCCTTGGCGGGTCGTCTATCCAGATTTGCGCAAGCCGGGGCCGAACGCCGGTCCACGTTTATTTTTCGCGCCGCAACGTCGCCAGGCAAGGCCGCTCCGGTTGACACACAACCATCGGCTGACTACACTCTGCCTTCCTCACTTTAGACCTGCGTCGGCCGTTTGAATGTGCAGATTTTAGCTAGAAGGTTATGACTAAGCGTCCTCGTATTGCGGTTGTGGGTAGTGCCAATGTTGATTTGACCACGTTCTCAGACCAGTTTCCCAAGCCAGGGGAAACCATCTTTGCCGAGAAGTTTCATTTGGGATTCGGGGGGAAGGGCGCTAACCAGGCGGTTGCCGCTCGACTCTGCGGAGCCGATGTGTTCATGGTGGCACGAGTCGGCGACGATCTGTTCGGCCCGTCCACCATCAAGAACTTCGAAAAACTGGGCATCGATGCTACCCATGTACGGCAGGTGAGGGGCGTGTCCAGCGGAGTGGCGCCGATCTTCGTAGATTCTTCGGGGCAGAATCGGATCTTCGTCGTCAAGGGCGCTAATGACGCATTGAAACCAGCCGAGGTAGATGCCGCGGCCGATATGCTGAAGAGCGTCGACTGCATCGTGCTGCAATTCGAGATCCCGCTGGAAACGGTCTACTACACGATTAAGTTTGCGCGGAAAAACGGCATACGCTGCATCTTGAATCCAGCTCCGGCGCAACCCATCGACATCAAGGCGGTCGCGGACCTCGATTACTTTGTCCCCAACGAGAGTGAGGCCGAGGCGATTTCCGGCATGCCGGTGCGCAATCTCGACGATGCCAGGCGCTGTGCCGCCAAGCTGCTGGCCAGCGGTATTCGGCGTGTGATTATCACTCTCGGCTCCAATGGTTCGCTGCTAGCCGGAAGTGAAGGCCTGGAGCACGTGCCCGCGTTCAAGGTAAAGAGCGTGGATAGCACCGGAGCCGGTGACGCTTTCATTGGCAGCTTCGCTACTTTCCTCGGAGAGGGGCTGCCGGAGCGGGAAGCCGTGAAGCGCGCTAACCTCTACGCTGGACTTTCAACTACGGGAGTGGGGACACAGAAATCGTTCTATGACCGGGCGCGCTTTGATGCGGAATGGGCTGCAAGAGGCAAGGGGTAGTATCGCGTCCCGTAAATTCGCGACGTAAATTTGCTTTGTCATCTTTCGCTTCGCTCGGGATGACAACTTATTAAAGGTCGCTCCTGTACTTCTACCTCACCTTTCCATCAATAGAACTTTTTCGGCCTCATCGATCTCGGTCAATTTGACCTCGATCACTTCATTATCGGTGGTCTGCACGGTGCGACCGATGAAGGTGGCCTCGACGGGTAATTCGCGATGGCCGCGATCGATCAGCACCAGCAACTGCACCAGGCTGGGACGGCCATGCGAAAAAAGGGCGTCCAGGGCGGCGCGCGTGGTGCGCCCGGTATAGAGCACGTCGTCAACCAGCACGATCTTCTTGCCTTCGATGGAAAAGCCGATTTCCCCTTCCTGCACCACGGGCTTGGGACCGAGCGTGGAAAGGTCGTCACGATAGAACGTGATATCGAGCGTGCCGACGGGAATTTTTTTCTTTTCGACCTGCTGAATCATTTTGCCCAGGCGCTCGGCGATGGGAACTCCCCGGCGGCGGATTCCGACTAGTCCCAAGCCCTCGACTCCACTGTTCTTTTCCAGGATTTCGTGCGCCAGACGCACCAGCGTGCGTTCAATCTCCGACGCTGACATCAACTGCGCTTTTTGCCGGAGCGCCGTTTTGTGGACTGCATTCCTCTTGATCGTCATGCACGCGCACCTCGTCAAAACCAGTCTTGAATTCGGAAGATAATCTTACGGATTGGATCGATCCCGGTTCTTGAATGTATTGGAGTCTTCTCTTGAACGTCAAGCATACCTGAGACTGGCTCTCTAAGGCACCTTGTCCCGGCAGAGTCCGCAGTGCTTGGAACGTTGCACTCCCTCGCTGCACTTTCGAGTTCCTATCAGGCGATCGCCGGTTCGGGTACAATAATCACACTCGCTGCATCGTCTCGAGATCCGGCGATAGCCGTCTCGAAATCCTTCTATAAGTCCCGAGGTGCGTTATGAGACGAGCTCTGCCCGCGCGAATCGTTCTGCTTTCTTCCGCCATTCTGCTGCTCTCCCTGCTCGCGGTGCTGATTACCCGTCGTGACATGCTGGTGGGAGCTGCTCCACCGTTCAAGGGTGTGCTTACCTATCACAACGACAACCAGCGAACAGGACGGAATCCGAGCGAGACCTCACTCACACTCAAGAACGTGAACTCCAGTACTTTTGGGAAGTTATTCGTGATCCCCACGGACGGGCGGGTGGATGCGCAGCCTTTGTATGCCCCCACTGTCAGTATTCCGGGAAATGGCACGCACAACGTGCTGTTTGTGGCGAGTGAGCATGGCACGGTGTACGGCTTTGACGCGGACAACGGATCGACTCTGTGGCAAGTAACTACGCTCGCGTCGGGCGAGACTCCATCGGATAACCGTGGGTGCAGTCAGGTTACTCCGGAGATTGGGGTTACTTCTACTCCGGTCATCGACCTTACTTCGGGGCCGCATGGGACGATCTATGTCGTCGCCATGAGTAAGGACTCAAGTTCCAACTATCATCAGCGGCTGCACGCATTGGACATTACCAGCGGAGCGGAAGAGTTCGGCGGCCCGGTGGAGATTGCCGCCAAGTACCCGGGAACGGGCGATAACAGCCAGGGTGGGTACGTGATTTTCGATCCCAAGCAATATAAGGAGCGAGCTGGGCTGTTACTGCTGGATCACATCGTGTATACGTCGTGGGCTTCGCATTGCGACGACCGGCCCTATACGGGATGGATCATCAGTTACAACGAGACGACATTGGCGCAACAGTCGGTGCTCAACGTGACGCCGAATGGGCATGAAGGCGCGATCTGGGCGGCGGGAGCGGGACTGGCGGCGGACACAATCGGAAACATTTACTTTCTCGACGCGAATGGAACGTTCGACACCGCGCTGAATGCCAAAGGGTTTCCGGAAAATGGCGACTACGGGAACGCGATCATGAAGCTCTCGACTAAGAAAGGGCAACTGGCCGTGTCCGACTACTTCAACATGTACAACACGGTGAGCGAGTCGGATGTGGACGAGGATCTGGGGTCGGGCGGCGCCATGGTGGTGCCTAATTTCGTAGACTCCAAGGGAGTGCTGCATAAACTGGTTGTGGGCGCCGGAAAGGATACGAATATCTATGTGGCGAATCGGACTAACATGGGGAAGTTTAATCCGAACAACAATAGTCAGATCTATCAGGAAGTAACCGGTGCGCTGGCAGGGTCGGTGTTTTCGGCGCCGGCATTCGAGGACAACGCAATTTACTACGGGGGGGTCGGCGACACGATCAAGGCGTTCTCGTTTAACACCAGCGGCCTGCTGAATTCCACGCCGGCGTCGGCGACCAGCACAAAGTTCAGTTTTCCGGGGGCTACTCCCAGCATCTCGGGGGCGGCGGCGGGCGATTTGATTTTGTGGGCGACGGAAAATACTTCGCCCGCGGTGCTGCACGCCTATGAGGCGAAAAACCTTAGTGTGGAGTTATATAACTCGAACCAGGCGGCGGGCGGGCGGGACCACTTTGGGAGCGGGAACAAGTTCATCACGCCGACGATTGCGAACGGCAAGGTGTACGTTGGGACGGCGAGCGGGGTGGGGGTGCTAGGGCTGCTGCCGTAGGAAAGGGAGCGTTCCGCGACACGGAGAGCGGGATAGACATGCACTGGGTAAAATGCATCCTGTGTGTCGTAAAATTCCGTTGTGCCGTGACAATTGAAGTGCCGTGAGGTCGAGATGAAATTTCTGGCTCTGGCTTGCTCGTTCTTTGCTCTATCGTCCCTTGCCTACTCCGCGGCAGCTCCGCAGACGTTTCCGACCTCGGCGGGAGAGGTCAAGATCACTCCTCTGTATCACGCCAGCACCCTGATCGAGGCGGGAGGGAGAGTCATCTACCTCGATCCGGCCAAACCTGCGAACTCCGCCGGACACCCGAAAGCGGACCTCATTCTGATTACCGACATTCACGGCGACCACATGGATCCGGCATCCATCGCCGAAATCAGCAAGGCGGGAACGGACATCCTGGCTGCGCCCGCCGTAGTGGCGACGGTCACGACGGCCAAGCCGATTGCGAACGGCGAAACGAAAACGTGGCACGGCTGGACCATCGAGGCAATTCCCGCCTATAACCTGACGCGCGGCCCGGCTCCGGGCAAGCTCTTTCATGACAAGGGACGTGGCAACGGCTACGTACTCACCTACGGCGGCGTGCGCTTTTATTTCTCCGGCGACACGGAAGGCGTTCCCGAGATGCGCGCCCTGAAGAACATC
>Ga0265316_10006720_pt1 | contig 10960 bp, 7 predicted proteins | sample 4522metaG_FD_202092 | JGI IMG/M metagenome (GOLD analysis project Ga0265316, IMG submission 202092) | Rhizosphere microbial communities from Carex aquatilis grown in University of Washington, Seatle, WA, United States - 4-5-22 metaG | ecosystem: Host-associated > Plants > Roots > Rhizosphere >...
GATGGCGTGCGCGGAGCCCGGAAGTGTCTTCAGGACGAGCATCAGGCCGGCCTCCCGGACGTCGACTGGAAGATCGTGCAGGAGCGCCCGCAGCCGCTCCTCGCCGGTGCTCTCGGCCTCGGTGACACGCGCCGGAACGACGTACGACTGGACTCCGTCCTGGCTCGCCTTGATAAGGCCGAGCTCCGCGACGTCCCGACTGATCGTCGCCTGAGTCGCTCGGAAGCCGCGCTCGCGGAGCGCGGCTGCCAGCTCCTGCTGGGTGCGGATCGGCCGCTGCCCCAGCAGATCGCGGATTTCGCGCTGACGGAGCTGCTTCATCACTTCCATGGAGCCGACGCCCTCCCCCATTCATCCAGAGCTGTCATCGGGTCCTCACGCGCCGTGTGGCGAAAGCAGGATCAGGAAGACCGCGATGGCGGCCAGGACGCGATACACGACAAACACGGTAACCGGCCGGCGCCGCAGGAATGCAAGCATGAAGTGGATGGCCAGGATGCCCGACGTAGCCGCCGCGACGAAACCGATGACCACGAGGCGCACCTCGGGCGTCACGCCGGCCTCACCCGTCACGAGCTTGCGGGCCTCCCAGAGGCCGGCACCGGCAACGACCGGCGTGGCCATCAGGAAGCTGAACCTGGCGGCGGCCTCTCGGTTGAGGCCTTCGAAGAGCCCGGCGGCGATGCTGATGCCGGAGCGGCTTATGCCCGGGACCAGGGCCAGGACCTGAGCGACGCCGATCGCCAGCGCCCCCCGGTAGGTCATCTCGTCCATCTCGCGGACCTTGCTGCCCCAGCGGTCGGCGAGCCACAGGATCGCGGCGCCGACGCAAAGCATTGCCGCCACCGGAGCCGGCTCGCGCACCAACGACTCGATCCTGTCGGTCAGCAGCGGCCCGACGAGGACGGCCGGAATGGTCGCGACGACCAGCAACCAGGCCAGCTTGCGATCTAGGTCGTCGCCGATCGAACGGTCCCGAATGCTGGCCAGCCCGGCCGGGATGAGCGTCATCCAGTCGCGCCAGAAGTAGAGGATCAGCGCCAGCAGCGTTCCCATGTGGAGCATCACGCTGAACGCCAGGGAGTTGATGAAGGGATCCTTCCAGCCCATCGCCCACGGCACGAGGATCAGGTGGCCGGAGCTGGAGACGGGAATGAACTCGGTCAGACCTTGAACGAGCCCCATGATCAACGCCTGGATGGACAGGTCCATGCGATGTCTCCTGCTGTGCGGATGGCTTCATGGTCCCGTTGATGAGCGAGTCGGGAGCGGGCCGGCCGCGTCGGGACGGACGCGCCGCCGAATGTGCGCGGGCCGGCGGTCCGAAGACCGCCGGCCCGCGACTTATGGCCGACCTAGCGGATGAAGAGCGGGGCCATGACCAGAGTGATCGTGGCCAGCAGCTTCACCAGAACGTGCAGCGAAGGACCGGCAGTGTCCTTGAACGGATCGCCGACGGTGTCGCCCACGACTGCGGCAGCGTGGGCAGGCGTGCCCTTACCGAGCACCTTGCCATTCTCGTCGAGGAGGTGCCCCGACTCGATGTACTTCTTGGCGTTGTCCCACGCGCCGCCGCCGTTGTTGAGGACGGTGGCGAGCAGGACGCCGGCGATGGTCCCGACCATGAGCAGGCCCGCGACGGCCTGGTAGCCGAGCAGGACGCCGACGATGATCGGAGTCGCCACGGCAACGGCGCCGGGCAGCATCATTTCCTTGAGCGCTGCGCGGGTCGTGATGTCGACGACACGGGCGTAGTCCGGCCGGCCGGTGTAGTCCATGATCCCGGGGATCTCGCGGAACTGGCGGCGGACTTCGACGATGATCGCCTGAGCGGTCGTGCCGACTGCCCGGATCGCCAGAGAGCTGAAGAAGTAGACGAGCATCGCGGCGATCAACGCGGCCACGAAGACGTTGACGTCTTCGAGGTTGACCGAGGTCATGGGGGCGCTGCCGCGGTTGACCAGGATAAGGTTGACCTTGTCGATGTAGGCGCTGAAGAGGAGGAAGGCGGCCAGCGAGGCGGATGCGATGGCGTAGCCCTTGGTGAGAGCCTTGGTGGTGTTGCCGACTGCGTCGAGGCGGTCGGTGATCTCGCGGGCGCCGGCCTCTGCCCGGCTGAACTCGGCGATGCCACCGGCGTTGTCGGTGATCGGGCCGAACGTATCCATGGCCAGGACGTAGGCCGTGGTCATGAGCATGCCCATGGTCGCGACGGCGGTGCCGAACACGCCACCCACGGAGCCCAGGCCTGAATGCGCACCGAGCCAGTTGCTGGCAAGGAGGGCGATGCCGATGGTGACTGCAGTGACAAGGGTCGTCTCGAAGCCGACCGACATGCCGGCGATGATGTTGGTCGCCGGACCGGTCTTGGAAGCCTCGGCGATCTCACGCACAGGGCGGAAGTTGCCGGCGGTGTAGTACTGAGTGATGTAGACGAAGGCGATGCTGGTGGCGAGGCCCACGCAGCCGGCGCCGAAGAAGTAGATCCAGGTTGCGATGCCGTTGTCGCCCGTCGCGCCGTTGGTGTTCATCATCACGTTGGTGACGAACGCGAGTGAGATGGCCGAGAGGATCGTGGTGACCCAGTAGCCACGGTTGAGGATGTTCATCGGGTTCTCGGTTTCTTTGCCGCGAATGAAGAACATCGCGACGATCGTGGACATGAGACCGAAAGCTCGGATGACGAGCGGGAAGAAGATCCACGCCTCAGGGTGCGGCCAGTGGTTGGACACGGCCAGGAGGTAGACGGCGCCACCGAGGATCATCGCGCCGATGTTCTCTGCGGCGGTGGACTCGAACAGGTCCGCACCGCGGCCGGCGCAGTCGCCGACGTTGTCGCCGACGAGGTCCGCGATGACGCCCGCGTTGCGCGGGTCGTCTTCGGGGATTCCGGCCTCGACCTTGCCGACGAGGTCGGAGCCCACGTCGGCGGCCTTGGTGTAGATACCACCGCCGAGCTGGGCGAAGAGGGCCACGAAGCTTGCGCCGAAGCCGTAGCCGACGATCAGGAACGGTGCGTCATGGGTGTTCTGGCCGCCGGCGAGTCCACCGTTGATGGCGAAGATGCTCCACACGCCGAGCAGCGAGAGGGAGACGACCAGGAAGCCCGAGACCGCGCCGCCGCGCATTGCCACCTGGACCGCTTCCACCAGGCTACGGCGGGCGGCGGAGGCGACGCGGACGTTCGCCTTGACGCTGACGAGCATACCGATGATGCCGCAGGCCATCGAGCAGGCCGCGCCCACCAGGAACGCGAAGCCCGTCCGGACGCCCAGGGCCAGCCCGAAGGTCGTCGTGTCGGCCACGCTCTGGTTGTTCTCGAGGAGCGTGATCACGACGCCGATTACGACCGCGCCGACCAGGGCGAGGAGCGCGATGGTCGTGTACTGGCGCTTGATGAAGGCGACCGCGCCCTCGTTGATCGTCGCGGAGACGTCCATCATCTCCTTGGTCCCGGTGTCGCGGGACAGGACGTCACGAGCGAGGAAGATCGCGAACCCTACCGCGAGTAGACCCGCAATCGGGATGAACGCTTGGAGATAACTTGGGTCCATGGGGGGCGAGCGGCTCCTTCTCTAGCGGGCACGGGGGAGCGCTGCGGGACGGCGCGCTTCCTGGGACAAGGCCCTGATCCGATTCATCAGTTGCATACTCGGGCCGCGCGGAGTGTATCAACGGCTCAAAGGGCGGGTCAAACTGCGGAAGGACCCGCTCGCTATGCAGTCCTCGGCGCCGAAGCGGGGCGGATAGGCCCGCAGACTCGGGACGTATGGCCCGTAGCCGCTCTCTCGCGGGCGCGCCAGCCGGCCGAACGAACGCTACGGCAGCCAGATGGGGTAGGCGCCGTTAGTAGCCAGCTGCGTCAGGCCCGAACCGTCGGTGCGCACGACCCAGATGCCGCCCGAGACCACCGATGCGGCCGCCGACGGACTCTGAGGCGCGAAGCGTCCGAAGACGATCAGAGAGCCGTCCGGCGAGAAGCTGGGCGAGCCGTCGCCCCAGGCCGGATCCGAGGTCAGCACGGTCGACGTCGCCGAGCTCCCCGTGGCGGCGTAGACAAGATGGGTGGATCCGTCCGCATCCCGGACCGCAAATGCCACACTGCCGCCGCCGGATACGGTCAAGTCGCCGGCGGCGGGCCCGATCAGCGTGGTGGCGCCGCTCGTAGTCACCTGGTAGCACGACCAGGTGGCGCCCTGGTCGGCGCTGGCGACAACGTAGAAGGCGTTGTCCTGGGGGTCCCAGATCGGGCGGGAATTGCCGGTCAGCGCCAGCACCTGCGGCGGGTTCGCGCCCGTCATGTCAACCAGTTCTACCGCGTTGTCGGCCCCGCGGACCAGGAGCATCGTGTTGCCGTCGGCCGAGAAGGCCGCTCGCGGAGCCCAGGAAGGCACACCGGACGAACCGGTCAGCTCATCGCCGCGGAGCGCGACGCTGCCGAGGCCGGGGGCGCCGTCCGGGGAGACCTGTTTGGGGTCTGCGCCCGAGACGACCGGGATCCGCCAGTAACCCTGGTCGACGCCGGCGGCGTCGCGCCGGCCCACGACGATGGCCGTCCCGTCGGGGGTGAACTGCGGTGAATAATCGAAGGCGCCGGCGGCGGTCAGGACGTGCACGTTGGAGCCGTCGATGGACGTTCGCTTGACCACGCCGCCCGCAGCGAACGCGATCGCGCTGCCGTCGCCGCTCACGTCGAAACCGCTGACGGGCACGAGTTCGGCCGTGACCTGATGCTGGTTCGAACCGTCGGGGTTCATCAGCCAGACGTTCGCGACGCCGCCGAGGTCCGAGAGATAGACGATCTGGTTCAACGCGTTCGTCGAAGGCTCGCCCGTGGTGAAGGTCCACGATTCGGCGGTGGCCGCCTCGCCGTCTGTCCGCCGTATGTCCGAACCCATCGACGCCGTGTACGTCGTGTGCGCGGCCAACGGCGAATCGGGCGTGAAGACGAGGACGTTGTTGGTGACCGCGACCGGTGATGCGGCGAGCTGGCTGGGCGAAGCCGTGGCCGGCGTCGAGGGCTGACGGTCGTCGGGCAGGGTCATGACCTCGGTTTGGCCGCTCACAGGCGGCGTCAGGTGGATGGCATCGGCGATCGAGGAGGGATCGATCGGGCCGTCCATGATCACCGCGATCGGGCTGCGGACGCTTATGCCGGCGACATTGGCGGCCGGGATCAGCCCCGTCGCTCGCAAGCCCATACCTACGGTCGTGAAGGTGGTTTCGTAGGGCGAGAGCTCGATCCCGTCGGTGTCGACGGCCCCGTCGATCTTGACCGTGTACGTAGTGGCGAAGGAAAGGGAGTTCTTGGGCACGATCGACAGCGTCGGGCCATTCCAGGTGGCCGTAAACGGCGCGTCCGGCACGATCGCGACCGCCGCCAGAGTCTTCTCGTTGTCCATCTGGCGGTCGAAGGTGACCTGAATGGTCGTGTCGACCGCAATCAGCGCGGCCTTCTGAGCCGGCACCACGGATTGGACGATCGGCTGCCCGACCGTCGTGAAACTCAGATCCTGCGTCTTGCCCTGGCTGTTGCCGGCGATGTCCTGAATGCCCGGGCCGATATGAACCTTGAAGAGGGTAGAGAGCGGCAGCCTGGCCGCGGGCGTCAGTATCAGTGTCAGGCCCTGCCAGTGCGGCGAAACCGCGACATGGGGGCTGATCGAGAAGGCGGCCTCGGCCGTAGAATGCCTGACCTGCTCGCTGAACACGATGTCGATCGACGTCAGCGTCTGGGCGAGATCGGTCCCGGGCAGGATGGAGCTCAGCTTGACCTGGTAGGTCGGCGGGACCCGATCCACTGCCGTCGCGTTATAGAGCACGACCGCCACGAGGGCCAGGCCCGCGATCGGCGCCAACGCTCTGATGAACCGACCGCTGCTCAGCCAGCCCAACCGGTCTTGAACTTCCACAGGGCAGGACGATAGCACAGCCCCTATACTCCCGGACTTGTGAAGCACCGATCGCTGGGCTGCCTCTTCGAGGTGCTCGAGACACTGCTCTTGACCCTCATCGTCTTCCTCGTGATCCAGCTGTTCGTGGCCCAGCCGTACCAGATTCAGCAGCAATCCATGGAGAACACGCTGCTGCCGAATCAATACGTGCTGGTCGACAAGCTGACCCCTCACTTCGACGACTTCCACCGCGGCGACATAGTCGTCTTCAGCCCGCCGCCGGGTTGGGCGAGCGACGCCGCGGGTACGCCGTTCATCAAGCGCGTCATCGGCGTGGGCGGAGACACGGTCGACATCCACGACGGCTCCGTCTTCGTCAACGGGACCAAGCTCGATGAGCCATACCTTTTCGAGGGCCAACCGACCCTGCCCGCCGACCCGGCCATACACACCTGGAAGATCGCGAGCGACCAACTCTTCGTCATGGGCGATCACCGCGCCGATTCGAAGGACTCGCGGGCCTTCGGGCCGATCGAGAAGTCGACCGTGATCGGTCGCGCCTGGCTGCGCTACTGGCCGTTCAGCCAGTTCGGCCTCATCCCTTCGGCCACCCAGCCTGCGGCCTCGACGACGCCTGGAGCCAGCGCTTCGCCCGCGGCGAAACCCTCATGACCCGGCGCGTCCCAACCGCCCGCGCCGCCGCGACGTGCTAGACCCGGCGGTGTTCGCCGCCGTGGCCGTCGTCCTCGGTGGCGTCGTCGCGGTTACCGCGCGCGATGGCCGCGTCGTCGTCCTCGGCCTGATGCTGGCGGCTGTCTCGGCGTCGCTCGTGGCGTCGCCCCTGCCGGGCTCGCTGGCCGTGACCGCTCGAATCCTCGGAGCGATGCTGGCGGCGTATCTGCTCTGGGCGGCGGCCGGTTCCGGGTCGATCGAGAGCGCCGGTTCGGCGGTCGGCCCAATCGCCGAAGCCTGTGTCGCCATAGCGGCCTTCGCAATCGGCCTGACGGTCACGCCCGTCGACCCGCTGGCCGGCCCGGTCGAGGCCCAGGCGGCCGGGCTCGCGATGATCGTCCTGGCCGTCGCGCCGCTGGTCGGACGGGACGTCTTCCGAATGGGCGTCGGGGTCACTCTTCTGACCCTCGGCGGGTCGCTCCTCGTGGAAGCGTGGTCCGGGCCGACGGCCCCGCTCGGACAGCTGGCCATGGCAGCGCTGCTGATCGGGATCGCGGGGTCCACGAGCGTGCTGATTCCGTCGTCCGAGGCAGCCGAGGCGGAAGATGCCGCAGACGAGCTGGCCGAAGCCACAGCCGCGGCCGTCGAGATACCGGCGGAGCCGGCGCCGCTACCGACGAGGATCGCCGCAACCGTAGCGAAGCCCTTCCGGGTAACCGTGGCCTCCGGCCCGAACGAGGGTGGCGACGTCGACGCGATCGCGGCTGCTGAACCGGAGCCTCGGCCTCGGCCGATGACGGCGGACCCGATCGACGATGACTGGCTCGCCTGGGGCGCGCCCGCGCCGAAGCCCCCGCGCCGGGCCGTCCCGCCGACGGGACGGCACCCGTCCGGATCTCCGCCGGCGCCCGAGCCCGGGCAAAGCGACGAGCCGGCTTCCGCCAGGTCGACACGTTCTCGCCCGAACCTGCACGGCAAGCCATGACACTGATGGCGTTCCTGGCCGTATGCGTGGCGGGCATGCTCCTGACCCTTGTGGCGCAGCCGTTCGCCAGGCTGTCGCGCGTGATCGCGATCGCCAGCATGGCCGCGGCGCTGGCGGCCGCGCTGCTCATGAACCCCAACGACTCGGCCACCGTCGGGGAGGTGCAGCTCTCCACCACGTGGTTCGTCGGGCTGTTCCTCTCGGTTCTGGCCGCCAGCACCCTGTTGCTGTGTCTCATCGGGCTGGTCACGGCATGGCCGGAGCGACTCGCCCCGGCCGCTCTGGCGACGCTGGTCGGGGTGGGCGTTGCCATCTCGTCCACGGATCCGATCGTCGCCCTCCTCGCCGCCGCAGCCGCCACCGCGCCCGCCGCGCTCGTGGCCAGTCGCGTCCGGTCCACGCCGCTGGGCAGGACCGTGGGCGTGGCCGAGTTGCGCACTCTCGCGCTCGTCTCGGCCGCTTCACTCCTCGCGGCCGTGACGTTCGTCAGCACCAACGCCAACTGGAACAGCGACGACTCGACGTTCGTGACGGCTGTGGCGTTCCTGGTCCTGGCCGGCGCCCTGGCCGTCAGATCGGGCTCGGTGCCGTTCCACGTGCCCGCGGCACTGCTCAGCCGGAGCGGCGAGGGCCTCGGCCTGGTCCTCTCGGTCGTGTGGATTCCCAGCGGCTTCGGGCTGATCGCCCTGAGCTGGAGCTCCGCGACCTTTGTCGGCGTCCCAGGCGACTGGCTGGACCGAGCCGTGCTGGCCGTCCAGATCGTGGCCGTGGCGACGTTGATCCTGGGCGCTGTGGGAGCCATGCTCCACGATGAGATCGAAGAGATCGTCGTGTATTCCATCGTCCAGGACGCGGGCTTCATCCTGCTCGCCCTGACTTCCCGCAGCGACGACGCGGCCGGGCCGGCCCGCCTCTGGCTGCTCGTGTTCGTCATCGCCAAGTCGGCCCTGGTGGCCTGGGCGGCCGCAGTATCGAGAACGTTCGAGTCGTCCAGTCTGGGCGACCTGCGGGGCTGGCTGCGGCGTTCGCCGATCCTCGGGATGGCCCTCGTGGCTATAGTGGTCGCGACGCTGGGCCGGCCCGGCAGCCCCGTCTTCGTCGCCCGCGACACCCTGGTGAGCCTCGGACTCCCCGACTGGATGCATTTCATGGGTGCGGCGGCGATGCTGCTGTCGCTGGCCTACTACGCGCGGCTGGTCGCGATCGGCTTCATGACGCCGACGGCGACCGTCCGGCAGGCTGCCGGAGACTGGCCGCACTGGCCGCGTCTGCCTAGATTCGACGACGACGAGGCGGGGACCACGGCGATCGAGCCGGCGGCTGCGGGCGAGCCGGCCGCTTTCGCCGATGGCGGCGGCTCGGCATCGGCCGCTGCCGCGGCGGAGGCCGACGAGGCGGAACCGCACCGACAGCCACGTTTCTCGATCCGCCATCGCCTTGCCGCAGGCTGGCGCCTGAACCGACCTCTCCGGGCAAGCGTGCTCGTCCTGGCGACGGCGCTCCTCGCCGCGGCGATCGCCGCCGGCGCCTTCGGGGCGTCCGACGCCGCCCAATCGGGCATCGCGTTGGACGGCGCGGCCGGGCCCCCGCCCAACCCGAGCGCGGTCGACAACGGGGCTTCATCCACGCCGGAGCCGTCGGCCGTCGTGTCGTCCGGCCCGACCCTTGGGCTGCCGCTCTCCCCCACCCCGGGCGCAAGCCCGACCGGCCCGGCGCCGTCGGCCGGCCCGAGCGACTCCCCGCAACCTACCGTGGGCGACTGACCGGCGCGGAGTGGCGCTCGGATCTAGACCTGGGTCGGGGCCGGTCGGTCGAAGCGAAGGAGCGTCAGGACCGGGGGCCGAGGACCCAGCGGTCTATCTCGCGGCGGTAGGAAACCAGCTCGCCGGGCGCGAACCAGATGCTCAGTTCAGTGGCCGCACTCTCGGGGCTGTCCGAGGCGTGAACCAGGTTCTGGCCCATCTCGACGGCGAGGTCGCCGCGAATCGTTCCCGGGGCGGCCTCGACCGGCTTCGTGGCGCCGTTCATCGACCGGACCATGGCGATGGCGTCCGGACCTTCGAGCGCCGCGGCAACGAGCGGGCCGGACGTGATGAAGTCGACCAGGCCCTCGAAGAAGGGCTTTCCCTTGTGGACGGCGTAGTGCCGCTCGGCCAGCTCGCGATCCACCTTGACGAGCTTGAGCCCGACGATCCGAAGGCCCCGCTCTTCGTAGCGGGCGAGAATCCGGCCGACCAGCTGGCGCTGGACGCCGTCGGGCTTGACTAGGACGAGGGTGCGCTCGGTCACTGGACGAATACCGCTGCGGAGGGTTGATAGGACAGCGAGTTTAGCCCGGATCAACCGCGCCGGCGCCGGGCCGCGGCCGGACCGGGTGACTTGCCCGCGCGGGGCGGAGTCGAGACGTCACTCCCACCTTATGGAGCGCGGCGACTCCACGGCGTTAGCCGCCGGGGCCGCCTCGGGAGCGGCGGGCTCCGGGGTCGCCGGCGCTACGGCGGGCTCAGGGGCCGACTGAGCGGCGGCGGGCTCCGGTGTCGCCGGCGCGACGGCGGGCTCGGAGGCCGGCTCAGGGGCGGCCGGCTCGGTCCGGCCCAGCCGGGAGGCGACCGATGCGTATGCCTGGCCGGCGTCGGACTCCTGGCCGAGCAGCCGCAGCGCGTCCCCGCGGACCAGTTCCAGGGCCAGGTCGGTGCGCTGGCCGATGCCGTCGATGACGGCCTGAGCGGCTTCCGGAGACATTCGCAGGGCCACGGCGAAGTGAAGGGCGGCCATCAGCGCGTCGCCGGCTTCGAGCGACTCCCCGCCGGCGTGGACCTCGCCGTCCCATGGGCTCGCGGCTGCCTGTGCGGCCGCCGGCTCGGCGGGGGCGGGCTCGGCGGCGGCGGCTACTGGCACGACTTCGGGCGCGACCGCCTGCGCGGGCTCCGGCTCGGCGGGGGCGGGCTCGGCGGCGGCGGCTACTGGCACGACTTCAGGCGCGACCTCGGGCGCGACTTCGGGCGCGGCTTCCGGCGCGGCGGCGGCGGGCTCGGCGGCGGCGGCTACTGGCACGACTTCGGGCGCGACCGCCTGCGCGGGCTCCGGCTCGGCGGCGGGCAGGACTTCGGGCGCGACGGCCTGCGCGGGCTCCGGTTCGGCGGGGGCGGGCTCGGCGGCGGCCGCGACTTCGGGCGCGACGGCCTGCGCGGGCTCCGGTTCGGCGGGGGCGGGCTCGGCGGCGGCCGCGACTTCGGGCGCGACCGCCTGCGCGGGCTCCGCTTCGGCGGCGGGCGCAACTTCGGGCTCCGCGGCCTGGGCAGCCTCCGGCGCGGCGGCGACAGCGGGCTCGGCGGCGGCGGACGCAACTTGGGGCTCCACGGCCGGGGCGGCGACGGGCTCCGCGGCCGGGCCTTCGGGCGGGGCCCAC
>Ga0265316_10006722_pt1 | contig 10958 bp, 13 predicted proteins | sample 4522metaG_FD_202092 | JGI IMG/M metagenome (GOLD analysis project Ga0265316, IMG submission 202092) | Rhizosphere microbial communities from Carex aquatilis grown in University of Washington, Seatle, WA, United States - 4-5-22 metaG | ecosystem: Host-associated > Plants > Roots > Rhizosphere >...
AGTTTTTTTCGCCTGACACCGGCATCGGGCTTTCCCTGCTGCGCGTGCGCATCGCTGCGGACCTAACTACCGAGCTTGCCACCGCCCAGAGCGCTGCGGCCCGCGGTGTGTCGGTGTGGGCGGCGCCGTGGTCGCCACCTGCGGCGTTCAAAGACAACAATTCCACGAGCAACGGCGGTTCCTTACTTGCCGCGGATGCTCAGGCATGGGCCACCCAGCTCGCTGGCTTTGTCGCGAACATGGCGGCTGCCGGCGTCCCGCTTGCAGCCCTGTCCGCGCAGAACGAGCCGAATTTCCGCACGTCGGCGTGGGACACCTGCATCTACACGGCAACCCAGCTCGTCGCATTCATCCGGGACAACCTCGGTCCTGCCTTGGCAGCACAGGGACTCACCACCCCAATCCTTGCGCCTGAAACCAAGGACTGGACCACCTTCGAGTCCTTTGCCGATCCCATCCTTGCCGATGCGCAAGCCGCGGCGTTTGTCGGCATATTGGCGGCACACGACTACGGCGGGTATCCCTTTGTCTACTCAGCTGCTCAGACTGCGGGAAAGCAAGTGTGGGAAACCGAAGTCTATGACCAGACCAGCAAGGGCAGCGATCCCGGCATCGACTCGGGCCTGGTGGTGGCGCAGATGATCCACGATCACCTGGTGTACGGCGAGGTGAACGCTTGGCACTATTGGTGGCTGAAACCACGCGGGGACACAGACAATGGGGCACTTGCCGGCGGTGACGGGCAGCTCACCCGGCGCGCCTATGTTGTCGGCAACTGGAGCCGCTTCGTGCGCCCGGGATTCGTCCGGGTAGACGCGACTTCGAGTCCGCAGGATTTCGTCTCGGTCAGCGCATTCGCAGATCCGGCCAGCGGACGTTTGGTCATCGTCGCCGTCAATTCAAACACTGCGGACACACAGCAGAGTTTTTCAATCGCGGGCAGCGCCGTCGCTGCAGTGACTCCCTGGATCACCTCTGCGGACTTGGCCCTGTCTCCCACGGATCCGGTAGCAATCGCCGATGCAGGGTTCAGCTTTGTACTGCCAGAACGCAGCGTCACGACCTTCGTCGGGGATCCATAGCGACCAGGGCCGGTGGGCCCATGAAGGAAGGCAATTCGCAGAATTGGGCGAGCTGCTTTCACGGGTAGCACTTGTGCTACCGGAAATACCTCGCCTTGAACTCCATATTGATATCCTCAATCTCCTTCAGACCATCTACGTACGGCTGATACATATCCAAGGGATCTCCCGCTCCATACACTCCACACGCGGAGCAATTCTCACAGCCGCCCCCGCCACACCCGAGCGAATCCCTGACTATCTTGTCTCGCTGTTCTCTTGTTGTGTTCTTGATGAGGTATTGCGCAAGCATGATCTTCCCCTTCTTCTAGTGTAGGGAATAGAATCGCCAATGCCAGAGGGCCCATGACGAAACGTTCTGTTTTCGTGAAGTGGACTCGGTTGCCCATATTCGTCGTCACCACAGCCGCAGCCGCGTGCGGCGGTGCTGGCCTGGGCAAGACCGGGACTGGAGGCACGACCCGGGCGAGGGAACCTTCACCGCGGTCGGCAGCATGGCCGGGGCGAGGGCGCGTCACACGGCGACCTTGCTGTCCGACGGGGAAGTACTCATCGCTGGCGGAAGCCTCTACAGCCAATCTCTCGCAAGCGCGGAGCTGTGCGAATAGCAGCAGTCCTTTGCTGTGTCTTGCCTGAGGCGACCGAAAGCATGCGCGTAGGTTGTGCCGCGCGCTTTCCCCGCGGGTTCTGGCCGGTACACCGGCGATGGCGCCGTGCCGTTCGCGAGGCCCGGCTGACTATCACTTGCGCGGGGTCCAGGTCGCTCCGGAATCAGATGACGTGTAGATGTACCCGCCGACGATCTTGAGAGGGGCGAGGAGGTCGCCGGATACTGCGACGAGCTTGGTGCCGTCGGATGACGACGCCACGGAATTCCAATGCTGCTTGGTACCCGTCTGCGTCCAGATCGCCCCGGAGTCAGATGACGTGTAGATGTTGCCGCCGACGATTTTGAGAGTGGCGGGGTCGAGGTTGGTGGATACTGCGACGAGCTTGGTGCCGTCCGCTGACGACGCCACGGACTGCCAGAACGGATCGGGAGCAGTCGTCTGGGTCCAGGTCGCCCCCGAGTCCGCAGACGTGTAGATCCCCTGGCCCACGGCGACTGCGACGAGCTTGGTGCCGTCCGCTGACGACGCCACAGGGGCCCAGCTCAGCCGGGGAGCCGTCGTCTGGGTCCAGGTTGCCCCCGAGTCTGCCGACGTGTAGATGCAAGCCCCGCCTGTGTATGCACCGCCGGCGTCGGTGTCAGGGCCGCCGCCCGCGGCGACGAGCTTGGTGCCGTCCGCTGACGACGCCAGGGACCACAATCCCGGCTGGAAAGCAGTCGTCTGGGTCCAGGTCGCCCCCGAGTCAGATGACGTGTAGATGCACCCATTTCCGGCACTATCGAGGCCCGCGGCGACGAGCTTGGTGCCGTCCGCTGACGACGCCAGGGCTTGCCATGATTGCTGGGGAGCAGTCGTCTGGGTCCAGGTCGCCCCGGAGTCAGATGACGTGTAGATGAAGAAGCCGCTGCCGCCACTCTGGATATCTATGCCCACGCCGACGAGCTTCGTTCCGTCCGCCGACGACACCACGTACACAAGGCCTTGCTGGGTTCTCTGGGTCCAGGTCGCCCCCGAGTCCGTCGACGTATAGAGGCTGCCGAAGACGGCCGTAGCGACGAGCTTGGTGCCGTCCGCTGACGACGCCACGGCCGCCCAGTCCAGACTACCAGCGGAGTTGCCGCTATCGCACCCGGTTGCGGCCGCGGTGACGACGAGCACAGAGAGCACGGCCAACCTCACCAAGACAGAACTCGCCATGGGACCTCTACTTGCGCGCGATTCAAGGGCTGTCTCAGCCATACGAGGCAGTGTACCTGGAAACCCCAACAACTCCGCGTAGTGCCGGAGAAGGGAGTCGAACCCTTAAGCCTGTTAGGACGGCGGATTTTGAGTGGCCATGGTTGTTTGCCACCGCGCGCACCCCGCGCATGCCGCGCTCGTCGGTGGTCACGGAGAGCACCGAGCGCACGGAATCGCACTCCGTAGAGGCCCGGATGAGGCCCAGAGCTTGCCGACCAGGGCCTGTTTCGGCGGCTGCGAACCTCGGCACCGCCGAACCAAGGCGCGTGGCTGCGTGGCTTCGCGCCTGGCGTAGGCGAATCCCGAATGGAGCGACCATGCGGGTCTACGGCCCCTCAGGTGCAAAAGGATCTTTCCAGGGCTTGCGAGCAGGGACATTCGGGACGTTGGTAGCTGAAGCCGGTCCGCAGGCTGCCTTCATGTAGAAATGGGCTGTCCCCAATGCCCCCTGGGTTCGACGACTGCTGATGATGTGAAACCCGGCGTGTCCGCAAGCGTCTGAGGCTTGGCTTTCGCATCCCGAGATGCCGAAGCGACACTCAACATCGAATTCGGTGCTGAGGGACGGCGCGCGGTCTTCCTTGGAAGACGACACGGGCTGAACAGGCGCGGAGGGCGGCTCAACAGGAGGGGGGGGCGGCCCGTAAGGCGGCTGGGCAGCAGCGGGGGGAACGTAGGGCTGCTGGGCAGGAACGGAGGGCGGCCCAGAGGGCTGCTGCCATACGTTCGATTCGTACTTGATCGCCCGTCCGATCAACTTGGCCTCAGATGCGGTTCGAGAACGAAGATACAGCCCACCGCCGAGGGTCGTCTTGGTCACGTCTTCCTGGACGAACGTCGAGATCAACGCGTCGGCCTGTTCCAGGCACGCGTACCAGACCAGGTCGGTTTCGCTGTAATCCTCTAGCACCTGAATCACGCGATAGGGCCGTGAGGGCTCCGAACGCAAGACAGGCAGCGACAACTTGCAGCGATCAAGCCGTAGCTGTTCGGCGTGGCGGGCCTCAAGGTCGCACCCACAAAACAGAAGCAGAACAGGAAACACAGCCGTTGTCCGCATGGTGCCATTATCGCGCTGTTCTGTTTTCTTGGCCACAAGCCGTCGGATGCAGCCCACGGCGGAGCCAGCAAGAATCGCGGCGGTTCCCGAAGCGCGACGATCCCACACGCGGGGGTGCTACAATTTGACCGTGGCTGACCGACGAAAAGGTGGACTCAGTTCCGCGGTGTCCGTGCTCACCCGACACGTGCACGCGGTCGCCGACCGACAGGCGAAAGACCCAAGCGGCGAACTCAGCGCCGCCGATCTGTCGTCGGTTGTGCGAGCGGCGGAGGTCTTGAGGACGGTCGAGTGGGACCGTGTGAGTCTGGCCCTGAAAGTGCTTGGACGTCGGATCAATACGATAGACAAAGACGAACTCGTAGGCTTTTTCGCAAAGATGTGCGAGTCATTCGAGGACGACAGCGACGGGAGCGAGGATCTTGGCGGGGACAGAGCTTGATCGTCGCGTGTTGCTGAGGTTGCTGGACATCAGGCAGCGCTGCGAAGATCGACAGAAGAGGGTGCGCGAAGCTATTTCGTCGGCGTACGAAACAAAGCCAGGCGATCCTCGTTTCTGCGTGAGGCGGTTTGAGGTCGTGGAACACGCCGCCCAATCGCTTGGGATCGCGGTGCTGAACAATGCCATCTTTGCCGACGTGGAAGCCGCTGCAAGCGCCCTCGGGTTCCAGGCGGTCAAGAACGGCAACCGCAGTCTCTTTCGCTGCGCCAAGCGGCGGGATCACGACGACGAAACCGCGCTGGCCGTGTCGTGTGAGAATCGGCGGGACGCCAGACGGGCGAGAGTGGCCGCGGAACGGGAGGCGGGCACCCTGCGAAGCGCCGCCACTGCTTCGCCGCCCTGAGGCGCTTTCGGTAGGCCCGGTAGGCCCGGTAGGCCCGTTTTCCTGTAGGCTGTGAACGAAGCGCCCGCGCGGTCTGACCACCGGCGGGCGCGAGACGGAAGGAGTGATTCCGCCCATGGGCAATGTACGAAGCAGCGACGGCGCGAGCAAGGGCAAAGATGCCCGCGTGCCGTTTGAAATCATGATCGGCGGTGAGCGGCTGGCAGCAACGCCAGAGGGGATCGGGTGGGTTCTGAAATGGCGCGAGGATGAGCGCGCGGTGGATGCGGGCGAGTTGGCTGTTCTGGAGGACGCAGAAGGAAAGTGGTGGCGCATAATCGTCCCGACGGACGAGAACCCGGCGAAGGTCAAGCCGAATCTGGTGCAGCCCACATTCCGAGATTCAGGAGAGGCAAAGGTCGTTGAATGGCAAGAGCCAGTTCGCTTTGACCCGAAAAGCAGACTTGGGGATCCAATTCCGATCTTCACGGTGGGTCGATGTGGTCCGGCGCTTCGGGAAAGGAAGGAACGCGCCCAAGAGCGCGAGGAGGATCGCCTCTTCATTCGCGCTAGGGCGGAACACAGCAGGTGCCTCTCCAAGGCTACAAGTGCAGCGATTGCTCTCAAGGATAGGCTCGCCGACCTGTGCGAAGCAGAGAATCGACGCCGGTGGATTTCCGCCGCCGATGGGAGAGACTATGTCTACGAAGTTTGCGGGGTGCCGAATTCGCGGCGACAAAGAGGCTCCCTCGCTACGGTTGAAAATATCAAGGCTGCGGCGACCCTCCTCGTCGGGAACCTCCAGGAATGGCAGAGGCAGGCCACGCAGAGACGGGGCCACCCTTCCGACATTGCTATCGCCGCGGTCGAGACTCCTTTGAGGGCGATGGGGTTGTCAGATTCGGAGATTGCGCAGCAACGTCAATTCTGCGGCCTCGAAGTGCCATTGAGAGATGTCGACGGTCGGCGGCTGAAGGGAGCTGGCTACGCGCGAGAGAAGTCGAGGGACCACCGGCGCACGCGTCGTAGCGGTACCCGAAAGCGCCCTAAATAGCCCGCTCTTGAGCGATTTGTACCCTCCGCCGCATCGGTGATTTTCCATCAAGGTACACGGCATGCGCAACACAGCACATGTCATCCGGTCGCCTCAGGGGGATTCGCTCGATGCGGGAACCCTCGCGACCCTAAGGGCGCTCCTCGCCGAGCACGGCGCCCTCCGACTTTCGGTGATGCTCGGTCCATCTGCATCGGCGCTCACCCGCGCGGCCAGCGGTTGCCGGGTCCTGCGCGGCACGCGGGAACTCATCCGAACTGGAGTCGAGCGGCTTCGCGCCAAGGGAGAGTTGCCCTCCGCGGGGGACGAACGATGACCGCCAACGTCGCCAGCGCCGACCGCCCGGCCGCAATCTTGCCCCGGGCGCTCAACACGCTGGAGGTTCCCCGTCTCCTCACCCCGGCCCAAGTCGCAGAACGCCTCGCGGTTTCGCGGTCCGCGATCTATGCGTGGGTCAGGGCAGGGCACCTGCCGGCGATCTACGTCGGCCGTCTGCCAAGGTTCGCTGAGGCTGACGTCCTCCAGTTCATTGACTCCCGGCGACGAACACCGCAGGTGTCACCATGACGTGCGCCTCCCTGCCTGACCGCGCCGGCGAGATTCGGAGCCTTCTTGTCGATGCGCGCGACGTGTGCCGTCGCCTTGGGCTCGACGAAGGTGCAAAGCCGCAGACAAGGGGCCTATTCATCCGATGCCGCTGGCACAGCGAGCGCACCCCGAGTTGCTCCGTGCGCTGCGCAGCCGATGGGACACTCGCCGTCCACTGCTTCGCCTGTGGTGTTGGCGGCGATGTTTTCGATCTCGTTGCGGTGGCGCACGGGTTGGACACGCGACGGGACTTTCCCGAGGTGTTGCGGCTGGCCGCAGAACTGGCAGGCGTGGAGTTGGGCGGAATCGGCATCCCGCGGGGCGCGACCAGAGCGCGGCCTTGTTCCGCTCCCGAACCCAACTACCCGCCGGCCGCAGAGGTGTCTGACCTCCGGGCCGCCTGTTGCCCCGTGGGCGACGTGTCCGAGGTGGCCGCTTGGCTGAACTCGCGGGCACTCGACGCGGGCGCCGTCGAGGACTTCGATCTCGCGCGGGCGCTGCCCTCTGGCGTGCGGTTGCCCTGCTGGGCCGGTTGTCGAGGGAAGACGTGGTGCGAGGCGGGCTACCGCCTCCTCCTGCCGATGTTCGACAAGTTGGGCGCGTTGCGGAGCCTCCGCGCCCGGCGGGTAATACCTGGCGAGGGACCGAAGAATCTGGCGCCAGCCGGATGTTCAACGGGCGGACTCGTCATGGCCGATGCGCTCGGGCGCAAGCTACTGGAGACCGGACGACGCCCCGAGAGTTGGCCGGCTGCGGTTCCCCTTCGGATCGTGGTGGCAGAGGGCGAGCCGGATTTCCTCACATGGGGGACTCGCTTCTCCGATGCTGACGCGACGGCGCCCGCCGTCCTCGGCGTGGTCAGCGGTGGCTGGACGTCCGGCATCGCGAGCCGTTTGCCTGATGGCGCGCGGGTGATTGTCCGAACCCACCTCGACGAGCCCGGCGAGAGGTACGCGCGCGCCGTTCACGACAGCCTGCGTGGTCGCTGCACTCTCTTGCGCGGCGGATTGCGAGGTGCAGCGTGAAGCCCTCGAACGGCGGCAGCAAGCCGGACGACAACGCGCGCCTCCAGCAAGGCAAACACCTTTTTGATCCGGAGGCCGACGCAGGGGAAATGTCCGCAGCCGCGGGACCGACAGACCCATGGGAACCGCCCATCCCGTTCGACGTGTATCAAGTGCCGCCGTTCCCGCTCGCTTGCCTGCCCTCGCCTCTGCGCGAATACGTCGCCGCGGTGGCCGAGGCGACACAGGTTCCTGCCGACATGCCGGGAAGCCTTGTCCTTGCTGCGGGGGCGGCCTGCATACAACGCTCGGTGATTGTGCAGGTGAACCCAGGCTACAGCGAACCGACCTCCCTTTACGTGGCGGTGGTTTCCTACCCGGGAACGCGCAAGAGTGCCGTGCTCAGTCCCATCACGTTGCCGTTGCAAGAATGGGAGGAACAGGAGAAGGAGAGACTGAGGCCAGAGATCGAGCGCGCGCGGTCCGAACGTGCCATCAAGGAGAAGCGGAAGGCCAAGGCCGAGGAGGAGGCCGCAAAGGGCAAAGACGCGGAGAAGCGGACGGAAAGCGCGCGAGAGGCCGCCACGCTTGCGGAAGAGCTGGCCGAGGAGGGAGCGGCCCGGGCTTACCCGCGCTTGCTGGCGGACGATGCCACGCCCGAGGCCCTGGCGCGGCTGTTGGCGGAGCAAGGGGAACGGATGGCCTTGTTCAGCGCCGAAGGCGGCATTTTCGAGATGATGGCCGGCCGGTACTCGCAGGGCGTGCCGAACCTCGACGTTTACCTCAAGGGACACGCAGGGGACTTGTTGCGGGTTGATCGGCGTTCTGGTCCGCCTGTTCTGATGAGCCATCCGGCGCTGACGATGGGGCTGGCTGTCCAGCCGGACGTATTGCGAGGGCTGGCAGACAAGCCCGGCTTTCGCGGAAGAGGGCTCATTGCACGGTTCCTCTATGCGCTTCCACCGAATCTCATGGGGCGGCGCCGGGCTGGCACGCCGGCGGTCTCGGACGCAATCGTGCAGGCGTACCGGCGGTGCCTTCGTTGCCTTCTTGAGACGGAACCGAACGCGGACGGGCGGCCCACCTGCCTATCGCTGTCGGACGCGGCTGCCCAGACTCGACTGACGTTCGAGCGTCGGCTTGAACCTCGGTTGGGGACAGGCGGGGATCTGGGTCACATGGGCGACTGGGCAGGCAAGGCGGTTGGCGCGGCTGTGAGAATTGCGGGCGTTCTGCACGCCGTCCAGTGTGTGCAGTCCGGAAAGCCCACCGGCGGCGCAATTGAGGGCCAGACAATGCAGGCGGCCGTTGCGCTCGTGGAAGGCTACTACCTCGCGCACGCCGAGGCGGCACTGGCTGAGATGGGCGCCGATCCTGAGATCGAGAAGGCCCGCAGAGTTCTCGCCCGGATCCTCAGCGGGAACATGGCCGAGTTTACCATCAGGGAACTGCATCAGGTGGTCAAGGGTCAGGGGTGCTTTCGCAGGGTGGACGGGGTCGCGCAGTCAGTAGCGCTCCTCGAAAGCCACAACTACCTGCGCCGGCTTGCGGCCTATGCGCAAGGGCCTGGCCGCCCGGCCTCGCCTCGCTACGTGGTCAACCCCCTGGCCATGGGACAGGCCCAGAATTCACAGAATCCTCAGAATCAGGCCGGCGCGGGGCCTTCTGAGGATTGTGAGGATTTCGAGACGGCCAGACCCACGGACGGGGGCTGCCCATGAGACGGCATGAGAAACGGTGTGGTGTAGGAGCCAAGCGCACCGACTCGGGGTATCGTGTCAGGCAGATGACCCGCACCCGGAAACCCCGCAAACCTGCCAAGCGTCCGGGGGGCGGCCCGCGCACCTACGGGCGCCTCCAGCGGGCGCTGGACGATGCCGCCCGGCACGAGATCGAGGCTGTGCTCAAAGAGACGGGCGGGAACGTCAGCGAGGCAGCCCGAGTCCTTGGAATCGGGCGGCCGAGGTTGTGGGCGCGAATGCAGGCTCTGTCCATCCGGTCAGGCCGCTGATTCGCGTCAGGCAGCCCGCCCGATCTGGCCTTGGACACGGATAGCCTCTTGGTGTACCGTTAACAGAACAAGTGAGGGATTGGCGATGATCGAATGCAGCCCAAAACGACAGCCTCGACGGCGAGTCGGCCGCCGGGACTTCGGGACAATCAAGGCCGACGGTAGCCCCACGAACCCGCGCTTTTCAGTGCGCTGGTACGAGGGCGGCCGCCAGCGGCGCAAGCGAGGGTTCGAGCAGCGGGCAGACGCCGAAAGATTCCTCGCACGTGTCCGCACAGCGCTGTCCGACGGGGTGCTGGACGCCTACCGGCGCGGCCAGGTGATGCTGGCGACCGTCGCGGACGAATGGTTGCGTACGCACTCAGCGGTCAGGCTGCGCTCTCACGCGGACAACCAAGAACGGTGGAAACGGCTAGGTAGGTTCTTCGGGCGGGATCTAGCCGCTTCCGACGTAACACCCAGCCGGATCTTCGAGCTTCGGAGCCATCTGCGGTCCGAGGGGCTCGCGCCCGCCACGGTGAACCGCTACTTGGCCCTCCTGCGTAGCGTGCTCAACTTCGCAGTGACCGCGGGCTACTTGCAGGCGTCGCCGGTTCGGCGCTTCGCGCGCGGAAGTTTCCTGCTGTCGGAGCCGCGACCGAAGCGGAGCCCGCCCCTGGCCTCGAACGCAGAGGCCGCGCGCTTGCTGGAGGCGGTCCGGGAGGGTTGGCGAGAGTGGTTCGGCCTGTTCGCCTTCTTGCTGCTGACAGGGGCGCGTCGGGGCGAGGCCGCCGGGCTTCGCTGGGAGGACGTGGACCTGCCTCGGCGGTTGGTGACGATCCGCAGGAGCTACGAAGCACCTCCCAAGAGCGGACGCGCGCGAACCGTGCCGATCTCTTCGGAACTGGCAAGCATCCTTGTCGAACACCGCGCTCGCGACAGATGGGCCGGGGAACTCGTCTTTCCAGACCCGCACTCGGGCGAGATGCTGTCACCAAACGCACGTTTGGCCGCCGTTCTGGACGCAGCCTGCAAGGTCGCCGGCGTGGCCCGAATGCGCGTCCACGACCTTCGCCACGCTCACGCCAGCCTTTGGCTCATGGCGGGCGGCTCTCTGGCTGACGTCCAGAGGAACCTCGGTCACTCGACGCCCATGCTGACGAGTGAGACTTATGGGCACATTGCCGAGGACCACAGAATCCACGAGGCGGACCAACGGCTCGCGCTCGGAATCGGGCGGCCAGGACCGAAGCCGTTGGCTGCGACTTCGCAGGCGGCCGAAGCGGGCTCGGAAACCCGGGCCGAGGGCGCATAGGAGGGCGCTAGAGGCCCACTTGAGGCCCACGCGGGACGACAACCGAAGCCTTCGCCGCGCATGTGATCGGGAAAATCGTCAACAATTCCGAATAGTGCCGGAGAAGGGAGTCGAACCCTTAAGCCTGTTAGGACGGCGGATTTTGAGTCCGCTGCGTTTGCCATTCCGCCACTCCGGCAGGTGGAGCGATC
>Ga0265316_10006723_pt1 | contig 10958 bp, 7 predicted proteins | sample 4522metaG_FD_202092 | JGI IMG/M metagenome (GOLD analysis project Ga0265316, IMG submission 202092) | Rhizosphere microbial communities from Carex aquatilis grown in University of Washington, Seatle, WA, United States - 4-5-22 metaG | ecosystem: Host-associated > Plants > Roots > Rhizosphere >...
TCCCAAAAATCCCGATTTGGTCTACGGCGGAAGAGTGAGCGTCTATAACCGCGCCACCGGCCAGAAGGCCAGCGTCGGCCCAGTTGTCGCCGCCACCGGGGCGCCGGCCCTCGAACCGCCGACGCGCACCGTGCGCACCCAACCGCTGATCTGGTCGCCCAAGGATCCCACGGTCCTCTTCTACGCCACGGCCGGCGTGTGGAAGACCACCAATGGCGCCCACAGTTGGACCGCCATCAGCGGCGACCTGACGCGCCAAACCTGGGACGTGCCCGCCAACGCCGGCAAGTACGCTTCCACCGTGACCCCGGCGGCGCTGGGCTCGGTCACCGCGCTCGCGCCCTCGCCGCTCGACGTCAATGTGCTGTGGGCGGGCACCGGTGACGGCCTGATCCAGGTAACTACCGACGGCGGCGCGAAGTGGACCAACGTCACCCCATCGCAGATCAAGCCCTGGACCCGCATCTTCAACATGGAAGCGGGCCACTTCGACACCAGGACCGCATACGCCGCCGCCAACACCCTGCGGCTAGACGACAGGAACGCGCACTTCTGGCGCACCCACGATGGCGGCAGGACGTGGACCGAAATCAGCCGCGGTATCGGCGCCGGGACGCCCTCGGGGCCGGCCAACTCCATCCGCGAAGACCCGCGCAAGAAAGGGCTTCTCTACGCCGCCACGGATACCCAGGTGTGGGTCTCTTTCGACGATGGCGACAACTGGCAATCGCTGCGGCTCAACATGCCCGCCATCTCGGTGCGCGATATCGAGGTGAAGGACGATGCCTCCTGTCTCTGCTCCGACCTGGTGGCCGGCACGCACGGCCGCGGCTTCTGGATTCTCGACGACGTGACGCCGCTGCGCCAGGCGGCCGCCGCCGCGGCCGCGGCCGCATCCAACGCCTATCTGTTCAAGCCCGCCACCGGCATCCGCATTCGCTTCGCCACCAACGATCCCACGCCGTGGCCGCCGGAACTACCGGCGGGAGAGAATCCGCCGGCTGGAGCTATCATCGACTACTATCTTCCCGCAGATGCCACCGGCGAGGTCAAGTTGGAGTTACTCAACGCGCAGGGTCAGGCGATTCGCACTTACTCCAGCAGCGACCCGGTGCGCAGCCCCGACCCCGCCACCGACCCGGCAGCTTACAACAAGCTCTGCCAGCAGACGCCCACCGCGCCCGATTGCAGTTTGCCGCTCTATTGGCCCGCGCCGCCGCAGGTGCTCGAAACCTCCGCCGGCATGCACCGCTTCACCTGGGACATGCACTACGATCCGCTGCCCGGCGCCGCCGGAGGACGCGGAGGGGGCGTTGTCGGCGCAGTCCCGCACCGCACTTACTCCAGTCCGGGCGCGCCCTGGGTGGTCCCCGGCGCATATACCGTGCGTTTGACGGTGAAGGGCCAAAGCCAGACCCAACCCATCGCCATCAAGATGGATCCGCGCGTGAAGATCACGCCCGAGGTGCAGCAGATCTTCACCCTCACCACCCGGATGGAGGACCGTGCCCGCGCTGCCGCCGCCGCCTACAAAGAGGCTCGCGCCTTAGTGGACAAGCTCAAAGCCCGCAAACAATCCGCCGCCAACGACGCCTTGATTCTGCAAGTGGACGCGATGGCGCCCGCCGCGGCGCCCGGGGCGGGAGGCGGTGGCGGCCGCGGTCGAGACGCCGCGGAGCCGCCCGCTCCGCCGAACCTGGCCAACATTGGCGCGCAGATGGTTGCCGCCGTGATGCCCCTGCAATCCTCCGAGATGCCGCCCACCGCGGCGCAACTCGTGGCCTGCGCCCAGCAGGAAGCCGCCTACACCGCCCTGATGGCTAAGTGGACGGCGCTCAAGGCTAAGGTGAGCGGTCCTGCGGGGCCGGCGGGACGGGGAGGGGCCAAACAATAGGGCCGTCTACCCGCCGCCAAGATCGCGGCTGGATAATAGAAGCATATGCCGACAGCCTACCGATGGCAGCCGATCGCCGACCTTGCAGGTGACCCAAGAGAGTTGACCGACGGGGAGCTGGACTCGCTCCAGCGTGTGTGGCGAAACCAGAAGGACCAGTTGATCGAGCGCACCGCACTGGAGGAGTTCGATAAGAGGCTGCGGCGGGAGTGGGCAATCGAGACGGGGATCATCGAGGGCGTCTACACGCTCGACCGCGGCATCACACGAACACTGATCGAAAAGGGCATCGATGCCGCCTTCATTACCCATGATGCAACCAACCGGGACACCACTCTCGTCGCACGCATAATCCAGGACCACTACGATGCCTTGGAAGGGATGTTCGACTTCGTTGCGGGGCGCCGTCCGCTTTCGACCAGCTACGTGAAGGAACTTCATGCCGCGCTCTTACGCAACGTAGACACGCATGTGGTACAGGACCAGTTCGGTCAAGTGTTCGAGAAACGCCTGGAGAAGGGCCAGTACAAGATGGTCCCCAACAGCCCCACAAGGCAGAACGGCTGGCTGCACGAGTATTGCCCACCTGAGCACGTGGCGTCGGAAATGGACGAACTGATCCGTATGCATCTCGATCACGAGTTGCGAAAGGTCCCTCCCGAGGTAGCGGCCGCATGGCTCCATCATCGGTTCACTCAGATCCATCCGTTTTCAGACGGAAACGGCAGAGTAGCCAGGGCCATCGCGAGCCTCGTGTTTATTAAGGCCGGGTGGTTTCCGCTCATCGTCAAGCGCGAGGACAGGGTGAGGTACATCGAAGCTCTGGAGAAAGCGGATGACGGCGAACTGCGAGCCCTGGTATCGCTGTTCGTGGAGGGACAGCGAAACGTTCTTGTAGCTGCGACGGAGATTGGCTATGACGTTCGGCCGATAACATCGGCTCATGAGGCCGTGCTCGCAGCGCGAGACCGCCTGCTACAAAGGGGGAAACTGCCGCTGAGAGAATGGCTCGCCGCCAAGGAAGTGGCGACACAGCTCGCCAATCAAGCTGGTAAACAGCTTGCAAACACCGCGGCTGAGCTAACTACTGAAATCGCGAGCCTCGGTAAAGGCTTCGGATTCAATGTGGTCAAGGGACCGCTGGACGACGGTGCTGAGGCTCGGATGCGCGCCGATCGAAAGGCGGGCTGGACGGCCGGCTACTCTGAGTACAACACCATGGTTCTGTTGAACCTGAATACAGGCACGGCATCCGCACTTGCTCTCTCCTTCTTTGGGATCGGTCCCCGATTTCGCGGTCTAATTGGTGTAGTTGCATATATGACAACCGCGGGTGCGGAGCCCACTCCCATCGAGGGCGGCACCTTCCAAATCAACTACGAGGAAGACCTGGCCTCCGCGGCAACACGCTTCTCCGCATGGCTGGATCGGGTAATCGTCCAGGGGCTAAACATGTGGCGGCTTACACTCTGATTCGACTTCGCGGCGCTAAAACCGAATCAATATCCCGCTTTGCACGAGGTTGACACGGTCGAAGTTGGGCGGCTGCGAACCCACCTTATAGGCCGTGTCGACAGAGTAATGGCCGGCGGGATCGAAAGCGTAACTCAAGCTTACTTGCCTGACGGAACCGCCGCGGGGTAGCATCGTGTGCATGACCGGGCATCCCACGGGGCGTGAGTCTAAGATCGGCAGACGCGGCAGGCCCGGCCCGGCTTGGGTGGCCTTCGGCATCGGGCTCGCCGTTCTGTTGACCGTCGCCGCCGGGGAGATGTGGGTCCGGCGAACCCGCGAGCTCAAAGTAATCGTCGGAACCAATGACGAGATCTACTACTATCGCCGCGCGACGAAAGAAGACGCCATCGCGCTCGGCCAGGCGCTGCGGAGAATCGGTTTCCTGAACGGCCGCGGCACCAGCGTCCTTTTATGGCAAGGCTCGGGCCGCACGGTCATTTCGTTCGTTCTCAACGACGGCGCGTGGGATCACCCGGATGCGGTTTCCAACTTTGCGGAGATCGGGCGGCGCGTCGCTCCCGCGGTTGGCGGATTCCCCCTTAAGGTGTGCCTGGTGGACTCGGCGCGCGTGGTGCGAAAAGAACTGACGGTGGGCAAGGCAACTATCGGCGCCCGGGACACAATCTACTACTTCGGTTCGGCCACCGAAGCCGACGCGAAAGCGCTGGGCCAGGCGCTCCAGGCCGCCGGATACTTCGAGGACCTCGGCGTGACCGTGATGCTGTTGAAAGACGGCGGCACGGCGGTTTCGTTTGTGGTCCAGGAGGGCCTTTGGGAGCGGCCGGAAACAGCCGCCGCTCTGGAGGGCCTGGTACGCCGGGCGGCGACATCCATCGGCGGGCTTCCCATCGAGCTTCGCCTGCTCGATCCGCGGATGGAAATCAGGGAAAGAGTAGAGATCGAATAGCCGGCGGCGGGCGGTCCACGCGACGCGCTCCGTCCGGCCCACTATTTGCGACCATGGAATCACGCCTGTTCGGCGCGGAATCGGAGGAGACGATGAGCCCTGGACAACCTCGGTCTGAAGAGCCGAGCCTGGCCGGCAAAGTAATTCTGGTAACCGGCGCGGCCCGGCGCATCGGCCGCGCGATCGCCCTGCGGTTGGCCGGGGAAGGCGCGCGCGTGGCCATCCACTACGGCCGTTCGGAAACGGAAGCCCGGCGCACGGCGGAAGAATGCGGCGGCGCGGAGCTGTTCCGTGCCAACCTGGAAAGCGTGGCCGAGATCGGCGGCATGTTCGCGGACGTGGAGCGGCGCCTGGGCCGCCTGGACGGCCTGGTGAACAACGCCGCCCGCTTCACGCGCTTCGACCCGCTGGAGATCAGCGAGCAAGACTGGGACTTCATCCACTCTGTCAACCTGAAAGCCGTCTTCTTCTGCTGCCAGAACGGCGCGCGGCTGATGCGCCGGACGGGCGGCGGGAGCATCGTGAACATCAGTTCCCTGGGCGGCATACGGCCCTGGGCGGAGCACGCGCACTACTGCGCCTCGAAGGCTGGAGTGATTATGCTGACGCGCGCCCTGGCCAAGGCCTTCGCGCCGGACATCACGGTGAACTCAGTGGCGCCAGGCGTGATTCCCTTCGGCGATATTGACGAAACCACCAGGCGCATGATCGGCGCGACGCCCGCCCGGCGAGGCGGCACGCCGGCCGAAATCGCCGGCGCGGTGGTCTATTTCCTGAAGGCTTCCAACTTCGTCACCGGACAGATTCTGGCGATTGACGGCGGCCTCAGCCTGAAGTGACCGCGGCGCACGCCGGGCCTGGCTGGCGCGCCCGGCGACTGGCGCCGTGCTCCTGCTCCCGGTCCCGGCGGTTCCCATCGCCGGGTACGTAGCCTGGCACCGGAGGCGCCCCGGCGCGAGCGGTCCGTTGCCGGCGCTCCCCCGTATACTGAAATTGTCGGACCATCCGGTATGAAAAAGCGAGGCTGGCAAAGCACGGCGGCTTATGCCGGGCTGCTGGCGGCGGCATTTGTCGCCGCGTGGCTCGGAAGCTACCGGTTTTTTCGCGCGCAGGTGGACAACGCAGCCTACGACCAGATGTTCCGCTGGTACCAGCCGAAACCGTGGCAACCGCAATCGGCCATCCTGGCGGTGGACGAGGCGACGCTGGCAAAATACGGCGGCATGCGCATCCGCCAGCCGCTGGCCGACGCCTTGCGGCTAGTGGCGGCCGCCGGTCCCACAGCCGTCGCCATTGACGTGATCCTCACCGACAGGGGCGAAGATCCCGGCGCCGACAAGGCCCTGGCCGACGCCTTCTGCCAGACTCCCCACCTGGTGCTTTCCGCCCTGCTGATGGACGACCCGGTGCGTTGGGAAGATCCCAAACCGTTCGCCCGCTGCGCCGCCGCCATCGGACATGTCCACGCCGAACCGGATGACAACGACTCCATCACGCGGTCCATCTCGCTCGAGAAATACGCCGGCAACGACCGGCGATGGGCCCTCGCCCTGGAAGCCTTCCGTCTGAGCCGCGGCGCGCCCATGCCCCTGGAGCGGCAAGGCGGATTCGAGGCCGGCGACGTGGAAGTGGCGGGCGTCGTGATTCCCGCCCGGCGCACCGACGATGGCCGGGTGATGCGCGTCCGCTATGTTCCGCCTGGTGTGATCATCCCCCGAGTGTCGCTGGCACGCCTTCTGGACGACCCGTCGCTGGCAGCCCGCTTCGCCCATAGAGCTGTTTTCGTCGGCGTCACCGCCGAGACCCTGGTGCGCGACCGCCTGTTCACGCCCTACGCCTACGGACGCAGCACCACCGGGATCGAGATTAATGCCAGCGCCTTCGAAACCATCGCTCAGCGCCTGTTCATTACCGACGTGAGCGAGCAGTGGGTGCTGCTCTTCAGCCTGGCGCTGGTGGCGGCCGCCGGCTTGTCGTTCCGCTATCTGCCCGGCTGGTGGGCCTACGCCGGCGGCGTCGCCGTGCTGGCAGCGGCGATGGTGGCGCCTTACCTCTTTTTCACGCACCGGCTGGTTTTCTCCTTCGCCACTCCGGTGGCCGCCGCCACGCTGGCCAACCTGACCGCAGCTATGTACTACCACTTAGTGGTGCGGCGCAAATGGCGATTGGAGCAGACCACGCGCGAGCGCTACCAGCAGGCCATGCACTTTGTGACGCACGAAATGCGCACCCCGCTTTCGGCCATCCAGGGATCGAGCGAGCTCATCTCCAAGTACGCTCTCACCGAGGAGAAGCGCAAGCAGGTGGCCGATCTCATCAACTCGGAATCCAAGCGGCTGGCGCGGATGGTGGAAGTGTTCCTGCACGTGGAACGCCTCACCGCCGGCCAGATGGAGTTGAAGCCGGAGCCGGTCCCGGTCGAACAACTCGTGGATGTGTGCGTGATGCGCGTTCGCCCGGTGGCGGAGCGCAAGCGGATCTCAATCGCGGTGGACCCTGTACCCAGCGGCCTGCAACTCAGCGGCGACCGGGAGTTAGTGGAGTACGCCTGCTACAATCTGCTTACGAACGCGGTGAAATACTCGCCGCAGCGGACCGAGGTCAAAGTTACGGCTTGGGGCGACCAGGGCTACGTCCGCATTGCCGTTGAGGACCAGGGGATCGGCATGGACTCCAAGGAAGTGAAACAGATCTTTCATAAGTTTTATCGAACTAAGAAGGCGGAAGAATCGGGAGAAGCGGGCACTGGAATCGGGTTATCCATCGTCCAACAGATTGTGGAACAGCACGGGGGAAAGATTGAGGTAACCAGCCAGCCGGGCGCCGGCTCTAAGTTCACGCTGGTGCTGCCGGCGGCGGTGTCCGGCGCGATGCCGAGTTCTGCGCCCGCGCCCGCGCACCGGCCCGACGGGGCAGCCGGGGCGACGCCGAGTTCTGCGCCCGCGCCCGCGCTCGCGCACCGGCCCGACGGGGCAGCCGGGGCGACGCCGAGTTCTGCGCCCGCGCCCGCGCTCGCGCACCGGCCCGACGGGGCACCTGGCCCCGCTTCGGCAAGCAGCCCGGCTTCGGTGCCCGCGTTTGCCCCCGCGTCTCGCACGGTCGTAGCGCCGGGCCAAACTCCGGCGCCCAGCCCAGCCCACGAACCTAGCCCCGCGGAACGACATTGATGCAGAAACTCCTATTAGTAGAAGACGACCCGGCGCTCCAGTTCACCATTCAGACCGCGCTGGAAGCCAACGGATATATAGTGGACGCGGTCTCCACCACCGGCGACGCCATCGAACGCCTGGCGGACGCGGCTTACCCGATCGTGGTCACCGATATCTATATCGACGAGCGCACCGGCCTCGACGTCCTGGACGCCGCCAAGCGCAAGGACCCGCATTGTTCGGTAATCCTGATGACCGGCCGCGGCACCATCGAAACGGTGATGGCCGCGACGCGCGGCGGGGCCTTCGACTATATCGCCAAGCCCTTCGAGCTGGACGTGCTGCTGGACGCCATCACGCGCGCCGAGCTGGTCCGCGACGGCAGCGATGACGAAGCCGAAGAGGAAGACCTGCCCGAGACCGAGATGATCGGCATGTCGCCGGGCATGGTGGAAGTATATAAGACCGTTTCCAAAACGGCGCCTACCGACGCCACGGTGATTATCGAAGGCGAGACCGGCACGGGCAAGGACCTGGTGGCCCGCATGATCCATCGCTTCAGCCTGCGCAAAGACCAGCCCTTCGTGCCGGTGGATTGCGGGTCCATCGCGCCCTCGCTGCTCGAGAGCGAACTGTTCGGCGCCATGCGCGGCGCCTTCACCGGGGCCGACCGCGACCGCGTGGGCGTGTTCGAAGCAGCCAACCGCGGCACCGTCTTTCTGGACGAAATCGGCGACATCGAGCATAACTTCCAATTGGCGCTGCTGCGCTTTCTGGAGAGCCACGAGATCCGCCCGGTGGGCGCTTCGCGATCGCGGACGGTGGATGTGCGCGTGCTCGCCGCCACCAACCGCGATCTACAGCGCATGGTGAACGAAAACAAATTCCGCGAGGATCTGTGGCACCGGCTGAACGTGGTACGCATCGTGATGCCGCCCCTGCGCGAGCGCCGCACCGATATCCCGCTGCTGGCGCAGTTCTTTGCCCGCAAATACAACGGGCGCTACCACCGCGAAGTGAAACTGATGGATTCCGGAGTGAAAGCTCTCCAGGACTTCACCTGGCCGGGCAACGTGCGCCAGTTGCAGCACGTCATCGAGCGCCTCACCATTCTGGCCGACCGCATCGATGGCGAAGCCGTGCGCGACGCCCTGACCACCATGGAGTCGCGCGAGAAACCGGTGGACACATTGGCCGACGCCGAAGAAGACCAGATCCGCAAAGTGCTGGCCGCCACCGGCGGCAACAAGAGCAAGGCTGCGCAGATCCTGGGAATTGAGCGCAAGACGCTGTATCGCAAATTGGAGCGGATGAAGCTGTAAGCGGGCGCACGATGACCAACGCCCGCGAGCAGGCTCACCATTTGATTGACCGTGTGCCGGAGACTCAGGTTTCGGCACTGGTCGGACCTGGAAGCGATTGTCGACCCGGTAGTGGCCGCGCTCGACAGGGCGCCCATCGATGACGAGCCCGAGACCGAGGATGAAAAGCGAGAGGTCGCCGAAGCGCGCGACTGGCTCGCCCACCGCGGCGGTAAAGCTATCCCCCACGAAGAGGCCATGCGGAGGCTCGGCCTGGAGTGAAGGAGATCGAGTGGACCGAGACGGCGCTGGATGAGGAAACGCGCGGCGGGTCGGGTAGTGGGGATCAATGGAAGGGAAACCGGGTTGAGGTCACCCGAGTTTTGCAGGTTCCGCGACCCGCTGGCGTCATGCACATTCAAGCGCTCGCAAGTGGGTTCGTGGTTTCCGGAAGGCCACTCCAGAACCAAGTGGGTCCGGGACTGGTAAGCACTGGGCCGTCAGGGAGGATCGATCCAGCCGTGTGAATGGCAGATGTCAGCAACGGGCGTTATGCGTCAAGTGACGGGATAGGCACGGCGCAGGGGACTCGGGCGTACTCTTTCTTTGAGTCGCCGACGATCCGAGAGAGCAGTGTGGTTAACCACAGTGTTGGCTTCAAAAGCACACTGCTCTAAAGAACCAACGGCTTGCCAGAAGCGGGCACCCGGAATCGAGTTTACAAAGATGCCGCCATGGGCGTTGAAGGATCGGGCCGAGCGGACGGGAAATCGGACGTGAACCATTCAGGCCGGACGACGCCCTTCCATGAGACAAACTCCTTGTGGCAGGTTCCGATGGTTCTTGCATTGACGCGTTCCGTTTTGTAGCTGTCGAACTCCATGTACGACTGCGGCGGAATCTTCCACGAATAGTACGCCACATACTGCGGGGACAAGGGCAGCACGATCTCGACGTCAGGATGCGAAGGATAGGCGTTCCATTGTCCAGGCACAATGACGGACACAGGCTCGTCTCCAGTCACGAAGCCAGCAGGATCGAGCGTCACGAAGATTGACAGATTCATCCTGATAAGCATCTCGCCCGTAGCAGTCAGGCCGGCGCTCACCGCGTCGCCGCGCGTGGTGGCGAGCGCCTCACCGATGGCCCGTGAGTAGGACGGCTCGATATTCTCTTTTTTCTCCTGTTTCGCGGCCTGTCTCTGAATGGTGCGGAACATGTTTTCCATTGCAGTCGGAATGCGTTCCGTCCTCAGCATCATCGCCGACGTGAACAATGCGAGTTTTGAGCGATCATGACCGTCAAGAGGCCTGTGGGCCTTGATATTCCCAATCGTGTGACCGAACCACGTTTCGACGTTTCCTAGCGCATTCTCGACGGAAAGATCCCGCGTGCCGTTCGTTGTGAGCGTAAAGCGCTCCGGTTGGCGAAAGTATTTCTTCGGTGATTGTCGCGCTTTCTCATGGTTGCCGGCCTTCTGAACGACCCACATCTTGCCAAGATGACCTGGTTGCGGATTCGGATCGGCCCACGCAGACAGATAGGCGCTGGGGATCATGTGTTGCTGTTCTTTGTCAAGCACTGCAATCTAACCTTTGAAACAATTATCCCAGCTTTGTCGCCGCTCGTATTATTAAGCGCCGACCGCAGTCGGCGTGGGTTCCGACGGCTGGCATGCCAGTACGAACGCGAAATCACTTTGACGATTTGTCGCCTATACTGAGACTGGTCAGAGCCACGTTCGAGGAAACTACTCCCCCCTTGGCCGGACAGTATAGAGGAAGGTGGTGCTTTGCCTCGTATCGGCACCCGCCGCTGCGCCCGGCAGCGAATTGACATCACAACAGTGCATCGGGAATCCGCCGCACGACAGTGAGATACTGAAAGGCGTGCCAACCATACTGATGGTGGGGCTATACCGTATCTATTATTACAGCCATGAGCCAAACGAGCCTCCCCATGTGCCTGTGGATCGCGACGATCGGTCGGCGAAGTTCTGGCTGGTCCCCGTTGCGTTGGCCAGAAATTTTGGCTTCGGTCCGGTGGAGCTTCGGCGAATCCACCGCCTAGGTCTCAGACCGCCTGAAAAGGTTCTATAAAACACTTCCATTCGAAAATGTTTTGCGACATACTGTTGGTATGTCACGGCGGACCATTCCGATCAAAGTCAAGTCCAAGGATGTCTCGCAGAT
>Ga0265316_10006725_pt1 | contig 10956 bp, 12 predicted proteins | sample 4522metaG_FD_202092 | JGI IMG/M metagenome (GOLD analysis project Ga0265316, IMG submission 202092) | Rhizosphere microbial communities from Carex aquatilis grown in University of Washington, Seatle, WA, United States - 4-5-22 metaG | ecosystem: Host-associated > Plants > Roots > Rhizosphere >...
CGCCTCGGTGTGATTGCTCCTCGACATGAACTCCCCCTTCTGCAAATAGGAAATCATACTCAGCTGTGTGCGGTTTTCGGGGAGCAGGTCATGCGCATACTGGCTCGAAAGCGTACGGCAAATTCTGCGGCACACATTGCTGATCGCAACCGGCCTTGTTTTGGTTGGACGTCTTGAAAGAAATAACGAGACGTTCGTCGAGCTGCGGCTGGGATTTCGGTTTCGGGTTGCGGCGACCCCTCACCCCCTCGCCACCCTCGCCGGCAGCAATCTCTGCAGCACACTAGCGATCACCAAAGGCTGGTGCTCTCCCGCACTTCCCACCAAATGTATCGGACCGCTCAAATCCGTTCGGTCCCAGGATCTTTATTTCCCAACCGCCGTCTTCGCGAGAGCCGACGATCGGCACCCGCCATTCTCCAGGTCTGTCGCTCAGAGCGTGTTCCACTAGTGCCCGAACTTCAGCCCCGATGCCCGGATCACTGTGTTGTGCAGTTCGAGGGAGACAGCCATTCAGTCCATTTTACTGGTGAATGGTTTCGCTATCCTTCAGCTTCCAACAGCCACGCTTGGGTTCACCTCGATGATCGCCGCAATGTCTGCTACCCGCTCATACGACTGCAACCGGTCCTCATGCTCGTACGTATCAGTCACAATGATTACTTCGTCTGCCGCGGTGTCGCCTACCAACTTCTCCATCCCCGCTTTTACTGTCGCGTTCGATCCCACGATCGCCGCGCCCAGTTTGCTCCGCACTGCCGCGCGCTCCCAGTCTTGCCAAAGCGGTTCCATGGAATCCACCGGGGGCAACAACTCGACTGGCTGGTTTCGGATCAGTCGGAGAAATCTTTGCTGTGATGTGGTGAACAGCCTCTGGGCGGATTCGTCCGTTTCCGCCGCAATCACCTGTACCGCCACCATGAAGTACGGCTTCTGCAGTGTTTCGCTTGGCCGAAAGTGCTCGCGGTAGAGCTGCGCGGCGGCATAGAGATAATCAGGAGCAAAGTGCGCAGCGAATGCAAACGGCAGTCCCCGCATCCCTGCCAGCTGCGCGCTGAAGCCGCTCGATCCCAACAAGGTGATCGGCACATTGCTGCCCTGTCCGGGAATGGCCTTCACCACCTGCCCCGGTTTCTCCGGTCCCAAGTAGGTCTGTAGTTCTTCCAGCAGGGCCGGAAAATCTTCCCCGTTCTGTTGCAAATCCCTTCGTAGCGCCCGCATCGTTTGGAAGTCTCCGCCCGGAGCACGCCCGAGCCCCAGGTCAATTCGGCCCGGATACAATGCCTCCAGCGTGCCAAACTGTTCCGCTACTACCAGAGGCGCATGGTTCGGCAGCATCACTCCGCCGCTGCCCACGCGAATCGTCTTTGTCGCCGCCGCCACATGCCCAATCAATACTGGTGTAGCGGAACAAGCGAGCCCTGAAATGGAGTGATGTTCTGCTAGCCAGTAGCGCTTGTATCCCCACTTCTCGACGTGTTGCGCCAAATCCACCGACCGGGCGATTGCGCTGCCCGCTGACCCGCCTGCTCGCATGCCCACGAGATCAAGAACTGAAACCGCTAGTCCGTTAGCCATGGTGGATTAGATGAGACGGCTGGGAAAGCGGTGCGACCTACGACTTTGGCAGAAGGCGACTGCTTGCTATAAGGTTTCAAAAATTCAAGATGCGGCGCGAAAGCCCCGCTTTGACCGCAACGACCAAAGTCGGGCAGCGGACGGGCCCGATGCGCCCGAACCCCCTGCGGGGATTTTGGGACGCCTCACCGAGCCAATTAGGGCTATGGTAGATGCCGGTTCCGCCGGACTTAAGTCCAACTCACTATCCCGCCGCGTGCAGCGTTGTTCAAACGATCCACATCGGCAGTCCACAGGAGGAACCCAAAGTTGCGGCGATCCTTTCGGTCGTGGAAAGCTGCCGTCGGATGAGAATCTCCGTCGCGACTAACTGGCGGCGGCACTTCCCGGACTTGGTGATCGCCCGATCCGCTGTCTTCCAGCCCTTACTCCCGCTGCGTGGGTTGCACAGCATTGGTCGACCCAAGCGACGGGGGTCTAGCGTGAAGGTGGTTTTGCGACAACAACCGCATAGCTTCCTGTTTGCCGACCATCCGGCCGGGAACCCGGCGCGAGATTAGTAAAATCCGCCGCATTGATGAAATGTTAGCCACCATTACCAACCCATTTGGCTCATCCGCACAAGGATGATAGCGCTGTACTTGTTCATGCGCTCGGGCCGTCGCTTCAGGGGAGCCGGCAGAATTGCAGCGAGCCGTGCCGCCTGTTGCTGGCCGATATTCCGGGCTGAGGTTCCGTCGTAGTACCGACACGCCGGCTCTGCACCATAAATACCAGGGCCCCATTCGACCACGTTGAGGTATATCTCCAGAATGCGCCGTTTGCCGAGGACCAATTCGGCCAGCGGTACCAGCGTGACCTCTGCGCCCTTGCGGAGGACAGAGCGACCTGTTCCGAAGAACAGGTTTTTTACGAGTTGCTGGGTAATGGTGGAGGCTCCGCGTGTGCGATCGCCTTCCATATCCTCTTCGGCGGCGACTTGGATCTCATGCCAATCGAATCCATGGTGCTGGTAGAAGTGCGCGTCCTCGGCGGCGATTACAGCGTGCTGAAGATCGGGCGAGATCTGACTGAGTGGGATGAATTTGTAGCGTTCCCGGTACAACCTGTTTTGACTCCAGGCTTGCAAGCGGCGCTGGATGTGCACTGCGGTTGTCGGTGGGTCGATCCACCGGGCGGCCACAAGGATCAGCGCGGCTAGCGACCAAAGAAGCACTACGCCGATGACAAACCACCGAAAGAAGGATCGGAGGAAGCCCGTATGCAGCGGAGTCTTGGTAGGGGTATTCGGCATTTCCGTCACGTTTCAGAATAATAGCCGGGCGGGGTTGCCGCTGATGGATGATCTTGCACGCGCGCGAACAACGTGCCAGGGCTCGCCCAATCGTCCCGGATTGCTCCTAAATGACGCTAGGTGCTGTATCGGAAGCGAACGGCACGCCGGTTTCGGTTAGCCTCGACCTCGGGAGTTCGCTTTCGATACAGCCGTCAGAAGGAAGCCGCTCGCGGGTGCAGCGGACGCGGGGTGTTATGGGAATTCAATCGATTTCTGCCTGAAAAGTCCTGCCAGACGGGGACTTTGGCCAAAACGATATTATTGATTTTCACCATTTGGAAGTTCTGGCAACCATCTGCGCCATCCTACCTCCCGCTCCATCCGTTCTTCAAGAGCACAGTTCTGACGCTTGGGCCTAGAGACGCGGCAGCGTCCGCCGCGTGAGCGGCTTCGTTCTGACGGGCTAACCGGACATTATCGGATTGTGGAAGAGTAGACGACAGACCGTCCCGGAATCCCGGTCGTCACTTCCCCGAAGCGCGTTTATCGCTGCTAGCAACAAGACCACCACACGTAGGAGTACGGCCACTACTGACCAGCTAGCCACCCATGCGCCCTGGCGGCAATCCTTCCCGGACTTGCGGATGTCACGGCCCAGCACCTTCCGGAACTGACTCCGAATGCCCCGGGGCTCTTCTTGCTGATGACGCTGATCCGCCCTTGTGCCGGCGACCTGAGTGATCCTGTTTCGCGTATGCGAGTTGTTCCCGAGTTCACCGGAATCGCGCTGTGTCGCGGATGTGCCGGGCTGTTGCTTCGAGAAAATCGTCCAAAGATTGATTCGGCTCCCGCTGCAATCCCGTTTTTTCGGTGATTCGACTGGCAATTTTGTAGGCCACCTGATCGCGGAGTGCCAGGTCCATATCGACTCTGCGGTGCAGATAGGTTTCGATCAGCACCAGTTCCTCAGAGGTCACTAGCGCGAGTTGGGGATTGGGCGCGGAAGATTCCGTGACCGTATTCCAATCCGGTTTGACCTCCTCGGTGCGCTTGTCATGCACCACGACCGTCCCCGCCACGTAGTCGCCGAGCCGGCGGTTCTGGCTATTCAACATCATGCAGACGATGCCGACACCGTACATTCCAGGCAATCCATCAATGGCCCGGAGCAAATTGCGCGCGATGGCCTCGTAAGCATTGATCGGCCGACCGGACTCCTTGATGACTCTGATTTTCGCTATTCGCTTACCCGGCGTCTGCCCCTTCCAGATAATCTCGAAAAAAGCAAAGTATCCCCAGTAAACGCAAAACACGAAGAGGATGACGATGGCGGGGACCCAGTTCAAGGGAATCCACCGGAAGTAGCGGTCTATTCCGGCAATTCCCAGGAAGCTTCCCCCGAACGCAAGTGCGAATAGGCCGGTGACGTACAGCACAATTTGAAGTAAAGTGTCGATTGCCAGGCCGAGGAACCGGCTACCGATTCCGGCCAGGGGCAGCTCCAGGGCAATTTGCTCGGGAGTATCAATCTGTAATTGGTCGTTTTGTAGTTGATCGGACTGCACTCGTGATCTCCACTCGATGGTTGGAAAAACGCAAGCCGCACTGGAGCAGGCTGGAAGAACTGCTTGAACGCACTAATAACAAGGGATTCAAGTCCCTTTCACGCTTCGAATTGCAGGAACTCAGTCTTTTGTACCGCCAAATCGCTGCTGACTTAGCCGCGCTTCGCGAAGACCGCGGTTCCGTTCATTTTGCCCGTTATCTAAACCAGTTACTGGCGCGCGCCCACAATACCATTTATTCCGCTCACAGGGCGAGTCCGGCTGCAATGGTGGAGTACTTCAGGTACGCCTACCCGCGGATATTCCGTCAGAATCTCAGTTACTGCCTGGCCGCATTTTTCATCTTCCTCGGGTCCGCCATCGTCGGCGTGGCGCTCACGTATCACGATCCAGACTTCAAAGTGAAGATCCTGGGGCCCCAAATGGTGGAAACGATCGAGCGCCACGAGATGTGGACCCATTCCATCGTAGGGATCAAGCCGGTCGCGTCCAGCGCCATCATGACCAACAATCTGGGCGTCGCATTCATGAGCTTTGCGGCGGGAATTACAGGTGGCATCGGCACCATCTACATGATGATCTTCAATGGGCTCCTGATTGGAGTCATCGGAACCGCGTGCTGGTTTTCGGGGATGAGTCTGCAGTTATGGAGTTTTGTCGCACCACACGGCGTTCTCGAATTGCCCGCCATCTTTATTGCGGGCGGGGCGGGATTGCGGCTGGCCAATGGTCTGCTCTTTCCGGGCTTTCTGCCCAGAGGTGAGTCGGTTGCCCGCGCTGGAACGGAAGCGGTCAAATTATTGCTCGGCACAATACCTATTCTGATGATCGCCGGAGTGATCGAAGCTTTTGTGTCTCCCACGGGTCTGGCAGTTCCCTTGAAATTCGGCATGGCCGCCGCTCTGTTCACGTTGCTCCTGGCTTATCTGTTTTGGAAACCGGCATCTGGTCGAGACCAGCCCGCTAAAGCTGACTTCGCTGTTTGATCTCAAGGTAGGAATTCACGACTGCAGCGGAGAGCTTGCCGGAGCCGGTTTCCATGGCTAGTGCCCCGCGCTCTCGCAGACGTGCCAGCAACAATTCACGCCGGTGGACCACTTCCTGAGCGGCGGCAATTTGATACATCTGATCAACGTTTTCTGCTTTCTTTGCTGCCAGCTCATTCAGGTCCGGCTGTCCGATTACGACAAACAACACCAGGTGGCGAGGCATCAGACGCGAAGCGGCTTCAATCACTTCCGGAGTCATTGCGGTTTCCGCCAGATCGGTGATCCAAACCACCAGGCTACGCCGCTTCTGATCGTTGAGTAGACGGCTGGCGGCTTGCAAGTGATCGCCCTCGCATTGGTCTTCTTGCACCAGTGCAAGCTGCCCCATCATTTGCATCAGGTGTGCGGCGCCGCGCCCTGCCGGAACCCTTTGCCGGATCCCGCGCCCATAGGCCAACAGCCCGACCCGATCTCCGGAATACAAAGCGACTTGGGTCAAGGTCAAGGCAGCGTTGACGGCATAGTCCAACTTGCTGAGACCTGCGACGCGGGTACGCATGAGCCGGCCAGAATCGAGCAGGATCCAGATGGTTTGACTCCTCTCAATTTCGTAGAGACGAGTGACCAACTTTCCGCGACGCGCGCTGGCGGTCCAGCAGATGTCGCGGAATTCATCCCCCTCACGGTATTCACGAAGACTTTCGAAGGCTCGACCAGCGCCGCGGACGCGCGTGTAACGCTTTTCCAATTCTATTTGGCGGCCGCGAATGAGATAAACCGAATGGCGCTTGGCCTCCTCCAGGTTTGGATAGGTCGTGACCGTTTGCGCCACCGGCACCTTTGCCCAACGTTCAGCGATTCTCATCGGACTCTGGTAACGAACGTAAACATCTCCAAGATTGGCCTTCCCACGAGTGATCGGAAGGATCGAGTATTGTCCTTCTGCTTCACTGCGCGGACGGGCAGTAATCTCAAGTTGCGGCGGCTCAAAGCGCAACTGGAGCGGCACGTCATCTAGAAGTTTTGCGTGCACGCTGTTGTTCGATGCATTGACCAGGGTTAGCCTGACCTTTGATTCCACTGACAGGGCTGATGGCGAAAGCCACGACCGGCAAACTGTCAGTTGTGCGGGCCGGGGCAGTCTGCTCACGTCCAGCAGCCAGGCGAGGAATATGAGGACATCCCACGCAAACATGGCAACCACGAAACGATTGTCGGCAAATGCTGGGACCAACCAAGTCAGACCCACCAGCAAAAGAAAGAAGAAACGGTTCGCAAACGCGACTCCGGCTCTCTTGAAAGGACGGGCCTGTCCCTCGACGGATGCTGGAATTAGTTCCCCGGGGTTGTCGGAGCTTGGGTTGGCCCAGGTTGGTTCCGAACTTGCGCCGATAACATCGCGGTCTGCGAGATGAGTAGCGCCAATGCTCACCGGGGTACCTCGACGGCTCGCACAACATCTTGCAGCACCTGGTCTGGCGTGATGCCTTCGAGGTCGGCTTCAGGCTTCAGCACAATGCGGTGCCGAAGGACTGGTAACACAGCTTGCTTTACATCGTCGGGAATGATGTACTCGCGACCGTCCACAGCCGCAATGGCTTTGGAAAACACCATCAGACTCACTGCCGCCCTGGGGCTCGCTCCGAGAGAAAGCGCGGGCCACGTCCGTGTGCGCCGCACCAGTTGCACGACATAGGTGAACAGCGATTCCTGAACCTTGACAGTTCCGACCTCTTGCCGGGATTGTTTCAGCAACTCCGGATCAACCGGATGGAGTCCCGCGCTCTGGAGATCATGAGAGTCAAATCCATTCTGGACGTTCGCAAGCAGTTGAACCTCCTCGTTCGCCTCGGGATAGAGCACACGAATCTTCACCAGGAAGCGATCCAGTTGCGCTTCGGGGAGGGGATACGTGCCCTCGAAATCCACCGGGTTTTGTGTGGCAAATACGGTGAAGAATGGAGAAAGATCGTGGCGCTTGCCGTCAATCGTAACTTGGCGTTCCTCCATGCACTCCAGCAGCGCGGCTTGGGTGCGTGGCGGCATCCGGTTGACTTCGTCCACCAGCAGCAGATGAGTGAAGACTGGTCCCTTATGGAGCTGAAAGGTGCTGTCCGCCAGGTTGAGCACATTGGTGCCGACGATGTCGGCGGGCATCAGATCCGAAGTGCATTGCACGCGCTGAAAATCGAGCCGCAGAAGATGCGAGAGGGTCTTGACGGCGAGTGTCTTGGCGATTCCAGGCACGCCTTCCAGCAGCGCATGACCCTGGCAGAGCAAGGCTATCAAACATTGCGTTTTGAGCTCTTCCTGGCCCACAATGACTTTGCTAATTTCGCTCCGGAAATGTTGCACTAACTGGGGAACGGCTTCCATTCATTCTTCTCCTTAATTTTTCTGCCCGCCAGACTTGGGAAACAATTTCAGTTTCGCCGCGTAGTCATCCAACGACCTTACCAGTTGCAGGGCGGCGCGGGGTTTGAGAGTGTTGTCGTAGCAAGCGGACTCGCAGTCGCGAAGAGTCGTGCTGAAATTCGCGTCCTGGAAGTTCCAGCGTTCGCGAATGGCGCGCTCCAGTTCGTCCGCCGGGGCATTGCTGGCCATTCCTAAACGCCGCGTCAGCCAGTAGCGAAATCGGTGATACGAGATATCCACCGCTACGGAGGCGGCATTGGCCTGCTTGTACAGAGCACCCAGCGTGCGCACAAACTCCAAAGGCGAAAGCCGAGTTTCCCGGGCGGGAACGCTGATCGGTCCGCTTCGCCTCGAATACGTGAGAAGAATAGCCAAGGTGAACAGCGCGAACTGCAGGAAAATCCATTTCACCGGCGAGCTCCGGATCGAGGCCGTCAGCGAACGCCGGTACCCATGAAAGTATTCATCCCAAAAAACCCGTGTTTGGGTTTCGCCGCCGATGCAAGCCAGGAAGAACTCCAAGTTGCCAGGCTCTCTCAGCCCGGCGTTGGTGAGCGGGGTCGCGGATGCCCACCAGATGACTTCTCCTTTTCCAAATCTGTATTTCACTACCATCTGCTTGTCGCCGTCTCCGTAGAGCGGCAAGGCAAACGACTCAGATTTCCAGTAGGCCTGTGGGGCAAGCGTAATCTGCGGTGCCGCGTTGGTGATGGAGGATGGCGACAGCGCAGTCAGCTTCTTCCACGTCATGCCGGGCAAGGGGTCGGGCACAATCCCGTTCTCTGGCAGGTAGAACCCCACAAAAGCTCCTGCGGCAATGATCTGCCCGCCGTTTTCCACAAATTGGCGAAGCCGGTTGCGTTCCTCGGTCGTCGGCGCGTCCGACGGTTCCGCCAGAATGAGGGTGGTGCCCGCTCCCCCCGGCAGCTGGCTCGGCGGCTGCTCCCATCGTTCCACCGTGTACCCTGAAGCCTTTAGTAGCATGTAAGCGGCCTTGGTGCCACCGGAACCGACGGAATAGGTGGTGGGAATCTCGTCTGTGGAATCCCGCCCCTTTGCGAAAAAAAAAGCGGTCGCGACTAGCAGCAGAAACACTCCCCCAGCAATCAGGAAAAGCTTTCGGTCACCCGCGCTCAATTGGATTGGCAACCCAGTTTCTCCAGATGGGCTAAGGTTTCGGAAAATGCATTCGCGTCGGCTTCCTGCGTGCCATACCAAATCAATTCGAAGGTTCGCGTCAGGGTGCCAAGGGTCTCGCGATGTTCACTGGCGGCGGGCAAGAGCCGCAAGTATTCGCGCGGAGTGCGAGCCGTGTCTGGCCGCCACAATTCCTGCGCCTCGAGGAAGGAAATCCCGCACCAGTACGCGAGATGGACCGCCTCTTGCCAGTTTCCGCCGTCTGCCGCCCGTCGAGCTTCCTTCATCCAGATCTTCCACCCCTTGCTGGAGACGGGCAGCGAATGGGGCAGAATGGTCTCCACGCCGGCGTTATTCCGGATCGTTCGGTACATCCAATAAGCCACCGCCAGCAGGGCCAAGAGCATCAGCCCGTAAACCACAACATTGCCGACGGTGGGAATCGCCGAAGACTCAAAGACTCGGCCCAACAATTTGATCAGTAGTTCCAACACTTGCTGTTTTAACCGGTCCAGCCAAGTTGGTCCATGGACATTCTGGAATTCCCGGCCTGCGAGGATTCCGTTCAGCAAAACTCGCTTCCGGGAAACATCCGTTGTGGATCCCTGGAACGAGGCTGCCTCTGAACGCAGGATTTGCAGCCGGGTGGAGATGCGGTCCAGAATCTCGCGGCTCGGTTTTCTCTGCCAGTCATTCAGGTCCTCGCGCAGCCATTCGGAGGACACCTCAAATGTTCGCTGTGCGCTTTGGATGTGCCAGACTGAAGGGACGCCATTCAGCAGCTTAGGCACGTCCTCCGGGTGGGCCAACTGGTTCGCGGCCGATGCCAGACGGTCGAGCTCCACAATGTACTCGGAGACAGTGAGCGTGCTTGTCTGTGCCGGTGCAAAGGTTCGCTGGCTCTTTATCGAACGCAGGGTCCATCCGCGCCGTGGAGACTATCGCAAACCTCTCCTCTTGCCGCCAGCCCAAGGCATAACTCCAGTTCATCTCCGAGATATACATATCTTCATTGGTGACTCCGATAAGGACGGCATCGGGATCCATGGCAAGTTGCGGATACGCCCGCTTTATGGCCTCGACCAGTTCCTCGGCGATGCACTGGTGGCGAATCTCGTCCGTGGTCCACGCAGGCAACGGGACTGGCCCCAGAACACGGAGCTCTAAACCATATTTCTTGCGGTAATAGGAAACGAGATCGGTCGAGAGAGTGCTTTGCGGTTTCCCCAACGGCACAAGATAAACCGTGCCGCGGCCGTTTAGTTCACTGATGGGAGCCGGCTCGGCGGGCTGAGGGTTCGGGACACCCTCGGTTTTGATTCTTCTTTGGGCGGCGGCCTGCCTGAACGTCGGAGCCAGGAAGTTGTAACCCGAGCCCACGAACAGAACCATCACGAAAAGGGCCAGTACAGCCCAGGTCGCCGTTAGCTTCAGCAGGAGAGCGTCCGGGTTGTCGCGGCTTCCTTTTCCCCTCAATTCGGCACGAAGTCTCTCCGTCCAGTGGACCATGTCGCCCACGGGAAACGCCCGTTTAGGAAGAATGCACAACTCTCTAGCCGGTCCCAGCAGCAGAAAAAGATCGCGAGTTTCGTAATACCGAAGCAGGACCGGCCAAGACAACTCTGATGCTCCCGGACTGACTTTGATTCCCTCTTCGGTCAGCTCGAGCTCAAAGGGCCCGAGCCGTTCCGGGTTTTCTTTGAGGTCGCGCCGGACACTCCGCTGCCACCAGAACATCCGACTGACCAGCAGATACGCAGATGCCAGGCACAACCCAATTCCCCAGGCCAGATTGCCGGCAACGACAAACGAGTAAGCTCCCGCAAATGCTGCCCCAAACGCAATCGGGACCATCATCCGAAAGAGAACCCTGCCTCTCGCCAGATGTGCTTTGAAGACTCTCTGCGCTTCGAGATACTCTTCTTCGGCAAGTGTATACGTCAGGATCACGGTATCCAGGGCACGGAAAGGAACAGGATGAGGAAAGCCATGTCAG
>Ga0265316_10006727_pt1 | contig 10955 bp, 8 predicted proteins | sample 4522metaG_FD_202092 | JGI IMG/M metagenome (GOLD analysis project Ga0265316, IMG submission 202092) | Rhizosphere microbial communities from Carex aquatilis grown in University of Washington, Seatle, WA, United States - 4-5-22 metaG | ecosystem: Host-associated > Plants > Roots > Rhizosphere >...
TGCCAAGAGTGTAGTTGCCCTCGATGCCGCTCTCGGTGACAATGGAGACAATTTCTCCCCGCTCGCCATTCAGGCTGCGATAGCCGGTCAGGTCCGCAATGTAGACCTTTACTTCCTTGATGGTCAGGTCGGGAAGGTCGCCGGATTTGACGCCAACAGACTCTGCCGCCGCCGATGCGGGATCGGCGAGGATGGCCAGGCCATAGGCTGTGGATGCCGCAAATCCGGCGGTGACGCCAAAGAATTCGCGCCGCGTTGTTTTCACTTTCATTTGTTGCCTCCCCGAGTTGAATGCAGCTATTTGTCGATGCGAATGAGCATTTTGTCCAACGCATCCATGTCCATCGGATAACCCAGCCCCGGAGCCGTGGGAGCAACCACATACCCGTCGGCGTCGATGCGGAACTTGTCCTTGTAGTAGGGGCGGTCGGCATACTCGGCCGGGAAGGGCATCTCAAACCAATACGAGTTAGGCAGCGCCAACTCCACATGGAAGTGCAGAGCCATATCCGGAACGTTGCCCCAATTGTGCGGCGTGCACTCCAATCCATGGGCATCGGCCAGCAGGCCCACCCGCATGGCGCCGGAGATTCCGCCCACGTTGTCGGCAATCAGGCGAACCACGTCCAGCGCATCTTTCTTGATGTACTCGGCAAAGTCCGCGATGGAGTAAATAAACTCGCCGACATGGATGGGAAGATTCAAGGCCGCGCATAGCCCGATCAGTCCCTCCATATCGTTGGACCGGACCGGGTCTTCGAACCATGCATAGTTCATCTCATCCAATACGCGGCCAACGGTCATCGCCTCAAAACGGTTGTAGCGCTGTACGGGATCGTGCATCAGGACGTAATCGTCGCCCACCGCCTTGCGTACCTCGCGAATCTCTTCTATGTGCCCGATGTAGGTAGGAATCGACGGGCCCTTGGCGTGTTGGCCTCCGCCGGGATGAATCTTGTAGGCTCTGTATCCCATGCTTTTGGCCTTCAGTACATCGGCCACATAGTCTTCAACGGCGGGCAGATGCTGCGAGCTGGCATAGGCCATGACGCGGTTCTTGGTAGGAGTACCGCCGGAGAGGATTTTATAGATAGGCCGATTGACCGCTTTGCCCAGGATGTCCCACATACAAACATCGGCCGCAGCGGTGTAGTAGTTTGGCCACGAGCCGCCGCCGCGAGCCATCTGTCCTGGGCCTTGAGCGGCCGGACCGCCAAGGGGCGCCGGCATTCCGATGCCGGTTGGACCTCTTCCGGGTCCTCCGCCGGGGCGTCCGGTCGGCGCTGAGTCAAAGCCCGCGGGGCCTTTCATGCCGGTCGTCGAGGTTAGTACAGGCAGTAGGTCCACGATGTTCTTGCCCACAAGAACCGGCTTGGCCCATTCCAGCCATCCCGCTGTGATGCTGCGGTCGCCTATGGTGTAGTTGCCCTCGATGCCGCTGTTGGTGACAACGGAGATAATCTCGCCCGTCTCACTGCTGTTCAGGCGATGCATCTTGCTGATGTCAGCGACATAAACCTTTACTTCCTTGATGGTTAGATCGGGAAGGTCACCCGACTTTACTCCCGCAGACTGGGCTGCGGCCGCGATGGGATTGGCGAGAGAGGCAAAGCCAGCCGCCGCAAATCCAGTTGAGGCGGCCAGAAAACCGCGTCGCGATGTTGTTGAATTCATTTCGTTCTCCTCTTCCCGATTGCGGCCTGCGCCGTTTTGTTTTGAGCGGCTCAGAGGGAACGATCCCTCATCCCGCGTAAAGATCATCCTATTCAAAGTACTACCTCGGCAGAGCAAACGACAGGATGTTCGCTCCCGAAGCGATTGCAATATACTGCCTGCCGCCGATTGCGTACGTCATCGGCGAGGCCCTGATTGCATGGTTGGTCTCGAAGTTCCAAAGATACTTCCCCGTGCCGGCGTCCACAGCGGCAAAGCCACCGCTGCTTTCGCCGAAAAACAACAAGCCGCCCAGGGTCGACAAAACGCCTGAGTAGTTTGATTGCAGCGGCCCCGGCAAAATAATCTGCCAGACCACTTTACCGGTTTCGATGTCGAAGGCGCGAAGAATTTTTTGCGGGGGATCGGCGGGATTGTTGTACCTGCGATAGCCGGCGTCTTCCGCTTTGACGTAGACGGTGCAGTCCTCCACCGTCATCACGTAATAGAGTCGCGTTGCGGAATTGTAGGCCGTTGAATACCAGTTGGTGGCGCCGCGAACCGCAGGACACGTTACCGTCCCCTGTACAGTGGTTTCGTTGGCCGGAAGCAGTTGCGGCGTCCAGGTTTCCGCGCTGATTCCGCTGGCCCATGTCAGCTTATTCACCATTTTGGCTGCCAGCTCGGGTTTACCTGTAGTCCGGTCTAAAACATACAGAAAGCCATTGCGGTTGGCGTGAAGGAGCAGCTTGCGATCCTGGCCATTCCACTTCGCATCTACAAGCACAATCGGCTCATTCGCATCCCAGTCGTGAAGATCGTGCGGCGTGAACTGGTAGTACCAGAGCATCTTGCCGGTCTTTACGTCAATAGCCAAATCGCTGTTGGTATAGAGATTGGAGCCGATCCGCTCATCGCCGTCCGTATCCGGATGAGGGTTGCCCACGGCCCAGTAGAGAACATTCGCTTCTGTATCCGCGCTGCCCGTAAGCCAGGTTGCGCCGCCTCCCAGAGCCAGGGCAGAGCCCTTCCACGTATCGGCGGCAGGCCCCGTATCTTCCGGCCCGGGAATGGAAAACAGCTTCCAGGCGAGTTCACCGGTTGCGGCTTTGTACGCAGCGACGTATCCGCGAATTCCGTTATCGCCGCCGCTGACACCGGTAATGACTAAATCGCCTACGACCAGCGGTGCTGAGGTGCCGCCATAAAGGCCCTGCGCGCCTTCCGGAGTGTCAATGTCCCAGAGCAAAGCGCCGGTCAGCCGGTGCAACGCGATTAGGTGCGCATCGTCGGTCAGGTAGAAGATGCGGTCTCCCAGCACGGCCACGCCGCGATTGACGCCGATGGCGGCGTCGCCGGCAATCGTCGATCCGGTAGTCTTTGGACGTTCGTACCGCCAGATTTCGCGCCCCGTTTTCCCGCTTAGCGCATAAACCTGATTGTTTCCCGTCGCATACATCACTCCGTCCACAACCACCGGAGTTGTCTCCAGGCCATTGAAGGGGATCGGGAAGGTCCACTGCAACTGGAGCTTTGCAACGTTGGAGAGATTCACTTCTGACAGGCTGCTATTGCGGTTGCCGTCCAGCGTGCCGTTATAAGTTGGCCAATCTCCCTTTTTCGGGTGGACAACCACCTCTATCTCCGCCGGGGTTGCCGGCGTCTGCGGCTCGGTGAGCGCTCCTGTCCCGGGGCCCTTCAGGCCGCTCAAGAAAGCAACCAGGTTACGTTGCTCGCCTTCCGATCCCTTGTATGCGGGCATCGCCGAGTGTTTGTCCGGGGAGAGCGCTTTGTATTCGTTATCCAGCAGCAAGTGCAATCTACCGTCGTTGGTTTGCAACACCAGGTCGTGGCTGCCTTGAGCCCGGGCAAAGCCGTGCAACGCGCTTCCATCGTTCAACTGTGCTGAAATCGAGCCCCAGCCGTCGGCGATCTTTGCATCCGGATCGGTCAACGACAGAATCAACTCCTCCAGCTTCAGCCTACGCCCAATGCTGGTGAGGTCCGGCCCATTCGCGCGTCCCCGTCCACCAACCATGTGGCATGTGGAGCAGTGCCCACCGCCAAAGAAGATGCGCTCTCCCGCTTTTGGGTCGCCCGCGACGGCGGCCGCAACTTCGGCAGGATTGAGGAATCGCATATAGCGGGTCATGGCATCGAGATCGGCCTGCGGCAGGGGAAAGGCGGGCATCTTGTCCTTGCCTTGGCGGATAATCTTCGCAATCTCGCTCTCCGTCATGCTGCGGAGCCGGGCTGAACTGACCAGGGACGGCGCGCGGTCCGTGCCCCGCGCATCTGCGCCATGGCACAGCGTGCAGACTTTTGTAAATTGCTTTGGAACTTCCTGCACCTGTGCCGGTCGTGGATGACTAGTGCTCGTGCCTTGCGCCCAAACCGGCAAAGCTGCAACGGCCCATATGAATGCCAGCGCCAGTATTTGCACCGGCGACGGCCATGCAGTGCATAGAGGTTTACTCAAGTACGGCTCCTGAGCCGGTTGGGCATGGAAGTCAAGAATTACCGCTTGAAAATGCTCAATCTAGCCGCGCAGATAAGGCTTCAGATAGGTGTCGAGCGCCTTGAGGACGGCTTTCTTCTCGCCTTCGGTCAGCGGCGGATCTGGCTTTCGATTCGGGTCACCCATTCCGGGCATGTGCCGCGACCGGGTGGTCTCCTTAAAGATGCCGCGCGCCACCATCAGATACTGATCGGCATGGGTGATGGAGTCGAATGCCAGTATTCTGCCGAACATATCGAAGGATTCCCGTGGCTTGCCCGCTTCGTACAGCTCCCAGGCTTGCTGGAAGAGATCCGCGAGCCCGACTGTGGGACAGAATCCGGTAAACCCGAGTTGCATCTCCTCGATCATGAGGCGAACGCCTTTACCGGCAAAGACGTTGATCTTGCCGTCTGTCCTCTTTCGAATCTCGGTCACGCGCGCCAGAGGATCGCCTGCCTCATCCTTCACCACAACCATGGTGGGGATGGAGCGGTACATCTCGACGAGCACATCCACGGAGACATTTCCGATGGTTTGAACAAAGAGCGGAAGCTCCGTAGCATTGCCGATGGCCTTGTAATAACTGAGCAGAGCCGCATCGTTTCCATCGGGAGGAAGCGAACAGATAGCATCGGCGCCGTTCTTGGCGGCATGTTGGGCGAAGGCGATTGCGCCGGGCAGATCGTTGTTCTGGGTTTGCACGCCGATAACCAGCGCTGTCTTGCCGCCTTTGCCTGTGGCGAGAATCGCCTCCGCCCCGGCAAAGCGCTCGCTGGCGGACATCGTCGACCAGCCGCTGGCGATCTGGGGCCAGATGAAGCCGGGAACCGATGCGCGGTTGCAGAACTTCACCTCGGCGGCCAGGCAGTCAAGGTCCAGCTTATCGTCCGGGGTAAAGGGGGTCGAACCGATGGGAAAGAGCCCGCGAAAAGGCTTGGTTCGAGGGTTTGAGGAGGTTGCGGCAAAGCCGGCGCCTGACAGAGCCATTCCTGCAGCGACAGAACCCAATGCCTTCAGCACGGTACGGCGGTCCACTTCGTAGGCCATGATTTCTCCCTTGATATAGTTTCGCTATCGTACATACAGGCCGCGCTTTTGCTCTGTCAAGACTATTCATCTCCACAGATTGACAGCCCCATGAGAAGAGGGGCATTTGCATCCAGTAAGCGCATCGCTACTTGGGCAGCAGGGAAAGAACGCCCGGGCTTGGATTTGGAATGACGTGAGCGGCCACCAGGCGGCCGAGGCCTTCTACCTTAGCCTTTCCCGCCTCCACCGCGGCGCGAACGGAGGCCACGTCCCCTTTGAGGAGAACCGTGATATAGCCACCACCGAGTTTTTCACGCGCCAGCACCTCCACTTTCGCAGTCTTCAGTGCGGTGTCGATGGCCTCGAATACGGCTGTGAAGCCCTGGGTCTCGATGAGGCCCACGGCAAAGTTGGCTTGGTCGCTCATTGGATTCTCCGGTCTTTGGACTGATGCCTGTTCGATAAGGACGTTGAAATCCGGCGCTGCTTCATAGGCTGCGCGCGAATGCTCTGATGGACTCGAAATCACGTGCGCGATGACCGGGGTCTGCATGGCCCGGGCGGTCTCTTCGGCGGCTCGCGCGGCAGCCTCGATATCGCCGATGCACCCGAGCAATTTGATGCAGACTCCGGGAGCATCGTTTAACTCGGTCTGCAGAATGCGCACATTGGCGCATTTCTCCATGGCGTCGAGCACGACCATGGCCGGCGACCAGCCGCCAATCTCGATCAGGGCAAGCGCCTCGGTCAGATCACACCTCTCCCTTTGAGTTCATGCATGACACTGATAACCACCTGCTTCACCATATCCTGCGCGGTATCCCCACTCCGCACCGTGCAGCCGCCTGCCGGCCGCTCCACTAGCTCGAAATCCGCCAGGATGCACTGGAGAACGGAGCTGAGGGCCACGCGATCGGCGCGCTGCGCGTTGGTCTGGGGCTGCCGTCCCCGGCCAAAGTGGAATCCGCGCAACTCGGCCGCCGCGCGAAAGCCGTCGGGGAAATCGTATGAACTGAGCATGGCATCGAAGAGTTCCAGAATCCGGAACTGCCATTGCATGGCTGCGTCGTGGTCCCCGGAGCGAAACAGATCGTACATGCGACGAGTCACCTCGGGCACCACGTTGCTGGAAGCATGGGTGCCGCCGTCGCAGCCGATCATCAACATGGGAATCAGCACGGCTTCCCATCCGGTGAGGAACGTGAAATCCGGACGCCGCGGGCGTACCGCCGTAATCATCCGCATCATGAATGCCAAGTCGCCGGAGGAGTCCTTGATGCCGATTACGCGAGGAAATTCGCAGGCCAGGCGATGGATGGTGGGCACGTCGATAGGGCTGGCGAACATGGGGGCGTTGTACAGGGTGATGTCGATCGGCGAGTGGTGAGCGATCTCGGCGAAGTACGCGTATACCGATTCGGAAACCAGCCTGTAGTAAAACGGCGCTACGATGGCTGCCGCCCTCACGCCCATTTTGGCGTAGGCCTCGCACGCTGAAAGCGTCTCTTTTACATTCGCTTCCGCCGCGCCAGCCAGAATCGGAACGCGGCCGCCGCACTCATCCGCCACGATCTGGACAATCCGGCGCCGCTCTTCCGCCGTGAAGCGCGTGAACTCGCCCGTCGAACCATTCGGGTACAGGCCATGCACGCCGCTTTCTATCAACCAGGAGACGAAGCGGCGAAACTCCGGCTCGTTAATCTGGCCCTGATCGTCCAGGGGAACCAGAAGTGGAGTGAAAATTCCTTCCAATTTCCTTGATTCACCCGCGTTCATAGCAAGTACCACGCCTTCTGCCGGCCAGCGGAAGAATCTCCCCCTCCCCGGCCCTCTTATTGTAAAGAAGTTACCATTTGAATGTATCAGGAATTCCCATTTACATTCCGCCTTTGCCTAGCAAGATGCCGATGCCGTAGGTGACTGCGCCCTCCAGGGCGCCAACCACGGTCATCTCGAAGCCGGAGGACCACCAGGAGCGGACGGTAATGAGCGACTTGGCGGCGCCGACAGCGAAGTGGGCGACCAGCGAGATGATGGCGGCGGCGATGACCGCATCGATGCCCTGCATGAAGAAGAAGGGAATGATGGGAATGGTGGCGCCGATGGCGGTGGAAAGCGCGCCGGAGCCGGCCGAGACCAACGGATTCGCAAGCGCCTCCTCGCTGGTGCCGAGCCGCTCACCGGCCAAAACGCGGAGCAACTGTTCCGGGTCGCTGGCGATGTGTTCCACCATTTTATGGGCGTCTTCCTCGGGCAGCCCCTTCACCTGGTAGTAGAGCGAAAGCAGCTCGCGAGCCTCTGGGCCGTTCATCTGGATGGCTTCGCGCTCGCGGGCCATCTCGGCGTGGTAGATTTCGCGCTCGCTCTTGGCGGCCAGATAGGCGCCGGACCCCATGCTGAGGGCCGAGGCGATCATGCCGGAGAGGCCGGCGAGTAGCACATATTTAGCGTCGCCTGCGGTGGCGCCGGAGACGCCGCTGACGATGCCGAAGATGGCGCCCAGACCGTCGTTGACGCCGTAGATGGCGTCACCGATCCAACTGCCCGGCTGCTTGCGGCCCTGGCTGCGCTTGGCCAGCATCTCATCCAGAACGGCCTTGGCTTCAATCTTGGGCGCGCCGGCCGGGGCGGTATAATGGCCGCGCAAGAGCGACCCCAACTCCCGGTAGTGGTCTTTTTCATCCTCGATGACGTGTTCGAGGATAGCGATGGATTCCTCGTCGCCCAATCCCTTCAGTTGTTCGCCGTAGCTGGCGATGGCGCGGCTCTCCTCGATCTCCAGGCGGCGCAAAGCCATGCGGATGCCGCCTGCGCGGGTGGCCAGCGAGTCGGCATCGCCGCCGGGGCTGCCATGGTAGACAGGCTCTTGTCCGCCAAGCTCGACGATGCGGCCATGCCACAGTGCGGCGTGCTCCCACTCGGCGGCGGCCAGGTGGCGCAACACTTGGGCTCGCACAGGGTCGGTGTCGCGGTCTGCCAGGGCCTGGTAGGTGTGGTAGCCCTCCATCTCCGCCTTCCAATTGCCCTCCAGGGCTCCCAGAACCTTCTTCAACTTGGCGCTGCTCAATGAGTCCTTGGCCACGTTCACTCCTTGCCTGGAGAAAAGGATAGCCGAATGCGGGGTCCGGGCGAGGGAATTCTTTTCATCTGGATTCGCAACCGAAGTCGAAGATTCGCGGTAAGATGGGTCTCGCTTCGTTTCTGCCTTCTGAATGACTCGTCAAGCAAAGTCCCGTTTGAATCGCCTGGTTCTGGCTGGCATAGTTGTGCTTGCCATTTTGCTGCTGCTGTTACGGCTGTTTGTGTATGTGCATGGGCGGCGCGGGTTTCGCGGAGCAAGGAGCGGCACACCCGCGGCGATGGGCGCTGTGGGGGGTGGCAGGCTACCAGACTGGATCGAGCGGGTTTGAGCGCGCATGGAGCGACCGGCTTGGCGACGGCACGCAGGACTTCTTGCGGTTGACGGCGAGGGTGAGACGCCCAGGACCTAACACGATCCGCGAAAATGTCCTAGTTCCGCTGAACGTGGGCTTCAATGGCCTTTTCCTGTTCGAGCAGTTCGGCCAGAGCCCTTTCAGGGCAAATGTGCCGGGCCTCAAGCACATCCAACTCCTTGTCTGTCTCCACGGAGTTGGCGATGGTCATAAAGCAGAACAGGCATCTGGTGTTGTAAGTGCCGTTCTCGTTTTGGGTGCGGCTGTACATCGTGCCTCCCAGACGCGCGCGAGATTTTCCGATAGTAGCCGCCCGTGGGCCTCCCTCTTGTGACCCATATCACTCGACTTTGTGAGCTTGCGATGCGAAGGAATCTACATACAGGAAAATGTTTACAGGGCCACGCCCTGGTTGGCATTCCGGCGAAGTTGCCAGCAGGGGCTCAGGCCCGCTTGTGAAAACAGAGAGATCGAGCAGGAGACGTCCAGGGAGCCAAGATAGTCGAACTCCTTCTTGTTGCCCTTGAGGGGAATGGTCACGTAGCTGTTCACGGTCACCCTGGACCGGGGCGAACCGCGCAGCCGGTATACAACCCAATCGCCCCCGTAGGCGGCCACAAAGCCCGCCAACAGCACTACAGCTATCCGCAGCAACCAACGCTTCATTGGTTCTCAGCCTTTCCGCTCAGCCGCTCTCGGTGGTCACGAAGGTCCTGATCCGGGAGCAGCAGGTCGCACAGGCCGCCGAGGGCGCAATGCGGATTGCCATGGCATTGGCAAGTTCCGTTCGCATAGATCAAGAGTATCCGAGATGCGGCGGAGAGTGAACGCGCCCGGCCCTAATCGGGTATTGGATTCGATCCGGTCCCGTCCAGATCGCTACACCAAGGGAGATTGAGTCAATACCGGCGTGTAGGATTGGAAACAATTTCTGCCAAGCGATTTGGCTTGGTAGAGGGCTAAATCTACATTCTTCAACAGCGTATCGGCATTGATCTCTCCCGAAGAAACCGTGCAGATTCCGGCGCTGACTGTGACCGGCACCACCCCTCCCGCAAAAGGAATGGGAACCGACAAAGCCTCCACAACTTTTGCGGCAATATTCTCCGCAGCATGCGGAGAGCGCAGATCGGGGAGAAGGGCGACGAACTCGTCCCCTCCCATTCTGGCGACCGTATCGCTCTTGCGCACGGCCCTAACGAACCGTTCCGCCGTAACGCGCAACACCTCATCGTCGGCCTGGTGGCCAAGCGTATCGTTAATATTCTTGAACTTATCGAGATCGAGCATGAGAAGCGCCAGCTTAGTGTGATGGCGCCTGGCGCTCTCCAGGGCTACACTCAGGCGATCTTGAAATACCAGGCGCGTCGCCAGTCCCGTTAAGGAATCGTGCTGCGCCATGTGGCGAAATCTCTTTTCGCTTTCGCGGAGCAGGATTGTCTGATCTTCCACGCGCTTTCTCAGCACCACTACCCAGACCAGCGCGACCAACGCGCAAATCAGCACTAAAGCCAGCAGCACGAGCGCATGGCTCGCTGTCCACCAGGAAGGGCGTTCGAGCACGGCCACGTCGCTTGCAGAACGCATACTAATTCGAAATGACTTGGGCACGGCCATGCCTTCTCCAGTGGCGCTTCTTTGCGCATCAAGCTGGATGGAACAGATTCCTGTTATCCGCAGCCTGCTGCCGATCTCCCAGGCATTTGCCTCGGGTCCTGTCAGGTTCTTGGGCAGACTCGCGGCGAAGACAGTTGTTCCTGAGGTAAGCAGGAGGGTGGTGTTGGAAGTAGTCAGATCCTTGCCGATGAGCTGGCCGTCGATCCGGATGAGTTCCGAATCGTGCATACCCTGCAAGGCCTTCTCGACGGTGACCGTCTCGGCTACAATCGGCTGACTGCCGTTTCTGCTCCTGAAGATTGCATCCGTCAGGACAGCAGTGTCGTTATCCACTCCGACGAATCCAACCAGGTCGACATCGTCGCCCAGGGCGACATGGGTGTCCAGAACCGTTTCCGCACAAATACCGCGCGTCGCGTCGCGAATACAGAGCGACGAGCCGGGCCACTGCAGGGTCACTCTGCCGCGCAGGTGAACACGGTGAAGCATCGCATTGACATTGTCCCAGCGCAATAACCTGTCGACGGGGATAATAGGCAGATTAAAGGGATCGCCTGGCGGGGATTCCACAACATCCACCGAGGAGAGGCCCGGGCACAACAGGCGGGCGCCGATCATCTGGCGGCTGATATTGAACAGTGGGGAGAGAGTGGCGCGGATTCGCACCCGCGCGTCGATCAGGCCGGAGTAGGTGGCACCCGCCTCCTTGATCATGACAACGG
>Ga0265316_10006729_pt1 | contig 10955 bp, 7 predicted proteins | sample 4522metaG_FD_202092 | JGI IMG/M metagenome (GOLD analysis project Ga0265316, IMG submission 202092) | Rhizosphere microbial communities from Carex aquatilis grown in University of Washington, Seatle, WA, United States - 4-5-22 metaG | ecosystem: Host-associated > Plants > Roots > Rhizosphere >...
CAGCTACTTCAGAAAAAACGCGCGCAGCGTCGCGCTGAAGGAAATCGCGGCGGGCAACGGCAACGGGCATCGCAATGGCAATCGGTTGAAGCAGGGCGCTAGAAAAACATCCTCACGGCCGACACGAGAGTCAGAGCCTGCACCGCGATCATGAAGGCTTTCTCCGGTATCCGGTTGGCAAGGACGAGCCCTGCCAGCGCGCCCCCGATGACCCCTGCCGCGAGCACCGCGTCGAACAGCAGGGAGGGCGCGGTGATCAGTCCCAGGCTGAGGCTGAACGGCACCTTGATCCAGTTGAGGACAAAGAAGTACCACGCGGCGGTGCCGATGAACTCCTTCTTCGGCAGGCGCATCGAGATGAGATAGATCATGGTGACCGGCCCGCCCGCGTTGGCCACCATGGTGGTCGCCCCGGCGAGGAAGCCGGCGATCGAGGCGAACCACCACGTGGTGGGCAACGGCTTGTCGGTGCCCAGGATGTATTCCCGGTAGACCATCACGCCGAGCATCACGATGACGATTGCCGCCATGATGTAGCGAAGCTGCTGGTCGTTGACCCTGCCCATGGCGAAGTAGCCGGCCACGATCCCCACGAGGGCGGGCGGGAACAGCCGCAGCAGGTGCTTCCAGGACCCGTGGCGCCGCCAGAAAATCACCGCAAAGGCGTCGGCAAGGATCAGCAGCGGAAGCAGCGCGCCCGTGGAGGCGCGGGCGGGGAGCACCTCGGCAAAAAGCGGAGCCAGGAGAATGCCGAGGGCCGGCAAGCCGGTCTTGGAGATCCCCACCATGACCGCCGTGACGGCGGCCAGGATCCACCGCCAGATGGACAGCGCGTAGATGCCGTTCATGGACGCGGGGCGCTCAGCGGCGCCCCGATCTCCAGGTGGTCATGACAGTACCCTGCGGATTTCGAAGCCGAAAGTCAACACGAGAGTCGGCGTGATCAACATGAGCCTGACCTTGACGGAGGAGCGAAAACTCGGCGACAATACCGGAACAGGACACAAATGTGAAACCAAAAGACTCGGAAGGTGGGCGGATTCCAGGAGCCGGACCTGCAACGGTGTTCTCCCCTGCCTCGATCGGTCCGATTTCACTGGCCAACCGGCTCGTCCGCTCCGCCACCCTGGAGTGCATGTGTCCCCGCCCGGGAGTCATCGATGATCGATACGTGGAGCTCTACGAGAGGCTGGCGCGCGGCGGCGTCGGTCTGATCGTCACCGGCAACTACTTCGTGCATCGCCTGGGGATTGTGCAGGGGAATAACCTTGTGCTGGACTCCGACGCGGTCATCGACCAGCTGGCCCGTGTCACCACCGCGGTCAAGCGTCACGACGTGCCGATCTTTGCCCAGGTCAATCATGGGGGACGATACGCCCGGGAGTCCCTGACCGGATCCCCGCCAATGGCCCCCTCCGCGGTGAAGGATACCATCGACCGCGTGCTTCCCCGCGTGATGTCCGAGGAGGACATCGAGACGGCAATCGAGTCTTTCGTCCAGGCTGCCCGCCGCCTCAAGGCGGCCGGGTTCGACGGGGTGGAGATCAACGGGTCCCACGGATACCTGGTCAACCAGTTCCTCTCGGGGAATACGAATCGGCGCACGGACCGCTGGGGCGGCTCGACGGCCGGCCGCTTCCGCTTTCTCGACCAGATCGTCCAGCGCACCCTGGCCGCAACCGGAGCGGGGTTCCCGGTCACGGTGAAGCTGAACGGAAGCGACTACATCCGCCGCGGCATCACCATCCAGGAGTGCGTGGAGTTCGCCCAGCGGCTGGAGTCCATCGGGGCGAGCGGCGTCACCATCAGCGGTGGATTCAAGGAGAAGGCGTTCCGCACCATGAGCAGGGGCGATATCCCCCGCCAGCTCGTCCTCAAGGGCCGCAAGGGAGTCGACCTGCTCCTTGCAAGAGCCTACCTCGCCGCAATGCAGCGCTCCTCCCGTTTCGAGGAGGGGTACTTCCTGCAGGAGGCGGCCATGGTGCGGCGCCACGTGTCCATTCCCGTCACGGCGGTGGGCGGGTTCCGGACCCGTGCGGTAATGGAGCAGGCGCTCGGGGAAGGCCGCGCGGATCTCATCGGCCTGTCGCGGCCGTTGATCCGTGAGCCCAACCTTCCTCTCAAGATGGAGAAAGGCGCCGCGGCGACCTGCGTGAACTGCAATCGCTGCACGGTCATGACCGCGCTCCTCTCCGAACCCCTCCGCTGTCATTGGCGCAAGGAAGCGGAGGCGGAGGAAGGGTCGGTCAGCGACAGCATCGCCTCCCTGCGGCTGAAGCTTTCCGACGGCTTCCCGCTGTTCTACCGGCACAATCTCCCCGCGCACCGTCGGGGAACCGTCCTGTTCCTGCACGGGATGAGCGAGCACTCCGCAATGTACCTGCACGTCATCCGCGCATTTGGCGGGGCGGGATTCGGCGTCCTTGCTCCCGACCAGCGGGGCAGGGGCCGTTCGGTCAACGGGAAGTGGCGGCGCGGGGACCTGCACTCGGTCCGGCGCGTCCTGGACGACATCGACGAGCTGCGGGCGCGCAACCGCGACACGATCGACGGCCTCCCGCTTTTCGTGCTCGGCATCAGCATGGGCTCCATCATTGCGCAGAGGTATGCCCTCGATCGGCAGGGCGATCTCGCGGGCGTCGTGCTCGTGGGTCCGCCGTTCGGCGCTCCCCAGGGGACCCCGCGGCCGCTGCTGGCCGCCACCCCGCTGCTGGCCGCCCTGACGCCGCGCCTGGCGCTGCGGCCGGCTCCCGCCATTCCCCAGATCAGCCGTGTGCGCTCGTTCCAGAACGAGCTGGACTGGGACCCGTACTGTTACCACGGGCCCCTGCGGGCCCGCGCCGGCAGTGAGCTCATGAAGGCGCTCATCGACGTGGAGGCGCACATTGGCGAGCTGAAGCTTCCCCTCCTTATTCTATACGGCACGGAAGACAAGATCGTGTCCCGGCGCGAGGTACGAGAAATCGACAGGCGCTGGGGTGGGGCCGATCGGACCGTGTCGACCATGGAGGGTCTCTCCCACGACGTGCTGAATGAGCCGGAACAGCGGGATGCCATCGACACGATACTCTCCTGGCTGAAGGCGAGGTCCTGAGCCGGCCGGACTTCCGCGCGCGTCCGGCGGGCTCTCAGCCGTGCACCGACGTGCGGCGGGCGCCGACAGCGGCGCGGTCCGTGTTTGCAGGGGAGAGAAGACCGGCCGCGAGGTACAACGCCGCCACGCATGCCAGCACCACCGTGAAGCCCGCCGACATGGAAACCAGGCGGGTCAGCACGGATCCGGTCACCGAGAGCGCTCCGTTGACCCCCCACGCCCACGGCAGGATTTCCCTCCTGCCTTCGGAAAGTGCCGAGAGCCCGGACGGGAACGGGATCCCCAGGCAGAGCCCCATCGGGGCCACCACGATGACAGCAGCAAGGGCCTTCACGGGGAGCGGTAGTCCGAGCAGGGCGCGCAGCAGCGGCGTCAGCCCGACGAGGTACACGACGGCAAGCGCGACAATGCCGCCCACCGCCCAGCGGATCAGGGCGGCCCGGGGGATCTTCACGGCGCCGGTGGCAAGGCTGCCGAAGCCGGAGGAGACCAGGAGGACCGTGATGATGATCGCGTTTGCAAACACCGGGTCGGCGAGGAAGTACGAGAAGCGCTGGATGAGCCAGACCTCCGCCATCATGTAGCCAAGGCCGAGACACCCGTAGTAGGCGATGACCCCCGCGGTCCCCTTTCGGCCGGCAAAAAGCTGCCGCCCGCGGAAGACAAGCGGGACAAGGATGATGAGCGCGGCGAACGCCAGGGACTGCAGGAACGTGCCGATCAGCAGGAGGTATCCCCACTCGCTGGAAATGTCGGCCAGGTGACGGAGGAGGAGCGGGATCGTGCGCGGCTTGATGTAGCCTGAGTAGTAGGGCTTGTCGTCAGTGGCGGGTCGTATGTCGAAAAAGTACCGCGCGTACAGCTCCTCCTGCCGGCCGGCGGCGATCATCTGCACCGAGAGCCCGTAGAAGTCGCTCGACCGTGGCCCCGCCTCGGGACTGTCCTGCGTCCCGTTCGCCGGACGCGCGGCGGGAGCGAAGGTGCCGGCGTAGCTGTCGGTCATCGCGTCGAAGCCTTTCAGGGTCTGCGGCATGTCGGGATAGTAGCCTGTGTCGAAGGACATGCGCCGGGAGTAGTCGATCAGCGTCGCCGTTTCCTGGGGGAGGAAGTCCGACTTCTTCACCAGCACCGTCGCCGTGGAGAGCAGCAGGTTGAATGTGAACATGCGCCTCTCCGGGCTCTCGTCGTAGACCCCGCGGATGGCCTCGGCCACGGTGGTCAGGAGCTTCGGGACGTTGCGCGGCGGGTTCAGGCGGTCCCACACCGTGATGGACAGGATCCCCGTGGGCGCGAGGCATCTCAGGAAGTCGCGGATGGCCTCGACCGTGTAGAGGTAGTTTTCCTCCACCGAGTACCCGCCTGCCTGGGACAGGCCGATCGAATCGACCAGCCCGATTTCCACCAGGTCGAATTTCTCCCTCGTCGATCCCGCGAACGCGCGCACCTCCGCGTTGGTCACCGTGACCCGCGTGTCCTGCAGCGCGTTGCCCGTGAACTCCCGGAAATACGGGACGTCCCTGAGCAGGCGGATGAGGTCAGGGTTCGATTCGACCACCCGCACCTCGCGGGCGCCGTTGTACAGGGCCGTCTGGACTCCTGTTCCTCCTCCCAGACCGAGAATCAGCACTTTGGGATGGTCCAGGAGCAGGTACGGCGCGGACATGGGCAGGTAGTCGATGTACCGCTGCTCCTCCGGTCCGAGCCTTCTCATGACGCCCACCGGGCCGTTGCCGTCGGTGAACAAGCCGACAAATGCGTTGCGGGGCATGGAGGCCAGCCCGATGCTCGCATTGTCGCTCAGCCCGGGGGCGAAATGAAAGAAGGAGCTGGAGAACACCCTCTGCTGGCCGCGGGGGCTGAAGCTCGTGTACACCTGCTCGGAGTCCGGGTACTTGCGGGCATAACTGATGGGCTTGAAGTCGGAGACATTCAGGGCGCCCCACCTTGCCAGCAGGAGGAAGCTCAGCCCGACGAGCACGACCAGCAGGGCGGACTCGCGGACCCTGACGCGGAACCTGCTCTCCACCGGGGACCAGTACGCGCAGCACAGGAGCGCCGGGACCGCGCCGAGCCCCACCAGGGGGTAGATGAGCGCCTCCGGCGGAAAGAGGTACATCAACCCGAGCACCAGGAGCCCGCCCAGCCCGGACCCGAGCATGTTCCAGAAATACAGCCGGTAGGTCCGGCTGGCGAGGGACACGAAGGCTGCGCCGATGAAAAGCCCCCCGGCAAAGAACGGGACGGAGTAGATGAGGTAGTAGGCGCCGATCCACCAGAGCTGCGACGGGTCGGAGGTGATGAGCACCGGGTTGAAGGGGACGCGCTGCGCGAGCACATGCGCCACGGCCATCGACGGCCCGAGGGCGAAGCTGGAGGCGGCGAGCCATGCCTCCGGCTTCTCCCGCACGCGCCCGCTCAGCAATGTCAGCAGCGTGCCGGCGAGGCCGAACCCGAGGAGCGCGATGCTGATCACCATCGAGCCGAAGTTCGACCAGCTTGCAACGGAGAAGACGCGCATGACCTCGATCTCGAAGGCCAGGACGCACACCGAGACGAGGAACAGCGCGGCGCACCGTGCCTGGGAGAGCTTCATCGGTCCTCCACGTGCAGGCCGCTCTTGCTCGTGAAGGGGACGAACACCACGGTGTTCTGCCCGTGGTAGATGTCCTCCCTTTCCAGCGTCACGCTGCCGTCCGCCGACACGTGCTTGACGATGCGCAGGATCGTCTGCCCCGAGGGAGGGCCCACCGGGATCACCATGATGCCCTCCGGGGCGAGCTGCCGAAGGAGCTCCGGCGGGATGTGGTCGATGCCGCAGGTGACGATGATCCTGTCGAACGGGGCATACTCCGCCCAGCCGTAGTACCCGTCGTCGATTTTCCGCCTGACGTTGTGATACTCGGGAAACTTGCCCCAGAGGCTCCGGTAGATCTGGTCGGTCTCCCGCGCCAGGTCTTCCACGATCTCTATGGAGAACACGTGGTTGGAGAGCTCGGAAAGCACCGCGGACTGGTAGCCGGACCCGGTGCCGACCTCCAGGACCTTCTGCTCGGGCTGCGGGTTGAGGGCATCGGTCATTCTCGCGACCAGGTATGGCCCCGAGATGGTCTGCCCGTAGCCGATCGGCATGGCCGCGTTCTCGTAGGCGCGCTGGGGAGTGCGGCAGAACTCCTCCCGGGGAGTCAGGAGAAAGGCCTCCAGCACGCGCGTGTTCTGGATCTGGCCGAGGGAGAGGATCACCCCGGCGCACGCCCAGCGCGCCGGCAGGTATGCCTCCTGCCCCGGGTCCGTGTGGGTCCTCATCCACTCGGCGTAAGCGGCCAGGTCCGTGAGCGGCGGATGGAGATTGCGCCTCGCGATGTCGATGGAACCCGATTCCGGGGTGAGCATGACCGCGCTCGTGAACCGCGGGGCGGGCTGATCCGGCGGGGCCGCCTCCGCGGCGGCGGGCTTCGGTGCCGCCGGCTTCTGCGGGGCGGCCTTCTGCGCGGTGGCGGCCACCGCGGCGCGTTTCCGCGCGGCGAGCAGAGGCGGCAGGTCCAGCGCGGCGAACAGGACGGCGATGAGCGCCGCGACGGCGCCGATGTACAGCAGCGGGAACCGTGACAGCGACGAGCGCCTCTGGCTCAGGGACAGGTCTCGCACCGGGTCGTAGCCGCAGGCGCCGCAGGGCCGGCCGGGAGCCAGGTCGAACCCGCATTCCGGGCATACCGTGTCCGGCGGCAGGCGCACAGAGCGATAGAGGCGGCCGGTGGGTTTTCTCGCAGCAAACGTCTTTCCCTGCTGCTCAAACATGCCCATAGGCATACCACAGGTGCTGCCCCCGTGCCGGTCTGCCGTCGAAACGCGTGTCGAAACGCGCCCGGCTACGTCCTTTTCACCTGCTCGACGTAGTGGCGTGTGGTCGCGCCGACGTAGACCTGCCGCGGCCGCATGATGCGGAAGTCCTCTCCGTGGTACATCTCCCGCCAGTGCGCCAGCCACCCGGGCGTGCGGCCGATGGAGAACAGCACGGTGAACATGTTGTAGGGGATGCCGGCGGCGCGGAGGATGAGCCCGGAGTAGAAATCCACGTTGGGATACAGGTTGCGGGAGAGAAAGTAGTCGTCCGTGAGGGCGATTTCCTCAAGGCGGAGCGCGATCTCCAGCAGCGGGTCGTTCATCCCCGGCTTGTCCAGCAGCTTGTGGCACGCGTCCTTGAGGATCCTTGCGCGCGGGTCGAAGCTCTTGTACACCCTGTGCCCGAACCCCATGAGGCGTTCCGTGGTGTTCTTGTCTTTCGCCCTCTTCACGAACTCCGTGCCGTCCCCGTGCTCCGCGTGGATCCGCTCCAGCATGGCGATGACCTCCTGGTTGGCCCCGCCGTGGCGGGGCCCCCACAGGGCCGAGATGCCCGCGGAGATGACGGCATAGACGTTGGCGAGGCTCGAGCCGGTGAGACGGACGGTGGAGGTGCTGCAGTTCTGCTCGTGATCCGCGTGGAGGATGAAGAACAAGTCGATGGCTTTCACGATGTCCTGGTCGACCCGCGTCTCCTTCACGGGCGAGGAGAACATCATGTTCAGGAAGTTGGGCACGTAGCGCAGCTTGTGGGACGGGTAGACGATCGGCTCGCCGATCGACTTCTTGTAGGAGATGGCGGCGATGGTGCGCACCTGCGAGATGAGGTTCGCCAGGATCTGCCGCTCTGCCTTCTCGTCGAGGACCTCCGGGATGGGATAGAACGTGGAGAGGGAGGCCACGGTGGTGGCGAGAATGCCCATTGGGTGTGAGCCGCGCGGGAAGCCCACGAAAAAGTGCATCATGTCCTCGTGGATGAGGGAGGACTCGTTGAGGAAGGTGGAGAACTCCTCCAGCTGATCCGCGGTGGGCAGCTCGCCGTACAGGAGCAGGTAGGCGACCTCCGTGAACGTCGATTTCGCAGCGAGCTCCTCGATGGGGTAGCCGCGGTAGCGGAGGATGCCCTTCTCCCCGTCGATGAACGTGATGGCGCTGCGGCAGGAACCGGTGTTCTCGTAGCCCTTGTCGAGGGTGATGTAGCCGGTCGCCTTTCGGAGCGACGAGATGTCCACCGCCCGTTCTCCCTCGGTGCCGCGCACGACGGGAAGCTCGTATTCTTTCCCCTCGAGGATCAACCGCGCGGTCTCGGGAGACCCCGCCTCGTTTCTCTTCTCCGCCATTGCTTTCTCCTTCCCCGGTTCACGACCGGGCCCGCAAGAGGATGAACGCGGGAAGCGCCCGCAGCGTCGAGATGGCCTCGTTGTCCGCCAACCCGCGGAGGCGCAGCTCCGCGGCCGCGGCATGCTCCGACGCCACCGCCTCCAGGACGCCCCTCTCGGGGAAGGCGCCGTCCCCATCGGCCAGGTCGTCCGCGATCTGGAAGAGCAGGCCGAGGGAGCGGCCGAACCCCGCCAGTGATTCCAGGGTGTGCTCCGGTGCCCCGTTGAGGAGGCCCCCGGCGCGGCAGCAGGCGGCCATCAGGTCCGCTGTCTTGGCTTCCGTGACGTGGAGGTACACCTCGAGGGAGGGGCTCACGCCCTCCGCCCGCATCTGCTCCGACAGGATCTCCGCCTCGCACATCCTGCCCGTGACGGAAAGAAAGGACTCGAGCAGGCGGATGCGGACCGCCGGGCTCGCTCCCGGCAGGCAGGCGAGCTCCTGGAAGAACCGCGCGTAGAACAGGTCGCCCACCAGGACCGCCGTGGTGTTTCCAAAGGCCGCGTGGAGGCTGGGCGCTCCCCGCCGGTCCTCCGACCCGTCCACCATATCGTCGTGCGCGAGGGAAGCGGTATGGATCAGCTCGACCGCGGCCGCGGCGTGGATCACGGCTTCCCGCGACGCGGGTCGGACCGCCCCGGTTGATCGGGCGGCGAGCAGGAGCAGGAGCGGCCGCAGGTGCTTGCCTCCCGATCGGAACAGGTGCTCCACCGCGGGACGCACGTAGCGGCCGCACAGGTCTGGCCGGATGCCGTTGCGGCCAAGCTGCGCCAGCAGGACCTGGATCCTGTTTTCGGATTCTTCCAACTCGGCCCGGACGGGAAGGGCGAGCTGCGCCATCCCCGCCGCTGCCGCCGCAGTACCCTGCGGCATTTCTCCGCGGCCGACATCCACGGCCGGACCGACGGCGGCCCGGCCGATGTGATTGGACGAGGTCGTTACTTGCCCCCTCCCGGCGCCCACTTGGAGAATGCGTCGATGTGCCCCCAGTACGCGGGGAACCCGACGACGATCCAGACCAGCGCGCTCACGAGGGCGCCAAGCGCGACAAGCCATCGAATCCACTTCATCTTTGGAAGCGCCAGGGCGGGGAACGTGAGGACCGCAGTGGCGCCCGTGAGGATGAAGCCGCCGGCCGCCACGAGCGGCTCACTGGTCAGGTTCATGTTCAGGATGCGGATGCCGAGGAGGATCGAAGCCGCTCCCGCAAACAGGGAGTAGATGCCGATGCTGACGAGGCTCCATCCGAAATGCACGGCGAGTCCCGCCATGAACAGGAACGCGCCGAACAGCACCGTCAGCTCACCGTAGATGATGTTGTAGGGACCCGGCAGCGGCCAAGTGAAGACCATGCGAAACCCGGTGACCAGCGCGATGAAGCCGGTGAGCAGGAACCCGGGAATGATCTTCCTTGGATCCTTCTCGATGAGCCTTCCCATGAACCAGGCAAACAAGACCAGGGCCACCATCATGTTGAGGAGCATCAGCGTCAGCCAGTCGATGAACATGAGATACCTCCCGCGCCCTCCAAGGGGCTAGTTTGTATTTGAAATCGCTGAATACTTGAATACTATAGTATTCTGGTCAGGTATTTGTAAAGAGATTTCACCTGGGGGAGATCATGAACGTCGCGCTGTGGAAGAAAGCCTTGCAGGTTATTCCATCGGTGACACCGGAAGAGTGGGGAAAGCTCGACCTGGTCTCCCGCTGGCTCATCTCTTCCCGGGCGGCAGTTCTCGTCATGACCCTCATGTCCAGCGCACTGGCGGGCCTGTTCGCACTGCGCAACGGCGGCGTCAGGGTCATTCCATGGATCGTCATGACGGCCGGCCTTGTCTTCGGCCACGCCGCCAACAACCTGTTCAACGACTACACCGACTTCGTGCGCGGCGTCGACAAGGACAACTACTACCGCACGATGTACGGGCCGCAGCCCGTGGCGCATGGGCTCATGACGACCCGAAAGCTCCTGGTCTTCTTCGGGGTGACCTGTGCGCTCGTCGTGGCCATGGCCCTCCTGCTCTTTGCGCTGGACGCCTGGGACCCGACGATCCTGGTGCTCCTGGGGATCGGCATGGCGTTCGTGCTTCTCTATACCTGGCCGCTGAAGTACATCGGAATGGGCGAAATAGCGGTGCTCTTTGTCTGGGGTCCCCTGATGATCGGCGGCGGCTACTATGCGCTCACCCGGCACTGGGACTGGAACGTGATCCTGGGGGGCGCCCCGTACGCACTGGGGGTCACGACCGTCCTTTTCGGCAAGCATATCGACAAGATCGCACTCGACAGGCAGAAGGGGATCCGCACTCTTCCCGTAGTGATCGGGGAAAAGCCCGCCCGGTACACGGTCATGGCGATGCTCGTGCTGCCGTTCGTCCTGGTAGGGCTCCTCGTCGCCGCGCGGTACTTCACTCCCGCCATGGCGCTCGTGCTCCTGGCCCTCCCGGCGCTTTTCAGGACGCTTCCCGTATTTCTGAAACCGAAACCAGAGACACGGCCCGAAGACTTTCCCGACGGCCAGGGCGGCTGGCCGCTGTACTTTGCGCCGACGGCCTTCGTGTACACACGGACGTTCGGCGCCTGGTTCCTGCTCGGCCTCGTGGCCGAGGCGCTCCTGCGGATCCTCCTCCCGGCCTTCTGGCGA
>Ga0265316_10006733_pt1 | contig 10953 bp, 6 predicted proteins | sample 4522metaG_FD_202092 | JGI IMG/M metagenome (GOLD analysis project Ga0265316, IMG submission 202092) | Rhizosphere microbial communities from Carex aquatilis grown in University of Washington, Seatle, WA, United States - 4-5-22 metaG | ecosystem: Host-associated > Plants > Roots > Rhizosphere >...
TTTTATAACGTTCAATCATTGCAGGTACCTGACTACTTTGGTCAGGATGAACTAAAAAGACAATTTCGTAGTGTCGCATTATGTTTCCTTTTGGTTAAGCCTTCCATCACTATTTATAAAATGGTAAAGCAAGGAGGAGCGGGATGCTCAGTAAAAGAACTAGTAATTATATATATTTTTCAGTTAATTGCAAAATAGGACGGAAGACAATGTCATTCTATGATTCGTTTTGATGTATGACAGAGCGTGAAATTTGCCACTCTATAAAAATTATAGAGTGGCGTAGATTCAAACGTTTTTCACCAACACAAGTGCGAGGTTGTCCACGGTTTTATTAAATTCGAGACTAAAGTTTTGAATATTATCCTCTCGTACTTGTTGTTCATGCGTGCGATGAGACAGTAAAAAGTGGATACTCGAATCCAGTTGATTACAGGCATGGAGCGCATGAGTGGCTGCCTTTTTTGCGTAAACCAAATCTTCAGCATCTAGCACAGCTATCAAATGTTCAAAAATGTCTTGTTGTAATTGATCGTTGGCACTAATTGTCTTTGCTGCCTCATGATAAGTGTGGCTTTGTTGTGTCAAAAGTAAATCAACTTGCGTGATAAACTTTGAACGCAAATTTTCTAATACATTCATAATTGTCATTACTTACACCCCTTACATTTGCTACTTTAAAACATGGTTAGATAGAGTATGGTTATGGTAACAAAACACGAGTATCAAATTGGTCTGATTTTTAAAAAAATTTGACGAATATGTTTAATAATTTTTTATAACTTGTTAAATCCGATAATTTTAAGGTTGCTCAAATATGGAATTAGTCTTTCACGATGTGATTTGTTCATTAGGATCATCTCTCGATTTAGTCGGTGTTACCGAAGTGCATCACGGTAAGCGAGTGGCGTTAATGGCGGCAAGCATGGCTAAAGCTCTAGGTTGGGATGAACAAACGGAATTAGATATGCTTTACGCAGGGATGTTGCACGATTGTGGTGTTTCAAATACTGAAGAACACACGCATCTCGTTTCAGAACTAGAATGGATAGACACGCAAACCCATTGCGTGCGTGGACATCGTTATCTAAGTGATTGTCCTGTATTTGAAAAATACGCACCTTGGATTTTGCACCATCATACGCATTGGTCTGAATTGAAAAAGTTGGATTTAGCCGAACACGACAAATTAGCGGCTAATTTAATTTTTTTGGTAGACAGGGTTGATTTTTTACAAGCGAAATATGTAAATTTTAATCGACGAGATAGTGATATTTTGCTTAAAAAGCACCACATTGTAGAAGAAATTCAGGCATTTCGAGGTACATTTTTTGCCCCGATTTTAGTGGATGTTTTTTTTGAAATGAGCAAACGAGAATCATTTTGGCTAGCAATGGATGCGAGTTATATCGATTCATCTGTGCGTGCTTATGCCCCGCTGTCAGCGCGTAATTTTGCGAGCTTTCCAATGTTGTTAAGTATTGCGTTATTATTTTCGAAAGTGATTGACGCAAAAAGTCATTACACCAAAGAACATTCCAAATATGTTGCTGTATTATCGCGATTCTTAGCTAAAAAAATGGGCTTTAGTAGAGAAGATCAGCAACATATCGAGTTAGCGGGGATGTTGCACGATTTAGGAAAGTTACGCGTGCCGGATTATATTCTCGATAAACACGCGCCACTCAATGAAAGTGAACGCGCGTGTATGTTGCGTCATAGTTTCGATACGATGCAGGTGTTAAAAATCGTTTTTCCGCACACCAAAATCGCCGAATGGGCAGGTTATCATCACGAAAACTTAATAGGAACAGGGTATCCGTTTCATTTATCAGCGAGTGAATTAGATTTAGGCGCACGAATTATTGCTGTTGCTGATGTATTTCAAGCCTTAGTACAAAATCGTCCTTATCGCAACTCGCTAAATTTACCAGAAATCAAATTGATTATGAATGACATGGTTTCAGAAGGTAAACTCGACGAAGATGTTGTAATGGTTTTAGAGCAATTTCATGAAGAATGCTACTATCTTGCTCAATCCCCTGTTCCAGTTGATTAACCACGCAAACTTAGAATTTTCCATTCTTGCGTTTCTGAAAAGTGGCGTAATTTATCGTCAGGGTCAACAGCCACAGGATTATCCACTAATTTCAATAATGGCAAATCATTAAACGAGTCACTGTAAAAATAACTGCCTTGCAATGTTTCGTCCGTTTGTTTGAGCCATTCTTCTAATAACGTTACTTTTCCGCTTTGAAAACACGGCACACCGATAATTTCACCCGTATAACGTCCGTTAATCAATTCAGGTGTGGTCGCAATTAAATTATCAATGCCATACCTTTCAACAATTGGCGCAGTAATAAAGCGATTCGTGGCGGTAATCACCAGCAACGTGTCGCCTTGTGCGCGATGTTTTTCAACTAATTCTTTTGCGGCATTTAACAAAATCGGTGTGATAATTTCGGCAAGAAATTGTTCACGCCAAACATATAATTGGTCGAGTGGATGTTCGGTAAGTGGTTTTAAAGCAAAGCGCAAAAATGCCAGCATGTCGAGTGTGCCATTTTTGTAATCTTCATAAAATTGGGCGTTAATTTGTTCGTAAATAGTTCTATCGACAATGCCCTGATCGACGAGGAATTGTCCCCATAAATAATCGCTATCATCAGCGATTAACGTGTTGTCTAAATCAAAAATTGCTAAAGTCATTCGTTTCAAGTGTGAAAGTAGTTAAAAGAAAAGGTGCGCTCTGGTATCTCGCATTTTTTTATGGAACAATGCTGTCATTATAGACGAGCTGACCACGCTGTTATTCTAGCATTATGCGCCATTTCAAACAGTGAGCAGGCAGTAAACAAACAGGTTATTTTTAACATGATAGACTCAAAAGGATACCGACCCAATGTGGGTATCATCCTTTGCAATGACGAGGGTCGCGTGTTTTGGGCAAAACGAGTGGGTGTAAATTCATGGCAATTTCCGCAAGGCGGTATCAATCCAAATGAAGACCCTGAAGCGGCGATGTATCGAGAGTTGTGGGAAGAAACGGGGTTACAGCGACACCACGTTCAACTTTTAGGGCGCACCCGTTACTGGTTACGTTACCAGTTACCGGATCGTTATGTTCGCAAACATTCACTGCCGTTGTGCATTGGACAAAAACAAATTTGGTACATTCTTCGATTGGTCGCACCCGATTCAAACGTGTGTTTTGATCATTGTGTAAATCCGGAATTTGACGGATGGCGATGGGTGGATTATTGGGAGCCGCTCAAAGATGTGGTGTATTTCAAACGCAGGGTGTACCACAAAGCGATGGGCGAATTAGGCGAACTTTTAACGCTTGAAAACGTCCCCATTGACCCATCGGGATATTTAGCAAGAGCAAGAGAATGGTGGTGATGCTTTAAAATTTGCACGCAAATTGCACACAAAAATCGAATATCGTCCAATTTATGATAAGATTGGCGGATTTCACTGAACGAACACGGATGCTTTTTGTTCACTTAACACGTTAATTAAAAACAAATACTTAGCTATTGCCATAATGCGGCAATGTAAAAAAAGAATAAAGGCTTAAATCAATGACAACACAATCTCACACAAGCAATTTACAACCGTTGCTTTATGACGCTGACGGGTCGCAAGACAGTTGCGGCGTTGGTTTTATTACCCACAAACGCAGTTTGCAAACGCACGATTTGTTAGTCAAGTCGCATGAAGCATTATGTACGATTCCGCATCGTGGTGGCATGAGCGCGGAAGGTGTTGGCGATGGCGCAGGTGTGAATATCGATTTGTCATTGAAATTTTTTCGCAAACTTACCAGTAATTTAAATTTAGAACTCGGTCAATTTGGCGTAGCAAACTTCTTTTTCCCTGCTGATCACGCGCATTATGATTCGGCTGCAAATGAACTCGTTGAGCGTCATTTTAAAGAATTCGATTTACCTTTGATTGCACGTCGCGTGATTCCCGTTGATAATGCGGTTATCAATGCAGCGGCGGTGAAAGCTCAATTACCGATTGAACAATTTATTTTCGGTCGTCCAGCGCATTTACAAAATGCGTCACACGAAGAATTTGAAAAACACGTCCAAAAAGCGTTAGTCACGATTGAAGTTGAAGGTTTTACACGCCCAGAACTCGCAGGTTTTTACCCACTTTCAATGAGTTCACGCACGCAGGTTTATAAAGGACGTTTAAATTCGGGCGAGGTGATTCCGTATTTTAAAGATTTATACGATACTGACCACGAAATCAGCACGTTATTTTTCCATACCCGTTTTTCAACGAATACCGCGCCTGCTACGATGATGGCGCAACCGTTCCGCTATATGGCGCACAACGGTGAGTTGAATACTGACAAAAAAAACCGTCTCAGCGAAAATGCGATTGCCCGTCAACACAATAAATCGGTTTGTTTTCCAAATGGACAATCCGATTCAAGCCGTTTAGACCAAACGCTGACACGCCGCATTAACGAAGATAATTTAAACATCGTCGAAGCGATTTTAGCGATGATGCCGCCAGCTTGGGAAAATGACACAACGTTGTCGTCCGACGTTCGCGCAATGCTCGAATACTTCAGTTTGTACGAAGAAAAAAATGATGGTCCAGCGGCGTTGATTTTCAACGACGGTATTCGTGTTGGGGCGCGTTTAGACCGTTTAGGTTTGCGTCCGTTGCGTTCGGTTGAAACGACTGATTATTTAGCCGTGATGTCCGAAGCGGGACAAATTGATTTTCCACCGCAAGACGTTTTAAAACGTGGTCGTATCGAAGCAGGTGGAATGCTGTATTTTGATCACAGCACAGGCGAAGCCTACGATTCACACCAAGTTTTAGCGAAACTCGCTAAAGAAAAAGATTACGCGGCATTGTTAAAACAACGCGCTGTGAATTTGTCAGATTTGCCAAAAGTGGATTTAAGTGAATTGAGCAATGACCACGAATTGAACGTTGACCAACGTTTCACCGCGTATTCGCTCAATCAAGAAAGTTTCCGTTTCTTGCTCGACCCGATTTTAGCCACAGGTATGGAACGCATTTCGGCGATGGGTTACGGGCTTGCACCGAACGCGCTTTCTGGTGGCGAAGGCGGCATGTCGCGTTATTTCAGCCAACGTTTCGCGCAAGTAACCAATCCACCGCTCGATTCAATTCGTGAAAGCGACGGCATGACATTGCGCGTGGCGTTAGGTGCAAAACCGACGTTTTCAGAAAACAGCAAACAGCTTGTTATCGAAAGTCCGATTTTGCAACGTACACAATTAGAGCAAATTCGTCGTCAAACAGCGGTTTCAACGATTACTTTAAACGCGCTTTACACACCTGATTTTGAAAACATCGAAGGTAACGAACATGCGTTGAATCGTGCCATCAATTTGGTTTGCGATGAAGTTGAAAAAGCGGCGCGTAACAATATCGGCATCATCATTTTAAGCGATGCTCAAGTCAGCAAAACACAAGCGGCAATCCCAGCGTTGTTAATGGTTGCGGCGGCAAATCAACGTTTGGTGCAACAAGGTTTGCGCTTTAATTCGTCGCTGATTTCAGAAACAGGACAAGCAGCAAGTCCACACGATGTAGCGACGATTTTAGGTTTTGGCGCGTCGGCGATTTGTTCGTTAAGCGTTCACAATCGCGCAGTTACTCAGTATTCAGGCGCAGACCAGCAAAAAGCCCTCGATAAATTCTCAAAAGGCACTGAAAAATCTTTGATGAAAACGATGGGGAAATTCGGTTTGTGTACCGCTGAAAGTTATATCGGTGGCGAATTTTTCGAGTCGAATTATTTAGATACCGACGAACCTAAATTACATCCGTATTTCCCGAACATTCATTCGTCAGTCGGCGGTGTGCGTTACAGCGATATTGCCGCGAGCGCGACCGAATGGCATCACAAAGCCCTTTCTGTTGAAACTGAAAAAGATATTCCTTTCTTAGGGCTATTCAAAGAACGTCAGGACGGTGCAGGACATTCTTACGGCAACACGGCGGTGCGTGAATATATTCACATGACTGACGAAGCGATTTTGTATATTCCGCAAGAAAAATCAGCCGAAGCCAGTGATTTAGCGTATTTGGATTTGGGTTACGAAAAACGCACGCCTGAGCAAATTGATGATTTTGGTATTACGCCAGCGTATCGCAGTTTTGCGAAAAATCTCTACGAAGAACGTGACGCACGACCAGCGGCATTGCGTGATGTGATGGATTTTCCTGCGGATGTGTCGAATGCAGAAACTGTTGACGATTTCGACAAAATTTTAGGCAAACAAAATCTGCGCGGCAACGTCAATTATTTGATTCGTGGTTTGTCGGTTAGAAAATTGGATGAAGTTTTCAAAGTCGCGTTCACAGAAAATAACAGCCAAGCACGTTTGCAAAACTTAGCCGCACATTTGAAAAAACGTTTTGTGGATGATTTTCATCTTGTGTCATGCGGATTGAATGTTGCCGCCGATGCATTGCGCGTTGAAAACGTCCCCGCAGGCAGTTTGTTATCGGATTATTTGAATGCGATTCAAACTGCAAATGCGCCGTTGCCATTAGCAGACGTGCAACCTGCACATGAAATTACCGCAACCTTAGCATCAGGCGCGATGAGTCACGGGGCGTTGCTTGCCGAAGCACATGAAGCCGTTGCTCAAGGTACAAACATTGTCGGTGCGTTGAGTAATTCGGGTGAAGGTGGTGAACATTTCAGTCGTTTCAACAGCATCAAATCCAGCAAAATCAAACAATTTGCGTCGGGACGTTTCGGCGTTTGGACGGGGTATTTAGCTGACCCAACACTTGAAGAAATCGAAATTAAAATCGCGCAAGGGGCGAAACCGGGTGAAGGCGGACAATTGCCAGCGATGAAAGTGTCGGTCGAAATCGCGGCATTGCGTGGCGGTACACCGAAAGTGGAACTCGTCAGCCCACCGCCGCATCATGATACTTATTCGATCGAAGATTTAGGGCAGTTGATTCACGATGCCAAAGCGGCGCGTGTGAAAGTCGGCGTGAAACTCGTTTCGTCTGAAGGTATCGGCACAATTGCGGTCGGCGTTGCCAAAGCAGGTGCAGACGTTATCAACGTTGCAGGTAACACAGGCGGCACAGGTGCGGCAGCAGTTACCAGTTTGAAACACGCAGGACGTTCGCCTGAAATCGGGATTGCCGAAGTGCATCAAGCTCTTTCGGTTAACGGTTTACGCGACAAAGTGATTTTGCGTTGCTCTGGCGCACATCAAAGCGGTTTGGACGTGGTGAAATCGGCGATTTTAGGCGCGGATTCTTTCGAGTTCGGCACGACTGCGTTGATGATGTTGCGTTGCGTAATGGCGAAAAACTGTAACATCAAATGTCCCGCAGGTTTGACCACCGCACACGAAGAATTCAAAGGCGACCCGCGTGTTTTAGCGCAGTATTTTATGAATGTCGCGCACGAAGTTCGGGAATTACTCGCTTCACTGGGTTATAAAAATTTACGCGATATTCGCGGCAAAACCGATTTGCTCCATTTAATCGACCACCCTTGCATGGTTGGGCAATTGAATTTGACCAAAATGTTGCAACAAGTCGAAGAAGTCAAAATCGCGCAACCGATTTATTTAGAAGCGGATTTCCAAGTTGATGACAAAATTTTAGAACGTGTAAAAGCGTTTTTAGAAAATGGTAAATCTGAACAACTTGTGATTGATGGCGACGATTTCAAACTCAAAAACAACGATAAAACCGTTGGCGGTCAGCTTGCGATTGATATTGAACGGATTTTAAATTACGAATTCAATGGCGATGCGTCATTCATCTACAAAAACGAACACGGACGACGTTATTTAGCCCCTGAAACTATCGTGATTCGCACGCACGGCAGCGCAGGTCAAAGTTATGCGGCGTTTATGAATGACGGGATGTATTTGCGTCATTTAGGCACGGCAAACGATGGCGTTGGCAAATCGATGAGCGGCGGCGTGTTAGTTGTCGAATCACCAGGTGGCGGTATCAAAACCCCAGGTAATAACGTGTTAATCGGCAACTTCGCGTTATTCGGCGCGACAGGCGGCAAAGCGTTTATCAACGGCGAAGCGGGCGACCGTTTCGCGGTGCGTAATTCTGGCGCGACGGCAGTCGTTGAAGGCGTGGGCGATTTTGGTTGCGAATACATGACCAATGGTGCGGTGCTTAACATCGGCGGTTTCGGCAAAGGATTTTGCAACGGGATGTCAGGCGGTAACGCTTACCAATATGACCCTGAAAATAAACTTGCCGCGTTGTACGACAAAACGTCTGTGGAATTGCACGATTTAACCGAAGATGATGCACACGAAAAAATCGTGTTGCACATGTTGGAGCAACACGCCGAATATGCGAATTCAAGCAAAGCGCGTAACTTGCTCGCCAATTGGGAAAATGAACGCAAACATTTCAAATTTGCAATGCCGTTGTGGCTCTATAAAACGCAAACTGCCAGTTATTTAAAAGCGTCGATGGATGCGAAAGAAATGGTGGAAGAATTGGCAGTCGATTTGGCGCAAACGCAAATCGCGCAAGTCAAAAAAGCTTATCAATCAGGTCAGCCATTGTTTAACGGTGCAATTCCTGCGTTTGGCGAAATCGACAGTGCGTTAGTGTTTAATTTGATTAACAGTTTCGCGGTCTTCGATAAAGCGCAAGCTGTAGCGGCAGAAATGCTTAAAGCTGCGCCAGAATCACAACGCACGCCAGCTCACATTGAAAAAGCGGCGAAGAAATTGATTTTGGAGCGTCCTCGCAAATTGCAAGATGCGTTAGTCAAAACCACTCGTGAAGCCTACAGCAGTTATAACGATGATGAAATCGCGGCGTTGCTGGCAAACAAACGTTTGAATGATTACAAAACCGCGTTAATCAATCGCTCGGTGCAAAGCATTAACTCGATGGGGTCAACGGTTTGGATTATTGAGCAAAGCCACGCAAATCGTGCGGTACTGGCAAACATTACGCCTGTTGAGAAACATTTGGCGGGTTTGGTTGGGCTGGAATTGGCACAAGATGGACTTGCGGCTTAATCGGGAAAATAAATTTTAGGTTTAATGAAATGAAAACACACCAACTTCCAAACGACGCACCTTACAGCGACAATCAACGTGCATGGCTCGGCGGATTTTTTGCTGGCTTGCATTCGCAACTTGTGCAAAACAGTGGCAACGCGCAAACCGCTAGCACCATCCATATTTTGTATGGTTCACAAACTGGCACAGCCGAATCGGTTGCGCGTGATGCCGTAAAAGCCGCCAAAGCACACGGTTTAAATCCTGTCATCAAAAGCATGGACGAAGTCGATGCCGACGCGCTGACAAAAATGGAAATCTTGCTCATCGTCACCAGCACTTACGGCGAAGGCGAAATGCCCGACAATGCACAAGTGTTATGGTCTGCAGTCAAAGCTGATTCGATGGAGAAATTAGAAAATCTACAATTCGCAGTTTTGGCGTTGGGCGACACCAGTTACGATTTATTCTGCCAAGCAGGAATTGATTGGGACAATCGTTTAGCAGAACTCGGCGCAACCCGTTTGCAAACGCGCGTCGATTGCGACGTGGAATATGAAGAACCCGCCGAAGAATGGATGCACTCAGTGATTCCAGCGTTAGCAGGTAGCGATGCAACCACGGCAATAGTTTCCGAAGACAGCGACGACAAATCACAATACAACCGCAAAAATCCATTCCCTGCAAAATTGCTCGTGAATCGTTTATTGACGACTGAAAATTCCTCAAAAGAAACTCGTCATTATGAAATTTCAATCGCGGGCTTGAGTTATGAAGCAGGCGACGCGCTTTGCGTTGTGCCAACAAACTGTCCTGATTTAGTTAGCGAAATTCTGAAAGCTATCGAATGTGACGGAAACGAAATTATCAACGATGTTCCATTGCGTGAGATGTTACGCAAAGATTATGAAATCAAATCTCCGAGCAAAGAATTGTTGAGGGAAGTTGCACTTCGTTCTGATAATGCCGAACTGATTAGGGCAGTATTATCTGATAAAGAAGTGTTAAATGATTATTTATGGGGACGCGATACACTTGATTTGTTGTTGCAAAATCCACCGATAGTTAAATTTTCAGCCGAAGACTTTGTGAAGTTATTAAAACCATTACAACATCGCGCTTATTCGATTTCATCAAGCAGAAAAGCAAATCCTGAAACGGTGCATTTGACTGTTGCTAGCGTGCGTTACGAAGGCAAGAACCGTTCTAATCACAAAGGTGTTTGCTCAACATTCCTCGCCGATTTGGTTGAGTTAAATGCGACGGAAATTCGTTGCTTTGTTACTCCTAATAACGTGTTCCGTGTGCCAGACAATGATGATTTGCCAATGATTATGGTCGGACCTGGAACGGGGATTGCGCCCTTCCGTGCATTTTTACAAGAACGCCACACACGCGGCGCGAAAGGTAAAAATTGGTTATTTTTCGGCGACCGCAACGCGGCAACCGATTTTATTTACCGTGACGAATTAGAAGAAATGCAACAAAGTGGTTTGTTGAACCGTTTAGATTTAGCATTCTCGCGCGACCAAGAAGAAAAAATCTACGTTCAAGACAAAATGCGTGAACATGGTGCAGAATTATTCGACTGGCTCGAACAAGGTGGTTATTTCTTCGTGTGCGGCGATGCGTATCACATGGCAAAAGATGTTGATAAAGTCTTGCACGATGTGATTGCAACGCATGGAAGTAGAACTCTGGAACAAGCCATTGATTATGTCAATCAGCTCAAAAAAGATAAACGTTACGTTCGTGACGTGTACTAAATGACCGTTGATTATTTCGATTTGAATTGCCAAAAATGCCCGCGTCTCGCGGCATTTTTGTGTGAAGTAAAAGAAAAAAATCCGACTTATCACTGCAAACCTGTCGCGCCATTTGGTGACGAAAAAGCGAAATTAGTGATTGTCGGACTCGCCCCAGGGAT
>Ga0265316_10006735_pt1 | contig 10953 bp, 6 predicted proteins | sample 4522metaG_FD_202092 | JGI IMG/M metagenome (GOLD analysis project Ga0265316, IMG submission 202092) | Rhizosphere microbial communities from Carex aquatilis grown in University of Washington, Seatle, WA, United States - 4-5-22 metaG | ecosystem: Host-associated > Plants > Roots > Rhizosphere >...
AGGACCTGGCGTCGAAACTTGGTCGTTACCAGCCCGGCTGGTATGCCACATGGAACGACCTTGACCCCGGCACCCTGGAAGACATCCACACACGCTATACGCTGGAACAGGTGGCCAGCTTCCACGCATTCGATGATCCGGACCGCAATGTCCTGGTACTTTTCAAGCTGCACCCGTTGCCCGGAGGCCGGGTGCGGAGTCTGGGAGACCAGAACATGCAGGCTCCGTTCCCGGGCGACAGGATCGACATTCCAATGCGGTAGCCGACGACAGCGAGTCTGGCCCGGTTGAGCGTGGCTGCAACCTGTTCTCAGAACGGCACTCTCAGCGTGCCGATAAAGGCGTGCTTGTATTGGTTGAAGTGCGTTGTGGCAATCTGGAAGCCGCCTCCTGCTACGAATGCAACGCGCTTGTGAATTGGGAAACGGCCTAAGATGACGCCTGGCGTCACGAAAGTCTGCTTTTTGCCCCCGTTTGATCCTCCAAGCCAAAAAGTGGAATTGACCTCCGCTTCCGGCCACAGCTGCTTTAGGGCGTGGTACTGGAACGCGGTATTCGAGACCACGGTGCGGCCCAGTTTGTTCACACTGCTGGTGGGCAGCGTCCCGCCCAAGGTGGCTTGCACATCGAATTTCCCCCATCCTTTGCCGCCGGCCAGGGTTGGCGTCACCACGGCGCTGATGGACCCGTTCTTGTAGGTCCCGGTCGGGATGCTGCCGCCCAGAAAACCGGTCAAGATGGCTTTGCCGTGCTCCTCATTGCGCGACAGAAAGCGATATTTCAGCGTGAAAGAGGCATCGCCCCAGCCATCCACGGCACTGGTGTTCTCGTGAAACAGGTGAGGAGGCAGGTTGATGAGCAACTCGGTATTGTGGGTGGGGATAAGCTCGATGCCTTTGCCACCGTCGAGGTTCGTGACGTCGCCGGTGGGCGTCACCTGATGCACGACATCGAAGCGGAACTCCTGCTCCAGCCGGGGCGTCACAGTGGCAACCGGAGTGACCCAACGGGGCTGGGCGGCTTGGGTTGCGGAGACGCGGTCCAGCCACCGGTCGACCCAGCCCTGAGAAACAGTTGTGGATGGACTTTGCGCGCCAGCCATTGCCCCGGTTGCCATCAAACAGAGAGAAAAGGGAAGAAGCACTGAGGGGAATTTCAATGGTTTCTCCTGAAATACGAATGATTTCAGGTCAATTCTATTCAATAATTTGACATAATTCGACTAAATTAGTGCAAATATCACACATTGAGTTCTCGTCGCTTTTCCTGCCTACTGACAACTGGTACCTGACCCTTGTTCCTAGTCGCTTCACGGCTTTGCGATCATCACCTCAGTGGCCTTGATAAGTGCTATGGCGGTTTCGCCCTTCTTGATTGCTAGATCGCGAATGGCGTCCGCGGTAATGATGGCAGTCACGCGCTGTCCGCCGACATCGAGCACCACTTTTGCGAGCAGGCCGTCCACGACGACCTCCACTACGGTACCCAACAGCTGGTTGCGCCCGCTGATGCGGGGTGTATTGGCTGGGACCGCCCCTGCGGGCAGGAATTCGTCCAGCGCGTTGAGGGGAATCCGGTGATGTCCTCCGGGCGTCTTGACCGTTCGAATGCGGCCTGCCAGTATCCAGTGTTTGACAGCTGGGTAGCTGATACCGAGTTTTTCCGCCGCCTGGCGTGGAGTGAGCAGCGAGGATGAATTCATGGGATGTCGATTGCCTCCCTCCACCGTACTGTAAACGGCGTTGCACGAAGCTGGCTGGAAATCTCTGATTTTAAGCGCAGAAAGCGCGGGCTCTGAACCCTGTGACTGCAATCACTCGACAGTGGAGGACCCGTTTGATAGCCTTCCGGTGGCTTCGCCCCAGTGTTCTGAGAGGTCGCCTTTTTCATGGGGTCGTGGGTGAAACGGCTTCAAACCATTCGTCGGGAGGACTCGTGACTGCAACGTATTGGGTGTATTTTTTTCTGGCCGTGAGCGTGCTTTCGCTCTTTGTGGCCTTTCTCTTCACGCGCCGGGAAATCGGCTCTGATATTGGAACGCCGGACATGCAGAAGTTTGCAGCGGCGATCAAGGGGGGCTCCGAGGCATTTCTGAAGCGCCGGTACAGAACCGTGGCGGCCCTTCTGGGCTTGCTGCTTCCCACATTGGCCTACGGGCAGACGGAACAGGGGGGCGGAGGCGAAGCCAACCTGGTGCTGCCGGATTTGTCGAGCGTCAATTTCGCAAATTTCTTCGGCCTGAACGGACATGCCCTTCTGTCAATCGGATTGCTATTCTGCGTCGGCGGCCTGTTGTTCGGGCTGGTGATCTATGAACAGTTGAAGAACCTGCCGGTTCATCGCTCGATGCGCGAAATGTCGGAGCTGATCTACGAGACCTGCAAGACTTATCTAGTGACGCAGGGCAAGTTCATCATGCTGCTCTGGGCGTTCATTGCGGTCATTATCTCGCTGTACTTCGGCTGGCTGGCGCCGGTGCAGGGAAAGCCGATTTCCGTTACATTGCCGGTCATTCTGTTGTTCTCGCTCATTGGCATCGCGGGCAGCTACGGCGTGGCGTGGTTTGGAATTCGCGTCAACACCTTTGCGAACTCGCGGACGGCATTCGCAGGATTGCGCGGCAAGCCATATCCGTGCTTTGCGATTCCGCTGAAGGCCGGCATGAGCGTGGGTATGATGCTGATCTCGGTCGAGCTGCTCATCATGCTCTTCATTCTTTTGTTTATCCCGGCTGATTTTGCGGGCCCCTGCTTCATTGGCTTTGCGATTGGCGAAAGCCTGGGCGCCGCGGCGCTGCGTATTGCCGGCGGCATCTTCACCAAGATCGCCGACATCGGCTCCGATCTGATGAAGATCGTCTTCAAGATCAAGGAAGACGATGCCCGCAACCCGGGCGTGATCGCCGACTGCACGGGCGACAACGCGGGCGATTCGGTTGGCCCCTCGGCCGACGGCTTCGAGACCTACGGCGTCACCGGCGTAGCCCTGATCACCTTTATCTTGCTGGCAGTTCCGGATCACAAGACGCAAGCGACGCTGCTGGTATGGATCTTCGTGATGCGCGTGGCCATGCTGATCTCCAGTTCGGCCGCCTACTTCCTGAATGGCGCCATCGCCAAGGCGAAGTACGGGCACTCCGACGAGATGGACTTCGAGGCGCCCTTGACCTCGCTGGTCTGGATCACCTCCATTGTTTCCATTGCTCTGACCTACGTCGTCTCCTACCTGATGATCCCCACCCTTGGGGACGGATCGCTGTGGTGGAAGCTGGCCTCAATCATCTCGTGCGGAACCCTGGCGGGTGCACTCATACCCGAATTGGTGAAGGTTTTCACTTCAACCAACTCGAGCCACGTGCAAGAAGTGGTTACATCGGCAAAGGAAGGCGGAGCTTCACTAGGGATTTTGTCGGGACTTGTGGCCGGCAATATGTCAGCCTACTGGCTGGGACTTAGCATGGTCGCGCTGATGGGACTGGGCTATTTCTTCAGTACGGGCATACCGGATGCATTCAATAATCCGGCGGGAATGATGCTGGCTCCAGCCGTTTTCGCCTTTGGCCTGGTCGCCTTCGGCTTCCTGGGCATGGGCCCGGTGACGATTGCCGTGGATTCCTACGGCCCGGTAACCGACAATGCTCAGTCTGTCTATGAGCTGTCGCTGATCGAAACCATTCCCGGCATCGAAGCGGAGTTGAAAAAGGAATTCAACATCGACGCGAAGTTCGAACGTGCGAAATACCTGCTGGAAGCCAATGATGGAGCTGGCAATACATTCAAGGCAACCGCGAAGCCGGTGCTGATCGGCACAGCCGTGGTGGGCGCGACTACGATGACCTTCTCGATCATCATGGCCTTGACTCACGGACTGACCGTTAACGTAGAGAAGCTCTCTTTGCTGCATGCGCCGTTCATGCTGGGTTTGATCTGCGGTGGCGCAGTGATCTACTGGTTCGCTGGCGCCTCAATGCAGGCGGTCACCACCGGTGCTTATCGCGCGGTGGAGTTCATCAAGGCGAACATTCATCTGGAAGGCGCGGAGAAGGCGTCGGTCACCGACAGCAAGAAGGTGGTGGAAATCTGCACAAAGTACGCGCAGAAGGGAATGTTCAACATCTTTCTCGCCGTCTTCTTCTCGACCCTTGCGTTCGCGTTCATGGAGCCGTTCTTATTTGTCGGCTACCTGTTCTCGATTGCAATCTTCGGCCTGTACGAGGCGATTTTCATGGCGAATGCCGGCGGCGCCTGGGACAATGCGAAGAAAGTGGTAGAGGTTGACCTGAAACAGAAAGGGACACCTTTGCACGACGCAACCGTGATCGGAGACACCGTCGGCGATCCGTTCAAGGACACCTCGTCGGTGGCAATGAACCCGATTATCAAGTTCACGACCTTGTTCGGATTACTTGCTGTCGAGCTTGCAGTGACGCTCAGTTCGAGCAATCCGATGCTCACACACGGGCTGGCAGTCGCCTTCTTCCTGGTATCGGTATTCTTCGTGCGGAAATCGTTCTATGGAATGCGGATCGAGACCAAGGGAAGCAACTGATTGCTGTCTATTAGGTTGACGAAAACGTCGCCTGGAAACGGGCGACGTTTTCTATGCACAACTTGGTGGTAGCCGCCGATCAAGCTGCTTTGCACCGTAACCTTCGCGAAGGCGTCCCTGTTCCTGTAGGGTGCGTCTCGAACCGTATCAAGCTTGGCCATCCCGCCCCGGCGGAGATGGCCGGGAATCCAATCCGACCTGACTGGCGGACGTTCCGATACAGCGGCTCCATATGGTGACGTATGGGGCCGCTTTGGCGTTTAGGCCCCTGGTTCCGACTTTAGTTCTCTGCGGCCGTAATCTCCTGCAAGCTTTTCCGCTGCTTCCCCGCATCATCAAAGTTCCCGGGCTCCAGCCATGCCGTGAAGGCACGTTTGCGGGCGGGCCATTCGTGGTCCAGCATTGCGTACCAGGCGGTATCGCGGTTGCGGCCCTTGACCACCATGTGCTGGCGGAAGATGCCTTCAGACCTGAAGCCCAATCGCAGAGCGGCACGCCGCGAGCGCTCGTTCTCTGCGTTGCACTTCCACTCGTAACGGCGGTAGCCCAGTTCGTCGAAGATGTGGCTGGCCATCAGGAACATGGCCTCCGTCGCAACGGTGGTGCGCTGCAAGGAAGGCGCCAGCAGGATGTTGCCCACCTCAATAACTCCGTGAGCTGGCTCCATCCGCATGTAGCTGGCGTATCCGGCCGCCAAGCCTGTCTCGGTAGGCACAATCGCCAGGAAGACGGTGTTTGGGGCGGTTTGCTTTGCGTGGAGTGCTTGGTGCAAATCTGGCTCACTGGCATAAGGGCCGTCCGGCATCCACCTCCACAACTCGTCGTGGCCCTGTACATCCCGCCACAGGGAGGCCGCGTGGCGCGGCGCATCAAGCGGTTCCAGGGTCACGTACCGTCCACGCAGAGTTACGGGGAAGGACAGGGCGACCGGCGCCCAATCCAGATGATTCGATCTTGTTTCCGCCATAACCTCAAAGTTAGCAGGCGGCCTCGCCGTAGTGCCCCGGATGCTCATTGGGTCTATCCATTCCGCCGAGTCGAGGCAAAAGTGAGCTCCGGTTTGTCCACATCTACACAGATTAGGAATCCCAATTGCACCGTTTCTGCGTCTTGCATCGGGTCTGTGCACGGAATAGGCTCGTAAATGAGACAGCCACCGAGGCAGCAAGGCTCGGCTGCACCGAATTTGGGGCAAACCACAGCCACAAAGTCCGCGTCCCGCAAGGCCATTTGAGCTTTCCACAGGCAAATGGCCGTGTTTAGCAAACTGGTGCCGGGAATGTGAACAAAATACAAGATATTGTGGTTTGCAGTTGACTTGTACCATAGACAGCGCTATTTTTTCATCTGCGGCTGTAAACGGACTGTAATGTAACTCAGTGGGATGACCCACAGGCGGGCCGCAGAAAGACGAAAATTCGCGGTCGCATTTAAACCCCGTTTCCCGTTCGCTGTCAAAGACTCGAAGTACCCTTTTTCAGGCGGAGTTGCGCCTGCAGGGCCAACGTCGTCACTCATTTTGCCAATAGAGAGGATTCCATGAACGAGGCCAATCTCCAGACTTCAGCCACTTCCCACCAGATTTCCCTGAGCGAGAAAGGGTTGTCCTTTGCCCGCCGCTTTTCTACCGAGGGAGTTTCTCCTTACGACGATGTGCAATGGGAACGGCGCAACGCCCTGATTACTGATAACAAAGGTAATACCGTCTTCGAGCAAAAGGATGTGGAGGTGCCGTTGGACTGGTCCATGACGGCCACCAATATTGTGGCGTCGAAATATCTTCATGGGCAGATGGGCTCACAGGACCGCGAGACAGGGGTTCGACAATTGGTGGCGCGCGTGGCAGAGACCATTCGCGACTGGGGTATGGCAGGCGGCTACTTTGCCACGGCCCTGGACGCGGCCATCTTTCACGATGAGCTGGCGCACATGCTGCTGACGCAGAGGGTGGCCTTCAACTCGCCGGTGTGGTTCAACGTGGGCTGCGACCGGCTTGAACCGGATGCGGTGGGACAGAACTGGCATTGGGATCCCTCGACCGGTGGCGTGGTCTATGCCGCCACTGGCTACCGTAATCCTCAATGCTCGGCCTGCTTCATCAATCAGGTCGTGGATTCGATGGAAGGCATTATGGACCTGGCCCGGACCGAGGCATTGCTGTTCAAGTACGGTTCAGGCACGGGAACGAATTTCAGTTCATTGCGCTCCAGCAAGGAGTCAGTGACTGGAGGTGGCACCGCCAGCGGTCCGCTGAGCTTCATGCGTGGCCTGGACGCCTTCGCCGGGGTCATCAAGAGCGGCGGCAAGACTCGTCGCGCGGCCAAGATGGCTATCCTCGATGTGGATCACCCAGACATCATTGACTTCATCGAGTGCAAATCAAAGGAAGAGGCCAAGGCCTTTACGCTGATCAAGGCCGGATACGACGGTTCGGGCCCTGATTCAGAGGCCTATTCGTCCATCTTCTTCCAGAACGCCAACAACTCCGTTCGCGTCAGCGACGAGTTCATGCACGCCTACGAAACCGATGGCGAGTTCACCACATACACCGTCAAGGAACACAAGCCGGTGCAGAGCTACAAGGCGCGCGAAATCATGAAGAAGATTGCCGAGGCCACCTGGCTTTGCGGCGATCCTGGCCTGCAATTCGACACGACGATTAACAAGTGGCACACCAGCAAGAATACGGCGCGTATCAACGCCTCAAATCCCTGCTCGGAATACATGTTCCTGGATAACTCGGCCTGCAATCTGGCCAGTTTTAACCTGATGAAGTTCGTTACGCCGGCGGGCAGCTTCGACATAGCCGCCTACCGTTACGCGATTTCCGTGGTGATCACGGCCATGGAAATCCTGGTGGACAATTCCGGTTATCCGACGGAGTCCATCTCGCGGAATTCGCACGACTACAGGCCCCTGGGGTTGGGTTACGCCAACCTGGGTGCACTGCTGATGTCCATGGGGTTGCCTTATGACTCGACCGCTGGCCGCGACCTGGCAGCGGTTCTCACTGCCATCATGTGCGGCGAAGCCTATCTGCAATCGGCGGTCATTGCGGCGAACTGCCCCGCGATTGCTTCGGCGACACCACTTACCGCGAGTGTGGAGCGCCAGGGCGGCGCGTGCCCTGGTTTCTACGTCAACCGCGAGCCTTTCCTCGACGTGATCCGGATGCACCGCGCAGAAGTGAACAACATCGGCAAGTCGCGTGTAAGCGGCGAGTCCTTCAACGTGCCGCAGCTTGACGCGCTCATCGACGCCAGCCGCGAGTGCTGGGACATGGCGCTGGTCTACGGCGAGCGTTATGGTTACCGCAACTCTCAAACCACGGTTCTGGCGCCGACCGGCACCATCGGGTTCATGATGGACTGCGATACCACCGGCATCGAACCCGATCTGGCGCTGGTCAAGTACAAGAAGCTGGTTGGCGGCGGCATGATCAAGATCGTCAACAACACCGTGCCTGCTGCGCTCTTCAAACTGGGCTACAACAACGACCAGGTAAATGCGATCGTGAGCTACATTGACGCTACCGGGACCATCGAGGGTGCGCCGGGCATCAAGCCGGAACATCTGGCGGTCTTCGATTGCAGCTTCAAGCCGGCCAAGGGCACGCGCTCCATCCATTACATGGGGCACATTAAGATGATGGCAGCGACGCAGCCGTTTCTCTCCGGCGCTATCTCCAAGACCGTGAACCTGCCTCACGAGGCCACGGTGGAAGAGGTTGCCGAGGCGTATGCCGAAAGCTGGCGGCAAGGCATCAAGGCCGTGGCAATTTACCGCGACGGCTCCAAGGGTACGCAGCCCCTGAACACCAGCCTCGACACCAAACGCGAGCCTTCAGCCCTGGACGCAGCGGGCAGCCGGGTGCTGGCGCATATCGCCGTGGGCCAGACCGCGGCCGAAGGTGACCTGAAGACACTGGAGGCAAAGATCGGCGAAAAGCTTGAAGTGACCGCAAAGCAGGTGATCGCCGCCGCCGCGTCGTTCCAGAAGGCTATGGAGGAGATCGCCAAGGCCGCTGCCGTGCCGCTGCTGAAGCCGGCGCCAGACCTTGAGTCTACCCACGAGCATGCACAGGATCTGAACGCACCGCCGCGCGCCGTGCGCCACCGCCTGCCGGATGAGCGCGCCTCCGTCACCCACAAATTTTCCATCGCAGGCCATGAAGGCTACATCACCGTGGGCCTCTATCCCACCGGTCAACCGGGCGAAATCTTCATCAAGATGGCCAAGGAGGGTTCGACGGTTTCAGGCCTGATGGATGCTTTTGCCACCTCCATTTCCCTGGCCTTGCAGCATGGCGTGCCGCTGCGGGTTCTGTGCGAGAAGTTCGCACACACCCGCTTTGAGCCTTCCGGTTGGACCGGTAACGAGCAAATTGGCTACGCCAAGAGCCTGATGGATTACATCTTCCGCTGGCTCAATCTGCGTTTTCTCTCCGGCACCCAGTTGTCGCTGTTTGCCGGATTGGCTCCGCAGGCGGCGCCGCTGCCCGCGTCGCCTTCGCTGATTCCCGATGCCGAAGCTGAAGACGATTCCGTAGCGCAGAACCACCTCTCCCGGCTGGCTGAGGAAGTGGCGCGGCGGCTCAATCAGGTGAGCTCCCAGCCCGACAACCAGGCGGCGGGTTCCGGATTCAGTACCGGAATGGGCTCCACATCCGCGCCTGGCGGCGGTATTGCACCGGATATCAGGGCTTCGGGGACGACTGAGGCCAGCCCCGTGCGCGGTCCACAAATGAGCGATCGCGGGGTCTACCACGCTGCCGACGCCATGCGCGAGCTCTACGACATGGGCGACGCGCCCAGTTGCGGCGTTTGCGGCGCCATCATGGTCCGCAACGGCAGTTGCTACCGCTGCATGAGTTGCGGCTCAACCAGCGGATGCAGCTAGAAGTTGTCTGATCGAGAATATATGAGGTGTGTGGGGTTACGCATAAGGTGAAAGTGTGACCCCATAAGGTGAAAGTTGTCACCGCATAAAGTGAAAGCAGAGCCGCCGAGCGTGGAGGTTTCGCCTTCTTTAGGCGCAGCTCTTGGCGGAGACTAGTATTCAAAATGGCTCAAAAATGACGGGGCCGATCACGCGTCGAACGGCTTTCCCAGTTGCCAAGCCAAGAGCCAGAGAGAGACGGCAGCGGGCGCGGGGAAGAGCGGAGAGCGCAAGCCTGCGATACGCGGACAATTTTCGATAACTTTTGGTCACGCGCTGAGAGGACAGCATTATCGACAAGCTGTCACTGTGAAGCGGAGTCTTGTCTAGCCTATGGCCGTCTCCATGAGCTCTCGCACCTTTGGTGCGCTTTCCAACGGCGATTCCATCCGAGGCTGGACGCTGCAACGAGCCGGCGGCCTGCAGCTCGAAGTGATCGCCTATGGCGGCACGATCACACGATTGCCGGATCCCGACCGGGAAGGGAAAATGGGAGATGTCGTTCTGGGCTTCAACACCCTCGACTTCTGCGTGGCCGATCGATCTTGTTTCGGCGCCATCGTGGGCCGGGTAGCCGGACGCATCGCCGGAGTCCGCTTCAATCTTGAAGGGAAGACCTACCAACTTGCCCGGAACGATGGTGCGAACCATATTCACGGCGGTACGCTGGGATTCAACAAAAGAACCTGGACTGATGTTCCGGTGGAGAAGGCGGGTGGCGAGGCCGCACTGCTCTTGACGTATCGCAGCCCCGACGGCGAAGAAGCAGGTTCGATTGCCGATCACGCGCTGCAAATTCACGCCGATGAGTTCGTTCCCGTCGACGAGGATGCAAGACTGCTCGGCCGGGTCGAGCCGGTGGCGGCCCGCGACAACGATTTTCGCCAGCCGCGCAATCTCGGCGCCACAATTCCTTTGTTGTTCAAGAACCACGGCGACCTTTATCTCACCCCGAAGGCTGCCGGCGGCGATGCGCGCTCGCGACTGATGCCTACGGTCCGTTTGCTTCATCCGGGAGGCGGACGCGCGCTCGAAGTGTCCACCACGGAGGCACATCTGCAGCTTTATACCGGCTGTTTTCTCGATGGTTCCAGCAAGGGGAAATCCGGCGCGTGCTACCAGCGTTATGCCGGAGTGTGCCTGGAGTGCGAGGGACATTCGGATGGGGCGAGTACGCCGGGCATGGGCGACATTATCCTGCGTCCGGGAAGCCCATGGCACGAGATCACGGAGTACGCGTTTGTTTGCACCGCCGGTTGAGGAAGCGGAATCGGCTGAGGAGGGACAGTCATTCTGCTTCTCCGATTTGCGGAACGGGTTGTGGATGCCATCCGCAGGAGCTTAGTGAAGTGCGGCTCAGAGCGACTTGTGGGTGTCATCAGTGTCAGGTAGTTTGAAGTCTTCAAAGGAGCGGGATTGCCGATGGAATCCGAGACGATCACTTTCCCCAACCGTCCAATCGATGTC
>Ga0265316_10006736_pt1 | contig 10951 bp, 10 predicted proteins | sample 4522metaG_FD_202092 | JGI IMG/M metagenome (GOLD analysis project Ga0265316, IMG submission 202092) | Rhizosphere microbial communities from Carex aquatilis grown in University of Washington, Seatle, WA, United States - 4-5-22 metaG | ecosystem: Host-associated > Plants > Roots > Rhizosphere >...
TCTTTGACCACAAAAATTCGATCCTGGATAGCACCCTAGTCCGTTTACCAACCTCTTTCCAGTCGACGTTCGTTGGTATTGCAACTATCAACGTATTCGGCTTTTGGCCGTAACTCGGCGTGAAGTCCGGAGACTTCCCAAATGCTTCCTCCAATGCCGCGTTAAGCTTTTCGGTCAAGGCATCATCGCCGGTGTGCCATACCTCAACGAGCATGCGTGTCGAAGCGTCATCTGCCGCACACATTGATGCAATCGAATTGAAAATAACAATTGCCAGCAAGATCTTCGCGATTGGGCTTAATTGCATCGGGTCATTCCCCCTCAAAAGGGAAGGCTTCGACTTGTTAGCGAATTCTACCTCGGGATTGAGGGCAAAGTCCTGTGTCTTATCGGAAATTGGCCCACTACCGAATAATCGGTCCCCAGGCCAATCCTTATTAATCCCACATTTCCAGTACAATATTTTCACCGCTCATACGACTATAAGAGTGGATGAAACAATCAGTGAGCATAAGTTGGATGGCCGACCAGGACCAACGGATCTCGGAAGCAGTTACAAAAGAGCAGGGTCGACTGCGAAATTTTATACGCAAAAGAGTCGCGGACTCAGGAGACGCGGAAGATATTCTCCAGGACGTCTTCTACGACCTCGTCGAGGCCTACCGCGCGATGGCGCCCATCGAAAATGCCGGCGCCTGGATGTTCCGTGTGGCAAAGAACAAGATCGTCGATCTGTTCCGGAAGAAGAAGCCGGACGCATCCATCAACGAACCAATCGATGCGGCAGAGGATGGCGAGTCATTGAAACTGGAGGATTTGCTGCCATCTCCGGACGCGGGGCCGGAAGCGGCCTACGCCCGCGCTGTGCTGATCGAGGAATTGGAAGACGCAATCGAAGAGCTTCCCGAGGAGCAGCGCGAGGTGTTTATCGCGCATGAGATCGACGGGATCAGCTTCAAGGAACTTGCGACTGCGACAGGCGTGAGCGTGAATACGTTGCTCTCGCGAAAACACTACGCGGTGTTGCAACTCCGGCGACGGCTACAGGCGATTCATGATGAATTCACGAAAGGGTGAGGAGGAAAAGATGAGACCGAATCGAATCTTAAGAGGATTGAAGTTCGTGGCGATCGCGGCGGTTGCGTTTAGCGCGTTCAGCTTTTTGATCATGCATTTGTGGAACTGGCTGATGCCCGGCTTGTTCGGGTTGCATTTCATCGGCTTCTGGCAGGCGGCGGGAATCCTGTTCCTGAGCAAGATTTTGTTCGGGGGGTTCCGTCCGCGGTTCGGCCCGGGAAGGTTTTGGCGCCGCCGAATGATGGAGCGATGGGAGCAGATGTCCCCCGAGGAGCGCCAGAAGTTTCGCGAAGGACTTGGTGGCCGGTGCGGGCACGTTCGAACAGCGGCGACCGAGCAGAAGGCCTGAGCCCCATGCCGAATCCAAGAATCCCCGATGTATCGATGGAATGTCGTGTCAGGGCTATCTTTGTTTCACCCCTGGCGGAGTTTTATGAATATGCCGCGCATTTTCCCACCCCGACCAGGTCGGGGTGGGCTACGTTATGACGCCCCTCCGGGGATAGGTGCAGCCATAAATCGTTTCCCTGCATAGTCCTCCAGCTAGGCCACAGCCAACCGTTCGATTTCTGCTATACTCTGGGCTGGTTCGAGTCCGCGGACGATTTTGTTCACGCCTTCAAACCATATTTCCCAGTGCCCAGGCCCCATGCCAGGCTCTGCCCTTTTCATCGAGGATGTTCGATGCGTGAGATTGCGATTGTGGGTGGCGGCCCGGCCGGGGCGATGTGCGGCGAACGTCTGGCTCGCGCGGGCAACAAAGTCACGATTTATGACGAGCACCTGGCTTGGGAAAAGCCTTGCGGCGGCGGACTGACGCACAAGGCCATCAAAACCTATCCGTTCCTTCTCGACGGCCCCTATCCCAAAAAACTGATTCGCACGGTGGAGCTGATTTCCAGCAAGGGCCATCGCGCGCACCTTGCTCTCGATCAACCCATTGTCATTTATTCCAGGACCGTTCTGAACGGCCTGCTTCTGGAACGTGCCGAGAATGCCGGCTGCGAGATAGTTCGCTCGCGAGTGAATCAGATCGATACCAAAGGGGAGCGCGCCAGGCTGGCCATTGGAGAGACGCGCGTCGAGGCGGATTTCGTTGTCATCGCCGCCGGAGCGCGCAATTCCCTGCTGCCCGAGACCAAGCCACTTTCGCGCAGCGACCTGGAAATGACTCTCGGCTATTTCGTTCCCGCCCAAGCCGAGGGGATTTCCGTCAAGTTTCTGCGCCAATTTGAGGGATATATCTGGTCATTCCCCCGCTGCGATCATCTTTCGGTGGGAATTTGCGGCAGCATGGCGCGGCACACCAGCCAGGAACTGCGGCGACACCTGCACGCGTTCATGGCCGAGGAAAACATTCCGCGCGAGGGCGCGCAGTTCTATAGCCACGTTCTGCCGTCTCCGCAACGGCAAACGCTGTCCGCGCGCCGCGTCGTTGGGCGCAACTGGGCGCTCGTGGGCGATGCCGCGGCATGGGTAGACCCGATCACTGGCGAAGGGCTCTACTACGCGCTTCGCTCGGGAGACCTGATGGCGCAGGCGTTGATTGCCGGAAAGCCGCGTGAATATCCCGCGCGAATTCGCAAGGCGTTTTCCGCCGACCTGGAATTTGCTACGCGCATCGCGCGGCGTTTCTATCGAGGGCGATTCCTGGGCGGCGCCGTGGCGACGCGAATGATCCAGTTCATCGAGCGCAGCCCCACATTCCGCGGATTGATGGCTGACGTGTTCGGAGGGGCGCAGGATTATTGCAGCTTGAAGCGCCGGTTGTGGGCGCAGTGCGGAACGACGTTAACAGAAGTGGTTGGCAGCCTGATGAAGAAGCAACCAACGCTGACCAAGAACCAAGCGGCAGCAGGCACGGAAAATCTGCGCTGATCCAGGCGCGCGCCCGAAAACCCCGAGCGAACTCCTACCTTACTCTCTAAGAATCATAATAGGGAAATCGAGAAGTTAGTATGCGGTGCGACGCGCTGCGGGTTTGCGCACAGGCGGCGGCAGAACTGTGGCCATTTTGCGAATCATGGCCAGGACGAGGCGCTTGTCGCCGTCGGAAAGTGTGGTGCTGTATTTCTTGATTTCTGACAGGAAACGGATCTCGTCCTCGGAAAGCTCTCCGAGCATTTTCTGGGTGTCGCGGTCGCGCGGTGTTTCTGCTCCCGGAAAGAAATCGGCAAGGGCAATTTCCATGGCTTCGGCGATCTTGGCCAGGGTTTCCAGGGACGGTACGGTGTGGCCGTTCTCTACGCGTGAGAGGTAGCAACGAAGCAAGCCGGTGCGCCGCTCGATATCGCCCTGCGAGAGCCCGCGCTCGCCGCGATAACTTCGAATGACTTCTCCAATGTTAACTTTTGGTTTTTCTTTTGGCACAGCCCACGACCTTCCGATTTCGCGATTATCTTACGCAGAGGGGATGATACCACGCAAGAGGTTTTTCTAATCGGATTCTAGGTTCACGAGTCAGATATCCGAAGGATTGAATGCATATTCCCAGCAGGACACCATTTTGAACCAACTCGCCGGGTCGGCAGAGTTACAATGACCTGCGATGGAATCCTTCCAACCAGCGATGCAGCAAATTCCGGAGGGTTGGTTCTGGATGGGATGCGCCAATGGGCGGGACGATGAGAAGCCTGTCCATCACGTTTGGGTGGATTCTTTCGAACTCGCCTCTTTTCAAACGACAAATGCGGAATATGCATGCTTTCTGGATACGACGCGGCATCCGAAACCCTTGACCTGGGACAATTCGTACTTCAACAATCCGAAACAGCCGGTCGTCGCCGTGTCGTGGTTCGATGCGACAGCGTATTGCGAATGGCTCAGCGTTGTCACCGGAAAGCGCTACCGCTTGCCCATCGAGGCGGAGTGGGAACGCGCGGCGCGTGGCGGCGTCGAAAACGCGCTGTACCCATGGGGAGATTGCCAGCCCGAACAAATTCCCGATTACGCGAATCGCTGGAAGCATGGCCCTGAACCTGTGGGACTGTATTCGCCCAATGCGTACGGCCTCTACAATCTTGGTGATAATGTCCACGAGTGGTGCGCCGATTGGTACGATCCCGGCTTCTACGGCAAGTCACCCGAACGAAATCCACAAGGACCTGCGACGGGCGACCGGCGTGCTTCTCGCGGCGGTTCGTGGCGTCACCAAATTAAGGTCACGCGGACGGCAGCGCGATCTAGCATCCCACCTGAATTCAAATACGCCGACTATGGGTTTCGTGTTGCAGCAACATAGAGTTATCGCTGTATGCAAATCAAAACCGCACAGACTGAAGTCTGTGCTACTAACGGCGTCGCGACGCTTTGCCCAATAGACAATTTTTCAGCCATTTTGTAATGTATTCCTATCAATTCGCCTGCCGCTGCACACGCAAGGAGGACCGCGCATGAGCAAACTCACATTAAAGGTGAACGGAAGCAGTCACGCCCTGGACATCGATCCTTCGACTCCACTTCTCTATATCCTGCGGAACGATCTTGGGTTGCAAGGTCCGCGGTTCGGCTGCGGGCTGGGCCAGTGCGGCGCGTGTACCGTGATCATTAACGGCAAGGCGGTGAGGTCCTGCATCACTCCCTGCGCCTCGGTGCAAGGCGAGGTCACCACGCTCGAAGGTTTGGAAAAGAATGGGAAACTGCATCCTGTGCAGCAGGCCTGGATCGAGGCACAGGTTCCGCTGTGCGGATATTGCCAGAACGGGCAGATCATGACGACCAAGGCCCTGCTGGACAAAAACGCCAATCCCACCGACGAGGAAATTCGCGAAGGCATGAATGCCGTCCTGTGCCGCTGCATGACGTACTACAGGATTCAGGATGCGATCAAGCGCGCCGCCAAAATGCTTGCGGCCGAGCGGGCCGCTGCGAGCGAAGGGGTGGTGGCATGACACACTTCACCGGCATACCCAAACAGATTCAGCAAGAGATGCAGAAATGGAACGGTGCAACGTCCCGCAGGAATTTTCTGAAGGGCTCGGGATTGTTCGTCGTCAGCCTCAGTGCCGCGGCGGTGGCCGAGGGCAGCATGCTCAGCGCGGCTACAGCTTCCCCCGCAGGCGCTGCCGTAGACGCCGCCGGTCCTTATCCCGACCCTGACTTTCATAAACTCGATTCGTGGATCATCATTCACGCGGACAACACTGCCACGTTTTACGTTGGCAAAACAGACGGCGGCCAGGGCACCGGCACAGCCTTCCGCCAGATGATGGCCGATGAACTGGACATGCCGTTCGATAAGACCGACCTGATCATGGGCCGCACGGATATCACCGTCGATCAGGGAGGCTCCGGCGGCTCGACCAGCATCGAGCGAGACGGCAAGCCGATGCGGCGCGTGGCTGCGGAGGCCAAACGATGCCTCATGGAAATGGCCGCGGCGAAGTTTGGCGTCCCGGTGTCGGAACTTTCCGTCCGCGAATCCACCATCGTCGTCAACGGAGATAGTTCGAAACGCGTGACGTACGGAGAACTGATCGGGGGCAAACAGTTCAACGTCACGCTGACCGGAAAAGACATCAACCTGACGACTGGCGTGGCCCAGGTAAAGCCGGTGCAGGAACTCAAGCTGGTCGGCAAACCATTCCCGCGCTATGACATTCCGCCCAAGGTGGACGGCTCGCTGAAATGGGCCGTGGATGCGAAGGTTCCCGGCATGCTCCACGCGCGTAACGTGAAGCCGCCAGTGGCCGGCGCGAAACTGGTGAGCGTCGATGAGTCTTCGGTCAAGAACATTCCCGGCTTCGTCAAAGTGTTGAGCAAGGGCAATTACGTCGCGGTGGTCTGCGAGCGGGAAGAGCAGGCGATCAAGGCTTCGCGGGAGCTAAAAGCCGAGTGGAAAAAGCCCGCGACAAGCCCGTTCCCTGCTTCCGAAGACCTTTTCAAATACATGCGCGAAGCCACGCCCGCATCGACTACAGTTTCCCGCGTCGGCGACCCCGACGTGATCGGCGATCCGGACGGCGCGCTGGCAGGCGCCGCGAAGGTTATCGAAGCCGAATATGAAATTCCCTTCCAGGGGCACACGGCGATAGGTCCGGCGCATGCCATGGCCGATCCGTCGAACGGCCAGATGACGATCTGGTCCAACGACATGAAGTCGTACGGAATGCGCACCGGCGTGGCGAAATTTCTGGAGATGCCGCGCGATCGTGTGCGCGTCATGTGGCAGGACGGCCCGCAACTCTACGGCCGCACCGCCGCCGACGATGCCGGTTTCGAGGCCGCCTACCTGGCCAAAGAGCTTGGCCGCCCCGTTCGCGTCCAGTGGATGCGGCACGAAGAGACCGCGTGGGACGTGAAGGGTCCCGCGTTCACCATCAAGATGCGTGGAGGGCTGGACGCGCGAGGCAATCTCATCGCGCTGGAGTACAAGGCCCGCACCATGGACTACAACCACATCGGCTACAACGACCCGGACACCGTGTTAATCGCGCAGCTCATGGGGAGGAGACCTACGGCACCTGCCCCCGGCGGCGCTACTCCGCCTGACGAGATGTACTCGATCCCGCACCGTCGGCGGACGACCGATGTGATCGCGTTGCCCATGGTTTGGGAGACGCCACTGCGCGTCGGCAACTTGCGCGATCCCAACGGGCCGCAAACCACGTTCGCCGGAGAATCGTTTATCGACGAGCTGGCGTCGGCGGCGAAAGCCGACCCGGTCGAGTTTCGCCTGCGCCTACTCACCGCGAGCACCGAAGACGACAGTGGCTTCCGGCGCGCCCGCTCGATCGCCACGATCAAGGCAGCAGCTAAGGAGTATGGCTGGGACGCTCGTCCTTCGCCGCAGCCGCGCGGCACGGGATCCGTCGTCACAGGACGCGGAATCTCCTACGCCTTCCGCGGCCTGACGGTAATCGCCACAGTAGCCGAGGTCGAAGTCAATCGCGACACCGGCCACGTCTGGGTGAAGCGCCTAGTCTGCGCCCACGATTGCGGCCTGGTCGTAAATCCCCTGGCCTTGCAGCGCACGATCGAGGGCAACCTGCTCTACGGCCTGAGCCGCACGCTGCACGAAGAAGTGCAGTTCGACACCGAAAAAGTAACCAGCGTCGATTGGGTGTCGCATCCCACGCTCCGTCACGCCGATGCCCCGGCAAAAATCGAAGTAGTCTTCGTCAACGGCGATCCCAATCCGAATCGGCCCGACCTGCCGTCTTACGGAGCGGGCGAAGCGTCCTGCAGGCCGGTGATGGCGGCTGTCGCCAACGCGATTTTCGATGCAACAGGGGTGCGCGTTCGGAGGGTTCCGTTCAGGGATTCGCGCGTGCTCGCAACACTCAAGGCGGCAAAAGCGTAACCGATGTTCCGTGACCATTTGCTGTAAACAGGCTTCCCAAGAACCTCCTGCCTGTCATTCCGAGCGCAGCGTGGAATCTCTTTCGGTTTAATCCAAAAAAGGTAGATTCCTCGCTGCGCTCGGAATGACAGTGGGGGGGCTTTTCCGCGATCCGTAAAACCAACCTTGTCCGAGTTGCCCTTGATTTGTTGTTGGACTCGCCAGGACTTGAACCTGGGACCGACGGTTTGTGAGTCCCCTGCTCTGACCGCTGAGCTACAGGCCCTCACATTTGTTTTCAATAATTTAGCGATGTGATTGGGTCGATGCGCTGTTTTGTCCAAAACTCGGGATCGCGCCTACTCGTGATCACGAATCACATCCGGTATCGTGTTGATTCAACTTATTGGGATGAGGTGGAAATCGGAGATCTTGTTATAGACATTCGGGCTGACAACAGCTGCTGATGATGAACCGTAGCATATCCTGACTGGTCAGTAGTTAGCTGCGATGATGAATGTGCGGGGCCTTCAAGAGGGCGGAAATGAGTTCGCCTTGGCGTTGAACGCCGACTTTTTGCATCAGGTGCTTCAGGTGTGAGCGCGCTGTGGATCTCTTGATCCCCATGCTGCCGCTAGCATCTTCAAGCGATTCGCCTTGCGCCATAAGTTCTGCGAGTATCGCTTCTTGGTGTGTTAAATCGTAAAGGGTTGCAAATTGTGCGTGGTAACTCTCAATTTTCTCAGGATCGGTCAGAAACATCACCATCACCGCATTCTTTGAAGACCGAAGGAGCGGTCCGCCCTCCAATGGGCTGACAATACAATGATATGCTTGCCTTCCGGAAGGCCGCGAGATGCGAAATGCGCTGTCGGCGTCGTTTCGACCTTGCTTTATCAGAGCGCTCAAAACCTTACACGTGCCTACGGTGTCAGTTAGAACTAGATGTCCATGGGCTATCGAAAGCCCGTCATTCACGTCCAGAATGGTCCTGGCTTCCTTGTTCGCAAAAATTACGTTGGCTTCGGTATCGAGTATGATGACGCCGACGGTAAGCAGATCGAGCGCGGACTTCTTCGCCGCTAGTCGCTCGAATGGTCCCCAGGACTGCACACCACTCTTGCTCGTACGAGATCGGCCCCGCTTCATTTGAACAACTCCGCGCTTTATGTTCCGCGCCCAGTCAATTGCGCTTTGACGAAAGAGACAAACAGTTACAAATCCACTGTCTCTTATTGTACATCAGGCTCGCTTTTAGAATGACAGTAATCGTGACTTCTTGTTTTTATTTACGTTAATAATGAGATCTCCTCCATTTGGGGGAAGACAATATTAGAAAGCAGTCGTATACAGGAGTGTCTTCCCACTTAATCGGGTATTCAATCCCCGATACTCAGAGGCCCCAATCTTGCGAGTTTGCATAAGGGTTTGCTGGAAAATGTGCGGAGCCCATTATTCCGGGGGTAGCGAGAATACTTTCTTTTATCGGATATCGGCACAAGAAGTGGTTTCTCCCTACTTCGTCCCTGAACGTGCAGACGGAGGCACTTTTCAGTTGCTCTAAATCGATCTTGGGTGACTGATGTACGCGAGATAGCTCCGCTGTCCCCCAGCAGCGCGGAGGTTTCATGATGAACGCTCTGCCATCGGCCCACTTTTTCTGCGAGCATTGCAAGAAAGAAACGCAATTCCTCCCGATCCGATGCACCGTGACGCTTACTGGAGTCAGCCGCTCTACCATTTACTACTGGATGGAACGTCGATGGATCCACTGGCTCGAACTCCCCAGCCACCGCCGTGTCATTTGCAAGGAGTCACTAAGTCACCAAGCCCGCCAAGACCTCTCTTTCCACACTGACACAATCGAAACTCGAAACAATTCGTCCGAAAGTGTCTAATTCTGTACAATTCGGTAAGTTGACCCTTACTTATTCTCCAAGTAAAGTATCCCTCATTCCCCAAGCGCCCAAAGTCGTCCTGTAACAGCTTTGTCCGCGGCTCAAGCTCCTCAAGGTCCCTGCTTGACTGAGCGAACGACCGGGCGTTTTTTAGCCTAGGGGATAAGCGGCATGCGTCTGTCCCACGTTTGTCGCTACGAATTGCTCAAATAATACGAGGTGATTGCGCGGCGTCGACCAGACTGCGCATGAATCAGAAGTGTTCGCGGGCCCAAGGGCGACGTTCGAGGTGTCGCGCACCGCGAAGGTGTTTTGTTGAATCTTAATTGCGTTTTGATGCTGAGGAAAAGGGAGACACTATGAAAAGCTCGATGGTTCGAACGCTCGGGGTTGGAAGTCTGTTTGCAAAATTTGTCCCAATTGTCTTGATAACGGCACTTTTCATATTCGTTCCATTCCACGCAGCATTGGCCCAGGATACCGCGCCACCCATGGGGACAACTCAGAGCTTCGCAGTACTCGCCTACTCGACTGTGACCAATACCGGCCCGACAATCATTACGGGAGACTTGGGTGTCGACCCCGGCACAGCGGTGACAGGGTTTCCTCCGGGGACCGTTGTCGGAGGGACGATACATTCAGCGGATGCGGTAGCCCTTCAAGCACAGCATGATAATACGACTGCGTATAATGATCTGGCAGCTGAAATCTGCAATACGAATGTTTCAACGGATCTGGGTGGACTGACGCTCGTGCCGGGTGTCTATTGCTTTTCGTCCTCGGCTCAATTGACCGGAACGGTTACTCTCAATGGCGGGGGAGACCCCAACGCGGTCTGGATATTCAAGATCGGGAGCACCCTCACAACGGCGAGCAACTCGTCCGTAGTCCTTGAAAATGGCGCTCAACAATGCAATGTCTTTTGGCAGATTGGCAGCTCGGCGACACTCGGCACTGGCACTACCTTTGTCGGGAATATTTTTGCTCTCGCAAGCATTACGCTTAACACAACCGCAACCGTGTCTGGCAGAGCGCTGGCGCAGACTGGAGCTGTAACGCTGGACTCCAACTTGGTATCTGTCTCCGTGTGCGCCGTGCCGCCGGTCAATCCCATACCACCCACGCTCGGCAAGGCCTTTAGTCCGGCCACCATCAATGTGGGCCCTACTGGCTCGACCCTCACCATTACATTGAGCAACGCTGACGCCGCAGCCGCCAGCCTGACTGCGCCGCTGATCGACACATTGCCCGTTGGTGTGGTGGTATCCGGTAGCGCCAGCAGCACATGCGGCGCGGCACCCACCGTCAGCACGAGCTCGGGGCTGACGTCGATAACATTACCGACGGGAGCCTCGATCCCGGCCGATAGCTTCTGTACGGTGACGGTGACCGACGTAACCTCGCCTACCGGTGGCAGCTACATTAACTCGCTGGCCGCAGGCGTCTTGGTGACCAACAACGGCAGCAATGCCGCTCCAGCCGTTGCGACCTTGACCGTCAATGCGCCTACGCTTGTCGCGCCCACAGTGAGCAAAGCATTTAGTCCGGCCACCATTACCGTGGGTCCCACTGGCTCGACTCTCACGATTGCGTTGAGCAACGCTGGTGCCACTACCGATACCCTGACTGCGCCGCTCATCGACACATTGCCCACCGGCATGGTGGTCTCCGGCACCGCCAGCAGCACTTGCGGTGT